>OLVO01001401.1_pt1 | contig 24514 bp, 24 predicted proteins | sample 1672571 | NCBI WGS metagenome assembly OLVO01 (sample SAMEA3136700, study PRJEB25190) | human gut metagenome | biome: human gut; feature: human-associated habitat; material: faeces | place: Austria | collected 2013
TCCGCAGACCTGTGCCCGGAGGTCCACACCACCCAGGGGCTGGCGGACGCCCTGCTGGAGCGGGTCTCCCCCGGCGAGCCGGTGCGGCTGTTCCGCTCCCAGCTGGGCTCCCGGGAACTGTACCGCCGTCTGGCGGAGCGCTTCCCGGTGGAGGACGTCCCCCTCTATGCCCTCCGGCCCGACAACACGGACCCGGCCGCCCTCCAGGCCCGACTGGAGGAGGCGGACTACCTCCTTCTCTCCAGCGCCAGCGGGGTGGACTTTTTGCTGGATACCGGGGCGGCGCTCCCCCCCTCCCTCACCTGCGTGTGCATCGGGCCGGTGACCGCCAAGGCCCTGGCCGCCCGGAGCACCGCCCCCTTCCTCACCGCCCCCAATATCTCCGCGGAAAGCGTGGTTCAGCTGGTATCTCAGCACTGCTATACCTCAAAAAACTGATCTGCCTGCTGCTCTTTTCCAAGTTCATCCCACCTTTATTCATAAGCATTTCATAATGTATTTCTTAATTATTTTTATATTTGACCTGTGAATCATTCTGTGATACGTTTTGAGACAAACGGAAGCACTATCTATTCTTCACGCCTCACAGCGATTGAATAAGAGATTAGATGTAAGGAGGAGACATTGTGGAAATTATGAGACCCGCCACAGCCGGAACCCTGGAGTCCAGTGACGCCCAGGTGACGGTGGAGCCCGGCGAGGGGAGACTTGAGCTGGACCTGAGCAGCAGCGTGATGAACCAGTATGGCCGTCAGATTAAGGCTACCGTGCTGGATACTCTGGAGCGCCTGGGCGTCACTGATGCCCGGGTGACTGTGGTGGACAAGGGAGCCCTGGATTGCACCCTGAAGGCCCGGGTGGAGTGCGCGGTGTTCCGCAGCTGCGGAGCGTCGGAGCAGAATATTCCCTGGGGAGGTGTTGTGCGATGATCCCTCGTCCCAGACCGGAGCGGTTCCGGCTGCGCCGGACCATGATGTTTATGAATGCCCAGAAACCTGGGCTCATCAAAGACGCATATATCTACGGCTGCGACTCCATCATGCTGGACCTGGAGGACGCAGTAGCGGAGAACCAGAAGGACGCCGCACGCTTCTCCCTGTACCACGCATTGAAGTCAGTGGACTACGGGGATACGGAAGTCATCGTGCGCATCAACGGCCTGGACACCCCCCACTGGCAGGAGGATATTCGGGTGTGCGTGGCCGGCGGGGCGGACGGCATCCGCATTGCCAAGTGTGAGAGCGCCCAGGACGTGAAGGCCGTAGAGGCCGCTGTAACCGCCGCCGAGGAGGAGTTCGGCGTGGAGCGGGGCCGTACCCTCCTCATGGCCGCCTTGGAGAGCCCCAAGGGGATTCTCAACGCCTACGAGATCTGCGCTGCCTCGGAGCGGATGTTCGGGGTTGCCATCTCCGGGGGCGACCTGCGCAAGTGCCTCCAGACCAGCCCAACTCGGGACGGGGTAGACATGCTGGCTGCCCGTGGGCAGGTGATCCTGGCCGCCCGGGCTGCGGGTATCCAGTGTTTCGACACCGTGTTCACCGACCTGGACGACCAGGAGGGCTTTGAGGCGGAGGTCTTACAAAATAAGGCCATGGGCTTTGATGGCAAGAGCCTTATCAACCCCAAGCAGATCCGCTTTGTCCACCAGGTCTTCGCCCCTACGGAGAAGGAAGTGCGTCAGGCAGAGAAGATCCTCCGAGCCTATCGGGAGCAAAGCGCGGCCGGGGTGGGCGTGTTCACCGTGGACGGGAAGATGATCGACATCGCCTTCATTCCTGGGGCGGAGCGCACGTTGAAGCTGGCCCGCGCTTGCGGCATGTACGACGGGGAGGTGTAAGACAATGAAAAACGCAGTTGGACGTGAGATCCCGGACTACCTCCTGAAGGACGGCAAGGAGGTCTACCAGGGCAAGAACTACATGGACGGCAAGTACATCCAGAAGGTCGCCCCCCGCACCCGCCGGTGTGAGAAGCCGGTGGACACCAAGGTGGTGGCCTCTCTGGTCGAGGCGCTCAGGCAGTGCGGAGCTAAAGATGGCATGACCTTCTCTTTTCACCACCACCTGCGGGACGGGGACTATGTGGTGAACATGGTCATGGCCGCCGCCATCGAGGAACTGGGCCTGAAGGACCTGACCATCGCCGCTACCAGCCTGGGCTCCGCCCATGACCCCATCGCGGCGTACATCGAGGAGGGCAAGGTCATCGGCATCCAGACCTCCGGCATCCGGGGAAAGATGGGCGAGGTGGTCTCTGCCGGCAAGCTGAAGACTCCCGCCATCATCCGCAGCCACGGGGGCCGGCCCCGGGCCATCGAGGGAGGCGAGGTGCACATCGACATCGCCTTTGTGGCCGCCCCCACCAGCGACTGCATGGGCAACTGCCGGGGCGTGGGCGGCAAGAGCGACTGCGGCTCCCTGGGCTACGCCATGACCGACGCCAAGTACGCCGACCATGTGGTGGTGGTCACCGACTGTCTGGTGCCCTTCCCCAACTTCCCGGCCTCGGTGGAGGCCATCGACGTGGACGTCGTGGTGGTGGTGGACTCCATCGGCAACCCCAAGAAAATTGCCTCCGCCGCCGCCCGCATCTCCCAGAACCCCCGGGACCTGATGATGGCGGAAAACGTGGCCAAGGTCATCGCCTCCACCCCCTACTTCAAGGACGGCTTCTCCTTCCAGACCGGCGTGGGCGGTCCCTCCCTGGCGGCCAACCTGTTTTTGGAGCAGTACATGGACGAGCGGAACATCAAGATGGGCTGGGCCATCGGCGGCATCTGCAAGCCCATGGTGGAGCTGCTCCAGAAGGGCAAGGTGGGAAAGGTCATCGACGTGCAGGACTTCGACCTGGACGCGGTGAACTCCATCCACCGCACCCCCGGCCACTGTGAGATGAGCGCCTCCCAGTACGCCAACCCGGCCAACAAGGGGGCCTTCGTGAACAGCCTGGACTTCGTGGTGCTGGCGGCGCTGGAGATCGACACCGGCTTCAACGTGAACGTGCTCACCGGCTCGGACGGCGTGCTCCGCGGCGCCCCCGGCGGCCACCCGGACACCGCCGCGGGCAGCAAGTGCTGCATCATCGTCACCCCCCTGATCCGGGGGAGAATGGCCACCGTGTGTGAACACGTGGTCACCGTCACCACCCCGGGGGACTGCGTGGACGTGCTGGTCACCGACTACGGCATCGCTGTCAACCCGCTGCGCCCAGACTTGATTGCCTGCCTAGATGCGGCGGGCATCCCCCATGTCTCCATTGAGAGCCTGAAGGAGAAGGCCTACTCCCTGGTGGGCCGGCCCGACGACCTGCAGTGGGAGGACCAGGTGGTGGCCGTCCTGGAGGCCCGGGACGGCACCATCCTGGACGTGGTCCGGAAAATCAAGCCCTACGATCCGGATAAAGACTAATTCTTCTTCCCATTGTATCCGGTTTGTGATACGATACCAGCAGCGAGAGCCGCCGCAGCCGCGGCGGCTCTCCTTGTTTTTGGAGGTGCCCCATGTTCTACACCCTCTCGAAAATCCACCCGGACGACCGCCGCGGCATGGCTCAGGTCCGCGCCCTGCTGGAGCAGGAGGGCATCGCCCTGGACGGCAACTTGGACTACACCTGCGGGCTGTTTGACGAGAATGACAACCTGGCCGCCACCGGCAGCTCCTTCGGCGCCACCCTGCGGTGCTTCGCCGTGGACCGCGCCCACCAGGGGGAGGGCCTGCTGAACCAGATCGTCTCCCATCTGGTGGAACGTCTGACCGGACAGGGGCGCACCCATCTGTTTGTGTACACGAAAGTCAGCACCGCCAAATTCTTTCAGGACCTGGGGTTCTATGAGATCGCCCGGGTGGAAAACACCCTCTCCTTTTTAGAGAACTGGAAAAACGGCTTTGCCCGCTTCTGCGCCCGGCTGTCCCAGAGCCGCACCGAAGAGCCCGCCGCCTCCATCGTCATGAACGCCAACCCCTTCACCCTGGGCCACCAGGCCCTGGTGGAGCGAGCGGCGGCGGAGTTTCCCACTGTTCACCTGTTCGTACTGGAGGAGGACGCCAGCCTGGTGCCTTTTGCCGTGCGGTGGAAGCTGGTGACGGAGGGGGTAGCCCGCCTGCCCAATGTGGTCTGCCACAAGAGTGGGCCCTACCTCATCAGCTCGGCCACCTTCCCCAGCTACTTTCTCAAGGACGAGGGGGCGGTGATCCAGGGCCACGCCCGGCTGGACCTCACAATGTTCGGCCAGATCGCCCAGGCCCTGAATATCACCGCCCGGTACGCCGGGGAGGAACCCAGCAGCCAGGTCACCGGCCTCTACAATCAGGTGATGGCCCGGGAGCTGCCCAAGGAGGGCATCCGGTTCATCGAAGTGCCTCGGAAAACACTGGGAGAAGTCCCTATCAGCGCCAGCACGGTGCGGAAGCTCATCCACGACGGAAATTTGGAGGCCATCCGTCCCCTGGTCCCGGAACCTACTTGGCAGTTCTTCCATACCCCGGAGGCCCAGCCGGTGATCGCCGCCATTCAGTCCGCCGGGAACGTCATCCACTACTAAGACAAGGAGGTCCCCGCTATGGATCGGGAAGTGACTCTGATGGAGATGCTGGAGACCCGGGAGGCCCGAGCCAGCCGCCAGCGGGAACTGCTGGAGGAGCACCGGTACCCTCTGGTATCCTTTACGCTGAACATCGCCGGTCCGATGAAAAATTCCCCGGTTCTCCGCCGGGCCTTCCGGGAGGGGTTGGAGCGGCTGGAGGCTGCCCTGGCCGCCCAGGGGCTGCGCCCCCTCCATCAGGAGGAGGTGGACCGCCCTGCTGGGTGTGAGGCCCTTTGGGTTGTGGACGGCCCCGCCCGAACCGTCAAGGAGCTGTGCGCCCAAATTGAGGACCGGGACCCACTGGGCCGTCTGTTCGACCTGGACGTGTTGGACCCGGAGGGGGGCAAGTGGGACCGGGAAGAACTGGGGCTCTTGCCCCGGCCCTGTCTGGTGTGCGGGAAGGCAGGCAAGGGCTGCGCCTCCCGGCGGCTCCACCCGGTGGAGGAGATTCAGGGGAAAACCCAGGCCATCCTGCGGGACTTTTTGGCGGAAAAGGATCGAAAGTTCCTGGCCGCCCAGGGGGCCAGGGCCCTGCTGTACGAGGTGTGCACCACCCCCAAGCCGGGGCTGGTGGACCGGCACAACAACGGCAGCCACAAAGACATGGATGTGTTTACCTTTTTGGACAGCACCGCTTCCCTGATGCCCTACCTGGAGCGGGCCGTAGCCATCGGCCAGGCGACCGCCCACAGGATGCCGGAGGAGACCTTTGAGCGTCTCAGGGAGGCGGGCTTGAGGGCAGAACGGACCATGCTCCAAGCCACCGGCGGGGTGAACACCCACAAGGGGGCCATCTTCTCCCTGGGCTGCGTCCTGGGGGCCTGCGGGCGGCTGTATGAGCAGGTTGCCTGCCGCCTGGTGCGCGGCACCGGCGCGCCGTTCTATGGCGTTTCCGCCGCTGCCTGCCGCTGGCTGCACACCTTTGGCATTACGGCTGCAGGAACCATGCCCAACGCCATTGACCCCGCTGCTTTGGAACAGGAAGCCGCCCACGCGCCAGACTGGCGCGCCAAACTGAACCTTGGCGACCGTAAGATTGTGCTGTTTGTGGGCCGCCTGATTCCCGAAAAGGGCGCCGGATTATTAGCCCAGGCCGTGGCCCAGCTGCCGGGCGTTGTTCTGGTGGCGGCTGGCAGCGGTCCGCAGCAGCAGGAACTGGCAAACCTTGGGGCCGTTACCCCCGGTGCCCTGCCGCATGATGCGGTGGTTCAGCTGTTGCGGCAGGCAGATGTATACTGTCTGCCCACCCGGTATGCCGAGGGCTTTCCCACCACCTTGCTGGAAGCCGCGGCCTGCCGCTGCCCCATCGTGTGCACCCGTACCGCTGGAACCGAGGAGCTGCTGCCGGACGATACCCACGGCATTGTGCTGCCCGGCCAGCCACAGGACGCCACGGTGGAAACCATCCGCGCCGGGCTGCAGACCCTGCTGGATGATCCCGCCCGCGCCCATGCCTGTGCCGAGGCGGCGTACCGCAATGTGTACGCGCACTTTACATGGGATGCCGTATTTGATAAAATGATGGGGATCATAAACCAAAGCTGACATCTGCCCGGTGTTTGCCGGGCAAGTGGATAAGGAACATTTGTTATGTCAAAATTGCTGATTGTTATTCCTGCATATAATGAGGAAGCCAATATTGTCAAGGTCGTCAACGGCATTGTCAAGAACTACCCGCAGTATGACTATGTTGTAGTCAACGATGGCAGCCGTGATAAAACCGCGGCCATCTGCCGGGAACATGGGTTCCGCTTGATCGATCTGCCGGTCAACCTGGGGCTGGCGGGTGCGTTCCAGACCGGCCTGCGCTATGCGGCCGAGAACGACTACGACTGCGCCATGCAGCTGGACGCCGACGGCCAGCATAAGCCGGAGTTCATTGCCCCCATGCTGGAGGCGCTGGAGGAGGGCAACGACATCGTCATCGGCAGCCGGTTCCTGACCGTGAAAAAGCCCAAGACCCTGCGCATGCTGGGCAGCTACATCATCAGCTGGTCCATCCGGCTCTCCACCGGCCGCGCCATCTGCGACCCCACCAGCGGCATGCGGATGTTCAACCGCCGCCTGATGCAGGAGTTTGCCCAAAACCTGAACTACGGTCCCGAGCCGGACACCATCAGCTACCTGATCAAAAACGGCGCCAAAGTCAAGGAAGTGCAGGTGGAAATGGGCGAGCGCACCGCCGGCCAGAGCTACCTGACGTTCTGGCGCAGCGTGCAGTATATGGTCAAAATGTCCATCTCCATCTTGCTGATCCAGTGGTTCCGCAAGCGCGACACCACGACCCCGTATCCCGAAAGGAGCCTGTAAAAATGTTCGACCAAACGCTTATCCGCATCTGCCTGATCTTCGGCAGCCTGGTCACAGCGTGGTACATCCTGCGCCGCGTGCGCCAGGCAAAAGTCCAGATCGAGGATACGATCTTCTGGCTGCTGTTCAGCGCCGCTTTGCTGATTTTGGCCATCTTCCCCGGCATCGCCTACTGGGCCGCCAACCTGCTGGGCTTCATGAGCCCCATCAACTTTGTGTATGTGGTCATCATCTTTTTGCTGCTGGCCAAGCAGTTCTTCATGTCCATCCGCCTCAGCCAGCTGGACAGCAAAGTCCGCATCCTGACCGAGCAGGTCGCCCTCAACGAGGAAAAAGTCGAGCGGGAAAAATTAGATTTGTAATACAACCGCATCTATGCTATAATGTATTATTAGACAACACGAAGAAAGAAGGTTTCAGCCATGGCTTATACCCCGAAACTGACCTATAAAGGCCGCCCGCTGGTGCGCTGCGGCAACGATATCTACTACGGCTCGATGAGCGATCCCTACGTAGTGTACCTGCAGGTGCTCAGCACCATCAAAGAGAACGGCGTCGACGTGGCCGATAAGGTTCACATCGTCCTGCTTTCCACAGACGACACCAAGCCCCTGCCGGAGCGCATCGTCCGCCAGGCCAACAAGGTGGGCCTATACAACGCCCTGTCCTTCGGTGACATCATGCTGCAGGGCGCACTGCAGAAAAAGTAATTTTTCACCATACCAACAACAAAAGAGCCTGTCTCCTTCCCCGAGACAGGCTCTTTTCTTATCCTGCAACAGCTCAGTAGATCGGCCACCCGTGCAGATACTGCCAGGTATACACCACGCTCACCATCACCTGCACCGCCAGCACCCCGCAGGTCAGCCGGGGGCGGTCCTGCAGCAGCAGCGCCAGTGCCACCGGCAGCGCCGCCAGCAGGGCACCGCCGGGACAGGGTGCTGCCAGTGCATAGCAGACTACCGAGGGCACCCACGCCAGCAGCAGATAAATCAGCCCGGTTAGGTACACCCCGCCGCAGCGCACCGCAAAAATAGCGCCCGGCGGGATGGGCAGTGCCAGCAGCTGCTGGTTATCCCGGCAGCGGAACAAATGCCCGTAGCTGGTAAAGGCGCTGGCCAGCACACTGACCGTCAGCGCCGAAAGCTCCATCAGCACAAAATAGAGCCAGTCCAGCCCCTGCGGCACCAGCGTTACCGCCAGCGGCAGTGCCATCGAGCCAAAGCTGAGCATAACCAGCAGCATCAGCACCGCAAACAGCAGTGCGTAGCCAAACGTTCCCGCCCGGGAGCGCCGTTTGCCGGTCTTGCTGCTGCGCACAAAGGCCGCCCCCAGTTCCAGAAGCTGTTTTTTGAGCAATGCACGGATCATAGCGCTTCCCCCGTATCCTCCAGCTCCAGAAAGACCTCTTCCAGCGTGTCATCGCCGCGCACCTGCTCCATGGCACCCTTGCGCACCAGCTGGCCTTTGCGTAGAATGGCCACCCGGTCGCAGATCTTTTCGGCCACTTCCAAAACATGGGTGGAGAAGAAGATCGCGCCGCCCTGCGCACAAAAAGCTTTCATCTGGGTCTTGAGTTGATGGGAGGCCAGTGGGTCCAGCCCGACAAAAGGCTCGTCCATTAAAATCAGCTTCGGCTCGTGCAGCAGCGCCGCAATGATGGCAAGCTTCTGCTTCATGCCGTGGGAGTATGCCCCGATGGACTGCGCAAGGTCCTGCGTCAGGCCAAAGGCATCGCCGTACTGCCGGATGCGCTGCACCCGCTGTGCGGCGCTTACACCAAAGATATCCGCAATAAAATCAAGGTATTGGATGCCGGTCATATACTCGTACAGCTGCGGGTCGTCCGGCAGGTAGGCTAAGCGCCGCTTGCATTCCAGCGGGTCATCCCGCACCGAAATGCCGTCCACATAAATTTCGCCGGCGTCGAACTGCTGGATGCCGCAGCAGCATTTTAAGGTAGTGGTCTTGCCTGCACCGTTGTGGCCGATAAAGGCGCACAGCTCCCCCGGTCGGATATGCAGGCAAAGGTCCTGCACGGCGGGTTTGCCGCCGTAGGTTTTGGTCAGATGTTCTATCTTTAACATGAGCTGCCCCCTTGCTTTCAGTTTTGAGCCAAGTATACACCTTCCGACGGGGGGAAGGTCAAGCATTTCTCCGGTTTTTCTTGCGTTTTGTAAGGGGCTGTGCTATACTTTTTGTCGAACTGAACAGAAAACAACAGGTGCGTTCCGTCACTTTGCCCCATCGGGCGGCGGCAGGAACGTTAAAAGGGAAGCGGGTGCAAATCCCGCACGATCTCGTCACTGTGATAAGGGAGTCCACTGTCAGGGTGCTTTTGCACCGGTCACTGAGCCATCCGGCTTGGGAAGGCGGCAGCGGGCGTTGAGCTTTGAGTCAGGAAACCTGCCTGCTGTTGGTACCGGGGCTTTGCCGCCCCAGATCACGAGGAATTGGTTGTACCAAAAAGCCTGTAAGATACGGGGTCTTTTTGCTTTGCCATTTCGCAAGCAGAAGGCCCCGTTTTTGCAGCCTCTCTTTCCTGTACCCTTCTGTTCGGTGCCGTATTTCACCCACATCAGGAAAGGAAAAGCAAGATGAAAAAACGCAACATCCGCAAAACGGCGGCCGCTCTGACCGCTCTGGCTCTGTGCGCCGGTGTACTGACCGGCTGCGGCGGGGCTACTTCCAGCACTGCAAGCTCTGTTGCTGCCAGTTCTGCCGCCAGCAGCGAGGCTTCCGGCGCAGACGCTGACGCACTGGCCGCGCAGAATGTGGCAGATCTGATTGATGCCATCTATGTGCAGCAGCGCACCGACGACACCGATGCCCAGTGCGAAGCCGCAAAGGCTGCATGGGACGCCCTGACCGATGCCCAGAAGGAGCTGGTGGAGGGCGAGAACGCCGACCCCGACTACTTCGGCCGCGACACCGGCGATGCCTCCAAGGACGATGCCCGCAACGCCGATGACATTGGCGAAAACGAGCTGCTGGTGGTGTCCTTCGGTACCTCCTTCAATGACAGCCGCGCCGCCGACATCAAGGGCATTGAGGATGCCTTGCAGGCCGCTTACCCCGACTGGAGCGTGCGCCGCGCCTTTACCGCGCAGATCATCATCAACCATGTGCAGGCACGCGATGGCGAGAAGATCGACAACATGCAGCAGGCACTGGACCGCGCTGTGGCAAACGACGTGAAGAACCTGATCGTGCAGCCCACCCATCTGATGCACGGTGCAGAGTACGACGAGATGAACGAGATGCTGGACCAGTACCGTGACAAGTTTGAGAGCGTTGCTGTGGCCGAGCCCCTGCTGGGCGAGGTGGGCGCAGACGCTTCCGTCATCAACGCAGATAAGGAAGCTGTTGCCAAGGCCGTTACCGCTGCCGCTGTGAAGGATGCCGGTTACGACAGCGCCGCCGCTGCCGCTGCCGATAAAACCGCTTTCGTCTTTATGGGTCACGGCACCTCCCACACCGCTAAGGTGAGTTACAGTCAGATGCAGACCACCATGCAGACCCTGGGCTACGACAACGTGTTCATTGGCACGGTGGAGGGCGAGCCTGAGGAGACCTCCTGCGAGGCCGTCATCGAGGCTGTGAAAGCTGCCGGTTACACCAAAGTTGTTCTGCGCCCGCTGATGGTGGTGGCAGGCGACCACGCCAACAACGACATGGCCGGTGAGGACGCCGACAGCTGGCTGAGCCAGTTTACCGCCGCAGGCTGCTTTGAGAATGTGGACTGCCAGATCTCCGGTCTGGGCCGCATTGCGGACATCCAGCAGCTGTACATTGCACATACCAAGGCCGCTATGGATCTTCTGAACGGCTAATGGATTCAGAAGCCCTCTCCGGCGCTGCCAAGCATACGGAGAGGGCTTCTTTTATGGGCGCATTCCCCGCACGAGGAGAACGTGCCCCCTACCCCGGCAGCTTAGACGCCGGGCAAAAATTTAGGATACTGAGGTATTTATTTATGCGCTGCAAACAGTTTATCATCGTTTCTCTGGCCGGCGTGGTGCTGGCTGCTTCTCTGGCAGGCTGCGGCGGGACTGCTGCTCCCGCTTCTTCCGCTGCCGCAAGCTCTGAGGTTGCTTCCTCCGTGGTAGCTTCCTCTGCTGTGGCCGAAACCGCTCTGCCGGACGGCGTGTATACCGCTGATTTCGAGACCGACAGCAGTATGTTCCACACCAGCGAAGCCTGCAACGGCAAAGGCACCCTGACCGTGGAAAACGGCGTGATGACCTTCCATGTCAGTCTGGCGTCCAAAAAGATCGTGAACCTCTACCCCGGTCTTGCCGCCGACGCTGAGGCCAACAAGACCGCATGGCTCATCCCCACCGTGGACACTGTTACCTACGCAGACGGCACCACGGAGGAAGTGTATGGCTACGACATCCCGGTAGAAGCACTGGACACCGACTTCCAGCTGGCATTGCTGGGCACCAAGGGCAAATGGTACGACCATATCGTCAGCGTGCGCAACGCTGAACCTAAGACCGAGCAGGCCGCCGAGACCCCCGCAGACGGCGCATACACCGCTACCGTAGTGCTGGAGGGCGGCTCCGGCCGCGCCACCGTGGAAAGCCCCGCTGCCCTGACCGTGGCAGATGGCAAGATGACCGCTACCATCGTGTGGAGCAGCCCCAACTATGACTACATGGTCGTGGATGGTGAGAAGTATCTGCCCACCAACACCGAGGGCAACTCCACCTTTGAGATCCCGGTAGCTGCTCTGGGCACCCCGCTGGCTGTTACCGCCGACACCGTTGCCATGAGCAAGCCCCACGAGATCGAATACACCCTGACCTTTACTTTGGAGTAACCTTCCATGAAGCTGACCCGCGCACAATTTTTAAAGGTTCTGCCCGCCGCCGCGCTGGTGCTTGCAGGCTGCACGGCCGCGCCCACAGCACCGGCTGATACGGACGAGCTGGTTTTTGACCACGCCTACCCGCTGGACTACGCCACCCAGTTTACCGCCGACTGCTACGCGGACGGCTCTACCCTGCTGACCATCCCGGACGCACAGGCAAAGTTCCTTATCCGGCCGGAGGGCGCTGCCACTCTGCGCACCGTACCCGAGGGCGTGACTGTTTTGCAGCAGCCGGTGCAGAACATCTATCTGGTGTCCACCTCTGCCATGGACTTATTTCTCCATCTGGACGCGCTGGACAGCATTGCCCTTTCCGGCACCCGTGCCGAGGGCTGGTATCTGGACGAGGCAAAGCAGGCCATGCAGGCCGGGCGCATTGCCTACGCGGGTAAGTACAGCGCCCCGGACTACGAGCGCATCCTGACCGCAGAATGCGGTCTTGCGGTGGAAAACACCATGATCTACCACACCCCGGAAGTGAAGGAGCAGCTGGAGCGGTTCGGCATTCCGGTGCTGGTAGAGCGCTCCAGCTACGAGAGCAGCCCGCTGGCGCGGATGGAGTGGATCAAGCTGTATGGCATCCTACTGGGGAAAGAAGCCCTTGCCGAGGAGGTGTTCGCCCGGCAGGCACAGCGCATTGCACCGCTGCTAAAGCAGCCCTCCACCGGCAAACGTTGCGCGTTCTTCTCTATTACTTCCAGCGGCCTTGCCACTGTGCGCAAAAGCGGAGACTATGTGGCGCAGATGATCGGCATGGCCGGTGGCGAATACGTTTTTACGGCCCTTACCGACAGCGGCAACAGCCTTTCTACCATGAATATCCCGCTGGAAGATCTTTACGCCGGGGTCAAGGATGCCGATGTGCTCATTTATAATGGCACCATCGAGGGCACCATCTCCACCAAGGAAGAGTTGCTTGCCCGCTGCGCGTTGCTGGCAGAGTGCAAGGCGGTACAAAGCGGGAATATCTGGTGCACCACGCCCGACTTTTTCCAGCAGAGCATGGCACTGGCAGATTTTATGCTGGACCTCCACGCTGTTTTTACTGGGGAAACTGCCAGCCCCGACACCCTGCATTTTTTGACCAGGATCATCTAAGGAGCCGCTTATGACCAGCCGCAAACGCCTTGTTTTCTCCTATTGCAGCCTTTCCCTGCTGCTGACGGTGCTGTTTGCCGTAAGCCTGTTCTGGGGCAGCGTTGCGCTTACCCCGCAGGCCGTGCTTGCAGCCCTGACCGGACGCGGACAGGACGCGCTGAGCGTAGGCATTATTATCCAACTGCGCCTGCCCCGCGCGGTGATGGCCGCGTTGCTGGGCGCTGCGCTCTCGGCGGCGGGCTATCTGTTGCAGACCTTTTTTGCAAACCCCATTGCCGGCCCTTTTGTGATGGGCATTTCCAGCGGAGCTAAGCTGGCGGTGGCACTGGTGATGGTGCTGTTTTTGAACTACGGCCTGCTGACAAGCTCTGCCGTGCTCATCCTTGCAGCCTTTGCGGGCGCTATGGCGGCTATGGCCTTTGTGCTGGCTGCTGCCCGCCGGGTGCAGCGCATGAGCATCCTTGTAATATGCGGCGTGATGATCGGTTACATCTGCTCTGCCATCACAGAGTTTGTGGTGGCCTTTGCGCAGGACAGCAGCATCGTCAACCTGCACAACTGGTCGCAGGGCAGCTTTTCCGGCATGACGTGGGGCAACGTACGCACGGCAGCGCTGGTGGTGCTGCCTGCGCTGGCGGCGGCCTTCTGCCTTGCAAAGCCCATGGCCGCTTACCAGATGGGTGAAGCCTACGCCCGCAGTGTGGGCGTGGATGTGCGGCGGTTTTCCCGGCTGCTGGTGCTGCTTTCCAGTCTGCTGGCCGCCTGTGTTACCGCCTTTGCCGGTCCTATCTCCTTTGTGGGCATTGCGGTGCCGCACCTTGTCAAGCAGCTGCTGGGCAGTGCCCGCCCGCTGTATGTGCTGCCCGGGTGCTGTCTGGGCGGGGCAGCGTTCTGCCTACTGTGTGATTTGATTGCCCGCAGCCTGTTTGCGCCCATGGAGCTTTCCATCAGCGCGGTCACCGCTGTATTCGGCGCGCCGGTGGTCATTGGGCTGCTGCTGCGCCGCAACCGGGAGGATGTGCGATGAAGTACTCTGTTGAAACCAACGCCCTTGCCATCGGCTACGGCAAAGCTGCCCTTGCGCGGGATATCGCGCTGGGCGCTGCCAAGGGGCAGGTGCTGGCACTCATTGGCCCGAACGGCGCGGGCAAATCCACCCTGCTCAAAACGTTGGCGGGACAGCTGGCCCCTTTGGGCGGCGCGGTGCTGCTGGACGGGCAGGAGCTTGCCCGCATCCCCGGCAACGCCCGGGCGCAAAAACTGGCGCTGATGCTGCCCCACACCCGCCGCACCGAGTTGACCACCTGCTTTGAGTTTGCAGCGGCAGGGCGCATTCCATATACCGGGCGGCTGGGCATCCTTTCTGCCGAGGACAAAAAACAGGTGCAGAATGCGCTGGAGCTGGTGGGCGCGGCACATCTGGCTGACCGGGACTTCAACTGCGTCAGCGATGGGCAGCGGCAGCGCATTTTGCTGGCGCGGGCAGTTTGTCAGCAGCCGCAGGTGCTTCTGCTGGACGAGCCCACGTCATTTTTAGATGTAAAAGGCAAGATAGAGCTACTGACCATTCTACAAAAACTGGCGCATGAGCAACAGCTTGCGGTCATTGTCACCCTGCACGAGCTGGACATGGCGCAGAAGATCGCGGACGCGGTGGTCTGCGTTTCGCCGCATGGCGTCTCTGCCCCCATGTCCCCGGAGCAGGCCTTTGCCCGGGAAAATATCAAAGCACTCTACGGCCTGACCGAGGAACAGTACAGCGCTGTTTTTGGCCCACCAAAGCCGGAAAAGCCCCAATTTGAGCACTATGTGCGCAGCGGGCAGAAGCTGCTGCGTTGCGGGTACACCACCGGCACCTGTGCGGCGCTGGCCGCTGCCGGGGCTGCCCGGCTGCTGCTGACCGGCACTGCACCGGAAACTGTCGCTCTGCGCACGCCCAAGGGCATCGTGGTGGAGGTGGCTCCCCTGTTCTGCCGCGCTGCTGCCGAGGGCGCGGAATGCGCCATTGAAAAGGACGGCGGTGACGACGTGGACGTGACCACCGGTCTGTCGGTGACTGCCACGGTGACGCTGCTCCCCGGCACGCCCAAGATATGTATTACCGGCGGCGCGGGAGTGGGCCGGGTGACGAAGCCCGGGCTGGACCAGCCGGTCGGGCAAGCCGCCATCAACCATGTGCCCCGGCAGATGATCAGCGAGGCGCTGCGCCGGGAGGCGGAAACAGCCTGTTATCCCGGCGGTTTTGCCGTGACTATCTCCATCCCCGGCGGCGAGGAGGTAGCCCGGCGCACCTTCAACCCCCATATCGGGGTGGAGGGCGGGCTGTCGGTGCTGGGCACCAGCGGCATTGTAGAACCCATGAGCCAGCAGGCCATTCTGGACACCATCCAGCTGGAGATGAATCAGGCGGCGCTGCGGGCAAAAGACCACCGACGGCTCATCCTTGCCCCGGGCAATTACGGGCTGGACTATCTGCACGAAACGTATCCGCAGTTTGCCGCCATCCCGGTGGTCAAAACGTCCAACTTTATCGGTGATACGCTGGATATGGCAGCAGCGGCACACTTTGAACAGGTGCTGTTGGTGGGGCATATCGGCAAGCTGTGCAAGCTGGCGGGCGGCATTATGAACACCCACTCCCACACGGCAGACTGCCGCACGGAGTTGTTCTGCACCCACGCCGCCCTGTGCGGTGCTGACCGGGAAGTGTGCACCGCGCTGTACAATGCCGCCACCACGGATGCCTGTCTGGAGATTCTGGATACAGCCGGGCTGCGGGAGCCGGTGCTGCAAAGCCTGCTTGCCGCCATCCAGCTGCATCTCGACCGCCGCGCGGGCGGGGCGTTCCGGGTGGGCGCGGTGCTGTTTTCAAGCCAGCACGGCCCGCTGGGACAGACCGAAACTGCCGCCCGCCTGTTAGACGAATGGAAGGAGTAACGCACATGATACATTTTGTAGGTGCCGGGCCCGGCGCACCGGATCTGATCACCCAGCGCGGTGCAGCATTTTTACAGGCTGCTGACTGCATTATTTATGCAGGTAGTCTTGTCAACCCTGCGTTGCTGGGGCTGGCAAAGCCGGGATGTGCTATCTATAACAGCGCCGAGATGACGCTGGAGCAGGTACTGGACGTGATGCATCGGATGGAAAACGCAGGCAAAACCACCGTGCGTCTGCACACCGGCGACCCCTGCCTGTACGGTGCCATCCGGGAGCAGATGGATGCACTTGACGCAGACGGCATTTGTTACGATGATACCCCCGGCGTTTCCAGCTTTTGCGGTGCTGCCGCTGCGCTGAACGCCGAGTATACCTTACCCACGGTCAGCCAGACGGTCATTATCACCCGCATGGAAGGGCGTACCCCTGTGCCGGAGCGGGAAAGGCTGGCAAGCCTTGCCGCCCACGGCGCGACCATGGTGATCTTCCTGTCCATCGGACTGATCGATAAGGTGCAGACGGCGCTTTTGCAGGGTGCGTACTCACCGGACACCCCCGCTGCCGTAGTGTACAAGGCCAGCTGGCCGGAAGAAAAAATCGTGCGGTGCACAGTTGGTTCTTTGGCCGAGAGCACCCGTGCAGCGGGCATCACCAAGACGGCGCTTATCGTGGTAGGGGATTTTCTCGGCAAGCAGTACGAGCGCAGCAAGCTGTACGACCCCGCCTTTACCACCGAGTTCCGCAAGGGAGACCCGGTATGACCCGCGCCTACCTTGCCTTTACGGAGACCGGCCTTGCGCTGGCAAAATGCCTTGCTGGCAGCCTGCCCGGCAGCGTTACCCGGTGCGGACAGAACGATATATCGCTGGCAGAATGGACAAGCGTACAGTTTGTGCAGTCGGATGCGCTGATATTTGTAGGGGCTGTGGGCATTGCGGTGCGGGCTATCGCGCCCCACTGCAAGAGCAAGACCACCGACCCGGCTGTGGTGGTGGTGGACGAATGCGGGCGCTTTGCCGTGCCCATTTTGTCCGGGCATCTGGGCGGTGCAAACGATCTGGCGCGGGCCATTGCCGCTGTATGCGGAGCCGTGCCGGTGCTCACCACCGCCACCGATGCCCACGGCATTTTTGCGGTGGACGAGTGGGCAAAGCACCAAAACTGCATGGTACTGGAGCCGGAACGCATCAAGCTGGTCAGCGGCAAATTACTGGCCGGGCAGCCGGTATATTACCAGGCTGATTTCCCGGTAACAGGCACTGTGCCCGCAGGGTTATTCCCCGCTGACACCCCGGAAAAAGCCGACTTTGCACTCACCCTTTGCCCCACCGGGCAGGCACTGCATCTTGTGCCGCGTATCGGGGTGCTGGGCATCGGCTGCAAGCGGTGCACTAGCGCTGACACGCTGGAAGCTGCTTTTGCCGCTTTCTGCGCCCGGCACGGTTTTGCTGCGCAGGCAGTTACCGCCGCTGCAAGCATCGACCTGAAACAAAATGAACCGGGCTTGCTGGCCTTTTGTCTGACACACGGCTGGCCGGTGCGGTTTTACTCTGCCGCGCAGCTGCGCAGCGCGCCCGGGCAGTTCACCCCCTCCTCTTTTGTACAGAGCGTGACCGGGGTGGATAACGTCTGCGAGCGGGCGGCAGTGCTGGACGCAGGCGGCAACTTATTTTACCCGAAATTTGCCTGCAACGGCGTGACCTTTGCGCTGGCGTGCAGGCCCTTTGCCCCGGACTGGAGGTGGCAGAATGCTTGACGTGATGGATATTGACATTGACCGTCCCGAGAAGATAGTCTATGTCGTGGGGCTTGGCCCCGGCGAGCCTTTTTATATGACCCAGCAGGCTGCAAACACGCTGGAAAGCGTTGACGCGATTTGTGGATACAAGGTCTATCTTGACCTCATCCGCGATGAATTTCCCTGCGAGGAATACTATTCTACCGGCATGACGCAGGAGATCGACCGCTGCCGCTGGGCTCTGGAAAAGGCACGCACCGGCAAGCGGGTGGCACTGGTCTGCTCCGGTGATGCCGGGGTGTACGGCATGGCAAGTCCCCTGCTGGAACTTGCCCCGGACTACCCGGATGTTGCCGTGGAAGTTGTGCCCGGGCTGACCGCTGCCCTCAGCGGCGGGGCAGTGCTGGGCGCTCCGCTGGCGCACGATTTCTGCGTCATTTCCCTTTCCGACCGGCTGACCCCGTGGGAGGTCATTGAGAAACGGCTGACCTGCGCTGCTATGGGGGATTTCTGCGTTGCGCTGTATAATCCCTCCTCCAAGGGCAGGCCGGACTATCTGGCAAAGGCGGTGCGCATCCTGCTGAAAAACGGCAAAAGTGCCGATACCGTCTGCGGCATCGTGCGCAACATTGGCCGGGAGGGTCAGACCGCCCGCGTTCTGACCCTTGCCCAGCTGGAAAATACTGCGGTGGATATGTTTACCACTGTGTACATCGGCAACGCTGCCACAAAGCAGCTTGGCGGTAAAATGGTCACCCCACGGGGGTACCGCAGATGAAGGCAGTGGTTTTCAGCGGCACGACCGAGGGGCGGGTGTTCTCCCGGCAGCTGGCAGCGCTAGGAGCGGAGGTTCTGGTCAGTGTTGCCACCCCGCTGGGTGCAGAGGAACAGGGCAAAGCAGACGACATCTCCGTGCACTGCGGTCGGCTGACTACCGAGGAAATGACCGCCCTTTTGCAGGGCGCTGCCCTGTGCGTGGACGCCACCCACCCCTATGCGGTGGACGCCACCAAAAACATCCGGGCAGCGTGTGCCGTGGCCGGGGTGGAATATCACCGGCTGCTGCGGGAAGAAAGCCCCTTGCCTGCCGGGAGCATGGTATTTGCCACCGCCGCCCACGCCGCTGCATTTCTGGCCGGGTGCAGCGGCAATGTGCTGCTGACCACCGGTGCAAAGGAGCTTGCAGCCTTTGCGGCGCTCAGCCCGGAGCGGCTGTTCCCCCGGGTGCTGCCCACGCGGGAGGGCATTGCCGCCTGCGAGGCCGCCGGCATCCCGCACAAAAACATCATTGCCATGCAGGGGCCATTCACCTATGCGCTGAACTGCGCCCTGATGAAGCAATTCTCCATCCGGTATCTGGTCACAAAGGACGGCGGCGCTGTGGGCGGCTTTGCCGAAAAGGCACAGGCCGCACAGGATACCGGCGCGCAGCTGATCGTGGTGCGCCGCCCGGCTGAAAACGGACAAACTGCTGCACAAATTCTGACACGCTGCAAGGAGGTTCTGGTATGATCTCTCTCATCGGAATGGGCTCCGGCTGCCCGGAAAGCCTGACCGTGCAAGGGCTGGCCGCACTGCAAAGCGCAGGGCTGATTCTTGGGGCAAAGCGCTTGTTGGAACATTTACCGGCGGGGTGCACTGACAACTGCAAATCCGTGTATAAGCCGGAGGAAATCCTTGCGTGTCTTGCCGCACAGCCGGACACCGACACCGCTATTTTGTACAGCGGCGACACCGGGTTTTACTCCGGTGCGGCAAAGCTGCTGCCCCTGCTGCGGGTCATGGGATACTCCGTCCGGGTGCTGCCCGGGCTTTCCAGCGTACAGCTTTTAGCCGCCGCTGTGGGACGCCCTTGGCAGGACTGGAAGCTAGTATCTGCCCATGGCCGTGTCTGCGACCCGATAGCCGAAGTTTTGTCGCATCCACAGGTATTTTTTCTTACCGGTGGTGGGGACTCCCCTGCCACCCTTTGCGCCAAACTGACCGCCGCCGGGCTGGGCGCTGCTCACGCCCTTGTGGGCGAAAACCTTGGCACTCCGGCAGAAGCCATCCGCTTTGGCCTTGCCCGGGAACTGGCAGAGCAAACCTTTGCGCCGCTGAGCGTATTGCTCATCGAACGGGAGGCTTTGCCGCCCCGCCGTACCCCCGGCCTGCCGGACGAGGCTTTTATCCGGGGCGCTGTGCCTATGACCAAACAGGAGGTGCGCGCCGTCGCGCTGGCAAAGCTGGCAGTTACCCTCACAGACACCCTATGGGACGTGGGCGCGGGCACCGGCAGCGTGAGCGTGGAATTGGCGCTTGCCGCCCCTGCCGGGCAGGTATATGCCGTAGAGTGTGACCCGGAAGCCTGTATACTTATCCAGAAAAACCGGGAAAAATTCGCAGTTTATAATCTGACCCTGATCGAAGGCAAAGCGCCTGAAGCTTTGGACACGCTGCCTGCCCCGGATGCTGTATTTATCGGCGGCACAAAGGGCAATATGGGCGCTATTATAGACGCCGTGCTGCACAAAAATCCAGCTGCGCGGCTGTGCATTGCCGCCATTGCGTTGGAAACGCTCAGCGCCGCCGTGGCAGCCCTGACCGCCCACGGCCTTGCCGCGGAGGTGACACAGATCTCCGTCAGCCGCACAAAAGCGGCGGGCAATCTGCATTTGCTGATGGCCAATAACCCGGTGTTTCTCATTACGGGGGCACGGACATGATGCAGTTTCTCATCGCCGCGCCGCGCTCCGGCAGCGGCAAGACCACCGTTACCTGCGCACTACTCACCGCCTTGCAGCGGCGCGGGACTGATCCCTGTGCCTTCAAGTGCGGACCGGATTATATCGACCCTATGTTTCACCGCAGTGCGCTGGGGGTGGAAAGCCACAACTTAGACCTCTACCTCTCTGCCCCGGATACGGTGCGCACGCTTTACGCCCGGTATGCCGCCGGGCACGGCGCTGCCGTATGCGAGGGCGCCATGGGCTTTTACGACGGGCAGGGACTGACCACCCGTGCAAGCGCTTGGGAGCTGGCCGATACGCTGACGCTGCCGGTTCTGCTGGTGGTACAGCCCAAAGGGGCAAGCATCACCCTTGCCGCTGAGCTGCGGGGGCTTTTGCAGTTCCGCACACCCAGCCATATCGTGGGCATTCTGCTCAATGATTGCTCTGAGTCCTTATACAAAACGCTGCGTCCGATGTTGGAAGCCGAGACCGGTCTGCCGGTGGTGGGGCATCTGCCCCATCTACCGGGGTGCGCTATTGAGAGCCGCCACCTCGGGTTGAAAACCGCCGGGGAGGTTGCGGACTTACAGCAAAAGCTGGGCAAGCTTGCCGATGCTCTTGTACTGGACTGGGCACAGCTGGCAGCGCTGACCGACCGCCCTGCCCCGGCTGCGCCGCCGCTTCCTACGCCGTGCGCACCCGCCGTGCGCATTGCCGTGGCGCGGGACGAAGCCTTTTGTTTTGCTTACGCCGAAACGCTGGACGCCTTGCGGGATGCGGGTGCAGAACTTGTGTTTTTCAGCCCGCTGCGGGATACCGCCCTGCCGGAAAATATCGGCGGGCTGTACCTGCCCGGGGGCTACCCGGAGCTGTACGCCCAGCAGCTGAGTGAGAACCGCGCCCTGCGTGCGGCTATCCGGGAAGCTGTTCAGAATGGCCTGCCCACCGCTGCCGAGTGCGGCGGCTTTCTGTACTTAGGGCAGGCGCTGGAGGGCACAGACGGCAAGGTTTACCCCATGGCGGCTGTGCTGCAGGGCAGCGGGCACAACGCCGGGCGGCTGGTGCGCTTTGGCTATGCCGCCATGACGGCAAAGGCCGACAGTATGCTCTTCCGCGCCGGAGAAGCGCTGTCCATCCATGAATTCCACCACTGGGATTCCTCCGAAAACGGTACAGACTTTTCTGTACGCAAAACCGAAAAAAGGCAGTGGGAATGCGGCTTTGCAAATGCGCATTTGTACGCCGGTTTCCCGCATCTTTACTGGGCAGGCACCGCTCTGCCCCGCCGCTTTGTACAGGCGGCGCAGCACTTTTTAAAACACAAAGGATGACGAAAATGACCGAAGCTGAACTGATGCAGTTGCTTGCTGCCATCACCCCGCCGGACGACGCTGCCCGTGCTGCCGCCCATGCCCACTGGGCAAGCCTTGCCAAGCCCTTGGGCGGGCTGGGGGCGTTGGAAACGCTGCTGGAGGACGCCGCTGCGCTGACCGGCAAGGCACAGTTTGATTTTTCCCGCCGGGTGGTGGCGGTGCTCTGCGCAGACAACGGCGTAGTAGCGCAGGGCGTAAGCCAGACCGACCAGAGCGTGACCCGCACCGTGGCCGAGAACCTTGCCGCGCGGCGCACCAGCGTCTGCCGGATGGCGCAGGCGGCGCACTGCGATGTGCTGCCGGTGGATATGGGCATAGCCGGTACACCGGTGCCCGGTGTGCGGGACTGCCGCGTTGCCGCCGGAACTGCGGACTTTACCAAAGGCCCCGCCATGACCCGCGCCGAGGCGGTGGAGGCCGTTGGCCGGGGCATTGCCCTGACCCGGCAGCTTGCCACCGAGGGTTACGGGCTGGTGGCTACTGGCGAGATGGGCATTGGCAATACCACCACCTCCAGCGCTGTGGCTGCCGTGCTGCTGGCACAGCCGGTGCAGACCATGACTGGGCGCGGCGCGGGGCTTTCCGATGCAGGGCTTGCCCGCAAGGTGGACGCCATCCGGCGCGGCATCGCTTGCAACAACCCCGACCCTGATGATGCCTTGGATGTTCTGCGCAAGCTGGGTGGTTTTGATATCGCCGGGCTGTGCGGGATGTTTTTGGGCGGAGCGCTGGCGGGTGTGCCCGTACTGATGGATGGGTTTATCAGCGGGGTGGCAGCGCTGTGCGCCGTGCGGCTTTGTCCAGCTGCGGCTAAGGCGGTGTTTGCCAGCCACTGTTCCACCGAGCCTGCCGCCCGGCTAGTGCTGGAAGCACTGGGCAAAACACCCCTGCTTACCGCCGGACTGCATCTGGGCGAGGGCACGGGCGCGGTGGCCAGTATCCCTCTGTGGGACATGGCACTGGCAGTGTACAAGGGGTGCTATTCCTTTGCGGAGGGCGGCATTGCGCCGTATACGCCCCAATGCTGACGCTGGTGCTGGGCGGCGCTGCCAGCGGCAAGAGCGAATACGCCGAAACCCTTGTGCTGCGCAGTGCTTTGCCGCGGTACTATCTGGCAACCATGCAGGTGTGGGATGCCGAGTGCGCCGCCCGGGTGGAAAAGCACCGCAAAATGCGCGCTGCGAAGCAGTTTGAGACCATCGAGTGCCCGCTGTATCTGGATGCTGTGCGTCTGCCGCGTCGGGGCACTGCGCTACTGGAGGACTTGGGCAACCTGACCGCCAACGAGCTGTACGACCCCGCCGGGGCGGGCGATGCCGCCGCCGAGCACATTTTGCAAGGACTAGATGCCCTTGCAGCGCAGTGCGAAAATTTAGTTATTGTCTCTAACGAGGTTTTCAGTGGCGGCGCGGACTATGCCGGAGACACGGACCGCTATTTGCTGGCGCTGGCACAGGTGAACAACGCCCTTGCCGCCCGGGCAGATGCCGTGGTGCGGGTGGTGTGCGGCGTCCCTGTCTATTATAAAGGAGTGGAAAAATGATCGTTTTGCAGACTATTGCGGTGGCCTTTGCCATGTTTTCGGCGGTGCCGGTGCCGCAGTTTGCGTGGAACGAAAAGAATATGCGGTACGCGCTGTGCGCCTTTCCGCTGGTGGGGCTTTTATGCGGGGCGCTGTGGTGCGTGTGCGGGGTGCTGCCGCTGCCTGCCCCGGCGCGGGCGGCAGGGTTCTGCCTTGTGCCGGTGTGGGTGACCGGCGGCATCCATCTGGATGGCTACGCCGACACCTGTGACGCCCTTGCCAGCTACGGCGACCGGGAAAAGAAGCTGGAAATTTTAAAAGACCCGCACTGCGGTGCCTTTGCCGTTATCCGGCTGTGCAGCTATTTTGCGGCTTACCTCTGCCTTGCCGCCTGCGTGCAGTTCACGTCTCGGGTGGGTGCGCTTTGGACGCTGGCGCTGGTTTTGGAGCGAGCGCTTTCCGGCCTTGCGGTGGCGGCCTTTCCCATGGCGAAAAACACCGGCCTTGCCCACACCTTTGCCTGTGCCGCTGACCGCACCGCCGTGCGCAATGTGCTGGCAGTGCTGGCAATACTGCTTTGCGGGGCGCTGCTGGCTTTAGGCGGCGGGGCACTGGCGGCAGTTGCAATTTTGTTGTTTTTGTGGTATCACCATGTAGCTGTGCAGCAGCTGGGCGGCATTACCGGCGATTTAGCCGGGTGGTTTTTGCAAAAGACTGAGCTGTGGATGCTGGCGGCGCTGTGCGCCTGCCAATGGGGAGGGCTGTTATGATCTTTATCACCGGGCCGCTTTACAGCGGCAAGCGCACCTTTGCCAAGACCCTGCCCGGACGGTGCATCTGCGATGTACAGGAGCTGGCCGCCGGGGCCGAAAATCTGGAAAAACTCGCGGACGAGCTGTCCGCTTACGATATCGTGCTTGCCACCGAGGTGGGCGGCGGCGTGGTACCCATGGACCCCGCCGAACGTGCCGGACGCGAAACCGCCGGGCGGCTGGCCTGTCTGCTGGCCGCACGGGCAGACTGCGTTGTGCAGATGTTCTGCGGCATCCCCACCGTTCTGAAAGGAGAACTGCCAACATGCTGATCTATTTCCTGCGCCACGGCCTGACCGAATACAACGCCGAGAAGCGCTATCAGGGCCAGCGGGACATCCCGCTTTCTGCCGCTGGCCGCGCGATGCTGCGCAAGGCAGACATCGAGCCCAAAACCGTGTACATCACCCCGCTGTGCCGCACCCGGCAGACCGCCGAGGTGCTGTTCCCCACTGCAAAGCTGGTGGTGGTGGACGGCCTGAAGGAGATGTGCTTTGGCAGCTTTGAGGGCCGCAATTACATTGAGATGGAGCATGACCCGGACTATCTGGC
>OLVO01001404.1_pt1 | contig 24502 bp, 21 predicted proteins | sample 1672571 | NCBI WGS metagenome assembly OLVO01 (sample SAMEA3136700, study PRJEB25190) | human gut metagenome | biome: human gut; feature: human-associated habitat; material: faeces | place: Austria | collected 2013
GACTGACGATGTTGTATGCTTAAAAAAGAAAACCCTCAGGTTTTTACGTTGATCCGCCATGACGGCAAATTGGTATGCGAAGCCTATAAAAACAAATCAGCGGTTAAACGGTGAATAAACACCGCATAACCGCTGAAGTCTGCTGCCCCCGCAGAGGTAGCTGGCACAAAAATACAAATAATATTCTAATTAACAATCAAATAACAAAAAAAGTCATGAAACAACTATATAAATCCATTCAATCCCTCTTCAAATCCCCCGAAACCCTCCAGCTCTTCCAGCAGCTCAACTTCTGTCCCCCCGAATTTATCGACCTCTATAACGGCCAACCCGAATCCCCCGATGACTTCGAGTTCACCACCCCCGCCTTATTCATCGACTACTCCATTTCATGGGACAAAGCCGGAACCATGCGCCTCGGCACCCTCACCCTCGAAGTCCACATCCTCACCGACCCAACCCCCGAAACCGACAACCTCACCGCCCCCCTCAGCGGTCTCGAAAAAGTCGACTACTACGAAACTATTTCCGACCTCCTCGAAGGCCTTTCCACCTCCGAAACCTCCGCCCTCGTCCTCACTTCCGAGCGTCCCGTCACCACCGACTACTTCAACTACCACGCCATCACCTTCACCTGCACCATTTCCCGCCGCCGGACCCAAGTCACAGGCATCACCATCGGAGATGTCCGATTACAGCCCGATACCAGAGACAGTATCGAGACACAGTTGAGCCGTATGTCATCAGAAAAGAAATATATAATTGATTAAATCAGTTCAATTTTTCCTAATAACAAAAAATAGCCTTTTGAATAACTATAAAGCTATTTAAAAGGCTATTTAGAAGCACAACCGTCTTCTACTGTCTTTTCTTTGTTAAATAATTAATAGCCGAACTAAAAGAAACGAGCATAAATACAGCTTCATCTGCCGTTGGGGTATATGGACTGTTTGGGTCCATGTGTGAATGTCTACATCCTACCTCTTTATCACAAGTATAATAATACATTTTATCCATAATATCTTTAAGCATTTTGTGTATAACTATCCCTTCTTTATCTAACCATTTTAATGAATATGTGCTTTCACCCGAAATATCTCTAGTAAAAGCCTCTAATGCAGATGCCGCTTCTTTAATTGAGTTCCGATAATCTCTTTCTGACAGTTTCTCTAATGCATTACTCAAATGATTCTTAACACTTTCTACTTCGGTAGCTAACGCATCCTCAATAGCTTTCACTTCCTCTTCCGAACTAACTTCAACAACATATCCATCTATGATTCGATATGCGAAATTCAATCTCGCAAATTCGTTGTTTAATTTTTCTTGAAACTGATCTATTACCCATGAATCTATATGACAAGTTGGCATTTTAAAGAAAGCAAAAGTTTCATCTATTAAATCAAGCTTATTAAACCACTTAATATTAGGGTTTTCAAATGAATTAATAAACACATCGAAGTTTGAATACTTAATATTCTCTTGAAATTTATCCTTTCTTAAATTAAAATGGCTTGTCCATATATATTCTTGCAAATTGAAGTAATAGCTACCCAATCGTTCCTCAAGTTCATCATAACAATTACAAATCGCATTTTGAATACCAACCGTAATTTCCTTCCTAATAATCACGTTCGATGGATTCGTATATCCATATCTTTCAGAAAATAGAGTCATATTTATAACTTTTAAAATTAGATAGCAAAAGTAATAAATCCAATGTTATTTTTGAGTCTTTTATGAAGAAAAAGAAAAGACGCTTATCTACTCCGTCATTAATACGGAGGCTAAGCGCCAGTTAATTCCTATGATACGTTCCATCGACCCACACGCATTTATCAATATTGTAAAGACGGAGGAATTGGAAGGCCGGTTTCACAATACTCCAAATGATTAATGCATCATCTGGTATACAAAACTACTTTTTCTGATACCGGTCATAAATTTTCTCCGGTGTCATCAACGAAACTTCATCGATGAAAACATTTCGGAATGTCATGGTACCGCCCTGACATTCCTTTGTTTTTTCTGCAGCTGCCTCGCCGCACAATCCGATAAAACTGCAGCAGGCTGCTGCCGCTTCTATGGTTGCTTCTGTTCCAAGAAATGCGCCCAGCATAACCGATGACATACAACCGCTTCCGGTAATATGTGCCATCATTTCATGGCCTCTTCTGCATTCAAAGACTTCTCCGCCATCCGTAATCACATCCACTGCACCGGATGCAATCAGTATGGTCTTCTGTGCTTTCGCATACTGTTTCATGCTTTCCACATCAACAGACTTATCCGATGCATCCACACCGGTTACGGTATTGCAGTCCTTTAACAGTGCACGAATCTCAGAATAATTTCCCCGAATGCAGGTCGGGTGAATTTCTTTTATCAAAGTCTGGCATTGCATCCGCCGGTAAGTAGAACCGGAAATTCCTACCGGGTCTAATACAATGGCATGTCCCATTTCATCCGCTTTCTTTCCGGCTTTTTCCATGGCTTCAAAATCCGCAATGGCTCCAAGATTACAGACTAATGCGGCTGCCCCTTCTGTTATCTCTTCCACTTCCAGCGGATGATGTGCCATGGTCGGCGATGCGCCTGCTGCCAGCAGAATATTGGCACAGTCATTGACGGTCACCGCATTGGTTATACAGTGAATGACCGGACGTTTCTTTTTTATCTCATGATGCAGTTCTACAATTTTTCCGGCTTCTAATTCCATATTCTAGTTCTCCAGACTGTCTTTCATTTTTGCTAACATTCCTGATTTCTTTAAAGGAATGGTAATAATCATTGCAATAATGGTTCCTCCACAGGTACTGATTAAGAATGGTACTACAAAAGTAAATAATGCAGCTGCTGTATTTCCCATTACCAGATAAGCAACCGGATAAGAAAGCATTCCACCGATAATTCCGGTTCCTACTACCTCACCGATATATGCAAATGGGAGTTTCTTTCCATATTTATAAAGGAGTCCGCCAAGAAGTGCTCCACACATACTTCCCGGAAATGCCAGTGGACTTCCCAATGCTAAAAGGTTACGGATTAAGGATGCAATAAATGCCTGGGCAAGTCCCCACCAAGGTCCTACCAGAACAGCACACAATACGTTTACAAGATGCTGTACCGGGGCACATTTTGAGCCGAATACCGGAAATGAAAACAGGCTTCCTACAACTGCGATTGCTGCAAAAATTGCTGTTACGGTTAATTTCTTTAAGTTTGATTTGTGATTCATTTTGTCCTCTCTTCTGTTCCCATCCGAGAGGACGGGAACCTCTTAGTTTTTCTTTACTGCTTCTGCAACTTTTTCCACAATCACGCAGAGAATGACGGTAACCACCATATCCGGAAGTGTATTTCCAACCGGAGTATCAATGTGCATCAGCACACGGTAAAGCACAAATCCGATAAGCCAGACACCAAGATTACGCCACTGAAATGCCATGTCTTTTGCATTGGCTTTCTTTAAAATAAAGTAATCTGCAATCTGTACGGCAATCATCGGAGCAAAGACAGAACCGATAAGATATAAGAAATTTGTAATGTTATCCATTGGATATACAATTGCTGCAACAGTTCCGATTACCGTTACAATAATTGCTGCCCATTTCTCATTGATTTTCTCAGAAATGGATACACTGGAAACACCTGCAGAATAAGCATCCAAGAAAGTCGTTGTTACTGTTGAGAAAATGATAATCACAAGTCCTACGATACCAAATCCGGTCTTTAACATAATCTGTGCAATATCATATTCACCGGTAATAAGTGCTGCACCCATACCAATGACATACATGAAAATACTGACCAGACTGTATACAACAACGCTGACTGCGGTTGCTGCAAATGGTTTTTCTGCTTCTCTTGTATAATCACTGATTAATGGCAGCCAGGAAAGTGGCATTGCTACCGCAAGCTCTACGGCTGCGCCAAAGGTAAGGCTTCCATCATCCACAATTGCCGGAATGGCTCCATTTCCAATAAAAATCACTTTAAACAATACCAGTGACAGGATAAATAATGCGGTCATTGCAACGGTATTGAGCTTCCCAAGATTGGTAAGTCCAATCAGGATCCAAAGGATAATGAGGACTCCGATAATAGCTGCCCAGAACCAGTTTGCTACCGGAATGACACCATTGGCTGCCAGTGCGCCATCATAAATCATTATGGCTGTCCATCCTACCAGCTGCAATACATTCAACGCTGCAAAAAGAAGGCTTCCCTTCTCTCCAAAGCTCATTTTTACGGTTTCCATGGCACTTCTTCGTTCTCTTGCACCAATCATCCCTGCTACAAACATCATCAGTCCACCGATTAAGTGTCCTAATAAGATAGCTGCCATGGCTTTTCCAAATCCAAGCGGTGCAAAATATGTTCCGGTTAAAATTTCAGCAATGGATACGCCGGCTCCAAACCAGATTAATCCGTTACTAAATACAGATGTCTTCTTCTCATTCATTGGTATATTCTCCTTCTATTGCAAATGCGTGATTCATCGGGCCGCTTCCCTTTCCAAGATCCAACATGGCTGCCAGTGCGCCGGATATGTAATTCTTTGCGTACTGCACGGATGTTTCCAGGCTGCGTCCCTTGGCAAGATTAGATGCTATGGCAGATGATAAGGTACAACCGGTTCCGTGGGTGTTTGGATTGTCAATTCTCTTTCCGTGGAACCATACCGGCTCTTTGTCCTTCTGCCAGAGCAAATCATTGGCATCATTTAACTGATGTCCGCCTTTTAATAACACGGCACAACCGAAGGTTTTACAAATGATTTCTGCTGCTTTTTCCATATCTGCTTCTGTCTTTATCTCCATACCGGAAAGCACTTCCGCTTCCGGGATATTTGGGGTTATAACAGTTGCCAGAGGCAATAATTTAGTTTTCAATGTACCGATAGCGTCATCGCTGATGAGCTTTGCTCCGCTGGTCGCTACCATAACAGGATCCACGACTATATTTCTTGTGTGGTACGCTGTCAGTTTGTCCGCAATTGTCTCTATCAGAGCACTGGAAGAGACCATTCCGGTCTTCACTGCATCCGGATATATATCCGTAAAAATACGATCCAGCTCCTCTGCCAAAAATTCTGGAGTTACCTCCATAATGTCTGTTACGCCGGTTGTATTCTGGGCAGTAAGTGCCGTGATCGCACTCATGGCGTATACGCCATTGGCGGTCATCGTCTTAATATCTGCCTGGATGCCGGCGCCTCCACTGGAATCACTTCCAGCGATTGTTAATGCTGTGTTCATACATTTGTCTCCTTTGCATTAATTTTGTATAGCGACCTAAGGTGGTGCCCCCAATCTGCCGCTGAATTGTTCAGATGAATCATTTTCTGATACGGGCTTCGGCTTTTCCTGAAATACCTTCTTTGACTATAAGAGGCTCTAGGATTTCCCGGAAGTATATCTTTTTTCCGGCAAACGGCGAAAAGTCGCATCCTTGCTCCATTCCGCCTCGCCGGCACATCCATGATGCCGGCGTTGCCTGTTGCATAAGGGAAACCCAATAGCCTCTAACAGCCAAAGAAATGGTATTATCAGAACAACCCGAATCCCTTATTCACAAAAATTATCATCTGCACTTTATATAAGAAAGACTTTTTTATGTCCTATCTTATGCATGATTTTTTACTACCATATTTACTTTTTGCAACAGTTCTTTCGTTCCCTCTTCGATGTCTTCACATGCGAAGATTCCACTTACAACTGCTGCTCCTGCAATTTCGCATCCTTTTAATTTCAGGATGTTATCGTGGTTGATGCCGCCAATTGCGACTACGGGGATGGTGACGCTCTGACAGATTTCCTGCAGCAGGGTTAGTTCCATCGGCTTTGCATCAGTCTTGGTGCTGCTGCCAAATACGGCTCCGCTTCCTAAGTAATCTGCACCGGCTTTTTCTGCTGCTTGTGCCTGTTCTATTGTTTTCGCAGTCACTCCGATGATTTTATCTGTTCCAAGAATTTCTCTTACACGGGTCAGCTCCATATCGGACTGTCCCACATGCACGCCATCGGCTCCTATCCTTTCTGCCAGTTCCACATTATCATTGATGATCAACGGTACCTGATAGCTGTGGCAGAGTTCCAAAAGGCTTCTGCCTTCTGCTTCAAATTCCGGCTCAGATAATTCTTTTTCCCGAAGCTGCACTAAAGTAACTCCGCCCTTCAATGCTTTTTCTACCTGCTCATATAAGGTCTCTCCCTTAAGCCAGCTACGGTCGGTAACGGCATAAAGAAGAAGCTGTTCTCTTGTAATATTCATATGTGATTTCTCCTTATGAAGTGCGGTGTGTAGTGAGGAGTGACAGCCAGAGTCTGCCACTCCCGCACCGCAGCTCCGGGAACCTGCCGCCCTATTACAATATAGGGAACCAGAAATCCGGGTTTCCGGAGTTCTGCGGTGCTCGTCAAAGTCACTTACAGCGGAACCTTTGCAAGCAAGCTTGCAAGTTTCCGCTGTAAGTGACTTTTCCTCACTACTCGCAAAAACAAAAGTGCAGGACCTCTGTAAAAAAGATTCCTGCACACTAAGTAATCGCACCTGCGTTTCGTTATCTCCCTACGTTGGCATTATCCAAATCAGGTTCTGGGTTAAAGCTTCTGCTTACTCTCAGCCCGCCTATGCGAGCACCCCGTTTTTCAACGATTTTCATTATACACATTCCCCACAAAAAAGCAAGCTATGTTTTCCATAAAATACCTTGAAAACCACAAAAAAATGGCTTAGAATTAAATTAGCTTATTATATCATTGTACGAAAGAGAAGGATTAAGAATATCTATGAATTATGATGAAAATGTTTTTAAAGCCAAGGCCAATATCAAAGCCCGCAGAATCTGGCTTGTATTTTCCCTGCTGCTGACCGCTAACTATGGTGCCGATATGTCCAACGGTCTCTATCCGTCGAAGCAGTATCTCTATTTTGTTCTGCTCTGCTGGATTCCATTTTTTATTGGAGAATTCTTTCTAAAAATCAAAGGCAAAACTACTGACATCTATCGCTATATACTGGTGCTTGGTTACGGTATCTTTTATACTTATCTTTTATGTACCACAGCATCCCCAATTGCATTTACCTACATTCTGCCGGTAACCAGTCTTTTAATTATTTTTAAAGACCGGAAATTCATGCTGCAGTGCGGTATTGCAAATACTATCAGCGTAGTAATCAGTATTATTTACCGCTATATGGTATTAAACTGCACCACTGCTACTGATGTAAAGAATTATCAGCTGCAGATATCCTGCCTGATTCTGTGCTATATCTGTTATATCATGTCCATCCGCCATTTAAATGAAGCTGACGGTGCACTGACAGACAGCATCAAGGATGATTTACACCGTGTGGTAAATACCGTAGAAAAAGTAAAAACTGCCAGTAATAACGTTATGGACGGTATCACCGTTGTCCGGGAACTGGCTAATGAAAATAAACACGGTTCTGACGTTGTCTTAAAAGGAATGAATAATCTGACCAACAACAATCAGGAATTACAGAACCGTACGACTTCTTCCCTTGATATGACAACTGACATCAATTCCCAGGTTGAGCATGTTGTATCCATGATTCACGAAATGGTATCTTTGACGGATGAATCCATTCACCATGCACAGATTAGTTCTGCCGACTTAGAGGGTCTGGTTACAACTGCCGGCACTATGTCAAAGCTTTCCAGCGAAGTAGAACAGGTTCTTACGGAATTTACTTCTGAATTTGAAAAAGTAAAATCTGAAACCGGAACCATTGATAATATTTCCGGTCAGACAAATCTTTTGGCATTAAATGCTTCCATCGAAGCTGCAAGAGCCGGAGAAGCAGGAAAAGGATTTGCTGTTGTTGCTGAGGAAATCCGTACCTTGAGCACTGAAACCAAGGCTTCTTCCAAACAGATCCAGGATGCGCTGATGCGTTTGGATGAAATCTCCGGCAAGATGACAAAATCCATTGAAGAGACCTTAAAACTTATTCAGCTTACTCTTGAGAAAGTCACACTGACAGGTGAAAACGTAAATAAAATTACCGCTGACTCATCTCAGATGGGTGAGCATATACAGGTCATTGACAATGCAATCAAAGAAGTGGAAACATCAAACCGCCAGTTAGTAGAAAATATGAAGTATATTTCTGAAATTGTCGATACCATGACACTCTGCATTCATGATTCTGATGATATCAGTCAGCGTATGGTAAGCAAATATGATGAAAGTGCTAACAATATTAACAGCATAGAAAATGAAATCCAGGCGTTGATGTGCAAGCTTGGAATCGGCGGCTTCATGGGTATTGAGGATATCAATCCTGGTATGAAAGCAACCATCCGCCTGACGAAAAACCCCGACCATGTTTTCCATGGTGAAGTTCTGAAACAGTATTCCAACCAGATTATACTTTCTCTGGAAGAAAAGATTTCTCTTCGTAACAGCGAATCCTGTTCCATCCAGATTACTGTTGGAAATGTACTATACTGCTGGGATAATGCTTCCATCCATGTAGATAAAACAACCTCTGATTTCGTCGTAGAAATCACCGGCAGTCCAAATATTTTAAACCGACGGAAATATCCTCGTGCCGACCTTTCCAATTTCTGTAATATTACAGTTAAGAACACCGGAGAAACCTTCCAGGGACGTATGGAAAATATCAGTGCCAACGGATTTGCTTTCCTTTGCGATGCACCGTTCTTTGCAGATAGCAAAGGGACTGATATTCTCTTAAATATCCTTTCCTTTGATTTACCGGATCAGGCTACTTTGGAAGGTCATATTATCCGAAGTTCTGACGACGAAGGCATGTATATCGTCGGCTGCCAGATGCCGGAAGACAATATGGCAATTAAAGATTATGTAGAACAGTTGCTAGGATAAAAGAAAACTCATAGCAGATTCCACATGGAATTTACTATGAGTTTTTTTCTATAAGTTTTCTTTTCTGTCTGTATTTTATATTGCTGACCTCTGCCCTGACTTTCCAGAATCTTCTTTCAACGGCTCTGAATAAATGCTTCAATTTCCGATAAATCTTTGGAAATCAGCACCCGGTTAAAATCTTCTTTTGCTGCAAAGCCTGAGCTCTGCATTTCTTCGAAAAATGCTTTCAGTGGCTGATAGAAGCCATCAATATCATAAAGAATGCATGGATTCTCATTGATGTGAAGACGCTGCAGGGATATGATATCCGATAACTCGTCTAAGGTTCCCGGACCACCCGGCAGTGCGATGTAAGCATCTGCTAACTCTATCATTTTCGCTTTCCGCTCCGCCATATCTTTCGTATCTATGTACTCTGTCAAAAACTTGTGTCTGCGGTTTTGGATGGATTCCACCTGTGGCAGTACACCGATTACTTTTCCACCATTGGATAATACGGAATTGGCTATGGTTCCCATCAATCCGCCCCGGGCTCCACCGTATACCAGTGTGTGTCCGTTCTCTGCAATCCACATGCCAAGGGCTACTGCACCGATGGTATATGCTTCCTTACTTCCTGCGGATGAACCGCAATATACTGCTATATTCATATGCTCTCCTCTGCTACTTTTCCTGACGTTCTACTTCCATATTTTTAGGCAATACAAGATTCAAAATAATGGCAGTAAGGAATACAACTGCTACACAGTTTTCTGCAAAGATAGAACGGATAATTCCTGGGAAGATTGCAAATAAATCCGGCAGCTGGGTAAAGCCTAATCCGATACTTAAGGACAGTGCCGATATGGTAATATTTCTCTGGGAAAATCCACATTTTCCAATCATCTGCAGTCCACTGATTACGATAGTTCCGAACATCATAATTGTACATCCGCCCAGAACTGCACTTGGCAGTGTGGCAAGTACTGCACCTATTACCGGGAAAATTCCTGCCAGAATCATAATTATGGCCCCCGTTGCAATGACAAAACGGTTTACAACCTTGGTCATGGCAACCAGACCTACATTCTGGCTGAAGGATGTAATCGGCATACAGCCAAATACCGAAGATAATGCACTGACAAATCCATCACAGGCAAGTGAGCCCGCCGTCTCCTTCTGGGTAACATCACGGTTTAAGCCGGATGATGCCAGTGCCGAGGTATCTCCAATTGTCTCGGTTGCTGACACTAAGAATATCAAAACAAATGCGATAATAGCATCTGCATGAAATTCCATTTTAAATGGCATCAGATGCGGCAGTGCCAGAAGGCTTGTATCGGAAAGTGCTGAAAAATCTACCACACCCATACACAATGCCACAATATAACCTACAATCAGTCCAAACAGTACGGATAACTGTTTGAAATAGGATTTTGCTACAATATTAAATACGATACAGCATACCAGTGTCACAGTTCCAAGTATCCAGTTGGTTGCAGATCCGAAATCTGCACTGCTGCTGCCACCACCAAAGGAATCTGCGCCTACTTCAAGCAGGGAAAATCCAATTGCTGTTACAACGGTAGCTGCTACAATCGGTGTTACCAGTTTCATCCAGTATTTGGATAAAAGTCCAAGGACACCTTCTACGATACCTCCAACAAGAACCGCTCCCATGATTGCTCCATAGCCATACTGTCCGCCAATGACACAGGCAATGGATACAAAGGTAAAGGAAATTCCCATGACAATCGGAAGTCTCGAACCGATTCTCCAGATTGGGAATAACTGAATCAGTGTTCCGATTCCGGCAATCATCATTGCACTCTGAATAATCATTGCCGTATTCTTTGCATCCATTCCGCAGGCCCCTGCCACAATCAGAATCGGTGCAATATTGGCTACAAACATAGCTAAAATATGCTGCAAGCCAAATGGAATTGCATTTAAAACCGGCACTTTGCCATCCAGCGCATAAATATTATCTACGCTGGCTTTCTGACCTGCTGCCATACCATCTTTTGTGTTTTTTCTTTCTAAAAAACTCATTTTCTTTTTTCCTCCGTTATCTGTTTCCGCAATAGCATACTCGCTATCTTTTTTATCTTATGACGGAACAAAGGGGAGGTCAACTGCTTTTTACATTTCCCAGAAATTTTTATTTATGATGGCAATCTGCTGCCTGACAAGATGCCAGCTGTTCTATAATTTCCAGCCTGCTGCCTGAAGCTGTGTCTTTGCCATATGCTGATAGATGCCATCCTTTGCTGCAAGCTCTGCCGGTGCGCCCTCTTCGGCTACCACACCATCCTTTAATACCACAATTTTGTCTGCATCTGCCACCGTACGCATGCGGTGTGCAATAATCATAACCGTCTTATCCTGAATCAGCCGGGACAATGCCTCCTGAATCAGTGTTTCATTATCTACGTCTAAGGATGCAGTTGCTTCATCTAAGAAAATAATCGGTGCATCCTTCAAAAATGCTCTTGCAATAGAAATTCTCTGACGTTCTCCACCGGATAATTCGGAACCGTTTTCCCCAATCATGGTATGCCAGCCCTCCGGCAGTTTATCTGCGAATTCATCACAGTGTGCCAATTTTGCTGCCGCAATGACTTCCTCATCTGTTGCATCGGAACGTCCAATACGGATATTTTCCATAATCGTATTGTTAAAAAGTGTAACATCCTGAAAGACAATGGAATAAAGAGACATCAGTGTTTCCGGGTCAATCTTTGAAATGTCCATGCCGCCTACCGTAATCGTTCCCTTATCGATATCCCAGAATCTTGAGGCAAGTCTTGAGACCGTGGTCTTACCGCCGCCGGATGGTCCGATTAATGCTGTGACTTCGCCCTGTTTTGCAGTAAAAGTAACATCTTTCAGCACACTTTCCTTACTGTCATAGGAAAATCCCACATGTAAAAATGCAATATCATATCCATCATATTTCATCTCGGTGCTTCCACTCTGTACCGAATGGGATAAAATTTCATCCAGCCGCTCGCACTGCACATCCACACTGATTATGGCAGCAAGGTTCTGCAGGGAAATCTGCATCGGGTCATAAAGTCTTGATACCAGTAATAAGAACATAAAGAAAGTCAGTAAATCAATACTTCCTTTCGAAAGTAAAATTCCGCCAACCAGTGCTACCGTCGCAATTCCAAGCTTTAAAATCATCTGGGCACCGGATACAAAAACAGCATTTCCAAGTTCTGCCGCCACTGCATGTTTTTCTACTGCTTTAATTTTCTTCTCAAGTCCAGCCATATAATTTTCCTGTGCATCATTTGCCCGTAAATCCCGGACCGTCTCCAAGCATTCCTGAATGCCATCTGCGCAGGCCATTTTCAGTTTCATCTGTTTTCTGCTAAGATATCTTAAAAATTTTCCGGCACTCAGCACAATGAGGAATGATACCGGAAGTACCCACAGTGCAGCCAGCGCCATCCGCCAGTCAAAAAAGAATAAGCTGACAGCAATCATTGTGGTGGAAACACAAGCTCCAAAAAGCTCCGGAATATAGTGGGAGGATGCCGTTTCTATCGTGGCACAGTCCGCCATAATGGTGCTGGTCAAATCGGATAAATCCTTTTTGCCAAAGAAAGATAATGGAATCTTTCTTAATTTTTCTGCTAGCGTAATTCTTCGCACACCACTTTCCACATAGGTGGCAAGGAAGGTGCAGTTATACTGGATATACGTTGTCACTGCAATCAGAACCAGACAGAGAATACTTCCCACAAGGTAGAACACGCCTCTGCCGCTTAAGTTATCATTCAGATAATCCTCCACCAGAAAATACAGCAGCCCCACCGGAAACATCAACACAATATTGGAAACGGTTGCTGTCAGAAATGCCTTTATCATGTCATTTGCACCCTGCTCTGAAAGTGCATATTTATGTTGTAATTTTTCTTTCCAGCTCATGTTACGCACCTACCTTCCACTGTACCGATTTGTTGTATTCTTCCCACATATGGGCATATACACTATTTTTCTCAAGTAATGTCTCATGGGTTCCCTCTTCTGCAATACTGCCATCCTTTAAAACGCAAATCCGGTCTGCATCTACTATAGAGGACAGACGATGGGCAATCATAATTACGGTCTTGCCCTTAGACAGTCTGGAAAACGCTTCCTGCACCTTTGCTTCATTATCCGGGTCTGCAAATGCAGTTGCTTCATCCAAAATCAGAATCGGTGCATTCTTTAACATGGCTCTTGCAATGGAAAGCCGCTGGGCTTCTCCACCGGATACATAGGTTCCGCTGCTTCCGATTACTGTATCAATTCCATCCGGAAGTTTTGCAATGATATCTTCACACTGGGCTTCCTTTAACGCCTGCATGACTTCTTCTCTTGTTGCATCCTTCTTTCCCATGCGGACATTTTCCAAAATGGAAGTTTTTAATAATTTGCTGTCCTGAAATACAAAAGACACCATATCCATTAACTGCCTGGAAGGAATTTCCTTCACATCCTTATTTCCAATCAAGATGCGTCCTTCCGTGGTATCAAAGAATCGTGCCACAAGGCTTGCCAGTGTTGTCTTTCCACCGCCGGACGGTCCTACAAATGCCACATGCTCGCCCTCTTTGATAGCAAGATTAATCTGATGCAGTGCATCTCTTCCGCCATCTTCATAGCGGAAGGATACATTTTCAAAGGTAATGGAGTTGTTCTCCGGTTCCTGTGCATGGGCGGTTTCCGGTAACGGTTTCTTTTCTAAAATACTTTCAATACGGGAAATTGCATCTGTTACAATCAGCTGATTTTCACTGGAATACATAATTTTATTCATGGTCACAGTGATAATCGGCGTAATGATAATATAGAACAAAAGATTCAATAAAAAAGTATTATCTCCTTCTTTTCCGGCAAAGAAATATGTTGCTGCAATCAGCACCGCAAATACCGCATTGATAACTGTTGTATACACCGTCATTGGTATCCGCATTTCCTTCGTGTACGCAATCGTCCATTTTTCATATTTCCTGATAGAGACCTGAAAGCGTTTGAATGAAAATACCGACTGGCCGAAAGTCTTTACTACCGGGATTCCACGGACATATTCCACTGCCTCGCTGGACATTTCATCCAATGCATTCTGATATTCTTCCATCTTATCTTTCATACGCTGTCCGGTCATGGTTCCCATAATCAAAAATGCTGCCACCACAGGAATCAGACTCAAAAGGCCAAGCCGGAAATCAAATACCATAAGCAATACTAAAAGACCTGCCGGTGTTGCAATGGCTCCTGCCTGATCCGGCAACTGGTGCGCCAGATAGGTCTCTGTTGCTGCGCTGGATTCATTGACGATTTTACGGATTTTGCCGGTTCCGTCTTTATCTAAAAATCCCATTGGCAGTGTCAGGATATGCCGCATCAGGCTGGTGCGGATATTTGCCTGGACGCGGAATGCTGCCAGATGGGAGCACATCAGTGCACACACATAAACCAGCATGGATAAAATGGCAAATCCAACAGCTGCCCAGCCATATTCTTTTAAATGAGCTGCTTTGCCAAAATCCGGTGCCACAGAAAGCACTTCTTTCATAATTCTCCAGATGTAATAAAATGGTATCAAAGCCAGACATGCGCTGATTACCGATAAAATCCAGGATGCTATGGTCAGATATCGGAATTTACCGGCATAGGCTAAAAGCTTTGATAAAGAACTTTCCTTTTTCACTTTTTCTTCTCCTCCTTTAAAAATAATTGATTCTTTCTACTTATTGAAACGAAAACTGTTTTAAAAACTGCTCCCGGTATGCCGCTGTCACATATTTTCACAGCCAAGTGCCACCTCACTGTTGGTATTCAGGCAGAAGAACTGACTTCTTGGATTCTGGAATGTACCTTTTTGATATTTCTATCGCATAGTGCTGTCTAATATGAATTAGATTCAACTAACCAGCACTTTTAAGAAAAGACTGCTTTCCTGCTGTTACAAGATAAGCAGTCTTACTATCTCTATTCTTCGAATTTTAAAATGGTATTCCAGCCTGCATAGTTGAATTTTTCCAGCATATGAACGTAATTCCGTGCAGTTTCTTTCTCCATCTTGTGACGCACAACTTCAAACATGCTGTCAAATAATGCCCTTGTCATGATATGGACGAACTCTTCCGTCACTTCATTTCCATCTTCATTCTGAAAATGAATAACCTCCATGAACTTGTAGGTATATTCTGCCTCTACTTCTGCCAACTGTTCTACAAAATTCTGGAACTTCGTTCCATAGGACGCCTCTAACAACAGCTGAAATGCGGTAAAATTATCATAGATGTAATCCAACATTTCATCCATTCCGGATATTACATAGTCATCCATTTCTTTCGGCTGCCGCTCCGGCTCTACTGCATGAAATTCTTCCTGCGTCTTCACAAAAAGATTCATCATATACTCTGCCACCGGTCCTACAATTGCTGCAAACAGCCCTTCTTTGTCTTTAAATCTGGAATAAATAGAACCTGTAGTTGTTCCCGCTTTCGCCGCAATGGTGCGGAGCGATGCATCGGAATAACCCTTTTCTAAAAATTCTTCCATTGCGCAGGAAAGTATTCTTTCCGATACGCCTTCGATTGGTTTAGTCACTGATGCCTCCGTTTCATTTATAACAGTGTTATATAACACTGTTATAAATATAATAAGTTTTGGATGAGATGTCAAGGGGAGTAAAAATATTATTTTATTATAGCCGTCAAGAAGTAAATAGGCAAGAGCTATCATCCACTTGTATTTCATCAATTAAATATGGTATAAATTCTCTAAAATACTTTAGTTTCTTCCAATCCTGCATATCTCCAATAAAACCAATTCTATATTTTGCTCTTGTAACGGCCACATTTAGTATATTTGCTTTTTTCACTACCCAGTTCATAGCCCCTACACTCATTTTTGAGCAGCCCAGAACAAATAATACTTCATTTGCCCCCTTTCCTTGAAAAGTATGTACTGTTCCTATACATTTTTTAGTCCAACTAATTAAACAGTCTCTATCATATCCTTTATTTCTAAAATAATCATTTACAAAACTCCTCATAGACTCTGCAACTGTTCTAAATGGCGTAATAATAAAAATACACTCATCCCTTTCAAACAAGTTATCATATATTTCAACTGCCTGTTCCAATAATTGACACACTTTTTCAGCTTGGTTTTTCACAAAATGATTCTTTCTCCCATTTTCTGGTCCAACAACATCTATCCATCCGGATTTTTTTAATAAAAATGGTTGCTCTTCTTTTAAATATTCCTCTTTTTTATTTGTCATATTAAACATTCTATTATCATATGAAATCATATTTGAAATAGAAAACATTGGTTCAATGCATCTCCGATGCACAACTAATGGACACCCCACTTGACGTTCCCCAATCATTCCATTAAATTCATTGATACAATCTGCAAATGTTTGTACCGAGTTTTCTATTACTTTATATTTGCTTTCAACCCCAACACTATCTGCAAGTATATCTATCAATACTCTAGGAATCGTTACCACTGGTTCAACCTGTAATGGATCCCCCACAATGATTGCCTGTTTCGTTCTATAAATTGCACCTAATGCTGATTGAGGAATTGCCTGTCCCGCCTCATCAACAACCAGCATTCCTAGGCTCTCATTGCCTGCATGTTTTAGGAATCTCCCAACTGCCGCAAATGTAGACGACAGCACTGGAATTACTATTGATAATGCATTAAATAAGTGGGGAAACATATCTTTCTTTTCCTCTAAAGTATATCTGCCATTGTTATATGCTTCATATACAAACAAATTTCTTTTTATATAAGGTGATTCCAAAATAAAAGCTTTACGAACCTGTAATGCTGCATAAAACAATTCCTCTCTTGCTTTATCGTATTCTTCAAATGTCCATGGACATGAATTTTGTGATTTTTCAGACTCTTTAATTTTTGTATAAAATTCTCTGTCCGCTAAATTATCTTTATATTTTTCTTTCAAAGAATTATTCTCCCCATACACAGTTCTTTCTAATTCAAATACCTTTTTCTCTGTTTCCAATACATCCTCTTGCTGTATTTCAATCTTTTTTTCTGTCTCTTCAATCTCTTTTTCCTTTTCATCCAAATTTTGTTTTATACTTCCATGCTCTAGAATCAGCATTTCAATATTATCTTCTTTTTCTGCGACTAGTTTTCCCAACTTTCCCCAATGAAACAAAATAAATATTTTTTTAATAAAAGAACTATGTTTCTTTATATATTTTATTTGTTCTTCATTTTCTATTGTTTGTTCTTCATTATTTCTTAATTTTGTTTCTAAATTACCAGCTTCCACAACCTTCCTAGCTTTTTCTTCAAATAAGCCTTTCAAATCCAATCTCTTTTTTTCTAAATTTTCCCTGCCCTTGTACATCTGTCCCAATATTATTTGATCTTTTTTTATTTCTTCTCTTAAGGACAAAACTTTTCTTTTTGCTTTTTGAAAACTTAGCACTGCCTCATCCCAAGTCAAACTTCCTTCACTCGCTATATTCAACGTCACCTTGTCTGGTGCATCATTTTTCTTTGAGAATATGCATGTTCGCAAAACGTTTGACACATATGCTTTTCTACCCATACGCGCAGATATTAACCCCCATGCTTTATTCTTCTCATCTAACAGTTCATCTGCAACCGCTGAAAAGTATATTTCTTTATGCTGCGTCCTGTCAAAATAATCAGTTTGTGTACATTCCTTCTTCATCTCTTTCGCTTTGGGCAAATCTAATGTAATATTTTCTACTGCCCCATTATTATTTGATACAACTAATATTCCATACTTTGCTATATCATCTGGTATTGTATAATACTTTTCGGTATAACTTGGACTTGATGCTGATGGTATTTCCTTCGTTTCAAAACAGTTATTTCTAATTCCATATCGAATCAATGTCTCTGCTAACTTTTCTATATTTGATGCTATTATCTCTTTCAAAAGAGTTGTTTTTCCTGTTCCTGGCGGTCCATTAACTGAAAATACTTTTTCTTTTCTATCTCTTTCAGATATACCAATATTAATAGCCACCTGTTGCATCAATGTTGGTGCAAACTTTGATGGATATTTTGCTAACGGAAATTTATCCACTGCTAACCAACGCTGTATAGCATTAATATCACTGTCTATCATGATTTTATTCTGCTCATTACAAGCTAAGGATGTCACATACTTTGTAACTAGTGAATTTTCTTTATAATGCTTATGTACATATTCAATTTCATCTAAATAGAAACTGTTAAAATCGCTGGTTTCCTCTCCCTCTTTTAACCCTTTACATGCAAATATTCGTTCTGATGAACCTTCCAGACCAATATCTTTTTCGGATAAGATTCCTAACTTATCAAATAATATCCACTTTATATAATCCATGTCCCGAAAATCTGACATTTGAAACGCATTTTGTTTTAATATCTCATTAATGTCCTCATTAAGTTTCAGCACATCCTCCTGCATAATATGAATATTAATTCCAGCAGCTTTCATCATACATAGTACCGAATAAAAAAATGGGCTTACTTGCACCCCTTCCTCTGTAGGAATTCCATTTAAATTTATCTGTACAGAAAAAATGTAAAATCTTCCAGATACTTCATTTATCTCAGCATATTTTTCCATATCCAAGTTACATTTTTCTGCCATTTTGCTCAAAAACACTTTTAATTTATAACAACCACAATATACATTTGCGCGATCATATAACGGTACTTCAGCTTTAATATTTTCAGCCAAATACACATTATGTCTTTTGTAATTATTCAATGGAAATTCTCGAAAACTATAAGCATTATGATAAGCATCAAACGGTATACTTTTTCCATTTTCCTTAACCGTCAAATATAATTCCGGATAATCAAATGGCGTAAAATACTCTTCCAGTTTCCAAAAGTTAAAGACTTTATTAATTTCTATATCCGACCAGTTTTCCTTTTTCATGTTCGTTTTCTCCTTAAATGTAAAACTTATTTTCATATAAAATTAAATAAAGCCTACAAATCGAGAGAATATCCACTCTACTTTGTAAGCTTTATTTTTACTATATTTCTTGTTATTTTTAAATGTCCCATAACTCAGTTCTCCCTTTTCGTTTATAATCATTATGCGACATTATTTTTTATAATTCAATACAAAATTTGAAATTCAATACATTTTGCTTCCTCTTAAGTGAATCGTTCATGTTTTACCGCTTTGTCCTTATTTTATTTATAACTATTTCATTGCAGCCTCTGCAAATCCGCATTTTTCATATAAATAGCAATTTTTTCTTCCTAGTTTAATAGTATCTAACCTCCATCTATTGTATCAAAAGAATACACTTCAAATAATCGTTCTCTTGCAGCACTTGCTATTCCTTTATTTTGAAATTGGAGAATAACAAAGATAGGAGAAATCCACTTTGTATTCCTCTCATTATGCCATTTGACTCTTGCACCACCTACTCTTCCAATCAAATTGTAGCCATCTTTAAATGCTACATTCCTCTTGTTCTATATCATAAAATATCCCCATATAATTTCTTCGCATAGAGACACTTCTCTTTTAATAAGTAACCATATCGACTTACAGATATACTATTTTAATTCCCGTTTTAAGACTTTAATCTGCCTATCAGAAACAACTTCTGTTACAAAACAATTGCAACCTCCTGAACTTTCCCACTTACCAGCAATGATAATAACATGATTTTGATTATTAAAAAGCAACCTCTTCATTCTCTTAAATAACTCTCTGTCTTCAAAATGCAATTTCAAATGATACTTCACATTATCTATTGGAGTTTCAAGGTAAATATTTTCATTATCATATAAATATGCTCTACATTTTGCTTCAATAATTCTGTAGCCAAATACACCTTTGGGATACATATAAACGCTTCTACTATCTAAAAGAATTTGACCAATTGTTTGACCATTAAAAGTATCTTTACAATAATGCGCTTTGCACATATCATAAATCTGCAAAATAGTGTGTGGCACAACTGCTTCTTCTGATGCACCACCTGCTACTTGTTTTGTATTAGTCTTACTTACTTTCTTTTTCAATGAAACCGTCATCAAATTGCTAATTGCATCATCGGAATTAAACCCATCTTCTTTTGTCTTTTCTGGGTTAAATGCATTTTCCGAACCATATGGACAATGCTCCATATGCCCCGGATTTCCAGAAGAAGCAAAAACAGATTTACTCTCTCCATCATAACTTCTTATAAACATCCTTGCTCCGCACTTCGAGTTAGGACAATAATATCTAATTCCTTTATCCCTTTCAGTTGTTTCTTTTGCTAAAACTCTTATTGTTCTAGCCGCATCTTTGTATGCATACATCGACATAGCACTCACCCTTTCATAAAAATAATAAAATATTTTTACTCGACATCATAAATGTAATTGCCATATTGCCAAGGGGGCAACTAACTGGTATATACTAGGTGTCATTGTATCATAAAATGCATTATTAAACAAATAAATAGATTAAGTAATCGTTTCCATTATGTTGAAAATATCAAAATAATATGATAAAATGAAAAAGGTGATAAAAAATGAAGGAATTTAATGAACAAGTTATTAAATTAATAAATTTGGTTGAAGAGGCGGAAAACAACAAAATAAAGCTTGCCGCAAGCATTCTATATAATAGTTTTGTTGAAGATGGTGTTGTTCATGTTTTCGCAACAGGACATTCGCATATGTTTGCGGAAGAGATGTTTTATCGTTCTGGCGGACTTGTAAATGTAGATCCCGTTTTAGTACCGGCTTTAATGCAACATGAGGGAGCAATTAGAAGTACAAAATTAGAACGATTACCAGGTTTGGCCAAAGTAATCTTTGATGCGGTTGATAAAAAAGATGGCGAACCATTTATCATTGTTTCAAACTCAGGAATTAACAGTGTCCCAGTTGAAATGGCCCAACAAGCTAAAGAAAATAATCATCCCGTTATTGTGGTAACTAGTCTTGAAGCATCTTCTAAATCAAAAGCTAGAACGATTGATGGTAAAAAATTATATCAATGTGCCGATGTAGTCATTGATAATCATGTTCCGATTGGTGATGGAGTATTAGAAATAGATAATAGCTTAACTGGAGCTGTATCAAGCATAATAGGTAGTTATATAGCCCAAAGCATTGTATTAGAAGTAATAAAATTATATAAACCTTATCTTGATCAGCTTAATCTTACGTATACTCAATATATTGCAATGCTTGTAATGTGGGAAGAAGAAAAAATAGTATTTAAAGAACTTGGAAAAAAACTTCATTTAGATTCAGGAACTCTTACTCCTGTATTAAAAAAGCTACTTTCAATGGAATTAATAGATAAATATAGAGATAAGGATGATGATAGAGTAGTTATTGTGGAGGTTACTGAAAAAGGAAGAAAAATGAAGGGGGAAATCATTGAGGTTCCAGAGAAAATGTATTGTAAGTTTGGCAAGAGCATAGAAGATGTTGTTGAGCTAAAGAGATTGTTAGATAATTTATTAGCAACATTTAAGTAAGAATTTGTTGAAATATACATTTAATTAGAATTGATCTTTTAATTAAATGTGTATGTAGCAAATTCTATAAATTTAGAATAATTAATTGAATAAAATTAAATTTGATAAAATTAAAAGGAGATAAAATATGAAATTTTATGATTTTTCAGCAAAAAAAATGAATGGGCAAGAAGTTAAGATGGAAGCATTTAAAGGTAAAGTTGTATTAGTAGTTAATACAGCAAGTAAATGTGGGTTAACACCACAATTTACTGAATTAGAACAATTAAATAAGAAATATAAAGAAGAAGGTCTAGAAATTTTAGGATTCCCTTGCAATCAGTTTGCACATCAAGATAAAGGAAGCAATGAAGAAATACAAGAGTTCTGCTCTTTAAACTATGGAGTTACATTTAATATGTTCCAAAAGATTGAGGTAAATGGAGAAAATGCACATCCATTATATAAGTTCTTAAAAAATGAGAAAAAAGGTTTATTGAGTAAAGAAATTAAATGGAATTTTACAAAATTTCTTATTGATTCAGAAGGAAATGTAGTTAAAAGATATGCACCTACAGTAAAGCCATTAAAAATTGAAGAGGATATTAAAAAATTATTAAAATAATTATAGGTGGTAATGATAAAATGTATGAAGCTACTTCAATAATATTAGCTACAGGAGTTAATTTTGGTAAGCCATTTAAGGGGGAAGAAGAGTTTTTAGGTAAAGGGGTAGGATATTGTGCAACATGTGATGCTCCTTTATATAAAGATAAAGTCGTAACAATAATTGCTTATAATAAGCATGAAGAAGCTGAAGCAAATTTTATAGGAACAATAGCATCAAAAGTATATTATGTGCCAATGTATAAGCAAGAAATAGAAGTTGATTCATCTATTGAAATAATAAAGGATATTCCAGTGGAAATAGTAGGAGATAGTTCAGTTAAAAAACTTATTCTTAAAAATAGTGAAATTGAAACAGATGGGGTATTTATTTTAAGAGATAGTATATCACCAGGACAATTAGTTCCAGGTTTAAAAATTGAAAACAATCATGTAGAAGTTGATAGAACAATGAAAACAAATATTGAAGGTTGTTATGCTGCAGGAGATATAGTTGGTACTCCATATCAATATATTAAGGCAGCAGGAGAAGGAAATATAGCAGCATTATCAGCTGTGTCTTATATAGAACAAATAAAAAGAAAAAATAAAGAGGGATAATTTATGATGAAAGTAGTTAATAGTAATGAATTTAAAAGTGAAATTGAAAAAGATATGGTTTTAGTGGATTTTTTTGCAGAATGGTGTGGACCTTGCAAAATGATTTCACCAATATTGGATGAGTTACAAGCTGAATTTGAAGATAAAATTAACATAATAAAGGTTAACGTTGATAACAGTATGGATATTGCAGAACAATATAATATATCTAATATTCCTGCATTAGTATTATTAAAAAAAGGTCAAGAAGTTCAAAGATTAATAGGATTTTCACCTAAACAGGTGATTAAAGAAAATATTGAGAAACATTTATAAGAAGGAGAAAAAATTATGGTAAAGAAAATTTCACAGAACGAATTTAACGAAGTAACAGCAAGTGAGGTAGCAGTCATTGATTTTTCTGCTACATGGTGTGGACCATGTAAAATGTTAGCACCTGTATTGGAGGAGGTTTCCGAGGAATATGCAGGAAAAGTAAACTTTTTCAATGTAGATGTTGATGAGAACCCGGATCTCGCAATGCAGTACAAAATCATGAATATCCCGGCACTTGTCGTATTGAAAAAGGGTGAAAAGGTCGATACACAGGTAGGTTTCGCTCCAAAAGAAAATATTGTAGAATTTATTAAAAAACAGTTATAATAAAAGAAAGCGGCGCTTACCACAGTAAGGGCAACAGGATGACAATATGGAAAAATACGATGCATTGAAATTGGAGAAACAGCTTTGTTTTCCATTGTATGCAGTATCAAAAGAAATTGTAAAAAAGTACAAGCCATATCTGGATGAACTGGATCTGACTTACACACAGTACATTACAATGATGGTCATGTGGGAGCATAAGGAGATGAATGTGAAGGAGCTTGGGGAACATCTGTACCTCGACTCCGGAACACTCACCCCGGTTTTAAAAAAGCTGGAACAAAAAGGCTGGGTGAAACGAAACCGGGCAAAAGAGGATGAGAGAGTTTTGATCGTCACGCTCACCGCAGAAGGCGAAAAGTTAAGAGATAAAGCAGTGGAAATTCCACAAAAAGTTGGTGGGTGCGTCTGTCTTGATCAGGAAGAGGCAGCATCACTTTATAAAATTTTATATAAAATATTGGGGAATATGTAATTATTTGCAGATTTTCAGATTGATTGCATAGGGCAAAAGAAAATGTTGCGGTAATCATTAACAATTTTAGCAGGTCAGGCGTATTGCCAGACTACATAGAAAAGGAGAAGAGCAGCATGGAAAAAGTGAATTTTGGTGTAACAAAGCGAGGGGAAGAAGCCTCGTTATATGTGTTGGAGAATAAAAACAACACAACGATTAAGGTGACAGACTACGGTGCAACACTGGTTTCTCTTTTATTTGCGGACAAGGCAGGGGTACAGAAAGACCTTGTACTTGGGTATGATAACGTGACCGGATATGAGGAACATACCAGTTACTTTGGGGCGATTATCGGACGAAACGGAAATCGTATCAAAGACAGCCGGTTTACGATCAATGGAAAAGAGTACAGGATTGACGAGAATGAGAATCATAATAATCTCCACAGTGGAAAAAACGGGTTTAACACGGTCATCTGGGAAGTGAGAGAACACACGGACAATAGCATCACATTTTATCACTACAGTTCAGAGACAGAGCAGAAATTCCCGGGCAACATGGAGATTACCGTTACATACACGATTGCAGATGATGATACACTGCATATTGTATATAATGGAAAAGCGGATGCAGATACGGTTATGAACTGCACGAATCATTCCTATTTTAATCTGAATGGTCACGAGAGTGGAAGTATTGAAGGACAGGTATTGCAGATTTTCGCAGATGCCTATACGCCAGTTGTGGATTCAAGTGCGATTCCGACAGGAGAGATTGCATCGGTGGAGGGAACGCCGATGGATTTCCGAACAGAAAAA
>OLVO01001421.1_pt1 | contig 24328 bp, 18 predicted proteins | sample 1672571 | NCBI WGS metagenome assembly OLVO01 (sample SAMEA3136700, study PRJEB25190) | human gut metagenome | biome: human gut; feature: human-associated habitat; material: faeces | place: Austria | collected 2013
GTCAGACGGGGCATACGCAGAAGCCTCCGGCGCCGCATCCCACGCCGCACCGGACCGGAGGGAGTGGGATTTTACAGAATTTGCGGTGTATAGATGCCATGTCTGGTGGGCGAAGACCTTTTTTGCCTCCACCCATCCAATATATCCTTTTATAGCAAGTTCCCCGGTCAAGTCAGCAGATTGTAGGCCGCTGTTTGTTCCAATAATATTTATTTTTGTTTCCAGTTCTGCGCAGCCGTAGATACCAAGCCCAACAAACTTGCTACACCCGGCACCAATGAATCCTTCTAGTGTAAACGTAGGGTTAAATACGATATTTAGATCCCACATTTTTGTGTCGAAGCAGTAACTTCCGCCGCCCCCGGCTTCAAAATAAAAATTCAAGTTCGTTTGGAATGTAACTGGTACAATCCACACCATAAAATTATGCTCAATATTTATCAGTTTGCTTTCACCAATGATAAGAAAATACCCTGATATTGTTTTGCTCCCAACGTCTCCCTCAAGATATCCGCAGAAGGTAAAATCCATTTTATCCTTAAAGAAATCTGCTTTGTTATTCTTCTGCACATATTTTTTGAGTTGTGTAACATTTCGTTTAAGCGGCCACTTGTTGTTTTTGAGCTTTCCGATTTTTTGCAGCTCTTTAATTTTCTCGATGTATTCCTTTGTCTGCTTCTCTTTTGATTCCTTGTCGTTCAGTTTCAGATTCACACCCAGCTGAATCTTATCCTCCGTACAGGAAAATACAACCGGTGCCTGCAACGGAAGGTCAAATTTTAGTGTAGTTCCACCAAGATACGGAATATCATCTGAAATTTTAAGACTAAGCGCACTACTTTTCAGCTTGATTTCCGTGTTCTCGTTGACGGAGTTCCTTGCAAACTGTAAATTTATGTTTGTGTCAGCAAATTTTCCATCCGCATCCGTTACGCGAACAAAGCAGCCGCCGCCCTCTGTGAATTTGCTGACATCGATCTTCTCAAATACGCCCGTGCTGTTTTCCACAATTTTCTGACTTCCCTGATAGAGCGCATATCTCTTTGCGTCTTCAGGCTTCATGGCTATACACGTCAGATTAAACGGATTTGAACTTCCATCCCACCAGATTGAGTCGTTTCCGTTTTGCAGGCTGAAAATCTTTGTCTGCGTCACCAAATTCCGGCTACCGTATTTTGCTGCTTTGAGCTTCAGATTACCAGTGCCCTCAGGATAGAGGACTACGATCTCACCGTTCTGCCAGTCAACATTTTCATTTGTCCAGTCAAGATATCCGGTTTTACTGACCCGAATGACAACGTCATTGCTTGCTGAGAGATTAATGGATGCCTTACCGTTATCATCAGTAGAGGCAGTATCAGACTGCCGTGTTACAGTAGCGCCACTAATAGGTGCGCCAGCCTCGTCGACTACCTGAATACTATACCACCCTTTTGAAAGAATGGTATCTGCTTTCTCAGGGATAGTATTACCGTTCCAGGTTCTTAGAGGATATCCATTCCAAGTTTCTTTTTCTGCATCGTACGCAGTACTGTCCGTCCAGCCAGTAGTTCCCGGAGCATAATAAAGCGGAACTCCACTCGGGAAAGGTTGTCCAGCATTCATATAGACTTTCGGAGCATTTCCACGCAGATAGAAGCCATTTATTGCATTGCAAGAACTAAAAGCATCATTACTAATACTGGAAACGCTTTTTCCGATAATAACGTTTTTTATTCCGGTACAATTTTTGAATGTCCACATTCTAATATTCGTAACGCCATTTCCAATTGTCAGCGTTCCAGTCAATCCTGTGCAAAATAAAAAAGCTTTTTGTCCGATGCTTGTAACGCTATCAGGTATCGTAAGGCTACCTGTAAATCGACAGCTGTTAAATGCTTCTTCTCCGATGCTAGTCACGCTGTTTCCGATTTTTAAAGTTCCTTTAAATTTGCAGCCAAAAAAAGCGCCATTTTCTATAGTGGTAACGCCGTCTCCGATTATCAAATCACCAGTAAATCCAGCGCAATCATAAAAGGCGTAAACTCCAATATAGGTAACACTATTAGGAATTTTCAGGCTTCCAGTAAATCCTTTACAGTGATAAAACGCGTATTTTTTTATCTCGACCACGCCATTTTCAATTGTTAGGCTGCCGTTGAATCCGGAGCAGTATCCAAACGCATTTTCACCAATGCTGTGTACATTGCTCGGAATTTTCAAATCACCGGTCAAATTTGAACAGTCAAAGAACGCATAATCGCCGATACTTGTAATTCCAGATTTTAGCACCAGTTTTTTGAGCGACTTTCGGCTGCTATACCATGGTGCCCTGTTTTTGTTGTCATTTTCATAATCCTTCATCTTCCCCAATCCACTGATTGTCAGTACGCCCTCGGAATCCAGCGTCCATGTCAGGTTCTTCCCGTCGCCCTCGCTGCCGCAATAGCCGGATGCGACAGTATCCGCCGCGAAGATTTCTGCCGTCAGCGCGGCCAGCATGCACAGGGCGAGTGCAAGGGCGGTGAGGCGGCGGAGAAGTCCAGACTGCTTTTTCATGATAACTCCCTCTTTCTTTTCGTTTCTTTAGCAAATACTACCTGAATTTATTGTACATGGGAACGGACTTCTTTGCAACCGGTTTGCAGAAAAAAATGGAGAAAATCGGTGAGGATTTTCTCCGTGGGGGCGCAGTTGGTAGGGGCGGGCGGACAAACAGGGCGGACAGAGTCGTCCGCCCCTACAGTGAAGCGGGAAGGCGCATCCGAATCCGCCAGGCTTACAGCGAAAAATCTGCGTCGTCGTGGGTGTGCTTGGGGGCGGCGGGGCGGCCGGGGATGCGGCGGAGGGGGTCGTAGCGGAAGCGGCGGCAGCGGTGGTCGCTGGGGACGATGCCGCAGAACTGGCAGACCATCGTTTCATCGTCAATTTTCCCCGCGAACTGGCAATAGGTACAGTAGCGGTCGATCTTCTTTCGGAACAGCATGGGGCAGCAGCCTTTCTTTGATGTTTGCCCCCATTATACACGCTTTCCGTGCAAATTGCTATGGTACTTTTTGCGAAAAAGCAGCAGGCTCACCGAGCACAGCAGCAAAGACGCCGCTCCCGCCGTTTCCAGGCCTTGCGTGCCGGAAACGGCGGCGGCGGGCCAGCTTTCCGCGTGCAGCAGCGGCGCGGCGATGAGCGTAAGCGTGCAGGAAAGCACGGCCTGAAGCGCCTTGCACGGCAGGAGCAGCCTCCCGGTCAGGCCGTGCTCCTGCACGGCGGCGCGGCTCTGCGCCAGAACGCTTACGCCGCCGAAGGACAAAAGCGCCGATGCGATGCACAGCTTCCATTGAAGCGCAAGCGCGCAGTCCGCCAGCGCTGCGCAGCCCGCGGACAGCTCCAGCGATCCGAGAACCAGCGGCAGCGCCTCCGGCGGCAGAAAGCGGCCCGCGGCAAGCAGAAAATAGCGGGTGAGCACGGAAAAAACCGTGATAAACATACAGATCTGGATCGCGCTCATCCCCGCGCGGCGCACCGATTCGGAAAAGGCTGCGGCAAAGGATTCCGGCTGCGGCGGCTTCGCGGCGGCTTTGGCGGGCGCGTACTGTTTTTTCGCGGTCAGACGGCAGACGAGCACGGCAGAGACGATCTGCACCGCGTACAAAAATGCGCCTGCCGCCGCGCTTTTGAAGACCGCGCCGCCGAGTACGCCGAAGATGAACGACGGCCCCGCCTGATTACAGACGGCAAGCGCGCGCTCCGCGTTCGCTCCGGACAGCTCCCCTCGCGCGTAAAGCGTACCCGCCGCCTGCGCGCCGGCCGGATAGCCGCCGAGAAGCCCCAGCAGAAACGCGCTGCCCGCTGCGGGCGGCAGGCGCAGGAGCTTTGCCGCCGCGCCTCCGAACCGCGCGGAGAGCCGTGCGGAATAGCCAAGCAGCAGGAACAGATTGCTGCACACAAAAAACGGAAACAGCGACGGCAGGATCACCCGCCCGCAGAGCGTGAGCGCGCTGCGCACGCCGTCCGCTGCAGCCTGCGGCAGCGCGATGAGCAGAACAAACGCCGCAAGAAGCGCAAGCGCCTGGAATAGCTTTTTCATGCCTCTCCCCTCCTCTGGATAAAAACCTATGCAGCGGTGGAAAGAATTAGTCTTTTGGGCATAAGCATATAGCAAACGAAAAACAGGAGGCGCTGCTGGTTGAAAAAACTGCGTTCGTATCTGGCCGCTGCATCTGTGCGGCTGGGGCTGCCGATGGATATTGCCGCGGGGCTGCCGCATCTGGAGGTCAACGGGTTCCGGGAGTGCTCGGTCGACCGGCACACCGGGATTCTGGAATATAACCGGGAGCGGATCGTGATCGGGCTGAACATCGGGAGCCTGACCGTCGTGGGAAGCGGGCTGGAGATCCGGCAGATGCACCGGGAACGGCTGACGATCATCGGGCAGATTGACTGTCTGACCTACGGTGAGGGAGGTCTGCGCGGATGTGGCGGGTGATCTGGTTTTTTCTCGGCGTGTCTCGGCTGTCCATCACGGGAGCAAGCCCGGAATGGTGTATGCAGCGGCTGGCAAAGGCGCGCATCGCATTCCATTTCTGCGCAAAACCGGACGACTTTACCGCCGAGGTCTGGATCCTGCGACGGGACGAGGCGCGCGCGGCGCAGCTCGTGCGCATGGGCGGGTGCGACTGTGCGGTCATAGAGCGCGGCGGCTTTTCCACCGTGTTCGGCGGGCTGCGGAAGCGGCCCGCGCTGCTTATTCTGCTGGCAGCGGCTATCGCAGCGGGGATCGTTGTGCCGAAATATGTCTTTTTCTACGAAGTCGAGGGAAACGAGGCTGTCCCGAGCGCGCAGATCCTGCGGGAGCTGCGGGAGCTTGGCGTGGGGTTCGGGACATATGGGCCGTCGATCAAGCCGCAGGAGCTGAAGAACCAGATGCTGCTTCGCATTCCGAAGCTGCAGTGGCTGACGGTGCAGCAGAGCGGTATGTATGCGCGCGTGGTCGTGCGGGAACGGCCAGACAAGGCTCCGGTGCTCGACCGAAAAGTGCCGACAGATGTAATCGCCTCGCGTGCGGGCGTCTTAACGCGCGTGGAGGCTGTGGCCGGGAACTGTCTCTGCGCGCCGGGGCAGGCTGTTGCGGGCGGAGAGCTGCTGGTATCGGCGTACACAGACTTCGGGTTTAAAACGCAGGTGACAGCGGCGCGGGCGGAGATCTACGCCGAGACGGTCCGGCAGGCCGTGTGCGTCCTACCGGAGGCGGAGCAGATCAAGACGAACCGCACGGCTCCGCGCTATGCGGTCAGTCTGCTTGTCGGACGGCGGCGCATTTCGCTTTTCGGCGCGGACGAACCGGATGGATTTTATGAAAAAGAGACAAAAACACGGGTTCTGACGCTCCCCGGCGGGTTTTCTTTGCCTTTGGGGATTGCAATTACAAGAATTTGTGAGTATGATACAAGAGAAGAAACATTGCGGGCGCAGGACGCGGAAGGCAGGCTTCTGGAGCTGGTGCAGGCGGATGCCATGCGTGATATGATCGCCGGAAGCATCAGGAGCAGCTCTGTCCGGACGGAGCAGTCCGGCGGGTGTATCCGGCTGTATGCCAGTCTGCGGTGCGAGGAAATGATTGCGCGTATGCGGCCCGCAAGCCTAAAGGAAGCGATTGAATGACAGAACGAACCATCAATGCAGAACGTGTCGAGCAGCTGATCGACGTTTTCGGCTCCTTCGACGAAAATGTGCGCCGGATCGAAGACGCCTTCGGCGTCAAGATCACGAACCGCAACAACGAGCTGAAGGTCACGGGCGACGAGGAGGCTGCCGACAAGGGCTGCCGCGCAATCGAAGCGCTGCTGGCGCTGTCGGCCAAGGGCGAGGAGATCGACGAGCAGAAGGTGCGCTACCTCATCAATCTCGTCAACACCGGAAACGAGGATCAGGTCAGCAAAATGGCCAAGGACGTCGTCTGCGTGACGGCCAAGGGGCGGCCCGTCAAGGCCAAGACCATCGGCCAGCAGAACTATCTCAAGGCCATTGAAAAGAACACCATCACCATCGGCGTCGGCCCCGCCGGTACGGGCAAGACGTATCTGGCCGTGGCGGAGGCAGTCGCGGCGTTCCGCGCAAAAACCGTCAACCGCATTATTCTGACGCGGCCCGCCGTGGAGGCTGGCGAACGGCTTGGCTTCCTGCCGGGCGATCTGCAGAACAAGGTAGACCCCTATCTGCGGCCATTATATGACGCGCTGTTTGATATGCTGGGGCCGGAGACGTATGGAAAGTATCTTGAGCGCGGAAATATCGAGGTCGCGCCGCTGGCCTATATGCGCGGGCGGACGCTGGACGACAGCTTTATCATTCTTGACGAGGCGCAGAACACCACGCGGGAGCAGATGAAAATGTTCCTGACGCGCCTCGGCTTCGGCTCGAAGATCGTCATTACAGGCGATATCACGCAGATCGATCTGCCGGGCGACAAGGTCAGCGGTCTGAAGGAGGCCATCCGGGTGCTGGACGGGGTCGAGGATATCCAGATCTGCCGTCTGACGCCGGCGGACGTGGTGCGGCACGTGCTGGTGCAGCGCATCGTTGCGGCCTATGACAAATATGAAAAGAACCGGCTGCCGGACGAACGCGCCCGGACATTTACAAAGAAGCCGGACTGGAAGAGGGAAAAGAAATGAAGCATCGCATTGTCATCCGCTGCGAGGGCCGCAGTCTGCGCGATTTCGCGCTCAAGCAGCAGATCTCCAAATGTATCACCGCCGCGCTGGCCCATCAGGGCGTCAACACCCCATGTGAGATCAACGTCCTTGTGACGGACGACGAGGGCATCCGCGCCATCAACAACGCATACCGCAAGATCGACAAGGCGACGGACGTGCTGTCGTTCCCGATGTTTGAGCTGACGGCGGGGCAGCTCCCCGCGTCGTGGGAAGCATATAAAGACCCGGACACCGGGCTTGTGCCGCTGGGCGACATGGCCATCAGTCTCGAACGGGCCCGGCAGCAGGCCGCTGAGTTCGGCCACAGCGCCCGGCGCGAGGTCGGGTATCTGACCATCCACTCCATTCTTCATCTGCTGGGCTACGACCATGTGGACGAAGGGCCGATGAAAAAGCAGATGCGTGCCGCCGAAGAGGCCATTCTGGCCGAAATTGAACTGCCGAGATGATGGAGCAGAATCTTTTTATCCGCCGCGCTTCAGTCACGGATGCGGAGTTGCTTGCCGAGACCCGGCGCAGCGCATGGGACGCGACGTATCGTGGAATCTATCCGGATGCATGGATCGACGAATATGATCTTGCTGAACAGACGCAGCGGGAACGGGCGAGGCTGGAGCAGACAGATTATATGGCATATCTGGTCATGGACGGCGGCCAGTGTGCAGGCTATTTCAGCTATGGCGCGGCAAGCCACGGTGGCTATAAGGACTTTTCTTTTTGCCTCAATTCTCTGTACCTGCTGCCGCCGTACCAGCATATGGGCCTGGGTCGACGCATCTTTGCACAGGTGCGTCAGGCCGCGCGGGAACGGAAACTGGACAGTTTTTTCTGCGGCTGCAATGTACATAATCTGCCCGCACGGCGCTTTTATGAAAAAATGGGCGGCGTGGTCGGAGAAATTGATGACGGACATGAGAATCTGGCCGAGGACCAGATGTATTTTGAATTTTGCACAGGAGAACAGATATGAAAACCAAAACCGCGATGATCACGATCGCCGGGCGGCCGAATGTCGGCAAGTCCACGCTTGCCAACGCGCTCGTCGGCGAGAAGATCGCCATCGTATCCCATAAACCCCAAACCACCCGCAACCGCATCTGCGCCATCGTCGACCGCGGCGATACGCAGCTGGTGTTTATCGACACGCCGGGCTTCCATAGGCCGCGCACAAAGCTGGGCGATTATATGGTCAACGTCGTCAATCAGTCCGTCGCCGATGTCGACGCCGTCATTCTGCTGGTTGAGCCGATCGCAAACGTCGGCCCGCAGGAGCAGGAGCTGATTGAGAAGATCAGGGAAGCAAAGGTTCCGGCGATTCTGGTCATCAACAAGATCGATACCGTGGAAAAGGAAACGCTGCTGCCGGTCATCGCGGCCTATAAGGATCTGCTGGACTTTACGGACGTTATTCCCATCAGCGCAAAGTGGCACGACGGGCTGGACAGCCTGATGCAGGTCTGCGAGGGCTTTGCACAGCCGGGGCCGTTCATGTTCCCGGAGGGCATTTCGACCGATATGCCCGAAAAGCAGGTAATGGCCGAGATCATCCGGGAAAAGCTGCTGTGGAACCTCGAAAAGGAAATTCCGCACGGCACGGCGGTCGAGATTACAAAATTCTCCGAGCGCGATGACGGCATCATTGATCTGGACGCGACGATCTACTGCGAAAAGGCCAGCCACAAGGGCATTATCATCGGCAAGAACGGCCAGATGCTCAAGAAGATCAGCTCGGATGCACGCAAGGACTGCGAACGCTTCATGGGCACGAAGGTCTTTTTGCAGACCTGGGTACGCGTCAAGGAAAACTGGCGCGACAGCGATTTCATGATCTCGAATTTCGGCTACCATAAGGATTGACGAAAACAACAGGCGCTCCGCAGAAATCGGAGTGCCTGTTGTTTGCTTATCGGCCGGATAATTCGACGGCGTGGCGGATGAAGGAGAGGGGCGGGACCCTCTTGGGGAGCTTCGCGCGGAAGCGCATCTGCGGCGTGCGGGGTTCGAGGAGCGGAACGCCGTCCAGATCCTCCATCGGCGGCACCTGCCACGAAAATGGGCGCAGATCCGGGCCGACGACCTCGACGGTATCCCCTGCCGCAAATTTGTTGCGCAGGCTGAGGACCGCGTTTCCCTCCGCGTCGCATTTCTCAACGACGGCGCAAATCTGCCACTCGCGCAGATAGCGGGAGTTCTCCGTAAACTGGCCGGGCTGGCCGTAGTAAAAGCCGGTAGAATAATGGCGGTGCGAGACGTGCTCGACCTCGTCGCGCCAGATCCTGTCCGGTGTGCGGCCTGCCCACACGTCGTCGAGCACGTGGCGGTAGGCTCCGGTGACGATGGCGGCATAATAGGCCGATTTGGCGCGGCCCTCGATCTTCAGGCAGTCGATCCCGGCGTCGCATAGCTCGTCCAGATGGTCGATCATGCACATATCGCGGGAATTCATGATGTACGTGCCCTTTTCATCCTCGAAGACGGGGAAATATTCGCCGGGACGCTTTTCCTCCATCAGCGCGTACTGGTACCGGCAGGGCTGGGCACACTGGCCGCGGTTGGAGTCGCGGCCGGTCATATAGTTGCTGAGCAGGCAGCGGCCCGAATAGGACACGCACATGGCCCCGTGGCAGAACGTCTCAAGCTCCAGCTCCGGCGAGACGCGTTCGCGGATGCCGAGGATCTCCCGCAGGCTCAGCTCCCGCGCAAGCACAACGCGGCTGGCGCCGAGATCGAACCAGCTCTGCGCGCAGGCGTAGTTTGCGACCGACTGCTGCGTCGACACGTGGCGCTGGCAGTGCGGGGCGTATTTCCCGGCCATCATGAACGCACCAAGATCCGCAAGGATCAGCGCGTCGACGCCCGCCGCGTCCAGCTGCTCAAGATAAGCCGGGAGCGCGGCGGCTTCGTCGTTGCGCGGCATGATATTGACCGTGCAGTGCACCTTCACGCCCGCGTCATGCGCAAGCCTGATCGCCTGCGGCAGCTCGTCCGGGGTAAAGTTGGCGGTAAACGAGCGCATGCCGAAGCTGGTTCCGGCCAGATAGACCGCATCCGCACCGTAGGCAACGGCCATGCGCAGCTTTTCCATATCCCCCGCTGGGCATAAAAGCTCCGGTTTGCGTCTATCCATCTGTCTGATTCTCCGTATCTGCGGTGTCGCCGGTCTGATCTGCGGTGGTTTCATCGCCCGTACCGGTCTGCTGGTCTTCCTCCTCGTCCTTGCCCGCGAGCTCGTTCAGGAAGTTCTGATGCTCATAATACGTCTCGGAGAAGTGGTGCACACCGGTCGTATCCAACGCATAGAAATAATATTTCGTCTCCGCCGGGTAAAGCGCGGCACGGATGGAATTCATGCCGGGATTTGCGATCGGGCCTGCGGGCAGGCCAGCGTTCGTGTAGGTGTTATAGGGGCTGAGGACGCCCTTGTCCGCGTTGGACAGGATCTCCTTGCGCTCGGCAAGCGCATACTGGATGGTCGCGTCGATCTCCAGGCAGGGATAGAGCTTGCTGCACAGGCGGTTATAGATGACGGAGGCGATCGTTGCGCTCTCGGACGTTCTGGCCGTCTCCTTTTCGACGAGGGATGCGACCGTGATGAGGTCGTAGAGCGAAAGCTTGGCGTCCGTGATCTCCGTTTCGGTGAACGCATTTTCCCGCATGCGCTGGGCAAGGCGGTCGTTCAGCGCGTCCAGCGCGTCATAGAGGTCGCTGGTGAATTTGTTGTCGAAGTTGCGCAGGAATTTGTCAATGACGTTCTCCGGGTCGTCTCCCATATAGAACTGGTAGGTATCCGGGAAGAGATAGCCCTCCAGCCGGTTCTCGCTGCCGTAGGGGATCTCCTGCAGGAACGCATAGTCGAATTCATAGGTCGACGCGGCGTTCGCCAGATCCTGATACGAGCAGACGCCGTTTTCCTCCAGCAGACGGAAGATATCCTCGCACTCGTAGCCTTCGGGGATGGTGATCTCCACGACAGAGCGGTCGGGGCTGGCCTCGACCATATTGCTGACAAGCGCATGATAGTCATAGCGGCTGTTGAGCGAATACGTACCCGGCTCAATGGTGCGCTCGGCGTGGGTGGCCCAGCAGTACAGCTTGAAAAGCGTTTCCGAACGGACAAGGCCACTGTCCCGCAGTTCCTTTGCGATCTGCGAGATCGTCGCGCCGTCTGCAATGGTGACGGTCACCTCTGCGTCCGGCTTGGTCAGGGACAGCACATCGTCCGCGCAGCGCCACGCAAACACGGCAAGCAGCACTGACGCGGCCAGCACGCAGCACACATACAGCAGCACCCGGATGCCGGACGGCAGCCGTCCGTGCTTTTTTTCCTCCGCCGGTTCCGGCTCCTGCGGCTGCTGGTCGACGGTCAGATCCGCGTATTTCTCCGGGATCTTCGGCTCGAACAGCGGAGGCATATTGGGCGTCTGCTTCTGCGGCTGCGTCTCCTGCTCCAGCTCGGCCTCAGCCTGCGTTTTGGCCTGCTCTTCCTCATCCTTGTCGTTCATCATCGCGTCGACGCGCGCAAGATCGTCCTTGACGGACGCAAGCAGCTCGTCGAGCGAAAGCGATTCCAGACTTTTTTCCAGCCCGCCGTCTTCCGGCGACTGCCCGTCCGGACGCTTATTCGGGGTCAAATCTGCCATGTGTTCCTCCCTTATACGCGGTAGACAATGTCGGAGGCAACCTGACGGGCCGTATCCTCACCCTTGAGCGCCCGCAGGCAGGCGAGGCCGAATTCGTCGGCAGAGCCGGCTGCGCGGCCGGTGATGACGTTCCCGTCCTGCACTGCGCCGCAGGGGATCATCTTTGCCGCGTCCATCTGATCTTCCAGACCGGGGTAGCAGGTCGCTCTGCGGCCGTCGGTGATGTGGAGCGACGCGAGGATGGTCGGCGCGGCGCAGATAGCCGCGATCAGGTAGTTTTTCTCATACGCAAGGCGGATGAAATTCATGGCCGTTTCGCTTGCCAGGATCGAATGCACGCCGCCGAGTCCGCCCGGCAGGAGCACCATATCGGTGTCCGCCAGCTTCATCTGCTCAACGGTGCAGTCCGCCTGCACCGAAATGCCGTGGCCGCCCTCGATCAGCGTCCCGCCGATCCCGGCAAAACGGACCTCCGCGCCTCCGCGCCGCAGAATGTCGCACGGCGCAATTGCTTCCATCGGCTCAAAGCCCTTACCCAAGATGATATATACCATGGTATCACACTTCCTCCAAACATGATTTTACACGTGCATACAATTCCTCGTGGATATCCTCGATGGAGCGGAGCTTTCCGTCCCGGACGCACGAAACGCGCGTCCAGCCGAAATAATCCGCCGCCTGCTGCGCGACCTCGCGGCATTTGTGCAGGTACCCGTCGTCGCGCTCGTGGATATCGGCCTTTGTGCCGGTGTCGCTCTCGCGTCTGCGCATGAGCGTCTCGGCGATCTCGACCGGCATATCGAGCCAGAGAACCAGATCCGGCTTCGGCAGGCCCATGCGGTTGAATTCCAGATCATAGAGCCACGAGAAGAATTCCTCCCGCGCCTTTCCCTCCAGCTTGCCGCCCTGGTGGACAGCGTTGGAGGTCGTATAGCGGTCGGACAGGATCAGGCCGCCCGAGGCATAGTCGTTTTTCCACACGCGCTGATAGGACGCGAAGCGGTCAACGGCATAGAATGTGGAGGCCGCGTAGGCGTTGACATCGTTCGGGTTCTCGCCGAACTCGCCGTTCAGGTACATCCGGATGAGCGCTGACGACGGCTCCAGATACTGCGGAAATTGCAGACGGCGGAATGAAACGTTCTCGTTTTGCAGGCGCTTTGTCAGAAGCGCAAACTGCGTCGACTTCCCTGTTCCGTCGGTTCCTTCAAACACGATCAGTTTTCCCATATTGCTTACCCTCTTATCCGTTTGCCAAGCACGGCGAACAGGTATTTTGGCAGCCGGAGCATCCGTCCGAACCGCTTCGGCTCCTTGATGAGCCGGTAGAGCCACTCAAGATTGCAGCGGATCATCCACTTTGGAGCGCGCTTGACCGTGCCCGCGAAGCTGTCGAGCGAGCCGCCGAGGCCGATCATAAGCTTGATATGCAGCTCGTCCAGATGATTTTTCATAAACAGCTCCTGCTTCGGCGCGCCGAGGCAGACGAAAAGTACATCGGGCTTTGCGGCATTGATCTTCTCGATGACCGGTGCTTCATCCTTGAAATAGCCGTCGTTCATGCCGCAGATGTACAGCTTCGGGTGCTTTTCTGTCATTTTCTGCGCGGCAAGCTCCGCAACGCCGGGCTTGCTGCCGAGCAGGAACAGCCCGCCGCCGGTCTTTTCGAGGATGGACAGCAGGCGGTCGGCAAAATCGACGCCCGCGACCTTCTGCTTCAGCGGCGTTTTGAGAAGCTTCGACGCGAGCACAACGCCTGCGCCGTCCGGCAGGACGAGATCGGCGCCGTTGATGAGCGCGCGGAGCGTTTCGTCGTACAGCGCCTCATAGGCGATCTCGGCGTTCGGGGTCACGGCATAGCAGGTCTTTTTGCCCGCAAGGATCTGTTCCGCGCGCGCAGAGGCCTCGTCCATCGTGACATTATCAAATTGCAGCCCCATGATATCCAGTTTCATGTGCAGGCATACCTCACCAATTTAGAATTCATCTATCATCTTAGCACATATTTCCGCATTTGTCCACGCAATTTCGGGTTCAATTTCCCTGCGCGGTGTTTCACATACGGGCGGTTTTGCATAAACTGTTATGAAAGCGAAGCGTGAACGACCCTGTTTCGGCCACGCGAACCTTTACGATATCATATATAGGAGGTCATCCGAATGTCTGAACCTGCACAGACGGGCAAGACCTGTGATCTGCGCGGCATCCGTGAAGCGGTTTGTGTGCATACGGGGAAAATCACAGACAGCTGTCTCGCCAAGGACTGCATTGAGGATCTGCGCGTGTACTTAACGGTCGACTCCCAGCAGACGCTCGACTGCGCGGCAAGCGCAAAGGCGCGGTATGTGGAGCTGCTCTTTACTCAGGTACAGGTGGAGCCGGTTCCCTACTCCTCCGGCTATTTTACGGTCGACGTAACGTTCTATTACCGCGTCATTGCCGACGCGACGCTCTCGGCCGGACGCACGAATACCGTCACGGGCCTTGCCGTGTTCTCCAAGCGGCTGGTTCTGTTCGGCGGGGAAACGAGCGCACGCATTTTCTCCAGCCGGGACGATCTGACGTGCCTTTGTAAGAAGTCTTTGCAGTCCGTCTCGCTGCCGCGGGCCATTGCGGAGACGGTCGACCCGATCATCCTCGGCTCGCGCGTGATGGAGGCGTGCAGCTGCTGCTGCCAGAACGAAGCCTCGCCCGCCATCCCGGAGGCGCTGCTGGGCTGCTTCGACGAGCCGCTGGTGCTGACCGGTGAATGCAAGCGCCTGCTTGTCACGATTGGACAGTTCTCCATCGTCCGGCTCGAACGCGACACGCAGCTGCTCATCCCGACGTTCGACTACTGCGTTCCGTCGAAGACCTGCCCGCCGGTGGGCGGCACGAGCACGGAAAGCCCCTGCGAGGTCTTCAGCCAGATCGATTTCCCGATGGACGCGTTCTTCCCCGGGAAAAACGAACCGTGCATCAAGCCCGAAGACAGCTGCACCGGCTGCAGCCGGACGAAATAAGCAAACCCGGGCTTCCCCACCCAGAGGGAAGCCCGGCTTTCCTTTTTGGCCGCTGTTTTACACGGATTTTCGATGGATTTAACATCCACGGAGAAATCTCACGAAGATTTAACACGGGCATGCACGCGCTTTTGACATTTTAAATTTATAGTAGGGTCAGAACACAAGAGAAATACGGAAAGGGATCTTTGTGAAATGACGATTTTTGACTTTTTGACCATGCTCGGCTCGCTGAGCCTGTTCCTGTTCGGCATGAGCGTGATGGGGACGGCGCTGGAAAAGCGGGCGGGCGGCTCGCTGAAGGCCATTCTGGCGAAGCTGACGAGCGGACGGTTTTCCGGCCTGCTGACGGGACTTGCCGTGACGGCGGTGATCCAGTCGTCGTCGGCGACGACGGTCATGGTGGTCGGCTTTGTCAACTCCGGGCTTCTGACGCTGGGACAGGCCATCAACGTCATCATGGGCGCGAACGTTGGAACCACCGTCACCGCCTGGATTCTGAGCCTCAGCGGCATTGAAAGCGGGAACGTCTTCGTCCGGCTGCTGAAGCCCAGCTCCTTCACCCCCATTCTTGCGCTGGTGGGCATTGTGTACTACATGTTCATGAAGGACGGCAAGAAAAAGGACACCGGCATGATCTTTCTGGGGTTTGCGACCCTGATGTTCGGCATGGAGACCATGTCCGGCGCGGTCAGCAGCCTGAAAAATGTGCCGGAATTCCAGCAGATGTTCCTGATGTTCACGAACCCCATTCTGGGCGTTCTCGTGGGCGCGGTGCTCACCGGAATCATCCAGTCCTCCTCGGCGTCCGTGGGCATTTTGCAGGCGCTGTCCTCCACCGGCTCCGTGACCTATGCCGCCGCCATCCCCATTATCATGGGTCAGAACATCGGCACCTGCGTCACCGCGCTGCTGTCCAGCGTGGGCACCACCAAAAACGCCCGGCGGGCGGCGGTGGTGCATCTGATGTTCAACATCATCGGCACCATTGTGTGCCTGACCCTCTTTGTGCTGGCGGACGCCCTGTTCTCCCCTGCCATTCTGGGAGAAAGCGCTTCTTATCTGGGCATCGCCATCTGCCACACGGTCTTCAACGTCATCTGCACAACCCTGATGCTGCCCGCCGCCGGGCTGCTGGAAAAGCTGGTGTGCAGGATCGTCCCCGACGGGAAGCAGCCGGAGGCGGTCTGCGAGCTGGACGAACGCCTGCTGACCACGCCCTCCATCGCGCTGGAGCGCTGCCGTGTGGTCACCAATGAAATGGCGGATGTGGCCGCCGCGACCCTGCGGGATGCCGCCGCCGCCCTCCAGAACTACACGCCGGAGCTAGCGCAGGCTGTGCGGGAGGGGGAGAGCAAAACCGACCATTATGAGGATATCCTTGGCACCTATCTTGTCAAGCTCAGCGCCCTGAAGATCAGCGAAAACGACAGCAGCGAGGCCGCCATGCTGCTCAAAGCCCTCAGCGATTTTGAGCGCATCGGCGACCACGCCCTGAATCTGGTAGAGTCCGCCGAAGAACTGAAAAGCAAGAATCTGGCGCTGTCCGACGCCGCCTGCCATGAGCTGAACGTTCTGCTGCGGGCTGTGGAGGAAATCGTGGACATGACCTTCCAGGCGTTTCGGGACGACGATCTGGAAAAAGCCTACCGGGTGGAGCCTCTGGAGCAGGTCATTGACGATCTGAAGGAGAAAATGCGCATCCATCACATTCTGCGGATGCAGCAGGGCAGCTGCAGCATTGAGTCTGGGTTCGTCTGGTCGGATCTGCTGACCGCGCTGGAACGGGTGGGCGACCACTGCTCCAACATCGCCGGGTGCATCATCGACTTGCACCACCACAACATGAACACCCACGAGGCCATCCGCTCCGCCCGGATGGAAAACGAGAATTTTGACGACGAATACAAGGCGTATGCCGTGAAATACAGTCTGAAATAATTGAAAAAGTGTGAAAAACGCCCGGCAGGAATCTATTTCCTGCCGGGCGTTTTGCTGTCTCATTTCTTCCACTTTTCGATCAGACTGATGATTTGCCCCGTAAGCTTGGCGTTGTCTTTGTTGGTGTTCCCGCGGCGGGTCTTGACCAGCGCGAGAAGCGCTTCCGCAGCCGCGACCATATCCTCGTAGATTTGCTTCGCCCGCTGGGTGCCCTTGAAGACGGCCGCCCGGTCGATCTTCACGCCCTCGGTGTAGGTCGTGAGCTTGCCGGTGATCAGGTCGTATTCCGTGCCGCTGTAGGGGGCGTCAGCGCGGTAGCCCATGGATTTCAGGGTCGCGCAGAAGGCTTTGCAGTTGCTGTCGTCGCCGTGGTTCACGAACACCATCTTGGGCTTTTCCCGGAAGCCTGCCAACCAGTTCAGCAGTCCCTCTTTGTCCGCGTGGCCGGAGGTGCCGTGGAGCATGGCGATCTCCGCGTTCACCGCGATGTCCTCGCCGAAGAGCTTCACGGACTTCGCGCCGTTTTCCAGCTTCCAGCCGAGAGACCCCTCCGCCTGATAGCCCACGAACAGGATGACGCTTTCCTTGCGCCACAGGTTGTGTTTCAGATGGTGGCGGATTCTGCCCGCCTCGCACATGCCGCTGGCGGAGAGTATGACCTTGGGCTGGGGGTCGGTATTGATGAGCTTGGATTCGTCGGAGGAAACGGACAGCTTCAATCCGTCAAACCAGATGGGGTTGACGCCCTGTTTCAGAATGGCCCGGGTCTCGTCGTCAAAGTCCGTGGGGTCGCATTGCAGGAAAATTCCCGTCGCTTCCACGGCCAGCGGGGAGTCCACGTACACCGGGAAATGGTCGTGTCCCGTCACCAGACCCCGCTGCTTGATCTCCCGGATGGCGTAGAGCATTTCCTGCGTCCGCCCCACGGCAAAGGCGGGGATGACCAGATTGCCGCCCCGGTCCAGCGCCCGCTGGATGCAGGCGGCCAGCTCGCCCACCACATCGCCCCGCTCCTTGGGATGCAGGCGGTCGCCGTAGGTGGACTCAATGACCAGGTATTCCGTCTCCGCAACAGGCTGGGGGTCGCGGAGCAGGGGCTGATTGACGTTGCCCACGTCGCCGCTGAACACGATCTTCCGGGTCTGCTGCCCCTCCGTCAGCCACATTTCGATGGCGGCGGAACCCAGCAGATGGCCGATGTCCGTCATGCGGATGATAATGCCCTCCGCGGCCTGAACGGCGGCGTTATACTGGCAGGGGCGGAGCAGCCGGAGAGCCGCCGCCGCGTCGTTGGTGTCGTATACCGGCTCCACGGCCCGTTCCCCGGCGCGCTCGGCCTTGCGGGTGCGCCACTGGGCTTCCGACTCCTGAATGTGCGCCGAGTCCATGAGCATGATGCGGCAAAGATTGCAGGTGGCCTCCGTGGCGTAGATCTGCCCCCGGAACCCGTCCTTGCACAGCTTGGGGAGCATACCGGAATGGTCGATATGGGCGTGGGTCAGGAACACCGCTTCGATGGCATTCGCCGGGACGGGCAGCGGGACATTCTGGAAAATGTCCTCCCCCTGCTCCATACCGCAGTCCACCAGATAGTAGCGGCCGTTCACTTCCAGCAGCGTACAGCTGCCGGTGACCTCATGGGTCGCGCCGATGAATTGAACTTTCATGTCTGCACCTCCAAGATTCACGTGATGCCCCGGGAAACCGGCGGGGTTCTTTGACCATACTATACCACAATTCGCCGCGCAGTGCAAGGTTCTGACCTTTTTGAATACACGAACACGCCCGACTCTTTGCAGAATCGGGCGTGTTTTGGGGCTTAATACTCGGTGGGCTTGATGTGCCAGATCTCCTCGGCGTACTGACGGATGGTGCGGTCGGAGGAGAACTTGGCGGCGGAGGCCACGTTCATCAGGCACTTGCGGCCGAAGGCAATGCGGTCGGCATAGTCCCGGTTGGCCTGGAGCTTGGTGTCGAAGTAGGAAGCGTAGTCCAGCAGCAGGAAGTAATGGTCGGCCTGATGCCAGTCGGTGCCGTCCAGCAGAGAATGGAACAGCTCCTTCTGGGCGTCGTCCGTGGGCACGGTGCCGTCCACCAGGGTGTTGATGGCGCGGCGCAGGTCGGCGTTGGAGTCGAAAATATCCCTGGCGTGATAGGTGGGCTTCACGGCATTGATCTCATCCACGGTGTGGCCGAAGATATACTCGTTCTCCCGGCCGGCCTCCTGGGCGATCTCCACATTGGCGCCGTCCAGCGTACCCAGGGTCACGGCGCCGTTGAGCATCAGCTTCATGTTGCCGGTGCCGGAGGCCTCCGTGCCGGCAGGGGAAATCTGCTCGGAAATATCGGCGGCGGGGATGATATGCTCGGCGTAGGAGCAGTTGTAGTTCTGAACGAATACCACCTTCAGCTTATCCGCCACGGCGGGGTCGCTGTTGATCAGCTTCGCGACCCGGTTGATATAGCGGATGATGGCCTTGGCACGGGCGTAGCCGGGGGCGGACTTGGCGCCGAAGAGGTAAACCGTGGGATGGAAGTCCGGCAGGCGGCCTTCCTTCAGGCGGAAGTAGATGTCCACAATGGACAGAATGTTCATCAGCTGGCGCTTGTACTCGTGCAGACGCTTGACCTGCACGTCGAAGATGAAGTCGGGGTTCAGCGTCACGCCCTCGTGTTTGGCGATGACGGCGCACAGCTGCTCCTTCTTCAGGTGCTTGATGTCGTTGAATTCCACGATGGTCTCGTCGTAAATCTGATTTTTCAGCTCGCCGATGAGGTCGAGGTTCTTCAGGAAGTCGCCGCCCACCTTTTCCCGCAGCATGGCGGTCAGCTCAGGGTTGCACAGACCCAGCCAGCGGCGGGGGGTGATGCCGTTGGTCTTATTCTGGAATCGCTCGGGGAAGGCGTAGTACCAGTCCTTGAAGCAGTCGTTCTTCAGAATCTGGGTGTGGATCTCCGCCACGCCGTTGATATAGGAGCCGACGTAAATGGACAGGTTCGCCATGTGGGCGGTGTTGTCTTTCACGATGAACAGATCCGGATGCTCCCACTTGAGCTTCTGGTCAATGCGGCAGATGATGTCCACGATCTCGGGAACCACGCTGCGCATCAGATCCAGCGGCCACTTTTCCAGTGCCTCGCCCATGACGGTGTGGTTGGTGTAGGAGAAGGTCTTCTGAGCGACATTGAAGGCGTCGTCAAAGCTCATGCCCTCCGCCATCAGCAGGCGGATCAGCTCGGGGATGGACATGGCGGGATGGGTGTCGTTGAGCTGCACCGCGTAGAACTCGGCAAAGCGGCTCAGATCATCGCCGTGGGCAATTTTGAAGGTGCGCAGCATATCCTGCAGGGACGCAGACGACAGCACATACTGCTGCTTGATGCGCAGGCGCTTGCCCTCCCATGTGGAGTCGTTGGGGTACAGGACGCGGGTGATGTCCTCGGCCTTGTTCTTGGCTTCCAAAGCCCGCAGATAGTCCTGATTGTTGAAGGCGTTGAAGTCCAGCTCCTCCTCGGCCTCGCACTGCCACAGGCGCAGTGTGCCCACGTTCTCGGTGCCGTAGCCGATGACGGGAACGTCGTAGGGAACGGCCAGAACGGTATGGTCGGGGAACTTGACCTTCACGGTGTGGTTATAGCGGCGGAAGGACCAGGGATCGCCGAACTTCGTCCAGTCGTCGGCATTCTCCACCTGGCTGCCGTCGGCGTCAAAGCTCTGCTTGAACAGGCCGAACTTGTAGCGCAGGCCGTAGCCGGACAGGGGAATGTCCGTGGAAGCGGCGCTGTCCAGGAAGCAGGCCGCCAGACGGCCAAGGCCGCCGTTGCCCAGCGCGTCGTCCTCGATGTCCTCGAGAATCGCCAGGTCAACCCCGTGCTCGGCAAACAGCTCCTTCATCTCGTCCAGAATTCCCAGATTAAACAGGTTGGAATACACCAGACGGCCGATCAGGTACTCGGCGGAGATGTAATACGCCTTGCGATTGGGCATACGGGTCTTCTTGGAGTGGCTCCAATCGTCGGAAATGGCCATCATAACAGCCTGACCCAGCGCTTCATGCAGCTCCTGAGGGGTCGCCTCCTGCAAAGAAACGTCGTAGGTGTACTTGAGCTGTGCCTCCGTCCATTTCAGGATGTTCAGACAGTTGTTGTTCATGTTAGCTCTCCATTCTTAAAGCGGGTGCGCCGCCATGGCTTATTGATACGGTTCCTTCTAGACAGACCTTTGATAGTATATCATATTCCGATCAGCATGTCCAGTTGAAACCGCCCCGAAAACGGCAAACAGGAAACTTTTTGCCGGTATCCGTCTGAGCGTGGGTTCTCCGGAGGAACTCCGGGGGAACTCCGGGGGAAGACACCCCTGCGGCGGTGGAAAAACGGCAGTTTCGGAAAATTGAAACGTTTCCAATTCTTGCAGATTCCTATTTAGAATAATACTATTTTCCCATTTTGTCAAGTAAAACCGGATGTAATATCAGACATAACATTTTTTTTGCCGGGTTTTATGGATTCTGCCCGTTTTGGAAGGCCCCTATACCCCGCCCCCCGGCAATGTTAAAGGCACGTTCACATTTCGTCTATTTACTTTTCCCCGGAAGGATGGTATAATGAAAAACCATAGCGGAAAGGAGGCGGTTGTTTGAGCCGGTTTTTGGATGAATTAAAGGACTTCTGGAAAAAAGGCGACATATTTCTGCTGATCCTGTGCCTGATCGTGTCCGGTTTTGGCTGCGTTTTTATTGCCAGCGCCACTTCCGCCGACAAGTTTGGCGGCAATCTCAAATATATTATCATTCAGCTGGCGGCTACCGGTCTGGGCGTCATGATGTACGCGCTGGTGTCCTCCATTGATCTGGACTTTCTCTCGGAACACCGGATGGTGATGGTGGCTTTCAACTGTGCGCTGCTTCTCATGCTGATAAGCCCCCTGGGAACCGACCACGACTCCGGTAACCGAAGCTGGATCAACCTGGGCTTTATCAGCGTTCAGCCCGCCGAGGTCTGCAAGATCACCTATGTCGTTATTATGGCCTCGGTCATGTCGGCGCACCAGAACCGAATATCCAGCCTGCCGTCTATTATGCACATGTGCCTTCATCTGGGACTGCTGGTGGGACTGAACATGGTGCTGTCCGGCGACGCGGGCGTTTCCCTGATCTTCGTGTTTATCTTCATCGGCATGGCCTTCGGCGGCGGCGTCAGCCTGTGGTGGTTTGCTTTGGCCATCGGCCTGATCGTGGCGGCGTTCCCGATCCTGTGGCAGTTCCTGGGCGAGTACCAGCAGAACCGGTTTCTGATTCTGGTTGACGACACCATCGACCCCATGGGCATCAACGAGCGCTATCACTCCATGATGAACCTGCGCTCCCTCACCGGCGGCGGCCTGACGGGACAGGGACTGTTCAACGGCAACCGTACCCAGAGCGGCAGCCTGTTCGCCGGGCACACGGACTATATTTTCTCGTCCATGGGCGAGGAGTTGGGCTTCGTGGGGTGCCTTGCGATCATGATCATGGAAATGGCCATCATCGCCCGGTGCATCTATGTGGGCATACACTGCCAGGACTATATGCGCCGGCTGGTATGCTACGGCGCCGCGTCGGCGCTGATGTTTCAGGTGATGATCAACACCGGCATGTGCATCGGCGTCATGCCCGTTATCGGTCTGACCCTGCCGTTGATCAGCTACGGCGGTTCTTCGGTGGTTACGATCTACGCCATGCTCGGCCTTGTCTCCGGTGCCCACGCGCGACCACAAAGTCTGAGCCATGAACGATACGTGCAGCCATACAGGTAAACAAGCCTCATGCGCCCCGTCCTTTTCAGGGCGGGGCGCAAAAAAGAAAAAAGGAAATTCCGGAAAAAGTGGTTGACTTTCCGGAAAAACGTGGTATAATAAGCTCTGCTTCGGTATGGAGGCATAGCTCAGCTGGTTAGAGCGCATGCTTCACACGCATGAGGTCACAGGTTCGAGTCCTGTTGTCTCCACCAGGTATTATATAGAGGATTTGTGTAACGGTAGCACACCGGACTCTGACTCCGTTTGCGGGGGTTCGAATCCCTCATCCTCTGCCAGGTCCACTGTAGTCACAAGATTACAGTGGACTTTTTTTGCATCAAGGGCGCTCCGATGAAAGCGGAGCGCCCTTGATGCTTTATTTGATTGCCGCGCTGTTGTTCAGCAGCAGCGTGCTGTAGAGGAACAGCACGTCCTGACCGTGAAAGTCCAGAAACTGCCCCAGATAGTCGCTTCGGATGTACCGAAGGTCTACCAGTGTCACTCTGGCGTAGTCGTTTACCAGCAGCGGAACGATGCTGCTTCCGAAGGAATCCCGGAATACGATCAGCTCCCGGCCGGTGGCCGCGTTGGGGTTTTCGATGGTCAGCAGGCTCCGGGCACCGGAGAGATACACGTCGTACAGGTCTTTGCTGCTTAGCTTGGTCATGTCGTAGACAGCGGTGGTTTCTCCCGTTTCGTAGTCGTACACCTGGCAATCGTCCAGCAGGTCGCTTTTCAGCAGGTACATGGTATCCGGCTGCATGGGCAGCGCTGCCTGACCGTAGTACACGCCGTAGAAGGGCTTGTCCACCGGGGTGACGGTGTAATCCTCCTGCCGGGGAGAGGACACCCCCAGTGCCTGACACAGCGTCTGCGCCGCCGGGAGCAGCCGCTCCTGCCGCCAATGGGTATCGGTGCGGTAATAGTCCTGAATGGACAGGCTGTCCGTCAGGCGGATGGGAGTCGCCCAGGGCATTCCACCCTCCACCAAGGAAAAGAGCCGGTCATAGTCCAGGGACAGCTGCCCGGCGGACTGTGCCAGATAGAAGCCTTTGTCCGGGACGATGGCAAGATAAATTTGGGAATCGGTGGAGGAAAGATAGGTTTCGTATACGCTGCTGAACCGCTCCAGCGCGTGGTTGACCGAGGCTTCGCTCAGGGGATATTCCTGTGCCGCAGCATAGCCTTGGGAGATATAAATGCCGCTTTTGTCGCTTTGCCGCAGGACGAAGCGGTGGAACAGGGACTTCGCCTCGCGGAAAGTATCCCGCAGGGGGAACTGATCCAGGCTGGCATTCTCAAAATCCGTCATGAAGCTGCCGTCCAGCAGCGCCTTTGTCTGAATGGCAGGCTTCTGTGCCAATTGGCGGCGCTCCGCGATGGAAATGTCCCGGCTGGGCGCCAGCCACGCCCACACAGCCAGCACCGCCCAGACAGCCGCAACAATGATTGCGCAAATTCGATTCTTCATACCTTCGCCCCCTCAAAACCGGAAATACAGGAACGGGCTGAAGGAGCCGTCCACCAGATAGGCCGTGCAGACGATCAGCAGCGCCAGCATTGCCGCGGCTTCCAGCACGACGCCCGCCTTCGTTCCGTCCATGCGCCGCGCCGCGTTTTTCACCACTGGCGTGGAGCCGAGAATGCCCAGCACGAGCAGGACGGCATAGCTTTTGAGATAATACAGCGTTTCGGCGGAGGTCAGGCTCAGGCTGCCGAAGCCGAACAGTCCGGCAAAGTCCTGCCCCGCCTGCGCAAGACTGTCCGCGTTGAACAGGACGAAACTGAGGACTACCGCCAGCAGCACATAGCCATGGCGCAGGACGCCCGGCAGCCTTTGCAGGACGGGAATCCACTTTTCCGCCAGCAGAAGCGCGGCAAACAGCAGCCCCCACAGCACGAAATTCCACGCCGCGCCGTGCCAGAGACCCGTGAGCGTCCATACAACGAACAGGCTCAGAAGGAGTCGGCGCTTGCCGTTCCGGCTGCCGCCGAGCGGGATATAGAGGTAGTCGCGGAACCAGATGCCGAGCGTGATGTGCCAGCGCCGCCAGAATTCGGAGATGGAGCGTGAGCAGTAGGGCAGGTCGAAGTTGCGCGGGATCACAAAGCCGAGCATACGGGCAAGCCCCATCGCCATGAGCGAGTAGCCCGCGAAGTCGTAGTAAAGCTGCAGGCTGTAGCCCACCGCGCCGAACCACGCCAGCGGCGCGGAAAGATAGGCGAAGCCGATGCGTTCGAGCGCCGTCCACAGCGAGGCGAGCGTGTGGTCGG
>OLVO01001422.1_pt1 | contig 24321 bp, 20 predicted proteins | sample 1672571 | NCBI WGS metagenome assembly OLVO01 (sample SAMEA3136700, study PRJEB25190) | human gut metagenome | biome: human gut; feature: human-associated habitat; material: faeces | place: Austria | collected 2013
GACAAAGCCGGCGTAACCATCGGGCAGGGCGATGGCCAAGCCAGTGGAGACCAAACGTCGCTCAAAGGGCTTGAGGGTACAGTCTTCGTTGGCGCGGAGGTCAAGGCCGGCATCTGTGGGATGAGCGTATTTGGGAAGCTCGACCGTGGGATCGAGACGCTTAATGTTAACGGTAATGTTGGACATGAAATCACCTTAGCTTGTCGAGCTCTTGCTTTGAAATCGCGATAGACCGAGGCAAAGCGGATGTACGCCACCTTGTCGATCTTGGCCAGGCGCTTGAGCACCATATCGCCAAGTTCGTGGGACGTAACAGCCGTCAGCGTACGGGAACGCAGTTCCACCTCGATATCATCGATAATCTCGTTGAGCTTTTTCGTATCGATATCGCGCTTAATCGTGGCGCGCATCAGGCCGACCAGCAGCTTGTTACGATCGAACCGCTGCTTTGATCCGTCGGATTTGATAACCTCGATGGGATCTTCGCAGCGCTCGAACGTCGTAAAACGATAATTGCACGAACAACATTCACGACGGCGCTTGATAGTGTTGTTCGACTCCTGCATACGGGAATCGACAACGCGGGTATGTGCTTTGCCGCATTTGGGACAGCGCATGGTACCTCCTCTTAAACGATAACAAGGGTACCATGCGCAGCGCGATAATGATTACGAACGAGCAGGAACCTTAAGATACGCACCGGCGGCGAGCGAACCATGCTCCAGATGATTGACGTTACGGATCATGTCGGAAGTCTCTTGCGTGGAAAGGCCTTCGATAGGATATTCCTCGGCAAGAGACCAAAGAGAATCGCCAGGCTGAACGCGAATGGTCTCGTAGGTAACGTTAGAAACGGACTCGGCATACGCGGCGTGACGAGCGCTAAAGACCGACGTAGCAAGGACAAAGAAGAGCGTAAGCGAAACGGCAACAGCGACAATCGTCGGAACCTTCAGGGCAACGCGGGCCGGCGCGACTGCAGCCTGCTGATTGCGAGCAGACTTTACGGTCAAAGGCTGAAAGCCGGAGCGGCCACCCTGAACAACAGTAAAAGTGGGTTCCGCAGGCATCTCGAGCTTAAGGGCGAGGTTTCCCTGGACCATATTCGTTGCTTTCATCATGTTCTCCTCTCGCGTGTTTTGCTGAGAACAGTTTTATCAAGCCGCGCGGACAAAAATGTCTAGCGCGAGAACGAATGTTCGGTTATTATTATCTTCGAACAGTTGTTCCTGTCAAGCAAAATTCGAACATTTGTTTGACATGGGTAGAGAGGATGCCCTGATGGCTCGCAAAATTACCAAGCGTCAGCAGCAGATTTACGACTTCATCAAGGAATATCAGCAGGAGAAGGGCTATCCGCCCAGTGTGCGCGAGATGGCATCGGCCGTAGGCCTCTCCTCCCCCAGCACGGTGCATGCTCATCTCTCTGCCCTGGAGGCTCGAGGACTGCTCAAGCGCGATGCCACCAAGCCTCGCGCCCTAGAGCTCTTTGATGAGGACGGATCCTCTGTTTCGATTTCCAAATCCGATGAACCCACGGCGCCCCGCGGAACGGTCTCGCTGCCGCTCGTCGGTCGCGTCGCGGCTGGGATTCCCATTCTGGCCGAACAAAATATCGAGGACACCTTTACCATCCCGACCGAAATCGCCACAGACCAGGGCTCCTTTATCCTTGAAGTGCACGGCAGCTCAATGATCAATGTCGGCATCTACAACGGTGACTACATTATCGTTCGCGAGCAAAAGAGCGCGATGAACGGTGAAATCGTCGTGGCTATGATCGATGGCTCGGCGACTGTCAAAACGTTCTACAAGGAGCAGGGGCGCGTGCGCTTGCAGCCCGAGAACGACACTATGGAGCCCATCTATGCGACGAACCCCGTTATTTTGGGTAAGGTTGTCGGGTTAATGCGCCGGTTCTCGTAATGCAAAAACGCATCACCATATTTGATACCGTCCGCGGGGTTACTATGCTGTCGATGGCAGGTTTTCACGCCTGCTACGATTTGGCCTACCTATATAGATGGGATATGCCATGGTTTACCGAAACGGTTTTCCAGGATATCTGGCGCGCAAGTATCAGCTGGGTATTTTTGTTTATCGCCGGTTGGATGTGCACGCTCTCGCGTAATAACGTTAAGCGCGCCCTCAAGTACGCGGCCGCAGCTTTGGTCGTATGGATTGCAACTACACTGGTATCAGTCGACGATTCGGTAAACTTTGGCATCATTTATTGCATGGCGGCGTGCACCGCGGTGGTTGCACTCACCCGTCCGTTACTTCAAAAAATGCCGGGCTCGTGGGGCATCGCAGCGTGCCTTGTTCTTTTTGCCCTAACCTGGGGCATTCCAAAAGCGGTCTACCCACTCCCCTACCTGGCATGGCTTGGATTCCCGGGCCCGGGTTTTGTTTCGGGAGACTACTATCCGCTCATTCCGTTTGTCTTTATGTACCTTACCGGCTTTTTTGCTGCCCAGGCAGCACAAGCATCAAGCCTTGAAGCGCCAGCATGGGCATACGCTAATCCCATCCCGGTGCTCGCAGCCCTCGGTCGGCATGCCTTGCCGTTCTATCTGCTCCATCAACCTGTCATTCTAGGCGTGTTAGAGCTCATTTATTCCGTACGATAGCGCTCAAGACGCGGCGCGATTCGGGCCGGCAACTTCGCCACAATGCGAACGCCATCCTCGAGATATTCCTCATGCAGAAGGGTTCCCTGCTCATGCACCAGCGTGATGAGGGCACCCTCGCGATACGGGATATCAGCGGAGAGCAACACATCGGTGGCAGCTGCCTCACGAGCAATACGGTCGACGAGATCGTCGAGCCCCTCGCCCGTCTGGGCTGAAAACAGCACGGCCTCGGGATAGCGACGACGGAAACTCAATCGATCGACGCTATCGAGTAGGTCGATTTTATTGAACACCGTAAGCGTCAAACGCTCGCCGGCACCGATCTCGTCAAGAACGCGATCGACTGCCTCGAATTGGCGCTCGTAGTCCTCGTCAGAGGCATCCACAACTTTAAGGATCAGGTCGGCACCAAGAACCTCAGACAGCGTGGACTTAAAGGCATCAACGAGACCATGCGGTAGCTTTTGAATAAAGCCAACGGTATCAGTAATGGTCATACCACGACCACCGGGCAAGCGATACGAGCGCGTCGTCGGATCGAGCGTGGCAAACAATTTATCCTGTGATAGCACCGTAGACCCGGTCAGGCGATTGAGCAACGTCGACTTACCGGCATTGGTATAACCGGCTAAGGCAACGCGAAACGCCGGCGACTCGATACGACTCTTTGACTGGACATCGCGGCGCTGTTCAACCTGCTTAAGCTCGCGACGAAGCGCGGCAATCTTGTTGCGAATCAAACGTCGGTCAACCTCGAGCTGGCTTTCGCCCTGGCCAAAGCGCGAACCAATGCCACCGCGTGTCTGCTCTTTAGCAAGATGGCTCCACATACCGCGCAAGCGGGGCAATAGATACTGCAATTGGGCTAGCTGCACCTGCAGGCGGCCCTCACGGGTCTGAGCGTGCAGGCCAAAGATATCGAGAATCAACGCCGTACGGTCGATAATCTTAACCGGTTCGCCCACGGCTTTCTCAAGATACGACTGCTGCGAAGGCGTTAAATCGTCGTCGAAGATAACAACATCGGCATCCATACGATGTACGAGCCCGCAAAGCTCCTCAACCTTACCGGAGCCGATAAACGATTTTGGATACGGCTTAACCAGACACTGTGACAAACGCGCCACGCACTGGGCGCCAGCCGTATGGGCCAGGCGCTCAAGCTCGTCAAGCGAACGATCGAGCGGCCAGGCGTTATCGCGCCACTCAACTCCGACAAGAACGGCGCGTTCGGGCTCGGGTGCCGTGGGAACAAGGGGGAAACGGGCCATTAGGCAGCCTCAATACGATGCAGGATGTCCTCAACGACCTCATCGATCGTAAACTCGTCCATATCAAACCACACGATACGGTCATCGCGCTTAAACCACGAAAGCTGACGCTTGGCATAACGACGCGAACGCATCTTAATGAGCTCGCGAGCCTCATCCATGCTCATCACGCCATTAAAAGCATCGATAATCTCTTTATAGCCAATTGCCTGCATCGACGTCAGGGCATCTCCCAGCCCCTGGTCCATAAGACCGCGAACCTCATCGACAAGACCCTGCTCAAACATCAGATCGACGCGCAGGTTAATGCGCTCGTAGAGCACCTCGCGATTACGCGTCAGACCAAACCATAGAGCATGATAATGCTCGCGCGGAACACTAAACTGACTTTTTTGCTGTGCATAGGAGATACCATCATCATGCATCTCGAGCGCACGAATCACACGGCGCACATTATGGGGATGAATAACAGCAGCCGATTCTGGGTCGCGCTCGGCAAGCAGGGCATGCAGCTCTTCCTCGCCAATACGCTCGGCAAGCTCCTGATAGCCCATACGACGATCGTCCTCAAGTTCACCCGAAGGAAAGTCCATTTCATCGAGGGCGGCCTTGAGATACAGCCCCGTACCTCCGCAAAAAACCGGCAGGCAACCCGAACCAAGGAGACGTTCAACATGCGCGCGAGCGTCAGCCTGATAAAGCGCAGCAGAATATGCCACACCCGGCTCTACAATGTCGACGAGACGCAGCGGCACCGTACACTCATCGGGCGCCATCTTTGCGGTACCGATGTCCATGCCGCGATAGATTTGCATCGCATCGCACGACAGCACTTCGGACGAAAGACGAGCTGCCAAACGGTCGGCAACATCACTCTTACCAACCGCCGTCGGACCGACGATCGCGACGGCGGAAAGACCTGCCCCGGGAGAAACCATTAGCGCGGCTCGCCCACAACGGAGCCGGACAAATACCAGGTCTTGGCAACGTCAACGTCAACATCAACGATCTTGCCAACAAGCTGATCGATGCTGTAGCCCTCGGGGATGGGCGCATGAACGGTCTGATTCTTAGGACTCTTGCCCAGCAGGACCGCGTCGTTCTTTTTACTCGTTCCCTCAATGAGCGCCGGCACCACAGTATGAAGCTCACCCTGGTTATACTCGTGTGCCGTAGTCTCGATAACCTTAACCAGGCGGTTGAAACGCTCGAGAATAACCTCATGCGGCGTAGGATCGTCAATCTCTGCGGCCGGGGTACCGGCGCGCTTGGAATAGATGAAGGTATAGGCCTGAGCATAGCGGACCGTCTCGGCAAGTGAGAGCGTCTGCTCAAAGTCCTCTTCAGTCTCGCCCGGGAAGCCAACGATAATATCGGTCGAGAGCGCGATATCGGGCATGCGGTTGCGAATGCGATCGACCAGGCCCAGATAGTCCTCGCGTGTATAACGGCGATTCATCTCTTTGAGGATACGCGTGGAGCCCGACTGAACGGCCAAGTGAAGCTGCGGCATGACGGCGGGCGTCTCGGCCATGGCGTCGATGGTCTCGGGCAGCAGATCCTTAGGATGAGAAGAGGTAAAGAAGATGCGCTCCACACCCGTATCGCCCACGGCACGCAGCAGATCGGCAAAACGCGGCTTGCCAAACAGATCGCGACCATATGAGTTAACGTTTTGGCCCAGCAGCGTAATCTCGCGCACGCCCAGGCGCACCAAACCGGTCACCTCGTCGACAATTTCCTCGAAGGGGCGGCTCTTTTCGCGACCGCGCACGTACGGCACGATGCAATAGGTGCAGAAATTATTGCAGCCTGTCATGATGGGCACCCAGGCGTGATACTGGGTCTCGCGATGCCACGGCATGCTCATGGCATCCGTATCCTCATGCTCATTGGTGCGGATATGACGCTTACCATCAAGGAACGCCTCGGCAATGAGCTCGGCCACATGTGCGATGGAATGCGTGCCAAAGATGACATTGACGTTATCGACGTTGGTGAGCAGGCCCTCTCCATCACGCTGCGCGATGCAGCCGCCCACGGCAACCACACGCTTGCCCGAAGGCGAAGGCGGCAGGCTTTTGCAGGAATTGCACTGACCGTACAGGCGAGTATCGGCGGCCTCACGCACACAGCATGTCATGAAGACAACGATATCGGCATGCTCGGGATCGAGCGCCATGAGGCAGCCATACGAATCAAGCAGACCGCTCACACGCTCGGAGTCGTGCTGATTCATCTGACAGCCAAAGGTGCGGATAAAGTAGGTTTTACCGGCAAGAATATCGCGTACGGAACGCTGGTCCATGTGCATAAGTCCTAACGATGGGGAGCGAAACGAGGCAAGCAGAAGCTATGCCACAGGCTTAACATCATCCATGACGACGTTATCCATAGCAGCTCGATTGATCTGGTGAACGTAAATAGAAAGACGGATGGCCGTGCGCGACTCCCCGTTAATGAGGATGTCGGAGAACACGGGCGCGCAGGAAATATCAAACCCGGTTGGAATCAAAAAACCGCGCGCAATAGCCACGGCCTTTATGGCCTGGTTGACCGCACCGGCGCCGACACACTGAATGTTGACGGGCACACCATCCTTGACCATGCCGGCGATGGCGCCGGCAACGGACGCGGGCGATGATTTGCTTGATACCTTCAGGCAATCCATGAAGAAACTCCTGCGTTTAAAAGTACGTTTTAACTGCAATAACTGTATCGTACCGAGTGGACTCGGTAAAGGCACTATTCCTCTTTGGCAAGATCGAAGGTCACAGTGATTCGATCACGCGAAACACGAATCTTTGGGTCACCGCAAAGGTTGAGATAGTACCGGGCGGCAAGGTCATTAAAGTCGCGCTCCACAGCACGCGAAAACTGTGCCATGTCATCCTTGGCAATACGTAGCCCGCGACGATCCTTTGCAAGATCGACAGGAGCCGGCGCATGCGAGGATGAGTCACGCTCGCGCAGCAGACGCGCAGTCACACCGCGAACGGGCTTAATCTGCCCTGCCAAAATGCGATGGGCCGTGCGCTCGGACATTTCAAGACCCAAACCCGAACAAATACGAATAAAGTCCTCGGCATCAGAGGCAAGGCCTAAACGATCGACAACCGGAAGCTCGCTCTCGTCATCAATGAACAGGAGACGCGACGTATCGAGCTGACTTGACGCCTGAGCATAAAGGGTCGCGGCAATCTCAGACGGAGAACCAAGATAGACATCGCAACCACGCAACTCCTCGAGCGCAAACTCACAGGCAGCGCGAATAATATTATGCGGACCGCGAGCACAGACATAACGTCCATCCTCATCCTTGACGGCCTGGGGCCAGCTGGACTGATCGGCACGCTCGCTGAGGCGGTCGGCCGCAACGCTCACCTTAAAGGCTGAGCCAAGATCGACACCAGACGTGACCACGCGGGCCTCGTCGGTGTTCTGCTTGATCGAAAACAATGCCATGCCACGACCGTGAACGCCCCAACGGTCCATCTTCATGCTCTCGAGCTTGGAGGTAACGCGGGCATCGAAGATTCGCTCTTGCATATCCTGCGGAACGCCCGAACCGTTATCCAGAAAGACAAGCGTGCGGACGCCATCTTCCTTGGTCGTAGCGAGATAGACTTTGTCGGCGCCAGCATCGCGAGCATTACGGAGCATTTCAATGACGATATCCTCGACATGCTGAATGTCGTGCTTTGCCTGGCGCCGCTCGGCCTCCGAAACGCGGAGGCGGACATACCCCTCGCCAAGGTTCTCCTCGACGCGAAGGTTGCCCTCCCCCGACATCGACGCGATAAATGAGATGAGCTCGTTCGCGTCGCTCATGTTATTTAGCGATATCGACAGCGCGGCTCTCGCGAATCACGACGACGCGCACCTGACCGGGATACTCCATCTCTTCCTCGATCTGATGGGCGATATCGTGAGCCAGAACCGTGGACTGGGCATCGGAGATCTTGTCCGGCTGAACCATGACGTGGACCTCGCGACCAGCCTGCATGGCATAGGTACGCTCGACGCCATCATGGGAGTTGGCGATCTCCTCGAGCTTCTCAAGACGCTTGATGTAGTTCTCGGCAGACTCGCGACGGGCACCGGGGCGAGAGGCAGAGACAGCATCGGCGGCCTGTACCAGGACATCGAGCACCGTGTTGGGGTCGACGTCGGCATGGTGAGCCTCGATAGCGTGGACGATAACGGGCTTCTCGCCATAACGGCGGGCAAGCTCGGCGCCGATGACGGCATGCGGGCCCTCGACGTCGTGGTCGATTGCCTTGCCCAGGTCGTGCAGCAGGCCGGCGCGCTTGGCGGTCACAACGTCCAGGCCAAGCTCGGAAGCCATCACGCCGCACAGGTCAGAGACTTCGAGGGAGTGCTGAAGCACGTTCTGACCAAACGAGGTACGGTAGCGCAGGGCACCAAGGGTCTTGACGATCTCGGGGTGCAGGTCGTGAATGCCGGCATCGAATGCAGCTTGCTCGCCAGCCTCGCGCACGCGCTGCTGAACCAGGTCGGCAGCCTTGTGATACATCTCCTCGATGCGGGCGGGGTGAATGCGGCCGTCGGCGATGAGGTTCTCGAGGGCAACACGGGCGGTCTCACGACGGACCGGATCGAAGCTCGAAAGAACGACGGTCTCGGGCGTGTCGTCGATCACGAGGTTGACGCCGGAAACCTGCTCGAAGGTCCGGATGTTGCGACCCTCGCGACCGATGATACGGCCCTTGAGGTCATCAGAGGGAATGTGCACGGAGGTAACGGTGACCTCGGCTGTGTGGTCGGCAGCGCAGCGCTGAATCGCCAGGGACAGAATCTCCTGGGCGGTCTTGTGGCACTCGGCGCGAACCTGCTGCTCGGACTCGCGAATGATCGTGGCAGCCTCGTGGGTGACCTCGCCGCGAACCTTATCGAGGAGCTCCTTGTGGGCGTCCTCGCGGGTCAGGTCGGCGATACGCTCGAGCTCAGAGGTCTGCTTGGCGCAGAGCTCCTCGAGCTCGCGGGAGCGCTTCTCGACCTGACCGGCCTGGCTGGACAGCTGGTGCTCACGCTTGTCGAGAGCGTCGTTTCGGCGATCAAGGGACTCCTCGCGCTGCATCACACGGTTCTCGAGCGTACGAATCTCGCTCTTACGCTGCTTATCCTCGGCCTCGGCGGCCTGCTTGTTCTTGATGATCTCCTCTTTAGCCTCGAGCAGAGCCTCTTTTTTGAGGGTCTCGGCCTGACGCTTTGCATCACCGATCAGGGACTCAGCCTGTGCGTGTGCCGACTGGATCTTTTCGTCGGCCTCGTGAAGACTACCCTGCTTGGCGGTGCGCATGTAGGCAATGGCGGCGATGGCACCCAAAACGATGCCAACGAGCGCTGCGATGATAGGCATGCTCACTCCTTTTTATGGATTCGTTACACAACAAAGCGAACCGTCCTTACGAACGGCTCGCGACATTTGAGTAATATGGGCGCAGCTTATGCGGGTCGGATACAGATAAACATATAAACAAACTCATCACAGATGAGCACATATCACAAAGCAAATGACAGTGTTTATCGTACGTTGAACCACAACAACTGTCAAATAAATGGCCCCGGCACGGCGGCTAAAACGCGGTGAACGGCAGGGTCACAAAACGCATACGCCTAAAGTGCACATTCCTCGCATTCGGCATCGAGACGTGCCTTAACGGCATCGACGGCGATGTGATACGAGAAGCCCTTGCCCATCAAAAACCGAACCAGTTTTTCGAATCCGCGCGTCTCTGGAACACGCCGCTTGGCGAGCAGGGCTGACGCACGCGCCAAATCGTCTTCGACGGCAAAATAATCCTCGGGATAACCGGGAATGTCATCTAGGACGACATGACGGCGCTTGAGCTCGATCTCGATTTTGCGCTGTCCCCAACCGCGCCGCTTGCGTTCCTCGATAAAGTACGAGCAAAAGCGGTTGTCGTCTAAAAAGTAATGCTCGGTGGCGCGCTCGACGGCGAAATCGATCGCGGGCTGGTGAAAGCCGTAGCGAGCCAGCTTGTCACGGACCTCACCCGTCGCATGGTCGCGGCGCGATAACATCTCGGTCACCATGGTAAGTGCACATTTACGCTCGATGAGCTGCACCGCCTCACGAAAGTTATCCCAATCGCAGGGCAGATCGGGGCGATTTTTGACATACAGGCGCGCGACCCGCACGGGAATCCAAATGGACCGCTCAAAACCGCCCTCAAGCTCACAATCGATATGTGCGCAAGGCTTTTTAGACGCATACCCGCTCGAAAACGAGGAAGCCGCCTTCTTATCGGGAAAGACGACCGTGGCCTCGGTCACCGTATACGACATGAGCGTAACCGCTACTCGTCGTCATCATCGAGCATGGCGGAACCATCGATGGCGTAAAGCTCGTCAAACTCCTCGGGTGCCGGTTGATCGGTCAGCTCGACCTCGGACGGAGCATCGTCATCAAACTCAAGTCCACAGGCAAGGCGGACCTTATGCTCAATCTCGTCGGCGCAATCGGGGTGTTCGCGCAGGAACGCCTTGGCGGCCTCGCGACCGTTGCCGAGCTTGTCCTCGCCATAGGCAAACCAGGAGCCCATCTTCTTGCAGATACCGCACTCGACAGCCATGTCCAGAATCGAGCCCTCCTTAGAGATGCCCGTACCGTACATGATGTCGAACTCAGCAGATCGGAACGGAGCTGCCACCTTGTTCTTAACGACCTTGGCGCGCACGCGGTTACCGATAACCTCGTCCTTAAGCTTAATGCTGTCGATGCGGCGAATATCGATACGTACCGAAGAGAAGAACTTAAGGGCGCGGCCGCCCGTCGTGGTCTCGGGGTTGCCGAACATGACACCGATCTTCTCACGCAGCTGGTTAATGAAGATGCACGTCGTGTTGGACTTGGACAGCGAGCCGGCGAGCTTGCGAAGCGCCTGGCTCATCAGGCGAGCCTGAAGACCGACCGTAGTGTCGCCGATTTCTCCCTCGATCTCGGCACGCGGGGTCAGCGCGGCGACGGAGTCGACGACGATGGCATCGATGGCGCCGGAACGCACGAGCATGTCAACAATCTCGAGCGCCTGCTCACCCGTATCGGGCTGGGAAATGAGCACCTCGTCGATATCCACGCCGATGCGCGCAGCATACGTGGGGTCGAGCGCGTGCTCGGCATCGATAAATGCCACAACGCCACCCATTGCCTGGGCCTCGGCCAAGATCTCGAGCGAAAGCGTCGTCTTACCGGAGGACTCAGGACCGTAAATCTCGACGATACGGCCGCGCGGCACGCCGCCGATACCCAGCGCGGCATCGAGGGCCAGGGCGCCCGTGGGAATGGCCTCGACCTCGAGCTCGGGACCACCGTCGCCGTACCTCATGATGGAACCCTGGCCGAATTTCTTCTCGATCTCGGCCTTGGTGGTGGCGATCATCTCATCGCGCTCTTTACCCGTCGTGCGAGCATGAACGGTACGTACGGGACCTGAATTCTTGGCCATGAATAGCCCTCCTCTTAACAACCTGCATCGATAATAAACGAACGGCTGTTCGTGGTCAACCGTTCAGGCCAATCATATGCAGGCAGTCTTTCCAAAACCCAACCAAACGCCGACCAAACACTGACCAAATGCTTGACCACACAGGGCCAAATAAGAACAAAGAAGGCAAGAATACATCTATAACCAGCACAAACGCTAAATTTGTCAGAAGTCCCTATCTCCACAATTAAGGGGCCCGGAGGCCCCTTAAAACACGTCTATTCCATAGAGTTGAGCACAAGGGCAATGCGTCCCAATGCCTCCGTGACCGCATGGGCACGAACACACGAACGGTCGCCCTCATAGTGGCAGCGCACAGAGTCCACGACCGGCACTTTCCCATCAGCCGCGCGATACGCCCAGCCAATATAGAAAGTGCCCGCCGGATCGTCCTCAGTACCACCGCCGGGGCCGGCATAACCCGTTGCGCTCACGGCAATATCGCTCTGGTACAGCTCCAGCGAACCCGACGCCATCTCGCGCGCAGTTTGATGCGACACCGCGGTGTAGCAGTCGAGCGTCTCCTGCTCAACACCCAGCACGCGATGCTTAATCTCATCGCAGTAGGTCACCGCACCGCCACGCAGCACCGCCGAGGCGCCCGGGATATCCGCAATCGTCGAGGCGATCATACCCGCCGTCAGCGACTCAGCCGTCGAAACCGTCACACCCCGAGCGCTCGCGCGCTCAACGATATCGCGCGCCAGCTCCTCGTTATGTGCGGAAATCTGCTCAAAAGAGTCCGTCATACCCACCAGGACCTAGACCGAAAAGACGATCTTGCGGCAGTTCCAGAAGTACTGGGCGCCAGAGATAACGGTCAAGACAACGGCAACGGCATACAGGAAGCGCGACACCGAGTAGATGCCGAGCGTCAGCGCCACCGGGCCAAGGTGCAAGCCGGCCATAGCAAAAACGCACAGGTAACCGCAGATGGAGACCATCGTGGTCGCCGTCTTGTACTTGCCGAGCTTATCGGCCGCAACGACCACACCGGCCGCACTCGCGACCATGCGAAGGGCGCTCACCAGAAGCTCACGGAACAGGATAATGAACACGGACCACACGGTCACCGCGCCAAAATCCAAGAACAGCAGCAGGGCCGAGAACACGAGCAGCTTATCGGCGATGGGGTCCAAGAATTTACCGAAGTCGGTGATCTCGTTGCGCGAACGCGCCAGGTAACCGTCGACCTTATCGGTGCACGAGAGGATCACATACAGAATGAAGGCAGCGGCGGCGAGCGGGCCGTCGAAGGTGCTCCAATCCGTACCGGCAACACTCGTGTGAGAAAGCGCCGACACGATCATGAACACCGGGATAAAGACGATGCGAACGCACGTCACGATGTTGGCGGGCGTCCAAACACTCGTCAGTTCCTTATTGCTCTCGTTTGCCACGATGCTCTCCTACTCCACAACATGGCCGATAAGCTCATAGCAGAAGCTATCGGTAAACTCGACAGTCAGAATATCGCCCACGGACGCCTCACTGGCGTCCAAGTGGACCGCGCCATCGGAATCGGGCGCCTGGAACCAGGCATGGCCGATCAGCTCGGTGCCGTCCTCGGTTTCTTCGATACCGTCGACGATCACCTGGGCGCGCTCGCCCACATGTGCGGCGGTGGCGGCAAAACCGAGCGACTCGGCCAGGTCCATGGCCTCCTGGGCGCGCTCGAGCTTGACCTCTTCGTCGACCTGACCCTCCATCTTAGCGGCCAGGCTGCCCTCCTCCTGCGAGTAGGCAAAGACGCTCGTGTAGTCAAAGCCGACGGTGTCCATAAAGTCGATAAGGTCGCGGAACTCGTCGTCGGTCTCGGTCGGGAAGCCGACCATAGCCGTGGAACGGATCACGATGCCGGGGATACGCTCACGCAGATCGCGGAACAGGTCCTCGAGCTCCTGGCGCGAACCGGAACGGCGCATAGCCTTGAGGATGCGCGCGTCGCAGTGCTGCACGGGGATATCGATATAGGGCAGCACCTCGGGCGTATCGCGAATCGTCTCGATAAGCTCTTCGGTCATGCCCTCGGGCTGCAGATAGAGCACGCGGACCCAGACGTTGTGCGGGCGCACGGCCTCGGCGACGGCACGCAGCAGCTGCGCCAGATTGCGCGGCGAGCCCTCGGCGACGTCCTCGTCGGCAAAGTCGGTGCCCCAAATACCCGTGTCCTGGCCGATCAGCACGATCTCGCGCACACCGCCGACAACCAGGTCGCGCACCTCGGAGATAATGCTCTCGGCATTGCGCGAATGATAGCGACCGCGAATATAGGGGATCATGCAGAAGCTGCAAAAACGATTGCAGCCATCGGAAATCTTGACGTAAGCAACGGCGCCCTCGACGGTACGCTTGACCTGAGGGATATAGGCCGCGATTTCACGCTCGACACCCAGCACGCCATCGATGACCGCCACGATGCCGTCCTCCTCGTCGGCCTTCACAAAGGCAGCGACCTCGGGCAGCTCGTCAGGCAGGTCGTCGCCATAGCGCGACGGCACGCAGCCGCACATAACGATGGGGCAAGAACAAACGCCGTCCTGAACCTCGTTGGCGAGCTCGAGCGTGGTCTCGATGCTCTCGGACGTTGCGGAGGCGAGAAACGAGCATGTATTGACGATGGCGATATCGGCATCCTGCGGGTCGAAAGCCTCTTCGTAGCCTGCGGCGGTCAAAAGAGAACGCATGCGGTCGGTGTCAACCTCGTTCTTAGCGCACCCGAGGGTGATGTAGAGCACGGAGCCCAACGGTGTATCCATGTTGGAGAGCGGTCCTTTCGAATGATATTAGCGGTAGTTGGTGAACTGCAGCGGCTGGCCGTAGTCTTGGTCGCGCAGGAACTGGATCACGGTCTGCAGCGCGTCCTTAGAGGCCGAGGAAACGCGCAGTTTATCGGCCTCGATGGTCACCTTGACCTTGAGCTTTTGATCCTTGATGTCCTTATTAATCTTCTTGGCTGTCGCCTGGTCAATGCCCTCGACGATATGGCCGAGCACGCGCACGGTACCGCCCGAAGCCGCCTGCGGCGCGTCCCAAGAGACAGCCTTGAGGTCGATGCCGCGCTTGATGAGCTTGGAGCTCAGCACGTCGATAATCTGCTTAGAGACAAAGTCAGCCGGGGCGCTGATCGTAAAGAGCTTGTCGCCCTTCGAAAGCTCGATCGTGGCGCCGGAATCCTTAAGGTCATAGCGCTGGGAAATCTCGCGCGTGGTCTGCTGGAAGGCGTTGTCGACCTCTTGCATGTTAACCTCGGACACGACGTCGAAGCTGGAATCTTTAGCCATGATGTTTCCTTTCGCGTACGAGCGGCTTAGTAGCTATCGTACGAATAGTCGGTAGAATCGGTGGGCGTCTGACCATCAGTTGCGGTATCGGCGCCATCCGTGGACTGGGCATCGGTAACGTCGGTGGTACCGGCACCATCGGTGGTGTCGGTACCATCAGAACTTTCACCATTCTCGGAATCAGTCGTCTCCTTCTTGGGAACGGTGATAGTCACACGCGCCACGCCCGAGGTCTTGGTATCGTAACGGACCTTTTCACCGTTCTTGGTAACGGTGACATCGGAAGGCTTGGACGTGGTGATCTCGATCGAGGACTCGGGCGTGTACTCCTGCTCAAAGGGGCCAGTCGCCTGGGCGCCATAGACCGACTTGCCGTCGACCTTGACCTCAATCCACGCGGTCTTTCCCTTGGCAACGGAGACTTTGACCTTCGTGACCTCGTTCTCTTCCTTCTTGGCCGTCGTCTTGGTAGCGTCCGAGTCAGTCGACTCATCCGTCGACTCATCGGCGTCTTCGTCCTCGTCGACCGTTTCGGTCTTCTTAGAAGACTTCTTAGTCGTCGTCTTGGTGGCAGTGGGCGTCTCGGGCGTGGTCTCGGGCGCCGAAGATGCGCAGCCGCGCAGAAGCACCACGATGAGCACAATCAACAGCAACGCCACGGCACCGATGCCGGCGTAGACGATACGCGGATCGAGCCCGTTGTTTTGAGGAGTACGGGATCCGCCGCGTCCACGACCGGAACTGCTGCGGCCACCTCCCTGAGGCATACGACCCCGATTGCTATCGGAACGGCCGCGATAGCCACCCTGGCCCTGAAGGCTGCGCTGACCCGAGCGGGGCGCAAGTTCACCGCGGCCTTGATAGCCACGCTGGCCCGAACGCGGAGCCGAAGAGCGCTGGCCATACGGCTGTGATTGAGAGCGAAGACGCGGCGTCACCTGCGTGGTATCGGCATCCGCATAGCCACCGCGAGAGCGTCCCGTAGAGGCACCACGGTAACCGCGATCGGAATAGCCGCCGTCGCCGTAGCCGGCACGAGGGTCACGAGCCACGCCTCGGGCAGCGGGAAGTGCACGGTCCTCGGGCATCGGCGTACTGCGGAACCGGTCACGCTGTGAGCGAATCTCCTCGCCCGAACCCGTCTCGGTAATATAACCGGCCTGCTGAGGACGCTGTCCATAGCGGGTCGAACGACCGCCCTGAACCATCAGGAAGCGCCCGTTATCGACCGAGGAACGCGAATTGACGTAGCCGGCGGCGTCCTGAAAACGACCGCCCTGCTGCGACGTCTCGCGTTCGTATGCCATTAGATCGTCAAAGTAGGCATTGACGACCTCGCGCGGATTGAGGCCCAAAAAGCGAGCATAGCTCGAAATCATGCCCTGCGCATAGCCGCGCGGCGGCATCGAAGCAAAGTTACCGGTCTCGAAAAACTCGATGATCTGCGGCCTGATTTTGATGGTGTTGGCGACTTGCTGAATGGAAAGGCCCATTCGGCGACGCTGCTCAAGCAGCATGTCACCAAAGCGTGCAGCCATCAGAATCCTCCAAACTCACGATCTTCACGTGCCATCTCGGCGTCGACAGACTCCAGCGCGGCAAGCCCCTCCTCGTCCAACAGGACCTCGCGCGGCTTGGAACCGTCGGGCGGGCCGACGACACCCTTTTCTTCCAGCATGTCCATAATACGCCCGGCACGCGCATAGCCAACCTTCAGACGACGTTGCAGGCCAGATGTGGAGCCAAGCTGCGATTCCACCACAATATGGGCGGCTTCCCAAATGAGCGGATCATCGTCTTGCGGCTCGGCGACTCCGGTACGGACAATGCCGCCGCCACCCGCCATGGACATGGAAGCGGGCGCCACGGCAGACAGGATCTCCTCGTGGTAGTCGGGCTCACTTTGCGACTTGACGAACTCAACAATCTCGTTGATCTCGTCATCCGAGACAAAGCAGCCCTGAATACGGCGAGGCTTGCCCCAGTCGACCTTGGAGAACAGCATGTCGCCCAAACCTGTGAGCTTTTCGGCACCCATCTGGTCGATGATGACGCGCGAGTCGATGCCCGTGGCGACGTTAAAGGCGATGCGGTTGGTGATGTTGGCCTTGATGAGGCCCGTCACCACGTTGGAGCTGGGGCGCTGCGTAGCCACGATGAGGTGAATACCGGCGGCACGGCCCAGCTGTGCAATACGCACGATCGAGGCCTCGACATCCTTACCGGCAACCATCATCAGATCCGAGAGCTCGTCGATGATGATGACCAGGTAGGGCATCTTTTGCGGCGGGTTGTCGTAATGCTCAAACTCGCCGGCGGCCTGCTTTTCGTTGTAGGTCGAAATCTTACGCACGTTAAGGCGCTCGAAGACCTTCAGGCGACGCTCCATCTCGGACACGGCCCATTGCAAAGCGCTCGCAGCCTGCTTGGGCTCGGTCACTACAGGCACGTAAAGATGCGGCAGACCGTTATAGCCCGCAAGCTCGACGCGCTTGGGGTCGACCATGATCAGGCGAACGTCCTCGGGAAGAGCGCGCATGAGCAGAGTCGTGATGATGGAGTTGATCATGACCGACTTACCGGAACCGGTCGTACCGGCAATAAGCAGGTGGGGCATCTTGGCGAGGTCAGCGACAACCGGCGTGCCCTCGGCATCGCGACCGATGGCCAGCTCGAGCGGACCGCCCTTCACATAGGGAAGTACGTCGCCCAGGTTGACGTTCTGGCGCTTGCGATTGGGGATCTCGATACCCACAAGCGAGGTACCGGGGATCGGGGCAAAGATGCGCACCGACTGAGCAGCGAGCGAAAGCGCGATATCGTCCTCGAGGCTCGAAATCTTGCTCACGCGCTCGCCCTCGCCAGGTTGCAGCTTAAAGGTCGTCACCGTGGGGCCGGCGATCCAGCCGACCACGCGGGCACTGCGGCCAAACTCAAGCAGCGTGGACTGAAGCGACTCGGCAGTCTGCTCAAGTTCCTTGTCAGAAGACGCGGAGGATGCCGACTGCGGGTTGGCATGCAGGATTTCGAGTGGCGGAAGCTTAAGGCCATCCTCTTCTTCGCCCTCGTTATCTGCGGCGCCGCCGTCCGCTCCCCCATCGCTAGCCGCAGCCGATTCAACAGCACTCGAGGCAGACGCATCGGCAACTTTGGGATGCTTCAAGAAGTCGGGAATCTGAGGTGCTGCCGAAACAGGATTCACGGCAAACGGCGGCTCGGACTCGTCGATCTTATCGGGGTCGTCTTCCATCGAAAGCTGACCGGTTACCTGGTCGCGCTTTGCATGGCGACGCGGCAGCAAAGTTGTCTTTGCGGTCTCAATCGGAGCCTCGTCGTCCTCGTCATCGCCCTCGGTGAGCTCAATCTCGCTCTCGGACCAAGACGGGTCGGGCTCACTCGTATTGAGTTTGGGCGCAGCCTTGCCCTTCTTGGCATGGCGGCGCGGCAACAGCGTCGTCTTAACGCGCTCAGCTTCCACGGCATCGGACACGTCGACAAACGGATCCTCGTCCTCGTCGTCATCGTCCAAAACCGGGTCCACATCGTTGCCCATGACCGTGGTCACGGCAGCATCGGAGCCCTTTTGACGAAGAATGCTCAGGTGAGGACGGGCAACGCCGGGCACCGACAGGGCCTCATCGTCACCCCACGGACTCGCGTTAACATCGGCACGACGGCGCTCGGCAAAATCGGCCGCACGGTCGCGAGCAGAGCGCAAAACGCCGCCCACCGAAAAGCCGATGATGACCAGGCCCACGACGACAAGGCCCAACAGGACCACCATCGCGATAGGCTTACCCAGGGCATTCTGCAGCGCACTCGCAATAAACGCGCCAATGTAGCCACCCGCGGCGGACAGGTTTTGCGGCGTGAACATAAGGTCGCACGAATCGCTCGTACCCGGCACCATCAGCGACAGAATGGAGACGACGGCGATAAAGACCACGGCGCCGCCCGCAACAGAGCGCGCGTTGAGCGGCGAGTCCTCGCCTAAAAAGAGCGTCGCGGCAAACAGCAAAATGACGATCGGCAGCACGTAGGCGCCCAGACCAAAACCCAAGTGGTAGAAACCGGCAACCGCAGCCGTAACGGGCGCAGTCGCCGGCGAAATCACGGCAATAAAGGACGCAATCGCCAAAACGGCAATGACCACGCCGGCGATATCGCGGTTGGCCGAGGGCTCGACCAAGGGCTCGAAATCATCGAACTCGGACTCGTGGCCCTTATTGGCACGCAGATGGGAACCGGCACCCTTAGCAGATGCCGGCTGGTTATTGGCCTTATTGCCTTTGGCGTTTTGTGCAGATCCGCGCGCCAAACTAAACCTCCATGACGACCGGGATGATCATCGGACGGGTGCGCGTACGACTCCAAATAAAGTTGGAGAGCGAATCGCGCACGGCCTTGCGAATGGCATCGGAGCCGCTGCTCGTAAAGCTAAACTTGCCCTTCTCGATCGTCTTCATGATGGACGCGGACGCATCCTCGGAGAACTGGTCGTCGATGGCAAACGAGACGCCGCGGCCTGAGAACTCGATGGCCTCGATCTTCTTGTGCTTGAGCGAGACGATGGCAACAGCGGTAACCATACCGTCGTTGGCGAGCTTCTGGCGATCGCGCAAGACGATGGGGTCGGTATCGCCGATACGCAGGCCGTCGACGTAGACGACGCCGGACTCGACGGGCGTACCGCGCTTGACGATACCGCCGCGCATCTCGAGCGTGTCGCCGTTATCGAGGATAAAGATGTGATCATCCTTAATGCCCATCTTACGGGCAAGCTGGGCATGGGCACGCAGGTGAACGGCCTCGCCGTGAACCGGCATAAAGTAGGTGGGCTTGGCCATGGCCATCAGGAGCTTGAGCTCCTCCTGGCTACCGTGACCGGAAACGTGAACGAGAGCGCGGTTCTTATCCCACACGTCGCAGCCGAGCTTGGCCAGGCTGTTGACGACCTGCTGGACGGCTTTCTCATTGCCGGGAACAGGAGTTGCCGAGAGGATAACGGTATCGCCCTCGTGGATGGAAAGCGTCTTGTGCTCGCCGTTGGCCATGCGGGACAGGGCCGACAGCGGCTCGCCCTGCGAACCGGTGCACATGACGACAATCTTGTCGTCAGGCAGGTTATCAATGTCAAAGGCATCGATGATATCGGCGTCGTCGATGTTGAGGTAGCCAAGCTCGCGCGCCACACGGGTGTTAGTGAGCATGGAGCGACCGGTCACAACGACCTTACGGCCGCACTTGCGGGCGGCATCGCAGATCTGCTGCAAACGATGGATGTGGCTCGAGAACGATGCGACGAACACGCGACCCGGCGCGTTCTTGATGGCGTGCAGCAGGTTGGGACCAACCTCGGCCTCGGACTTGGTAAAGCCGGGAACCGTGGCATTGGTGGAGTCGGAAAGCAGCAGGTCGATACCCTGCTTGGCAAAGCGGCTGATAGCGGCATAGTCGGGCGTGACGCCGTCGATGGGCGTCTGGTCGAGCTTAAAGTCGCCGGTGTGCATAACGGTGCCCTGGTTGGTGCGAATGAACACGCCCAGAGCGCCGGGGATGGAGTGCGTCATCGAGAAGAAGTCGAGCGAGATGCCACCGAGGTTGACATGGCTGCCGCCCTTGACCTCGCGGAACTTGGGTGCGCGGATGCGGAACTCAGAAAGCTTGCCCTCGATAAAGCCAAGCGTCAGCTTGCTCGAAAAGATGGGCACCTTATTGTTGAGGTCCTGCAGCAGGTACGGAAGCGAACCGGTGTGGTCCTCGTGGCCGTGGGTGACGACGATACCGCGGAGCTTCTCCTCGTTCTCCAAAACATAGGTGTAGTCGGGAAGCACCAGGTCGATACCGGGCTGGGAGTCGTCGGGAAACATGAGACCGGCGTCGACGAGCACCATGTCGTCGCCGCACTCGAAGACCGTCATGTTCTTGCCGATGCCGTCAAGGCCGCCGAGCGGGATGATCTTCAAGGGAGATGATTTTTTAGCTGCCATAGGTTAGTGTGGTTTCCTTTCTTCGAAACGGGTCTGGAACAACCGACGGGGCGCTTCTGGCAAACCGACCGCCGGGAACGTACAAACATGCACCATAGAGTCGATGCAGTAACCACAGTATGATACCCATTTGCCCACCAACAGACCACCCATGCATCAAAGCCCCATCTGAACCTGTGTATCCCGCCGGTCAGGGCTCAGCGGCCCCGGCACGGGCTAAGTTTCCTGCTCTACAGTCCTGCTCACGACGGAGGCCACATTAAGTGGCCTCCTGTTCGTGCGGAACTCGCGATAAACCTAAGCCGGTGTCCCCGCTCTCCCGGGGCCGGCGGAATCTAGTTGTTCAGCATGCGGTCGAAGCTTCCCGAGTCGCCATCCCGATAGTCGGCGGTCATCAGAATCTCCTGCGGAATTCGTCCGCCCTCGCGCAGCACGTTGCGGAACTGCACGCGCGTAACCATGGGCAGATCCTTAATCGTCGCCGCCAGGTTCTGCGGCACGCCCTGGTTGGCAGCCGCGGGCTCGCACTCGCCGCCGGCCTTCACGCGACGCTTATGCTCGGCGAGCATGGCACGGTACATGCCGGCATGCAGGCGAATCTCAACCACATTGGCATTGCGAGCCTGCTCGACAATGCGTGCGCCCTCGCGATCGATATCGCCCACGTAGTAGACGTAGTTAAAGCGATAGCCAATCTCGGCCAGATAATCGTCCAGGGCATGCGAGACGCTCGCCTTGCATCCGCCGCCAAAAATCACGCCGCCCACCTTGATGCCAAAGAGCTTGGCGTGCTTGCGGCCACGCAGCAGCCTGACGATCTCGTCGTAGGTGTCCAGGTTCTCGACCATAATGAACGGCTTGTCGGCTCCCAGCGTAAAGAAGCCCGTAAAGTGCACGGGGCGATTGGGGGCGACCTTGATCGCCTGCATGCTGATGCCCTTTTCGGTCATACGCCTGATCAGGCGCTCGCCATGCTTGCCGTCAAAAGCTTTTTCGTCATTGAAGATCTGGTAGGCGCGCTGGCGGCGCGAGGCAACCGGCGTATCGGCACCTCGGTTCTGCTCGATCCAAGCCTGGATGATTGCGATTTCCTCGGCAATCTTGCGGTTGGACATCTCGTTGTGCTGAGTGCGCTGCGGAGCCTTTTTGCCGTCCTTGCCCTCGACCTTTACGATCTGTGTCTGCTGCTCCTTGATCTTGGAGAGCGCCGTAGGCGTAGGGACAACCTTGAGCAGCTGCCTGCCTAAAACGCGGGCAAGGGCAAACGCCGAGACCTCGCCGTGGGCGGACGACTTGGGCTGCTGGGCAGCAGTATCTGCTGCGGCAGACTCCGGCTTCTTCTGAGACTTGCGCTTAGAATCGCCCTGGGAATTGCGCTCGTGCTTCGGCATAGACGCCTGCTTCTGCGGACGATCGAACTTGCTCTCCTTCGCCGGCTGGCGCTTAGGCTGCCCCGAAGAAACCTCGGCCTTCGCATCCTCGTTCTGCGGCGTGGTCTTCTCGGTTGCAGTCTCGGCATGGGAACTGCGGCCCCCACGATGGCGACGGCGGCGAGGCTTGCTCGACGTGCCCTGCTCCGTCTGCTCATCAGTAGGCTGCTGGCCCTGAGTCTCCGTATCGGACGCAACCTGCTCATCAACAGGCTTCTGTTCACGAACTTCCGACTCGGCAGGCTTCACGGCCTTCTCGGCCCTCACCTCCGGAACCTGATTAACCTTCTCCTGACGCTTTACGGGGTACGCGCGACCTGCAAAGCCGCGACCGGGACGACACGAGCCTGAGGCCTTCTTGGCCGGCTTCTCGGAATCGTCCGCAACCTCGGCAGCCTCTTCGGCATCGCGCACAGCGTCCTGCTGCGCAGCCTTAAAGTGAGCACCGCGGCGACGCTTGGGCTCTTGGGCCTCCACAGGCTTTTGCTCCTTCGCGGGCTTCTGCGACTCGGCAGCAACCTCAGCCTCAACAGCCTCGGTATCAAGCTCATCCTTTTGAGCAACGGCGCGACGGAAGCGCTCCTGCTGAGCACGGCGTTGCGCATCGCGCTTGCCACCCCCGCCAAAGCCGCCGCGACCCGCCTTGGCGGTAAAAGCGCGAACGACGTTTTCATCGAGCAGCTCGTCAGTATCGATATGCTCACGCGGGGCAACTTCTTCCGCAGCAGGCACCTCAACGGAACCCTCGACAGGCTGCTCCTGGGCATCATGAATCTCGGCATTGATGGTATAGAACGCCGGACGGCCGTTAATGCCGCTGCCCTCGATCTTGGTCACAATCTTTGCCGCGATAAGCTCGTCGCGCATCGCCTTGGTATCGCACTCCTTATCCACGGAGCGGAAGATTTGCGCCAGCGCGCTCGACTTGATCTTGAGCGCCTTGCGGCAGAGCAGGTCGTAGGCAACCAGCTTGGCCCGCTCGGCAGAAAGCGACGTTTGTCCGCTCAGACGCTCAGCCAGAGCATCGACATTTTGTTGGTTATCGGAATATACCGTCTTGGCCACGGGGCCCCTTTCATATGCACACATATACGTCTATATGGTACAACGCGTGAGCCTATACACGCAAAACATCTGCGAGGACGCCCTTGCATCACCCGTTCTCGCAAGAAAAAGACCGAGTCCGCATTGTTGCGGACCCGGTCTTTCCGAGTCATAGAGATGGAGGATTCAATCCGTCCGATCGGCTAGGCCTTGGCGGCCTCAGCGTCGGCAGGAGCCTCAGCAGCAGCGGCGCGACCATACTCGGCCTTGCCCATCTCGGACCACTCGGGCTCCTCGTCGGGCATGGAGCCGGCCTCCTTGCCGAAGAACTCCTTGAGGCAGTTGACGGCAACGATGAGGCCCAGGACCATCAGCAGGACGGCGAAGACGAGCTGCAGGCCCTTGGTGGCGGCGACGGAGACGGCAGCCGTGGTAGCGGTGGCCGGGATGGTGCTGCTGCTGGTGCAGTCGGACACGGGGATGAAGATCCTGGCTTCCTGTGTGTATGGCATCAGCATGATCTTCATGATGACCATGAGCAGCGTTTACCACGCTATGCGCTCCGGGTCCACGGCCAAGCGGGTGTGCCGCCGGTTTGACTATGTGTCCATTTATCTGCTGATCGGCGGTACGTTTGCCCCGATACTTTTGGTGTATCTGGGCGGGACGCTGGGCGTCACGCTGTTTTGCGTGCAGTGGGGCGTGATCCTGCTGGGGGTGACGGCGGTGGCAGTGCTGGGGCCGGGCCGCTGGCGGCCGCTGCACTATACGCTCTACTTCCTCATTGGCTGGAGCGGGCTGATGCTCATCCCGGACTTCTGGCAAAATAACCGCCTGCTGCTGTGGTTCATCCTTCTGGGCGGCATTGCTTATACCCTGGGGATGATCCCCTTTGCCCGGAGCAAAAAATACGATCACTGCGTGTGGCATCTCTTCGTACTGGCGGGAGCTGCGCTGCAGTGGCTGGGCATCTACCTGTGCATCTACTGAAAAATGAAAGAAGCTGCCGTGGGAACTTCCCACGGCAGCTTCTTCTTGCGTACAGAGGAGATCACTTGGTGCCGAAGATCCGGTCGCCGGCGTCACCCAGACCCGGCACAATGTAGCCGTGCTCGTTGAGCCGCTCGTCCACGGCAC
>OLVO01001432.1_pt1 | contig 24241 bp, 24 predicted proteins | sample 1672571 | NCBI WGS metagenome assembly OLVO01 (sample SAMEA3136700, study PRJEB25190) | human gut metagenome | biome: human gut; feature: human-associated habitat; material: faeces | place: Austria | collected 2013
CCAGAATCTGTTGTGTTACCATTACACCATAGCCCATTGTCCTTTTTGCGACTGCAAATTTAGCGACTTATTTTCGAACCCACAAATTTTTATTCCCTTTTTTCGTAGGGAAGCCGCCGTGTCTATAAAAATCTTCCTCTACGATGGTCTCTCTCTGTTTCCGGACGAACTGCCAGGCACAAACCGGATTATATTATCTAAAAAAGATAAAAAGCAAAGGGTTTTGAGCCTAAAAATTGGAATGATAACATATTATATACTATCTTTGCCCGACAAATTATGTATGAATTAACGCATGAACGAAACGCAACAATTAGTAAATGCCATCACGGAAGGCATACAGGACAAGAAAGGAAAGAACATCGTCGTAGCCGACTTGACGAACATAGGTGACACCATCTGCCAATATTTCATCATCTGCCAAGGAAATTCGCCCTCACAGGTGCAGGCGATAGCGGAATCCATCGGGGAATCCGCACGGCTTAAGGCGCACGCCAAACCTGTAGCCGTGGACGGGTTGAGAAACGCCGAGTGGGTGGCAATGGATTACACGGACATCATCGTACATGTTTTCTTGCCGCAAACACGCGACTTTTACGACATCGAACACTTATGGGCAGACGCACAACTGACTTCTCTTCCCGACATTGACTAAACTCACCTTAAAAACATTATGAACGAAAAAGAAAACAAAAATAAAATGCCACGGTTCAACATGAACTGGATTTACGGCATTATCATTGTGATATTGGTGTATCTCTTCTTTACGGGTACGGGCGGAAGTACCTCCAAAACGGTGGACTACACGCAGTTCGAACAATACGTAAAAAGCGGTTATGCCTCTAAAATCATTGCGCAAAAAGACAAGGGGGTATTGGAAATGTATGTGTCGAAAGAACATTTGAAAGATGTGTTCGGCACGGACGACTTCAAGAAAATAGGAACGGTTCCGATGGTCACCGTGGAATATGCCTCCAACGAAAAACTGATGGACCTCGTGGATGAAGCCCGGGCGAACAACAATTTCAAGGGGAACTTGCGCTTCGAACAGAGCAACGACTTCATGAGCAATATCTTCTGGAACTTCTTCCCCTTGCTTTTCATTATCGCCATCTGGGTATTCATCATGAGACGGATGGGCGGCGGGAGCCCTACGGGCGGAAGCGTGTTCAACGTCGGTAAAAGCAAAGCCAAACTGATTGAGAAAGGAGAAGCCACGAGAGTGACTTTCAAAGATGTGGCCGGACAGGCCGGTGCCAAAATGGAGGTGGAGGAAATCGTGGAGTTCCTCAAAAATCCGAAGAAGTTCACCGACCTCGGAGGTAAAATACCCAAAGGCGCTTTGCTGGTAGGTCCTCCGGGAACGGGTAAGACGTTATTGGCCAAGGCTGTAGCCGGAGAGGCTAACGTCCCGTTTTTCTCTCTTTCCGGTTCCGATTTCGTAGAAATGTTCGTAGGCGTGGGAGCCAGCCGTGTACGTGACCTGTTCCGCCAGGCTAAGGAAAAGGCTCCGTGTATCATCTTCATCGACGAAATCGATGCCGTGGGACGTGCACGCGGAAAGAACCCGGCCATGGGAGGCAATGACGAACGGGAAAACACATTGAACCAGTTACTGACCGAGATGGACGGTTTCGGCACCAACAGCGGTGTCATCATTCTGGCAGCCACCAACCGGGTGGACATTCTGGACAAAGCCTTGTTGCGTGCCGGACGCTTCGACCGGCAGATACATGTGGACTTGCCGGATCTGAATGAACGGAAAGCCGTATTCAAAGTCCATCTCCGTCCGGTGAAAACGGACAGCACGGTGGACATTGACTTGCTGGCCCGTCAAACGCCCGGTTTCTCCGGTGCCGATATCGCCAACGTATGTAACGAAGCTGCCCTGATTGCAGCCCGGCATGGTAAAAAGGCCGTAGGCAAAGAAGATTTCCTCAGTGCTGTAGACCGTATTATCGGAGGACTGGAGAAACAGACCAAAGTCATGACGGTGGAAGAAAAGCAGACCATAGCCTTGCACGAAGCGGGACATGCCACCATTTCCTGGTTCTTGCAATATGCCAACCCGCTGATTAAAGTGACCATCGTGCCGCGCGGACGTGCACTGGGAGCCGCCTGGTATCTGCCCGAAGAACGACAGATTACGACCAAAGAGCAGATGCTCGACGAAATGTGTGCCACATTGGGTGGCCGGGCTGCCGAAGAATTATTCACGGGACACATTTCTTCCGGAGCGTTGAACGACCTGGAACGCGTGACCAAACAGGCTTACAGCATGATTGCCTATCTGGGTATGAGTGAACGATTGCCGAACCTCTGTTATTACAACAACGACGAATACAACTTTACGAAGCCTTATTCCGACCAGACCGCACAACTGATTGACGAGGAAGTGAAGCACATGATTGCCGAACAATACGAACGGGCCAAATCTTTGTTACGCGAACATCAGGACGGGCATGCGGAATTGGCAAAAGTGTTGGTGGAGCGCGAAGTGATTTTCGCCGAAGACGTGGAGAAGATTTTCGGCAAACGGCCGTGGACCAGCCGTACGGAAGAGTTGCTTAGCATGAACGAAGAACTCCCGGGAGACGAGATGACTCAGGAGTCTGACGAGCAAAAAGAAGAACAGGGTGCGCCAGCCTCGGATGAGCAACCGACGGAAATCTCGTCCGAACATCCTACGGAAACCACGGCACAAGCATCCGATCACGAGGCCGAGAAACCGCAAGACACACAAGCCCCTAAAGAAAAATGACCGATAAAATAAAGAATTTATGTCTCCGCACAGCCACCGGTATCGCTTTCGTAGCGGTACTGGTGGGTGGTATTTTATGGAGTAACGTCACATTCACCCTGCTCTTTGCCGTGATAACGGGTCTGAGCGTATGGGAGTTTTGCCAAGTGGTGAACCGACGGGCCGATGTACAAACCAATGCGGTGATTTGTACGGTGGCCGGGATTTACCTTTTTTTAGCCGTTTCGGGCTTTTGCAGCAATCTTACTCCTTCCGGGGTATTCATCCCGTATCTGTTGTCAGTGGTGTACCTGCTGGTCAGTGAACTTTACCTGAAAAGCGAACATGCACTGAACAACTGGGCCTATACCATGATGAGCCAGATGTACGTGGCCCTGCCGTTTGCGTCGCTCAATATCCTGACTTACCAACCCGAAGCGTCTTACAGCATCGGTGTGGCCTATGCGGGCATGCTTCCGTTGTCCGTATTCGTATTCCTTTGGGCCAGCGACTCCGGAGCTTACTGTTTCGGTTCGCTTTTCGGTCGTCACAAACTGTTCCCGCGCATCTCTCCGAACAAGTCGTGGGAGGGTTCCGTCGGAGGAGGATTGTCAGCCGTAGCCGCTTCACAGATTTTTGCCTGCTTCGAACCGTCGCTCGACAGATGGGAATGGTTGGGACTGGCACTCACAGTAGTAATATTCGGTACGTGGGGCGACCTTGTGGAAAGCCTTCTGAAACGGCAGTTGCAAATCAAAGACAGCGGCAATATCCTGCCGGGACATGGAGGGATGCTCGACCGTTTCGACAGTTCGTTGCTGGCCATTCCGGCTTCTGTCATCTACCTCTACACCCTTACCTTATTATAATAAGGAGAAAAAGACAACCCGGCCATGACGGCCATACCTGATACAAGAAGCGGGAACCGTTGACTCGAAGCAACGGTTCCCGCTCTTTCATTATCCATACAGGTCTGTCTTAACGACAGCTATCGGAAGTGGCTCTCCGTCCCACGCCACGCTCCAACAGACGAAGCATGAGACTTGCCGCCTTCGCGGGCGCACCAGTATCCCCCAACTTGACGGCCATCTCTTCATAGCCCTGCAACATGGCCGTGCGTCCGTTTCCGCCAGGCAGAATCCGGGAAAGTTCCTCCCGTATATTCCCCACGCTCATCCCATCGGCCACCAACTCCCTGACCACCTCTCGCCCGGCGACCAGATTGACCAGCGAAATATAACGGACTTTCAGGATATGCCGACGTAAGAAAGAAACCAGTTTGCCGCAGGCCGTATAATAACACACCACTTGGGGCACCCGGAAAAGGGCTGTCTCCAACGTGGCCGTCCCGGACGTGACCAAAGCTGCGCAGGCGTGGTGCAATATACGATAGGTCTGGCCGTACAGGATTTTCACACGGCTGCCCCGTAACACTTTTCCATAAAATTCAGGGTCTATATTAGGGGCTGCCGCCAACACCAACTCATACTGCCCCTCATAAACGGAAGCCGCTTCTACCATCATGGGCAAGTTGTCCTTGATTTCCTGCTTACGGCTCCCGGCCAACAAAGCCAAGACGGGCTTGCCCTCCAGTCCGTTGTCTTCCGCAAAACGTCCGAAGTCTTTTTCGTTTTCCCTTTTGTAAGCCTCCACTTCGTCCAATGTAGGGTTACCCACATAGTGAATAGGATAATGATGCTTTCCCTCAAAGAAATCCACTTCAAACGGAAGTATGGAAAAAAGCTCGTCCACATCGCGTTTGATATTCTTGATACGATACTCCTTCCATGCCCATATCTTGGGAGAGATATAGTAATATACCGGTATGGGACTATGCACATGCACGAATTCCGCCACAGACAAGTTGAAACCGGGATAATCCACCAGAATCAACACATCGGGATTCCATTCCAACACGTCCCGTTTGCACGCCTTCATATTGTGCAGTATCGTGCGCAAATGGAGCAACACGGGAATAAACCCCATGTAAGCCAATTCTTTATAATGCCGAACCAAAGTCCCGCCCTGCGCCTTCATCAGGTCTCCCCCCAAAAAGCGGAAATCCGCTTCGGCATCCCGGGCTTTCAGTTCTTTCATCAGATGAGACGCATGCAAATCCCCACTGGCCTCACCGACAATCAGATAATATTTCATAAAACTTCCAAGTCTTTGAGTCCGTCCATGGCCTGATAAGCTGTCACGTCCACCGTGACGGGAGTTACCGCCACATAGCTGTGCGCCAAAGCCCACGCATCCGTATCCGTACACTCCGGTTCCTTGTTGGTATACTCACCGGTGAGCCAAAAATATTTTCCGCCCCGAGGATGGTCGGCTGCATACAACTCGTTAGACCACGATCCACGGGCCATCCTGCATACCTTCGTCCCACGGTAACCCTGTCCCGACGGTCGGGGAAAGTTTACATTCAGACATACCCCTGCTGGCAATCCCGTTTTCAACACACGCTCCACAATGCCTCGCACGTATGGGACGGTAGGAGAAAAATCAGCATCCGCATCGAAATCGCACAAGGAAAAACCGATAGACGGGATGCCTTTCATGCAGCCTTCCAACACCACACCCATCGTCCCCGAATAATGTACGTTGACAGAAGAATTGTCCCCATGGTTGATGCCACTGACCACCACATCCGGCTTACGGCCGGTTTCCATTTCAAGTGCCAGTTTCACACAGTCTACCGGAGTCCCGCTACACGCACAGATTTTTATACCCGGACGCACAGCCACGACGCGATAACGTAAAGGGTCGTGTGCCGTAATCGCACACGCGGAACCGGAACGGGCACTGTCCGGCGCCATTACAAGAATATCTCCCAAGGGAGACAACATATCTATTAATTCGTTCAATCCTTTTGCCTGTACTCCATCATCGTTCGAGAGTAGGATAAGCGGCCTCATGTCGTTCATTTTCACCTATATTTGTTTCCACAAAAGTACGAAAAAAGGTTTAAAAGCTCAGTGCTTTCACCGAAAAACATTATCTTTGCGGCATGATGTTCCTCGCAGTTATTAACAATATAGTCGAGTTTTCAACAATTTAACGTTTCTATCTGCATTCTCTAAAGCGCAGTAGTCAGGAATACGTTACTTTTGTGCAAACCAAATATTAGGATATGGGAAAGATTATTGCTTTAGCAAATCAGAAAGGAGGGGTCGGAAAGACCACGACTTCGATGAATCTGGCCGCCTCTTTAGCGACATTGGAAAAAAAGGTCTTGCTTGTCGATGCGGATCCTCAGGCCAATGCGTCTTCCGGTTTGGGAGTAGACGTATCTGAAATAGACTGCTCTATCTATGAATGTATCATCGATCACGCAGATCCGTGCGATGCCATTTATACTACGGATATCGAGGGATTGGACATCATTCCTTCGCACATCGATTTGGTCGGTGCGGAAATAGAAATGCTGAACCTTCCCAATCGGGAAAAAGTGCTGACGGGTATCCTTTCCCCCATGAAGAACGAATACGATTACATTTTGATAGATTGTTCCCCTTCATTAGGCCTCATCACCGTAAACGCATTGACGGCAGCCGATGCCGTAATCATCCCGGTCCAGTGTGAATATTTCGCATTGGAAGGTATCAGCAAACTTCTCAATACGATCAAGATTATCAAATCCAAGCTCAATCCGTCTTTGGAAATCGAAGGTTTCTTGCTGACCATGTATGACAGCCGCCTGCGTCTGGCCAACCAGATTTATGATGAGGTAAAAAAGCATTTCCAGGAATTAGTCTTCAAAACCGTCATCCAACGGAACGTCAAACTCAGCGAAGCCCCGAGCCACGGTCTTCCGGTTATCCTGTACGACACGGATTCCACAGGTTCCAAGAACCATTTGGCTTTGGCGAAAGAAATTATTGAAAAAGACAAATAACAGAAAAAAGAATGGCTGTACACAAGAAATACCCTGCTTTAGGACGAGGACTGGACGCTCTGATTTCCACCAAGGAAGTCCACACGGACGGTTCCTCTACCATCAATGAAATCGAACTGGACAAGATTTCTCCGAATCCCAACCAGCCGAGAAGGGATTTTGACCCTGAAAGTCTGCGCGAGCTGGCCGACTCCATTGCGGAAATCGGCATCGTACAACCCATCACACTCCGCAAGATGGAAGACGACACGTTTCAGATCATCGCCGGAGAACGGCGCTGGAGAGCTTCCAAACAAGCCGGCCTGCACACCATCCCGGCATACATACGTACGGCAGATGACGAGAATGTCATGGAAATGGCCTTGATAGAGAACATCCAACGCGAAGACCTGAATTCGGTGGAGATCGCACTGGCCTACCAACATCTTATCGAACAATACAACCTGACGCAAGAGAAATTGAGTGAACGCATCGGTAAAAACCGCTCTACCATCACGAACTATTTGCGTCTGCTCCGTTTGCCCGCTCCTATTCAGATGGCTTTGCAAAACAAAGACATCGACATGGGACACGCACGCGCCCTACTCGCTTTGGATAACCCTACACTGCAAATCAAACTATTCCAGCAAATCATTCAGGAGAACCTTTCCGTCCGGAAGGTAGAAGAAATGGTCAAAGCTCTCACGGAGGGCGAAAGCGTAAAAAGCGGAGGTAAAAAAATCACACCGAAGGGAGCACGTCTTCCCGAAGAATACAACGTTTTGAAACAAAGTCTATCTAAATTCTTTCAAGCCAAAGTACAACTCACTTGCTCGGATAAAGGCAAGGGTAAAATCAGCATTCCGTTTGCGAATGAAGAAGAATTGGAACGTATTATCGAACTGTTTGACCGTTTAAAAAGTTGAAGTGTATTAAACTCTTATATCGTCATTCACTCATCCTGCTCGGCATCTTGTTCATGCACGGCGGGATGTCTTCAGTTTGGGGACAAACGTCTCCGGCAGCAGACAGTATACCTGCCGTACACGACTCCGTGCCCACCGCAGTACCCTTGCTTGCCGACACGTTGGCCGTTACGGCCAAAGACAGCATTCCACCCGTTATCACCGAAACGCCCCCCACGCCCGGCGACAGTTTGCCGTCCGCAGGAACGTTGACGGACACCACAGCAACCGCATTGGATTCCACTGCCATCGGCCTGAAAAGCGATTCATTGCTCTGCCACACGCCCTCTTTTATGGAAAAGCGTTTCATTCCCAATCCACAGCGTGCCCTATGGTTATCCCTGATTATTCCGGGAGCCGGACAGATTTACAACCGCAAACTGTGGAAAATACCTATTGTCTACGGCGGCTTTTTAGGTTGCCTCTATGCCCTGACGTGGAACAACCAGATGTATGGCGACTATTCACAAGCCTATCTGGATATTATGGATGACGACCCCAACACGAAGAGCTACGAAAATATGCTCCCGTTGAATTACAGCATTGCAGGCCGGGAAGACCAATACAAAGAAATATTCAAGAACAAAAAGAACTATTACCGCAAGTACCGGGACATGAGTATATTCGCCATGATAGCCGTATATCTGCTGTCGGTAGTAGACGCATACGTGGACGCGGAACTCTCGTCTTTCGACATTTCCAAAGATTTGGGTTTGCGAATCGAACCGGCCGTCTTTAATTTTGGCGGACGGGGACGGGAGGCTTCGGTAGGCGTCCAATGTAATTTAAACTTTTAAACCATGATGAAGAAAATCGGATTATTCTGTATAGCAGCTTTATTGGCTACGGGGATGAAAGCACAAAACGACATCACCGTACACGACGACCAGACGGGAAAAGACGAAGTGATCGGTCTCCCGGAAGGTATGACCTATGAAATAGACAGCCTGTTGCAAGAATGGAACACCAAGAACTATCTGGGAGTGGATGAGAAATGCGAAAGTTCGGACGAGAATCCGCAATACAGCAAGGAGGAATACATCTCGCGACTCAACCGCCTGCCCAACGTCATAGAAATGCCCTATAACGAGGTGGTACGGAAATTCATCGACCAATATTGTACACGGCTGAGACGCTCCGTATCTTACATGCTGGCAGCCAATAATTTCTATGTACCCATATTCGAGGAAGCATTGGAAAGTTACCAGTTACCCTTGGAACTGAAATACCTGCCGGTCATCGAGTCCGCCCTCAACCCTGGAGCCACCTCCCGGGTCGGTGCAGCCGGATTGTGGCAATTCATGATTTCTACCGGTAAAGTGTACGGCCTCGATGTCAATAGTCTGATAGACGAACGACGTGACCCCATCAAATCCTCGTATGCAGCCGCACATTACCTGCAAGACCTTTATCAGATTTTCGGCGACTGGACTTTGGTCATTGCAGCCTACAACTGCGGGCCGGCCAACGTAAACAAGGCTATCCGACGCGCAGGGGGAAGCAGGGATTATTGGCAAATCTATCCTTATCTTCCGCAGGAAACAAGAGGTTACGTACCGGCCTTCATTGCCGCCAATTACGTCATGAACTATTATTGCGAACATAATATATGCCCGATGACCACTACGTTGCCTCCCAGCACGGACACCATCATCGTTGACCGCGACGTGCATTTCGACCAAATCGTAGCTGTATGCAACGTCAAGGCGGAAGAAGTCAAAGCCCTTAATCCGCAATACCGTACGGGACTTATTCCGGGCGCCAAAAAAAGCTGCATTCTCCGCCTGCCTACCCACGGTATCAGCGCGTTCATTGCGGCCGGAGATTCCGTTTACACCTATAAGTCGGACGAACTGTTCACCAACCGTAGCGAAGTGGCTGTAAGCCAATCTGCAAAAAAATCATCTGCTACACGTTCACGCAGCAGCAAGAGCAGCCGCAGCAAATCGAGAACCCACACCATACGTTCGGGAGAGACTCTCTCGACGATTGCGAAACGTTACGGAACGACCGTATCCAAACTCAAACGCCTCAACGGTATAAAAGGTACAAGCATACGAGCCGGGAAAAAACTGAAAGTCAGATAAAACAGTCGCAAAAGACAAAAGGAGGTGACCATGGAAGATTCTGCCAAAAAACAACTTGACGAAGAGAAAATGGTAAATGATGCTTTTCAGCATCTGATAAATACTTATTTGGCGTCACGCCACCGCAAAAAGGTGGAAATCATTACCAAGGCTTTTAATTTTGCCAAACAAGCCCACAAAGGAGTGCGCCGCCTTTCCGGCGAACCTTACATCATGCATCCGCTGGCCGTAGCCCAAATCGTATGCAGCGAAATCGGCTTGGGTTCTACCTCCATCTGTGCCGCCTTGCTCCACGACGTGGTAGAAGACACTGACTACACCGTGGAAGACGTCTCCAACATTTTCGGTCCTAAAATCGCTCAAATCGTAGACGGGCTTACGAAAATATCGGGAGGCATCTTCGGCGACAAGGCGTCTGCCCAGGCCGAGTCTTTCAAGAAACTGTTGCTGACCATGAGCGACGACATCCGGGTGATTCTCATCAAGATTTCCGACCGGTTGCATAATATGCGTACGTTAGGCTCGCAGCCCCCCAACAAACAATATAAGATAGCAGGGGAAACTCTTTATATTTATGCGCCGCTGGCCAATCGTCTCGGACTGAACAAAATCAAAGAAGAACTGGAAGACCTGAGTTTCCGGTACGAGCATCCTGAGGAATACCAGCAAATTATCGACAAACTGGCACAAACCCGCGCCCATCGTGAAACCCTTTTTGAAGATTTCACGCGCCCCATCCGCGAGGCATTGGACAAGATGGGGCTTACCTATACCATCAAAGCACGCATCAAAACACCTTATTCCATTTGGTGCAAGATGCAAAACAAGCATATCGAGTTCGAAGAAGTCTACGATATCCTGGCCGTAAGAATCATCTTCGAACCGCAAAGGGCAGAAGACGAAATCAGCGAATGTTTCCGCATCTACGTGTGTGCCAGCCGTATATACAAGCCGCATCCCGAACGGTTGCGCGATTGGCTGACTCACCCGAAAGCCAATGGCTACCAAGCTCTGCATGTCACGCTCATGAGTAAGACGGGCCAATGGATAGAAGTGCAAATCCGCTCCACAAGAATGGACGAGATGGCAGAGCAAGGATTTGCCGCCCATTGGAAATATAAAGAAGGCAGCAAAACGACAGCAGACAGCGAAGACGAACTGGAAAAATGGCTCCACACCATCAAAGAAATCCTGGACGACCCACAGCCGAACGCCTTGGACTTCCTCGATGCCATCAAGTTGAACCTCTACGCCTCGGAAATCTTCGTAGTTACGCCCAAAGGGGAGTTCAAGACGATGCCGGCCGACTGCACGGCACTCGATTTTGCATTCAGTATCCACACGTTTCTCGGCAGCCATTGCATCGGTGCGAAGGTGAATCATAAATTGGTACCGCTCAGCCACAAATTACAAAGCGGCGACCAAGTGGAAATCCTGACCTCGAAAACCCAACGGGTACAGAAAGAGTGGATCAACTTCGCCACCACAGCCAAGGCCAAAAACAAGATACAAGCCATCCTGCGAAACGGTCTGCTTCTCAAGCGTGTCGCGGCGCACCAGCTCGATCGTGCCGTTCTCCAGATCGCGTCCGCCCATGGCCAGCCGCACGGGCACGCCCTTGAGTTCGTACTCGGCGAACTTGAATCCCGGACGCACGTTGTCCCGGTCGTCGATCTTCACGCTGATGCCTTTGTCGCGCAGCTCTGCGGCAATCGCCCCGAAGCGGGCGCAGATCTCGGCGAGCTGCTCGGGGGTCTTGTAGATCGGCACCATCACCACCTGGATCGGGGCGAGTTTCGGAGGCAGGACCAGACCGTTGTTGTCCGAATGGGCCATGATCAGCGCACCCATCAGACGGGTCGAGACGCCCCACGAGGTCGCCCACACGTATTCGAGCTTGCCCTCCTTGTTGACGTACTGCACGTCGAACGCCTTGGCGAAGTTCTGGCCCAGGAAGTGCGACGTACCGCTTTGCAGCGCTTTGCCGTCCTGCATCAGCGCCTCGATGGTGAGCGTGTCCTCGGCGCCCGCGAAACGCTCGTTGGGCGACTTGTGGCCCACGACCACGGGCAGCGACATCCACTCCTCGGCGAATTTCTGGTAAACGCGGATCATCTTTTCGGCCTCCTCGACAGCCTCCTCGCGCGTGGCGTGCGCCGTGTGGCCCTCCTGCCACAGGAACTCGGCCGTACGCAGGAACAGGCGCGTGCGCATCTCCCAGCGCACGACGTTGGCCCACTGGTTGCAGAGGATCGGCAGGTCGCGGTAGGACTGAATCCAGTTCTTATAGGTGTTCCAGATGATCGTCTCCGACGTCGGGCGCACGATCAGCTCCTCTTCGAGCTTGGCGTCGGGATCGACCACGACGCCCTTGCCCTCGGGATCGTTCTTCAGACGGTAGTGCGTCACCACGGCGCACTCCTTGGCAAATCCCTCGACATGGTGGGCCTCCTTCGAGAAGAAGGATTTGGGGATGAAGAGCGGGAAATAGGCGTTCTGGTGTCCCGTATCCTTGAACATCTTGTCCAGCGCAGCCTGCATCTTCTCCCAGATGGCGTAGCCGTAGGGTTTGATGACCATACATCCGCGGACGGCGGAGTTCTCCGCAAGTCCCGCCTTCACGACCAGGTCGTTATACCACTGCGAGTAGTTCTCGTCGGACTTCGTGAGATCTTTCAGTTCCTTTGCCATATCTCTAAATCTTTAATTTTGCGTTTTATCCGGCAAAATTAAAGATTTTAATTAAAAATTAAGAATTAAAATCAAGAATTATGGATACCATCTGAAAAAAGCTCCCTTTGCAGAGAGCTTTTCTGAAAATCGCCGACAGATCAGAAGCGGAATCCGAGCGTCAGCGCCACGTTGTGACGGTTGATGTCGGTCGAATAGAGGGCGCTCTCGGTGTACCCGACCTTGTCCTCGGCATAGAACAGGTAGTAGTCCGACAGTTTCGACGACACGTACTGATAGGCCAGGTCGAGCAGCACGCCCCGGGACAGGACGAATCCCACGCCTGCGCCGTAATAGGTCGTCTGCTTGATGACGGGCGATGCCGGCGGAAACTCATCGTCCCGGACCATCGAATCGCTGTAACCGAAGCCCGCACGCAGCGACAGCACCGGCAGGGGTTTGAACTCGGCGCCCACACGCACGATGTTCGAAGCCTTGAAATTCTGGCGGAACGAATCGTTGTACCACGACTGCGAATCCAGCCCCGAGGGGTTGTCCTTGATGCGGATTCCGTTGTACCAGTCGCGCTCGTAGTCGACCGAAATCACGCCCCGCTCGCCGAACGTGTACGACGCGCCGAACATCAGCCGCGTCGGCGAGACGAACGACCAGCCGTTGGGTCCGTCGTCGACCAGCAGCGGCGAGGTCATGTTGGGATCGTTCGCCGTGGAAATGTATCCATCGTCGTCGGGCTTCACGTTCGGATCGGTATCGTTGTTGGCATAGGCCAGTCCGGCCGCCGCGCTCTGGAATTTCCGGTCGAGCGAATAGTAGGTCGGGGTGTGGATCGCCGCGCCGAGACGCAGGTTCGCCGTCGGACGATAGACGATGCCCGCCTTGAAGTTGACGCCCGTGCCGTCCACGATCACGCTCTGGTTGAGTTTCCAGCGCAGCAGCTGATAGTCCAGCCCGGAATTTCCGAAATCGGGCGTGTTCTGGCTCGGCGCATCGTAGAAATACTCCTCGACATAGTCGATGTACTTGCGCTGGTAGACGCTCTGGATGCCCAGCGATGCACCGATGTAGATTTTATTGTTGATATTGGCGCCCACCGACAGCACATACTCGCCGATCGAGCCTTTGCTCCGCAGCATCGTGTAGTGGTCGACGCCCGCATTGTTCCCGACCCATGTCGGTTTCCACGTCCCGGGATCGTCGGGATCGGTCTGGTCGATCAGAAACCCGCGGTAAGCCAGCATCGCATTCCAATACTGGGGATCGTTCGGCCAAACCCAGTCGCCCGAACCGCCGTTCGTATAAAAATCGTTTTTCGAGACGCCGTCCCAGTTCAGCTGACGCGCATAGGCGTCGCCGATCGTGCCGCCCTGGTTCTGCCGCACGAACCCATAGTCGTAGTTGAAATCGGCGATGCGGTTGTAGCCGAAGCCGACATTGAGGCTGATGAGCGAGCGCGAACCCTCGTAAGCGTTGATCACGACACCGATGTTGGCCATCGAAAAGCGGTCGCGCGAATTGCGCCCGTACTCCGGAGCGTTGCCCTTGCTGCGCGCGAAGGACATCATCGGCGTGATCGAAATGTCGCCGTGGCGGTACATGCCCAGACCCGCCGGGTTGATCGACATCGACGAGAGGTCGGCGCCCAGCGAGGTGAAAGCCCCCGCCATGGCCATGGCGCGCGCCGTGCCGAAGTTGAACTGCGTCTGCGAGAGTTCGATCATATCGGTCGGCATCAGCAGGTCCTTGTCCATCAGAAGTCCGCCCCATTGCTGAGCCGAAGCCCCAGCCGCCGTCGCGGCGGCCGCAAGCGTGATTATCAGTCGTTTCATAGTCGTTTGCACATTAAGAAAGTCAACCGTTAACGTCCACCGGAGTTCCGGTAGCTGCCTCCCGAAGAGGTCGTACCCGACCCGCCGCGCGAACCTCCGCCGTAACTGCCGCCCGACGAAGGCGAACTGCCGCGGTTGTAGGACGACGAACTGCCGCTGTTATAGCTGTTGCCCCGGTCGTAGGTGTTGCCGCCGGAGTTGCGGTAGCCGTTATCGTTGTATCGGCTGCCGCCGCGCGACGAGCTGCCCGAATTATAGCGTCCGCCGAACGAGTTCCGCCCGCCGCTGTTGTCGCGCACGCCGAAGGTGTTCCGGCCGCCGCTGCTGCCGCCGCGCATCGACCCGGTCGATTTCGAGCCGGAACGCGATCCCACGCCGTAGCGGGTTCCCGAAGGCGACGTGTAGGGATTGGGCCGGCGCACGATGTTCGAATGATAAGGCCGTCCGTGCCAGCCCGGCCCCCATCCGGGAACATGATGATGCCCGTGCCATCCGGGACCCCAGCCCCAGCCCGGTCCGTACCAGGGGTCGTACCACGAACTGTACCACGGTCCCCAACCGGGTCCGTACCAGGGATTGTGCCACGAGTTCCACCCGAAGCTCCAGCCCCAGCTGCCGAACGAGAAGCTCGGACCCCAGGGCCTGTTCCACCCGTAGTACCACGGATCGGAGTAGATCACCGTGCCCCACGATCCGAACATCGAGGTGATGTACTTGGGTTCCACCCACACCTGGTCGCCCATGACCACGATGTTGTAAAACGCCGGGTCGTAGGCCGACACGTAGTTGAAGGCCGAACCGTAGCGGGCATTGATGTAGCTCGATGGCATCTTGTAGGTCGGCGACTCGAATCCGCGCAGGCGGCGCGCGTAAGCGCTTTCATAGTCGTCGGCCAACACGCTCTCGTAAGGATTTGCGTCCGCAGAGCGGTATTCGTAATAGCTATTCTCCGCGGCAGCGGCCTTTGCTTCGGCGATCCGCGCCTCCCATTCGGCCCTGCGGGCTTCGGCGGCAGCGCGCTGCGCCTCGGCCTCGGCCTGCTTCCTGCGGGAGATCTCCGCGCGGTCATGCACGGCGTAGAGATCGTCGGAAGCATACCCCGCCGAGGCGTAGTAAGCCGACGAGCAGCTTGCGAGGCCTGCGGACAGGATGACGGTTCCGAATAAAATTTTCAACTTTTTCATAGCGCACGTAATGTTTGCGTTAGTTCTTCAGATACCAAACGAAAACCGTACCGGTTTTAGTATCGTTCATCTTTATAAACGGCCGCGCACGGAAAATACTGCATGCGCGAAGCGGGTCCGTCCGTTTGCAAAGATACGAACCGGCGAAAGCAAAAGCAAACTTGCCTGCATTTTGCCGGGCGGGCGTATCTTCGACGAAGTCAAAGGTACGAATAATTCCGGAAAAGCGGCAGAAACAGGGCCTCCGGAGGCGTTTTTTCAACCAAATGTGATTTTTTCCGCACGAAAATGTGCGAAAATAAAAAATATGTCTATATTTGCAGTCCCAAAACAACGGTTTTGGGTCGGGAGAACGGGGCAAGTCCTCCTCCCGCGACCGAAAAGGAGAGGTGCCGGAGTGGTCGATCGGGCCGCACTCGAAATGCGGTGTACGGGCAACTGTACCGGGGGTTCGAATCCCTCCCTCTCCGCAAAGGGGGTTTGACAAAAAACCCATAATCCCTGTAAGTAGCTCACTTACAGGGATTTTTGTTTTTCGGGGTCGGACAAATACACCCCCTTGCGGAAGCTCTTCGGCAGGCAATTCGGTGGCATGACCATCCGCCCCGGATTCTGCCACCATCAAAAGGTTCTTATTCGCTGATTCACTGCGTTTTGCATACTCCAAAATTGCACACGGTGGCGTAAATTTACAACCCGTTAACACATGGAGTATATGAATCGACAAAAAAGTACTTTTCGGATCTCGTTCTACGTGCGTCGGACGAGACCCAACAAGCACGGGGAGGTCCCCGTGTGCGTCCGCATCACGGTCAACGGCCAGCGCGCCGACACCACCATCCGCAAGAGTATCCTCCCCGATCAATGGGACGCCATCCGCGGCCAGGCCTCGCCCCGCACCACGCTCGGCAAGGCCATCAACCTCTACATCGACACCGTGCGGGCCCGCATCATCCGCATCCACCGCGACCTGGAGATGGACGAGCAGCCCTTCACAGCCCAGCAGGTGCTGGACCTCTACCTCGGCCGCAAGACCACGAACCGCCACACGCTCTTCGAGCTCTTCCGCGAGCACAACGACAAATGCCACCAGCTGGTGGGCATCGATCTGGCCGCTGCCACCGCCGAGCGCTACGAGACCTGCATGAAGCTCACGCAGGAGTTCATGCGCCACACCTACCACCGCGACGACCTCTATCTGGACGAGGTCGACCGCCGCTTCGTCGAGGAGTTCGAGTTCTACCTGAAGACCCACCGCGGCTGCTGCCACAACACGGCGACGAAGTACCTCAAGAACTTCAAGAAGATCACCCACATTGCGCTGGCCCGCGAGTGGATGCAGCGCGACCCCTTCGCCGAGATCCGCTTCTCGCTGCAGCCCGTCAAGCGCGAGATGCCCGAAAAGGCGGAGATCGAGCGGCTGATGCACAAGGAGATCGACATCCCGCGGCTGGCCCAGACGCGCGACCTCTTCATCTTCTGCTGCTTCACGGGGCTCGCCTTCTCGGACATCAAACAGCTCGCACCCGAGCACATCGTCACCGACATGCAGGGCCACCGCTGGATTCGCAAGCCGCGCCAGAAGACCGGCAACATGTGCAACATCCCGCTGCTGGAGATCCCCGCGCGGATTCTGCAGCGCTACCGCACGGATCCCGAGTGTGTGGCGCACAACGTGCTGCTGCCCGTGTCGAGCAACCAGAAGATGAATGCCTACCTGAAGGAGCTGGCCGACATCTGCGGCATCCGCAAACAGCTGACAACCCATTGCGCAAGGCACTTCTTCGCCACCTACACGCTGGCCAACGGCGTCTCGATCGAGAGCGTCGCCAAAATGCTCGGACACTCCGACACGAAGATGACGCGCCACTACGCCAAGGTGCTCGACCAAACCATTCTGCGCGAGATGAACGCCCTGCCCGCCGACCTGTAATGCCGACGGCGATGGAGAGCGTTTTCACGGGGTCGATTACGATCGACGGGGAGCGGGTCACGGTCCGCCGCACGGCCGGGGGCGAGGTATGGCTCACACAGTTGGAAATAGCCCGGCTGTTCGGGGTCTTCGAGGCGGCCGTGCGGGCCAACATCCGGGCGATCTACCGTTCGGAGGCGCTGCGCAGGGGCCGCACGCTGCGGATCGTTCACGGCGTGGAGTTGTACAGTCTGGAGATGATCGCGGCGCTGACGTGGTTGTCCTGCGAAAACAATCCTGGAGACGGGGTGTCGACATTCCCGGTCACGGCTTGGTTCGACAACGATACGAAACCGGACAATTTGGAAATTTACCAGGGACAGTGGACGTACGACGGCAAGACCATCACCATCGACTTCCGAAAGGTGGAGTAATTCCCCCCCCACGTTGACGCGCCAAAGACGGTCCGGAGCACTCCGGGCCGTCTTTCGTTTGCCGACAAGCCCCGCCGCCATCACGGCAAGGCGAAATAGTGCTCTTCCAACATCCGCTCGATATCCGACTCGCGATAGAGAATCTTGCCGCAGATGCAGTAATAGGGAATCTCATGCGAGGAGCGATGCTCCTGCAACGTACGGCGGCTGATCTTCAACCGCTCCGACAACTCGCGGTCCGTCAGGTAACGCTCGCCGCCCAGTGTCGGACGACTCAACTCCACACAGCGGTCCAGATCCCGCTCCAACTGCTCCAATGTGCGGAGCAGCTCCTCCGGACGGTCGTCCGTTTGAAAAACCAATTGCTTGTCCATAACCGTCCCGTTTTACGACTGGCGCCGACAGCGGTAGGCCGCCGAGGCCAGCAGCCGTTCGACATCCGCGGTTTTGTAGTAGACCTTGTGGCGGATCTGCGTGCAGGGCAGCAGTCCCCGTTCGCGGTAACGCTGCAGGGTCCGTTTCTGAATGTTCAGCAGGAGGCACACCTCCTCGTTGTCGAGCCAGTGCTGCAGCGTCTTGTCCTGACGCCGGCACAGTTCCGACACCCGCCGTGCCAGCGCCTCGATGCGTGCGACCAGGCGGTCGTAACTCCGTTTTTCAACCATCATGTACTCCATAATCTTGTGCGTTTAGGGTTTCGGGAGCGAAGATAGGGCTTCCCGGGCCGATTGATCCGCCACCGACGCGCTATGGCAGTGGTTGGCGTCGGTGTGGCACCGGTTGGCGTCGGTTGCAGGGGTGCGACGCCTCCCAAAGAGCTGGATTCGGACGTGCCGTCCGGGGGGGGGCAGGCGGCACGCCGGGGAATCGGCATCGGGACGGAATGCAGACGGGGTGTCCCGGGATTCCGCGCCGGCCCGGGAGTGCCGCCCGGGCGGATGGCATCCGTTTCGGCCGCAAAGGTACCGCAGAGCCGTCGGGCCGGGGCGCATCGAGCCGCAGGCGGTTTTGCCGCCGATCTTCCTCGACGCGCCGGTGCTGGTCGAGGTTTCAGGGGCGGCGGGCGAGCGTATCGGCGTCAAAAATCCGTCCCGGGCCGGGCTCCGCGGTGGAGGATGACGTCCGAACCCGGATACCATCCGCACCGGCTCCGTTACGGCACCGAGATTCCGCTCACGAAGGACCTCCTTCGCGTTCCTCCACAGCGCGGGTAGTCCTCCCCTACCCGATTCCGCCAACCGGCCTCGGAGGTGTACGCTCCTCGGAGAGGCGTCCCGCTTCGCCTCCACCGACCCGGAAAACCTCCGACCTCCCACCCGGCATCGGGATCTCCATCGGCCCACCCATACTGACATCAACAAAACAGCAAAACATATTAGGGAAGCATGACCCGAAATAAAACAGCACAACAACACAATAACAAAACACCAAAACAATACAACAACACAACTGTACAACGACACAACAACAAAACCGCACAACTGGAAATCAGAAGGTCATGAATTCTGGGTGTCAAGACTTCACGACGCCATGTCGTCAAGACTTCCGGACGTCAGTCAGTACTGAAGTCAGTCAGTACTGACGTCAGTCAGTACTGACGTCAATCAGTCAGTCACTTTTTGGAAGGGCGAGTCTTCCGGGCCCTTCCATTTTGACCGGTTTTGTTCCCGAAGTCGGCTTCGGGAACGGGTGGTTCGCCTCTTTGCGCTGGCCGGCGAACAAGCGGGAACGGGACGTGATATTCGACCCGTTTTTGAGTCCTCGGAGCATTATATGTTCGGGACTCAGCAAGCTGTGTTTTCCGTTACGCGAAATAGATTTCGTAACAGAAAACAGCTTGCCCGCAAGGGGGTTGAAAACTCCTCCGAAGTCGTCGCTTTTTACCGGGCACCCCGTGTGCCGAGACCGATTTCTTGGCGACCATCGGACCCTCGCCATTTTCACTCGAAATTAGCTCCGCAGAGCTCTGTTTTTGCACATTACCGCACACAAAAACGGGGCAAATCCCGCTGGATTTACCCCGTAAAAAAGGCTTGATTCGATTCAATTTTTCGCGAATAAATGCTCGATTTGCAGTTTAGTTTTGGTCAATTCAGAGCGCTTATTCAAGGCCCGCCTGCATAAAATTTGGCGCTATAATACGTGTTTTCCGGCTTTTCAGAAAGAGGTTTCAGGTACGTATTTTCGATGCTCAACCGCTCAATTTCCACCCTCAACTCGGCAGCGTCGAGCACCAAAGACAGCCCGTCTGAGGACAAAAAAGGGCCGGTTCCGAAGTTCGGAACCGGCCCTTTCTGTTCAAACGAGGCGGCATCTACACGAAGCACCCCTCCTCGATCGGCGTAAGATCTTCGAGAACTTGCTTGATACGCTGTTCGTGCGAACGCGGACAGATCAGCAGGGCATCCGGTATGTCGACCACAATATAGTCGTGCAGCGAATCCACCACAATGACCTTCTTTCCAGCCGCCTTGATCAGGCTGTCGGTCGTATCGTAAAGTTTCGAGAAGGTCGGCACGACGTTGCCATCGGCATCCTTTGCCGAGAGTTCGTAGAGCGAGCCCCAGGTTCCAACGTCGTTCCACCCGAAATCCGAGCTCCGCACGAAGACATTATCGGCCCGTTCCAGAACGCCGTAGTCAATCGAAATCGACGGACAGCGCGCAAAGATCTCCTCCACGGAGTTTTGCTCCTCGGGCGTAGCGAATTTGTCAGCTTGCCCGTCAAAGAGGCCGTAGACCTCCGGCAGATGGCGTTCGAGCGCTGAGAGAATGCTCCGCGTCGACCAGACGAAGATACCGGCATTCCACAGGTAATTACCCGCTGCCAGGTAGCTCATGGCGGTCTTCAGATCGGGTTTCTCGCGGAACGATGCAACGGGCGAGATCTCCTCGGCGGATGCAGTCTGGATATAGCCGTAGCCCGTATCGGGGCGCGAAGGGCGGATACCAATGGTAACCAGTGAGTCGTGCGTCTCGGCGAACTCCATGCAGGAGGTGATGTTGCGCCGGAACTCCTCCTCATCGAAGATGAAGTGGTCGGACGGCGCCACGACCATCGTCGAGTCGGGCTGCAGCGCCTTGAGGCGGAAGGCCGCATAGGCGATACAGGGTGCCGTATTGCGTCCGACGGGCTCGCACAGCACCTGTTCGGGCCGGAGCTCGGGGAGCTGTTCGAGAACCAGTTGCCGGTAGGCGGCATTCGTGACGACAAGGAAGTTTTCCGCCGGGATAATCGGCGCGAAACGCTCAAATGTATGGCGGATGAAACTCTTCCCGGTGCCCAGAATATCGAGGAACTGCTTGGGAAGATGGCGTCGGCTGGCCGGCCAGAACCGGCTGCCGATACCTCCGGCCATGATGACGCAGTAACGATTGTTGGCTGTCATAAGCCCTGTCGATTTATCGCTCGGCCCGCATCGGGTTTTCCAGGAAGTCCTTGTAGGCAAGGCGGATGCCGTCCTCAAGTTCGGTCTTGTAGGTCCAGCCCAACGCCGTGGCCTTCGAGACATCGAGCAGTTTGCGCGGTGTGCCGTTCGGCATCGAGGTATCCCAGCGGATCTCGCCCTCGTAACCGACAACCTTGGCTACCAGTTCGGTCAGCGCCTTGATCGTCAACTCCTTGCCCGTGCCGGCATTCACCGTCTCGTTGCCCGAGTAGTTGTTCATCAGGAAGACGCACAGATTGGCCAGGTCATCCACATAGAGGAACTCTCGCAACGGGCTGCCGTCGCCCCAGCAGGTCACGTAGGGAAGCCCCTGCTCCTTGGCCTCGTGGAAGCGGCGGATCAAAGCCGGAAGCACATGGCTGTGCGTCGGGTGGTAGTTGTCGTTCGGACCGTAGAGGTTCGTCGGCATCACGCTGATGTAGTCCGTGCCGTACTGGCGGTTCAGAAACTCGCAATACTTCAGACCCGAAATCTTGGCCAGCGCATAGGCCTCGTTCGTCTTCTCCAACTCCGAAGTCAGCAGGCACGACTCCTTCATCGGCTGCGGAGCCATGCGCGGGTAGATGCACGACGAGCCCAGGAATTCCAGCTTCTTGCAGCCGTTCTGCCAGGCGGCGTGGATGACGTTCATCTCGAGGATCATGTTGTCGTACATGAAGTCGGCCAGGGCGCTCTGGTTGGCCTCGATACCGCCGACCTTCGCCGCTGCGAGGAAGACATATTCGGGACACTCCTCGGCAAAGAAGCGCTCTACGGCCTCCTGGCGCGTCAGATCCAGCTCCTTGTGGGTCCGGGTAATGATATTCGTATAGCCCTGGCGCTGCAACTCGCGGATAATGGCCGAACCGACCATACCACGGTGGCCGGCAACATAGATTTTTGCGTTTTTCTCCATCATAAGGCGTCCTATTTTACGATACCCTTCTCGAGGTACTCGGCCAGATTCGTGCGGATCTCATCACCGGCACGTTCCACGGCCACTTTTGCCATGTCGGCATCGACCATGATCTTCACCAGCTGCTCGAACGAGGTCTTCGTGGGATTCCAGCCCAGTTCGGCCTTGGCCTTCGAGGGATCACCCCACAGGTTTACGACATCCGTCGGACGATAGAAGTCCTTCGAGACCTCCACCAGCACACGCCCCGTGGCCTTGTCGATACCCTTTTCGTTCTCGCCCTCGCCGACAAACTCCAGCTCGATGCCCACGTATTTGAAGGCAAGATAGCAAAATTCCCGGACAGAGTGCTGCTCGCCCGTGGCAATTACGAAGTCTTCGGGCTTTTTGTTCTGCAGAATCAGCCACATGCACTCCACGTAATCCTTGGCATATCCCCAGTCACGCAGCGACGAAAGGTTACCCAGGTAGAGTTTGTCCTGCTTGCCCTGAGCGATACGGGCGGCTGCGAGGGTGATCTTGCGCGTCACGAAGGTTTCGCCACGACGCTCAGACTCATGGTTGAAAAGAATACCCGAGCAGCAGAACATATTGTAGGCTTCGCGGTACTCCTTAATGATCCAATATCCATAGAGCTTGGCTACGGCATAGGGGCTGTAGGGATGGAACGGGGTTTTCTCGTTCTGCGGGACCTCCTCCACCTTGCCATAAAGCTCCGAGGTCGAAGCCTGATAGATGCGGCAGGTCTCGGCAAGTCCGCACTGGCGTACGGCCTCAAGAATGCGCAACACGCCCGTAGCATCGACGTCGGCCGTGAACTCCGGAGCATCGAATGAAACCTGCACATGGCTCTGAGCCGCCAGATTATAAATCTCATCAGGACGTACTTTTCCAACGACCTGCAGAATACTCATCGAGTCGCCAAGGTCAGCGTAATGCAGGTGGAAATGAGGCTTTCCCTCCAGATGAGCAATACGCTCGCGGTAGTCGGTCGACGAACGGCGGATCGTGCCGTGAACGTCATAACCTTTGTCCAACAACAGTTCAGCCAGGAACGAGCCGTCCTGGCCTGTAATCCCAGTGATTAAGGCTGTTTTCATTTTTTATAATTATAGTTGTGATTTCCCTTAAAAGGAATTGATCTCAAGTATTATTTACGAGCCAGTTTATTGTATAAAATACGGCGTAAGTAATTCGGCATGATTCGAACGACAAAACGACTGATATCATTTAGGATCATCCGAGGCAATCCAATATATCCCAAGCGGAATAGTTCCCTTTGAAATTTAAGTTCCGTCATTGCATAACGCCATCCACCTCGGCGTTTATAAACATCCGGACTAGTGCGAAACCAGAGTAATGACTGTGGGATATTCCCCAATTTGCAGCCATGTTGTAACATCCGGCACCATAACCAATAGTCCTCAAATAAGGGAAAATGCTCATACCCTCCTACTTCCAGAACCTTCTTCTTACGGAATAGAACAGTGGGATGATTCATCGGATTCCGAGTCTGACCAAAACGATACAACTCGTCTGGCGTTGATGGCAATTTTCGCTCAGATACTACATGATCGGGGGTGTCAATAAACTCATCCACCCAAGATCCGACCACGGATATGTCAGGATGTTGAGAAATGAATCGAATTTGTTTTTCAAAACGATCCGGCTTGGAGATGTCATCCGTATCCATTCGAGCGACCAAATCGAAAGAACAAAATTTTAATCCTTCATTCAGAGCTCGCCCCAACCCTTGATTTTGTGACAATGGAACAATCTTTAACGGCGCAGATTGCTTAAATTGACTAATAACCGCTTCTAACCGATCCGTCAGAGGCCCATCTTTAACAAGCACAATTTCAGCAGGTTTCAACGACTGGTCCTCCCAGATACTTTTCAGGGAAAGGCGTAACCAATCAGGGTTCTCTTTCCAATACACGGAAAGCAGAACCGAAAAATTCGTTCGGGACATTTATCAGTTATTCAGAAAGATAACACCTTCAATTATATAAGGATATTTAGAACTGAATTTCCTTGCAAAAAACATGTCTGATCTTTTCCTCATCAGAATCTTAAAATACATGAGGTCCCATTCCGACAAACAGAACGATCCCATTCAATTTCTCTCATTGTATATTTGTACTTAGTTAATTAAATTTGAATAGTAAAGACATCAGAGTAT
>OLVO01001446.1_pt1 | contig 24103 bp, 21 predicted proteins | sample 1672571 | NCBI WGS metagenome assembly OLVO01 (sample SAMEA3136700, study PRJEB25190) | human gut metagenome | biome: human gut; feature: human-associated habitat; material: faeces | place: Austria | collected 2013
CAGCGCCAAGGAGATCGTCGGCAATAAGAAGAAGCTGACGCAGTGGCAGGACAGGTTTTGGGAGCACATGGTCAAGAAATATCCCGATTTGGAACGCGGTGAAAGCGCCAGTCAGACCGGGCGCGACCACATCCCGCCGCGGCTGTTCAAGGAGGCCGTCCATCTGAACCAGATGAAGGAGCAGATCATGGCGATTCTGAACGACACCAATCCGTTCAACAAGAAGGCCAAGCTGGACGAGCTGGAAGCGCTGCTGGGAAAGTACGTTCCCGGCGCGGAAGCTCTGCGGACGAAGCTCAGGAAGTACGACGCGGCCTATAAGACCCTGACCGCCGAGAATGCGGCGCTCGAAAAGCAGCTGGGCGCTGCCTCCAAGGAAAGCGTCCTGAAAAAATTGGAGATCAACGAAAAGCTCCGGGAGCTGGATGAGCTGCACCGCATGGTGGACGGCATCCCGCCGGAGATTTTGCAGGCGGCCAAGCAGGTGTCCGCGCATAAGCAGCAGGAAAGATGAGGAAACTAAGGATGTTAAAGGAGGCTGGTTCTATTTGGAGATGAACGTCAGGGACGATCAGAAGCTTGTTGAAATCTGGCTGACGAATGCAGAAAAAATTGACCCCGTCCTGCGGGAGGGGCTAAAGGAGATTTACGCCAAGTACAAGACGAAGAAATACATGGTCGCCGTGTTCGAGTCCGGCAAGGGTGATCTTTATGAGAACACGCGGGATCTGCTGCTCTTCAACCGCCGCCGCAGCGCCGAAAAGGCCGTGCAGCAGGCGAAAAAGCAGCGTGCCGCGGGCATGGAGCGGTAAGCCGCGGGCGGAAGGGAGCAATCCCTTCCGCCCGTTTTCTTTTTTGCCTAAAAGGTGGTTTAATCCATAATGTCATACCGCTTCATCAGTTCGATGCGCTCCTTGGCGAGTTTGATGGAGCCGGAGGCGCTGTTGCCTGCGCCGGACTGCTTTTCATTGGCGTAGTGCGCGAGGCGCTGCGCCCATGCGACCGGCAGCAGGTACGGACGCTTTTTGAGGTACGGGTAGCGCCGCTCCAGATACTCGCGCTTGGGGAATACCGTGCTCAGAACGCTGCTTTTTTCACCGGTGCGACTGGCCTTCACGGCGTTCAGCGTGACGGTGGAGGAATGGAGGCGCGTTAGGTCGTTGGAGCCGTACACGCCGCCGCAGAGGGTGTCATGCAGCAGCGGCTCCACATCGATGCTACCGTCCCACGGGGCGGGCAGGTCAAATTCGATGCCGAGATAGTCTCCCGCGATGTGAAACGCCGCCGCGGCAAAGGTCGCCGCGTGGACGCTCTCACACTGCTCGTGCAGGCGCTGCCAGTCAATCTCCGCATGATACGCCCGCGCCCACAGGCCGATGTCGCAAAACTGCCGCGCCCCGATGCCGCTGCGGACGAAGTGCTTGTAGGCGTGCAGAAGCAGGTACAGCAGGTGCTCGTGGGGCGGCATGGCGAGAAAGCCGTCGGTTTCGACGGGTTTGAGGTTTGCAAAGAAGTGGTTCAGCTCGTCGTGGGTATCCTCAGAGGAATCGAATAAGTGGCGGTGCAGTTCGATATAAAGTGGGCTGCCGTTTTTTGTGTAGGACACCTCATCCGCTGTGGGCAGTTCATCTGCGGGCGTGTCGGTAGCCAAGCCGTTTGCAAGAAGTTGCTCATGGCAGGCCATAAACTCTGCGTCCGGAATATAGAGATCATCATCGGCGCTGATGCGATGATCCTTCAGCGGATACAGGCGGCTGCAAAGCTGGCCCTTGACCACGACGGGATGCAGCCCCGCTGTGCGGAGTTTTCGATAGAGGGCAGCGAACTCCGCCGAGCGTACCGTCTGGTTCAGCACCTGCCCGATGACCTGCTGCTTGGTCACAGCGAACAGCGCGGCGTTTTCCTCGGCGGCAAGCATCTTGCGGACAGTCTCGAAGAGGATCGGCAGCAACTTCTGCTGGTTGGCCAGCGTAAAAATGGCAGGCCAGTCCACCTTTTCAGCGGGCAAATCTCCACCGGAGACGGCAGCGTTGGCGATATGAAGGAATTGTGTTTCGGTGGTGGTCAGGGTCATGTTCGTGTGCCAAACCCTTTCTCTGTATTTTTCGATGGCGTGGGCGGTGAGCAGCGATGTAGAGCCGATGAACGCGCCCAGCGTGTTGCAGATTACGTCGTCCGTTTCCGCAAGCCCCAGCGCGTAACGGTACTGGGCGTACTCGATTCCCGCGCTGAGCGCGCAGCCGACGAGCGTTGTGAGGATAATCCGCAGCCAACGGTGCCACTTTCGCGACAGGGCATTGGACAATGTCAGCCCTAACGGGAAGAAAAGAAACACGTTCATCAGCATCTCGCGGTAAATCTCCGGCTGTACCCGCGCGGCGGTCAGGGAGGCAAAGGGGATGAGGATCAGGCCGGTACTGCCTTCCGAGCGGGTAAGGATCGTTGCATAAAGTATAGCCCCGGCCATCAAGCCCGTCAAAACGAGGTTTCCGCGCTGCCAATGTTTCGCGGCTATATGTGCGGGTGATCCTCCCCAAACGGCAAGTGCCAACACCATGAAGAGGATAATGACGATAAGCGGGCGAGAGTAGATGTAGTGAAGCATATTATTCTTCTGTTTGGGCGTGGCCCCTTAGTTTGTTCCACACCCGCTTCAAGTGCGGAGTCACAAGTTCTTTCACATAGCGATAGGCTTCTCTGTCGAATATAGATGCCACCGTGAAAAACAGCGGTATCACGACAATGCAGGTGAGCGCGGCCCACAGAATAATGCGGGGGTAGGTATCCAGTGCAATGCGGGCAAACAGCGGCTTTGACAGCACTGTTACCGCGATGAACAGTGCCAGATTGACCAGCCAGCGACGATAGGTCTTCCACGGGCTGCGGTGCAGGATTTTTTTATTGGCGTAAATAATCATATCATTGGTGCGGTACAACAGTGCTGTAATAGTACCAATAAGGACACCATAAATACCGCAGAAATGTACACCTATCAAAGATACCGTGATATTAATAATTGCCTCCAGCACAGAACGCCATTGCGTCTGCTTGAAATGTCCAGCAAACTTAATGACCATATTGGATGACTCTCGACCATTGTTCAGCAGGTATACCACAATAAACAGATATGGTAATATTGGATCAATATAATTGATGTCTTGAACTCCTGCAGTATAAAGCCTAAGAAATGGTAGAATGAATATTCCCGCTATACAATATAGTGAGGAAACCAATACCATATTGTAGATTTCAAATGCATCATGCATGCAGAGGTACTTTTCACGTTGTTTATTGCAAAAACTCTGCCCTAAAAGGTATTGGATACTGCCATTGATTGTACCAACTGCTGTACTGACCATATTAAAAAGTAACGTGTACAGGCCGTAAACGCTGACGACCTTTAGATTTTCAAAAAGTGATAGGACCAACATGTCCGTACTATTGAAAATCATTGCAGAAATTTGATGGATAAAGGCAGAATTGCGTTTACTGAGTGCCTGCAAATCCGGTGTAACCTGTAGATTTAACCACGGATAGCTCTTTCTGACATAAGCTACATAGACGAAAGACGTGAGTACAGAATATCCGAAGTACATTGCCTGAATGACAACAACATTGCATCCAGCACATAAAAGAATGATTTTGGTAACGCTGATTAGGATATTTATAATTGTTGAAATATTTGTCTCAGCATAATTTCGACCGTCGGCTTTAATAAGCATCAGATATTTTGCTTGTGTAAAATATCTGACAACGCCACCTAAGCCGCCGAGAATAGTTACAAGAAATACCGTTTGATATGAAAATGAAGAGTGTACTACCAGAGGGAAAAGAAAACCTACAGTTAAAACACCAGCTAAGTACAGCAATCCTGTACGTTTGTAATAGAACTGTGTTGCAGCAAGTATTCTATTACTCTGGTCTGTATCTTTTGAGCCAATTGGGCCATACAGCGCTTGTAAAGCAGCATTTCCGACACCCGCTTCCAATAAAGCAAAGTAGGTGAAAATTTGCGTCACTGTACTTAATAGGCCGTTCGCTTCTGAACCGATATTCAGAAGGACAAGTCTTGGGATAATAATACCAAGTGCGATTGTAATAATTTGACCGGCAAAGCCGCTTATGATATTGTTTATACTTTTATGATTACTCATACAGATTTGGAGAGGCCTTCTGGCAAGCTGAGACAATTTTTATAAATGTCTGATATTTTAATTCGTTGTTGACGAGCTGGTCAATTCCTGCATTTTGTGAAAGTGCATAACAAAAGTCAGGATGATCTAGCATCGTTTTAAGACCATTGTAAATGCCTTCCTCACTGTTTTCTACGATCAGACCGGTAATCCCGTCATTAAGCTGCTCCCTGATACCGGATACATCTGTCGCGAGTACTGGCTTGCACAGTAACTTTGCCTCTATGGTAACAGTAGGAAATCCTTCCCATCCAGAAGGGAGCACAAACAAATCGCACGCAGCCATATACTGATATGGATTGTCTGTAGTACCGTCCAAAAACACACGATCATTCAGATGAAGTACCTCAATCTTTTGTTTTATGGTATCAAGCTCAATTCCAGTGCCCAGTACGTGCCAGGAAAAAGCATACCCTTCATCCCTGAGCTTGGCCAGAACATTTAAAAAACGCAGGTATTTTTTTTGGGGGGTCATTCTTCCAACTGATAACAGGACCGGTCGTTCTGAAGAAAATGCAGATGCATCAGATGCTTTTTTCAATATTGCTTCTGCATCAAAGAAATTATACAACGTATATGTCTTTGAGCTAAGCGCTGGGTACATAGATGTAAAGGAAGCGCGCGCGCTGTCCGCTACACAGAAAATCGCGTTCATTTTTTGATAGAACGGCAGATACTTGTCCAACGAGTCAGAAGGAGCCATATTCTTTACATCCGTGTGGATCCATTGAAAATAACAGTTCGCATGAATATTACTCAGCAAAAATGCTGGTGACTCGATTTCAAGATAATTGATTGCGACATCAAAGCGCCGGTTTCTATATCGATTTGCAGCCAAGTGCTCCGCAAATCTTCGATAGCCAACAAGTTTAGAGAACCCAAGCTTTGCACTCTTTTTTAATTTCTGACATAAGTTATCCGTCGCCCTGATATCAGCAAGAGAGGCATAATACTTTGCTGTATATGCTTTGCTGCATATGGCTGAGAAGTGCACGCGCGGGTCAAATTGGTCGCGAAGCAATCCGCGTTCGTAAGTTTCAAGAACTTCGACATCATGTCCATGCTCCACAAGACATTTTGTGAACGAAACAAGTACTTTTTCCGCACCGCCGAAAATCAACTGTGGTATCTGAATCAAAAAGGTCATTTTATTCTCTCCAATACCCACGGTTCAATTTCGTAGGATTTGACACCGTGCTTCGTAACCCGCTTTTCTTCAGGATATGGATCTGCATAGTTCGATCCATATCGGCGAAGAAGGTCTTCTTTGTAGTTTGAGATAGTCATGAATGCAGCACCTTCAAATGAGAGAAGTTGCGGATTCATATGCCAACCGCGCTCAGTAATATCTGTATCATATCCGTTTACGCCGGTATATGGATTTGTGGTCAGGGTATTACACATAATCCCGACGCACTTTGTCATAAGGTGATCGTACCTGCATAGGGACTCTTCCAGCAAATGGCCAAGACGCATTTTCCCGAGCCGAGAAAACTGTGCAATTGTAATTTTTGATCTCCACGAAGTCGGAACGACTTCACCTGACAAAACACCTAATGAGAGGTTTAACAATTCAATCTCCCTACGCTGTTTCCATCGCAACCATGCGCTATCCGGGATAGAGTGCAGTTTGTTAATGTCAATAAATACAGGTGTCTTCAAACCGTCAGAAGAAACGATATGCGTGCCTCTGATTTGTAGCTTGCACATTTTTCTGTACCAATTTTCTGTATTTTCGAATGTCATCACCCGATAGTATTGGGGGTAGTCCCGCTCTATAATACACGTCAATTTGTCAAAATCCTTCGGGAACATTACAATATCAACATCATCATCCCATGGGATAAAACCTTTGTAGTTCACCGCACCTAAAAGCGTCCCGGCGTAGAGATAATACTTCAAACCGTTTTCTCTGCAAATTCGATCAATGTCCTTCATTGCCGACAAGAGTACTTTGTGCAGCAATTCATTGCCGTAAGCATTCGTCATTTCACGATCCTCGTTTGTTAATCAACTCATCTTTTGCTCAATACGCTGATATATCTGAAACGGTAAAAAGCGTAACACCAATAACCTTCTCCGTTCAGATCTACTTAATGCGCATTTGAAAAACTTATGGTAATTTGATCGGATATCCTGCTGTAAAGAGCCTGCAATCTCATCAAAATTCTGGGGAGAAAGTGCAATTTCACGCAGAGTCCATAGGATACTGGAACAAAGCCTCTTATCTGCAAATGCAGCCAATTCTGGATGGTATTGCTGAATCCAACGCAGATTATCCTGACAATGTCGATACCATGCCAGCTTCTTTTCAGAAAACGCAGAAGTTGTAATACTTTCTGCGCGGCACCGATAGTTGTAGACTATTTCATTTGTTTGGACTACCACGCTGCAACGATCTAAAAGAGATAACACAATCGCCTCATCCTCATTAATTTCACCAACAGGAAACTTTATTCCTGAGTGAACACTGCGGTGATATAATCGTCCCCATGCCGCACAGCCGTTTTGGAAGAATGTTTTCATCGCCTGAGTTTTTGTCATGCTTTCTACATTCTTTTCTCCATTGAATTCAGATTGTAATATTATGTTTGTCTGATCTTCAACTCGTTGCATCCCACCTATTGCAATTTGCGCATTATGTTCCACAAGAAGCTGATATAAAAGAGTAACTGCGTCCTTCTCCAACCAATCATCGCTGTCTACAAACATCAAATACTCTCCGGTCGCCGCCAGCATTCCGGCATTACGGGCATCGGATAGACCACCGTTTTTCTTATGAATTACCCTAACTCTTTCATCCTTTTTCGAATATTCGTCGCAGATTGTGGGACAGTTATCCGGAGACCCGTCATCAACCAAAATAATTTCCAGATATTGATATGTTTGCTCGAGAATAGAATCTACACAGCGGTGTAGATAAGACTCAACTTTATAGATTGGAACAATTACGCTTATCAAATCCATATACTTACCATACCCTTTGCACAAGATCTCAGAGACATAAGCTTCGAACCGACCGTTACCGCCACTTCTATTATTGAGTAAGCGGCAGCAGTGCCTTAATAGACTTTCGTTTCAAAAGGAATTACTCCAGGAACACTTAAAAACACATACAGAAGAACTGACCAGGAAATCCCTGTTTCCACGGAGAAATTACCTTCTCCGGCCAAAATTTGTGAGCGCCAAAGAAATAGGCACTAATCAGAACAAAACAGCTTGCATAAGCCAGCAAAAAGTGCATATTACAGCAAAAAAGCAATTTTATGCTATTCGCATTTGCCACATCTAAGACTTGTCCAATGGTAACACTCAGATGTTGCCATTAACCCGTGACTGACAATGCCCACCATACCAAAATGACTGAATCGTAATATCATACTTATTAGGATCCAAATGATTGACAATATCAAGCGTGACTTTCTCAATTCCGCCCTTATCAAATGCTTCTAACAGAAATAGAATTTTTCTCTTTGATGTATGTGAGTCATTTGAGCTACATGTAATCCTATTCATTTCAGTTTCCTTCATTATCAAACACTCTATTTATAACCCCACGAGCACAATACTCTGTTCTTTCTGCCACGACGGCTGGTATTCTATCAATAGATAAAACAGAGAAAAGCTTTTGGCGAAGAGCCTCAAGTATAGCGCTACATGAAAAAACGAGTATTGCCAAGCCAAGCAGGAGTAATACTAATACCGGACTTTGAGCAAAACGATCAGGGCATATTAACTCTTGCCATATGAAGGTTCTGACTTCTGGCTGATCGTGGATCAAATAAATACCAAAAGTTAATGATGACAACTTTGAGGCAATCTCGCAAACCTTTTGGTTCCTGATAGTGAGTTCTTCAAAAAACAAAAACAGGAAAACAGAAGCAAGAACCATAGTGATGGAATTATAGGCGGAAAACGCAGATGCACCAACAGCTTTACCAAAGACAGGAGTTGTAATCCATGTAATTACATATTTCCATATTGCAACAAAAGCGCATGCCGAAATGTACAGCAAAAGCCATCTATGTTTCTGGTGGGGAGGGTATAGCCTTATATATGCAGCTACCATATATAAAAACGCAAAGAATAGAGGGCTACTACTGTTGACGGAGGTAAATTCACGCCAGAAGACCAAGTTTTGAAGAGCAATATAAATCACAAAATATGTAACCAAAAAGGTGGCATGTTGCTTTCTGGTCATTGAGTGAATTGCAGCATTCAAAAATGGAGTCAGGAAATACATTAACAAATAGGAAGTAACAAACCAATACCGTTGTTGAGTAAATGGCAACAATGCCTTTATAAAGTCTTTTATTCCAAATGGAATTATTCCGAAAACGCTTAAAATCACATATAGAAGAGTTGACCAGAAAAACGCCTGCATCCATAAAGAAATTGCCTTCTGCAGACGAAATTTGTGCATACAAAGGAACTAGCCACTGATTAGAACAAAACAGTTTACATGAACCATTAAAAACGTGTATATTGCAGTAACTAAAAAATAGTTTACGCTATTCGTGGTCACTGCATCTAGAACTTGCCCGTGGCAGATCGAATGTCCTAGGACGATAAGAAACATACACAGGGTGCGAAGAATATCTAACGAACCATTTCGTTGAGTACCGTTGTTTGTTTTTTCAGTTCTAAAAAGAGATTCTCCCATTTCGCAATAATTTCCCCTCTATCAAACTTGTTCATATCCAGTACGGTTGCATCTGAGAACTGTTTGCGCAACATAGGTTGCTCAATCAATTGACAGATTTGATTTGCCATTGCAGCAATATTGCCATTCTCTACAAGATATCCGTTTATTCCGTCCCGCACAATTTCTGCTGGGCCTGTCATAATATCAAAGCTTACAATTGGAAGGCCATAGGATTTTGCTTCAAGCAAAACCATTGGAAGCCCCTCCATTTCTGAGGTCATAACATACATGGCCGCTACGCAATATGCCTCGTCCATGCTTTTTACTGAACCGTCAAGAATGATATTTTTCTCCAATCCATATTGAGAAATTTTTTCTTTTATCAGTGTTCGCTCCAGTCCTTCCCCGTATATGTGCCATTGCCAATCCGGGTGCTGGACAAAAACGAGGTTTCCGATATCCGGAATCAGGCCAAATCGCTTGATTGGGGAAAGATGTCCAGCGGATAGAATTATTTTGGACTCTATAGGGTACTTTATCTCGTGCAGTTCTACAGGATTTGCAATAGTGACAACTCTATTGCAACGAGAGACATTTTCTTCATAATTTTGCTTATCACGCTCGGTCAATACAACAACAGCGTCACTAAACTGGGCAGCAAACCTGCGGATATAAGGAAACCATTTTGATCCCCAGTTGTTATAAAAATTGGAATGCTCCCACGTGATAACCTTTGTTTTTGTCCCTACAGAGGCTGGAATTCCAAATAACGCCATCCCCGTATCCACATTGACCACAAAATCAACACTGTTTTTCTGTATAAAACTACGTATTGCTTTGCGTGGATGCTTTTTCTGAAGTGATAAACAATTTACCGAACTCTCCAGAGGGAAAAAACTATTTTCATTACCATGAAGAGTAAGAATTGAAACCACATGTTTTTTGCTCAACGCATTGGCAAGCATAGCTGTCATACGCTCTGTTCCGCCGGATCTGGACATATCTCCTTCTAAAAAAACAAGTCTCACAAAGAATCCAGCATCCTTTCTACCGCCTGTACGGTCTGCTCGCGGCTAAACCGTTTGCCGCGCAGCGCTGCCTGCTGCTTGTAATGTGCCAATAAATCCGGGTCAGAGAGCATCCTTTTCATTCCCTGATAGATTCCTTCTTCGCTGTTTTCTACGACCAGACCATATTCATCATGATCCCCCAGCAGCTCATGTGCACCAGAGCAGTCTGTGCTGACAACTGGTGTACCAACGATTAATGCCTCCGTCACTGCAGTAGAAAAGCCCTCACGACGCGAAGAGCAAACGTATAAATCACAACGGGAAACATACTGATAGGGATTATCACGGAAGCCAATCATGTGAAAGCTCTTTTCTACGCCCAGCCGGGCCACCTGCGCTTCCAAATTTTTCTGTTCTTCCCCAATGCCGATGATATAGATCGAATGCAACAGTCCTTCATCCAGAAGCCGTTTATGTACGTTCAGAATCCTGTCGTACCCCTTTGTCGGCATCAGCTTGGCTACCGAGCAAACGCGAATCCCGCCGCTTGAGAACATCGGGTCGTTCGGCTCCTGCTTCGCAAGGGTCGCTATTTTTTCAGTTTCGTTTGTATTATATAGCACGTCAATCGGCGTGTGCACCGGAAGCGCGTCTACAAATACCTGGCGAACCGACGCCGCTACTGCTACAAGGCGGTCATAGGTATCGTAGAGTCGGAGCGCTTCCTTCGGGGTTCGGAAACCAATTGCAGCCTGCTTCGGCGTCGGCAGCTCAATGTGCATCCATGCTACCTTCTTGATGCTTGGATCATGGCAGCCCGCCAAGATCCTAGAAGTCGGCCCTTCGAGATAAGATACAAGAATATCGTAATCCTCTTTGACTATATGCCGATACAACTGTTCAGGTGAGAATATTTTCATAAATGCTGTATTCCCTCTGAACTGTTTTTTTGCCCCCGGGACATAGCGGACGTGTGGCTGAAGATATTGCCTGTTAACGCCAACATCGAACAGCGTTTGAACAGTAACATCATATTTACAGCGGTCAAGATTATTTGCCAAATTAACCAGCACACGCTCAGCTCCGCCATGAGCAAGATTGGGAATTAAAAAAAGTATTTTTTTCATACGCTCACGCTCCAAAATGTGAACTGATGTATCGCCAGAGCGTAATTTGAGAAAAGCAGTTATCAAAGACGCTTTGAACCAGATTGCCGTACATAAAGTAACCGGTATATCCTGCAACACATAACACGGTCAGAATCTGCCGATCCTGCTTTGCAATTTTCTTCAGCATCCACGGAAGAACAACGACCTGTGCCGGAAGAAAATAGTTTGCGAGTCGGGCAAAGTAATTTGCTGTACCAAATAACCCGACAAACATAATCAGCGCATTCAGCATAGCCATGTTAAAAAGAATATTTTCTGTTCTCGTCGAATTCGCAAACAGCTTCCAACCGCATACAAATGCTAGAACGAGCGGCACAAAGCACACCAGCACGCGGAAAATATTAACGCCCTCTCCGACAAACGAGGCCATATCATAATCTGCACCCATCACTGTGGTCACATTAACAATAGTGCCAATGATACGATTCAAGCCAAAACCGACGCCAACGAATACACCAATATACAGATATGTCTTCCAAGTCAATGGTCTGAAATCCATAAACAAAAGCAAAAGATACACAAGCGCATACGGATGAAACAGCGATGCAATGGCAACAGTCAAAACGTAGGGCACATTTCTTTTCTGTAGCAAAAAATCCATGCCAAGCAGGCAAATTGCTGTTGCCATGCATTGCTTGATTGCCGCGAAAGTGAAAGTATAGAATCCTGTTGTGAACATCAAAAAGACAGCCAGCGGAAAGTTGTCCGTGTTTTTCCGCACAAATCTCACATAGCAGAACGCTGTAACCATAGAATAGAACATCAAGTAATCTTGCGTAGAGAATCCAAGCGTCTTCATTAGCGAATTTAAATATGCGAATCCTATTCCTTGTGCATATGTACTTGTATTTACTTCAGCAAAGTCTTTTAAAACCGGTGCTTGCGCATAGATCCGAACGTATGTAACTGTGTCATTATAGAATGTTCGTAATCCACAAAAGGTTCCCAAAAGCAAAATAAGAACCAAAGTAAATGCTTTGTCATAACGATGAGTTGAACCGCCAACCCGGCATAAATATTTGTCTCGATATGATATTGCAAACGAAAGAAGCATTGCCCAAAAGAGCAAAAACCATAGCTTTGACAAGTGGCACCTCCTAAAGCCAAAATCAAGTGCTGATATTTAATCGCCGTTTATGTAATAAGCAATATAATTTCGAAGGAAGAATGCCAACTAGAAGAGGTCGCCAAGCGTAAAGATATGCTTGAAAGGGCAATCGCAAAATGTAGGCAGCTTTTATGCGTACGCAGAATTCATTAATACGATATCTGAATTTGCGGCGTGAAAAAGCATTGCGATCATCTCGCATTGCATAGAGCGGCTCGGGAATATTTTGCCCCCGAAACCCTGCTGCGTACATCTTAACCCAAAGATCATAATCCTCTACTCGCAGGTATCGCGGATCTTCTGTATAGCCATTTACCGTCAGATAGGCATCTCTCCTGACCATACAAGGTGCGTGACAGAATGGCGTGCCTGCAATAAAATCCTTTTTTTGTGGAAAAGTGATTGGACGATTTTGCCCCCAAGTTCCGTTTTCATCAAAGTATCGCATGGCAGTGCTAACAATGGCGATATTTGGATGTGCATCCAGAATTGCCACCTCTTGTTCAAAGCGCGTGGGCATTGATATATCATCACCATCTTGGCGAGCAATATATTCCCCATCTGCTGCTGAAAGGCACCTGTTCAGAGTGTAATTCAAGCCCATATTGTGTCCGTTTCTCAAGAGCGTAATCTTATCTGGATAAGTAAGTTGGTATTGTGCTGCAATTTCATATGTTGTATCACTTGATCCATCATCACACATGACAAGATTCCAATTTGCAAAAGTCTGAGCAAGTAGTGAATCAAGTGCGGCCCCTAATGTGTCTGCGCAATTATAAATTCCCATAATTACGGTAACTTTCATCTCACAATAACTGTCCCTTCCGGTGCGGTAACAATGCTGTTTTCTGGCACATCATGAACCACTACGGCATTTACACCGATTTTGCTGTTAGAACCTATCTTTACATTTCCTATAATCTTTGCACCTGCACCAATAAAAACGTTATCTCCTATAACTGGTGCCCCGCCTTTTCCTTCTCCAATCGTAACTTGGTGAAATATTGTACAGTTAGATCCAATTACAGCATTGTGAGAAATGATGATTCCATATAGTCCATGCGGTAATTTAGGAGGAGTATGAAACTGTGCGCCAAATCCAAGATGAGTTCCTGTACTTGCGTTATTGAATGCGTCACAATGCTTAATGTATAGAAGACGACAGTAATTTAAGCCCTTACAGAAAAAACCCTTCTGAGGGAGAATTACTTTTTCGCGTCTGCTCCAATATTTGTCCTCATCATAATGTTGCATATGTGCCCGGGCAAAGCGCTCCGCAACGCTTAATTTTATTTCGTATGAACTCATATAGATGCGATCCTCAAAGTACAGCAAGATTGTTCATCGTCTTGTTGATGACAAGTAATTTATCAAACATCTTAACCATCCGCTTTCGGCCTCGGCAGCCCATTTCGGAGCGTTGCTCCACGGACAGCTCCATGACCCGCTGCATAGCCCCATACAGCGCGTTCGCGTCCTTCGCAGGGCACAGATACCCGCTGTTGCCGTCCTCCACCGCCTCGCGGCAGCCGGGGATGTCGCTGGTGATGAGCGGTCTCCCGGAGGCGGCAGCCTCCAGCAGTACGTTGGACATGCCCTCGTGATACGACGGCAGCACCACACAGCTTGCCATGGCGTAAAAGCGCTTCATATCCGACTGATAGCCGTGGTACTTGACCACACCGGCCTGCTCCAATTCATCCATGAGGGGCTTATATCCCTCTTCAAACGAGCCGACGATGTGGAACTCCACGCCGTCGCCATATTCCTTCTTCATCCGCTTTGCGGCGGCAAACAGCTCGTCCACACCTTTTTCATGCATAACGCGGCCTACAAATAGGAAGCGCACCGGCCCCTCCTGTGGGTAGGGCTGATAGGGATAATCTTCTAAATTGACTCCCGCACCGCTCAGCACCACGTCGCGCCCCTTCGGTACAACGCCGGTGGCAGCGAGGGTGTCCCGATTCCCGGCATTCTCAAAAAAAACGACCCTCGCGCCCTTCAACGCCGGTTTGTAGAGCGCCAGCACAAACTTCTTGAGCCAGCCGCCGTTTTCGATGGCGCTGCCAAGTCCCGTAATGTTCACGGCATAGGGGATGTGCGCCATCCGGCAGGCAAGTCCGCCATAGATGTTGGGCTTGATGGTATAGGTTAGAACAAGGTCGGGCTTGACTTCTTTCAGAATCGCCCGGTATTGGTGAAAGAGCTTGCTGTCATGAAACGGATTCATGCCCCGCCGATCGATGGGAAGTTCAATCACGCGGTCAGCCAAATGCAGAAGCTCGTCCCAGCGGTCATTGTGCGGAACGGCAACTGTGACGCTGGCATACTTTTTCAGCTCTGAGATCAAGTCCTTGCGGAAATCGTAAAGGCCGCCGCTGTGATTGGCCCGTATTGCAATTTTTTTCTGTGATTGGATAAAATCAGGATCTGTTTTCGTGCCATTATTACTTCCACCCACTATCTTTTGGCTGCTTTTGTCGGTTTCTAAACGAATTAGTTTTTTGCTTGCTTATAGATTCCGTCAGGATTCCTAAACCATATTAAATGCATCCCCAGCTTTTCCGGGGCATCGAAATCTTTTGTTTTGTTGTCTCCGACATAACACATACTTTCGAATGAGGCACCAAACCATTCAGCCATGAGTTCAAATGCTTTTGGATTGGGTTTTCGAAACGATGTGCCGCCCAATTCGTCCGTAACAATAATTTTGTCAAATACGTCTCGTATTTTGAGCGCATCAATTTTGGCCTGCTGGCCCTCCGGACGGCCATCTGTTATCAGCCCAAGCTTTTTCTTCTGTTCCCGCATTCTAAGAAGCATTTCACGGACACCCGGATATAAGCTAATTTGCGGACGATGGAATCGATATACTTGCAAGCATCGCTCTTTAAAATTCGCATCTGTAATATGCCTTTCGGTCAAAAGGCAATCAATTGCCGGCCGGTTTTCCAAGAAAAATGTCCACAGCCTTGCTTCTGCTTCGTTTCTCTCAGGAAACAGGTTCGCAACTTGGCTAAATCCACTTCTTACATAGTCTTTTTCGCTATAAAGCGTGTCGTCTAAGTCAAAAAGTATTACTTTAAACTCTGAACTATATTTTTCGACATCTAATACGCTACATACTTCGATCATAGCCTTCACTTCCTTCGTCAATACAAACACTTTGATCGAATCGGCTGTATGTAGCACCATTTCGCGCCGCACACTCCATGTAGCTGAGCGCTTCGCCCTTCAAGAGCCGAATCAACGCAGCTGCACTGTCCGCCCCGGCTTTCATGCTCAAGGGAGCTCCGCCGCCGAAGCGCGGATTGATTTCAATATAGTAATTTTTCTGTGATATATCGTCGTGTATAAGCTGAACCGTAATTTGCCCGCAAGGCTTAAAATCTTTCACAAGGTGTTTCATCTCGTCAATTATGACCTTGTTTTGATATATTTTTGTCTTGAGGACTTCTCCCGAACGAACGGCCAATCGTTCCCGAGGTGTAATAAAAATGGGATTTCCAGTAAAATCACAGAAAATATCAATTGTAAACTCGCGTCCCGAAATAAAAGGTTGAATGATATAGTCGGGAATCAGATTTGCATACGCCGCAAGGTCTGCTTTGTTCTGGACTTTGTATGCGTTTATACTCGAACTGCCGTCAAGCGGCTTAATAAATGCCGGGAATCCATCTGCATAATCTGCGACCTTGTCAACAGGTACAGGGGTATTTAGCCCGATCTGCTTAAAATAATCTGCCGTTTTGCGCTTATCGCGGCACAAAGCAATCCTTTCGACATCAGAAACAAGTACCCTTGTTCCAACTGCCTCAAATTTTGATTTACTCTGTGCCAGAATCAGCAATTCCGTATCAATCGTAGGAATCAGGCAGTCGATTTTCCGTTCTTTGCAAATATCAACAAGCTGAGGAATGTAGTTTTTGTCGTGAATTCGGCTAACACGTACGGCCTCATCGCAAAAGTACAATGCAGGTGCCGTTAGGGACATATCTGCACCTACAACATGCAGGTCTTCGTTCAGCTTTTCTGCGGCGTTCCTGAATGCTTGGACTAATTCAACTCGTCTGCCTATACTCGTTAATAGCAGTTTCATATTGAACACCCACTCTATTTCTCAAAGATAAGCTTTAGGGCCGGTAAACTCCTCTTTTGTCGCGCTGCCCTCCGCGCTGATCCCTTCGCGGGCGAAGACGCAGCGGACGGTCATGAAGATGATCTTCACATCCAGTGCAAAACTAACATGGTCTACATAGTCCACGTCATAGGCAAACTTTTCTTCCCACGTCGCAAGGTTTCGCCCATGCACCTGCGCCCAACCGGTGAGGCCGGGGCGGACGGCGTGGCGGTAATGCTGCTCGTCGTTATAGAGCGGCAGATATTTCACCAGCAGCGGTCTTGGTCCCACGATGCTCATCTTTCCGCGGAAGATATCCCACAGCTCCGGCAGCTCGTCGATGCTCAGCGCGCGCAGCTTCTTTCCGAAGCCCGTTAGACGTTCCTTGTCCGGCAGCAGCGCGCCGGTTTCATCCCGCGCGTCACTCATGCTGCGGAATTTGTGGAGCTTGAAGATCTTCTCATCCTTTCCCGGACGCTCCTGGCAGAAAATCACGGGGCTTCCGAGCTTCACGCGCACAAGAATCGCCGTCACCAGCAACAGCGGCGACAGAACGATCAGCGCACACCCGGACAGCACAATGTCCAGCAGGCGCTTGACGTATTTTTCATAAAACCCAGCCTTATGCCGCATCAGAACATCCCCCGGATGACCTCGCACACGCGGTCCACATCGTCCATGCTCATCTTCGTATCGCTGGGCAGGCATACGCCGCGCGCAAAGAGATCGTCGCCCACCGGCGCATCGCTGACGCTGACAAAGGGGCAGCCTGCGAAGACCGGCTGCAAATGCATGGGCTTCCAGAGGTAGCGCCCCTCAATGCCAGCCTCATTCAGCTTTGCCAGCATTTCACCGGGCGTCACGCCGCAGCCCTCGTCCAGCAGAGCGACAGACAGCCAGCGGTTCGGCTCGGCGCAGTCCAGCTTCGGCTGCATGGTCAGCGGCAGGCCTTTCAGGTTTTCGCAGTAGCGTGCAAAGATAGCCCGCTTCTGCTCCACGCGCAGCGGCAGCACCTTCATCTGCCCGCGCCCAATGCCCGCGCAGATGTTGCTCATGCGGTAGTTGTAGCCGATTTCCTCGTGCTGGTACCACGGCGCGTTTTCGCGCGCCTGCGTGGAGAGCTTCAATGCATGCTTCGCCTCATCCTCCGTCCGGCACAGCAGCATCCCGCCGCCAGAGGTGGTGATGATCTTATTGCCATTGAAGGAAAGAGCGCCGAAGTCACCAAAGGTGCCGCACTTCTGCCCATTGTATGTAGAACCCAACGCCTCTGCTGCGTCCTCAATCAAGGGAACATCATGCTCGCGGCAAATAGCGGTAATTTCGTCCAGCTTCGCGGGGTTGCCGTACAGGTGAACGACGACCACCGCCTTGGGCGTACCGTGCAGTGCAAAGGCGCGGCGCAGGGCGGCGGGGTCCATATTCCACGTCTCCCGCTCGGAGTCGATGAACACCGGCTTCGCACCGCAGTAGGCTGCGGGATTGGCGGAGGCGGAGAAGGTCAGGCTCTGGCAAAAGACCGTGTCCCCCGCCTTCACGCCCGCGAGGATCATGGCAAGGTGCAGCGCCGCCGTACCGGCAGACAGGGCGACGGGATAGCCCTTACCCATGTAAGCGCCTATCGATTTTTCAAACTCGTTGACGTTTTCACCCAGCGGCGCGATCCAGTTCTTCTGAAACGCATCGTGGATGTATTCCAGTTCATATCCCTCGTCCGACATATGAGGGCTGGCCAGCAAAAGTCGTTTATCCATTTTCCACTCCTATGTTTTCGCCCACCGAACACCAAAATTTGCTTCAGTCGGGCGTATTCGCTGCGTTTAAAAGCGCGACAAAGCCGCGTCATTCCTTTTTGCCGCTGCGGCATACAGAAATGCGCAAGTTCATCGATCCATGTATATCGCCGTCTCCCACCCGAAAAACGTTGGGATTACACCATTTTTATTGCTTAATTATACTACATATGGATAAAAAGCGCAATGCCTAACATAAGCGAAAAAGCGGAGTGGTTTTCCTTGTCAGATCATTTTCCGGTTGCACACGCTCAATTCATGTGGTACAATGTTATTCAATAAAGAGAGCGTATAATTCTACGCAAGTGGTAACACGGTAAAGAAAGTATGACTTGCTCAGAATGGAGGGGATCAGATGAAAGCACCGGACAATAGCGCGATTCAGCTTTTCGAGGATCAGAAGATCCGCGTGGCGTGGGATGCAGAGCGGGAGGAATGGTACTTCTCCGTACAGGACGTTGTAACGGTCCTGTCGGAAAGCACCGATCCCAAGCAGTACATCAAGAAGATGCGCGCCCGCGATCCGCAGTTGTCGGCCAACTGGGGTACAATTTGTACCCCGGTTCAAATGCTCGCCGCGGACGGCAATGTCGCGGGCGTGGCGAGGAAAGCGCTGGAAGCCGAAACCGGCAAGCCGGTTGTCACCGCGCAGAACGCCGAGAGCTTCCGCCAGCACGTCACGGATATTGTGACCGACGCGGCGCAGCTGCCGGAGAAAAAGGAGACTGCAAATGAGGAGTGAATCCAAGCTCAGCTACCGAGAAATCCTCGGCAACTGCCGTCCACGGGCAGCATACATCTCCGACTTCAACCGGGAGATGGCAAAATACTTAAAGGGCGGTGAGCCGACATGATCGAACGCTTTGATATCGCGGGCTATGCCCGTATTTCTGTGGATGATGAGCAGGAGCAGAAGAACATCTCTATCGAGAACCAGAAGGCCATCATCGAGGACTATGTAAAAACCCATTTTCCCGGCAGCACGCTGACGTTTTTTGAAGACCGCGACCGCTCCGGCTACACGTTCGAGCAGCGCGAGGGCTATCAGGAGATGCGCCGGGGGCTGATGCGGCACAAGTACGACATTCTCATCATCAAGGACTTTTCCCGTTTCTCCCGCCGCAACTCGCGCGGGCTTGTGGAGCTGGAAGACCTGCGCGACGCGGGCGTGCGCATCATCTCCATCGGCGACGGCGTGGATTTCCCCAATGACGACGACTGGCTGAAAATCCAGTTCCAGTTTCTTGTGAACGAAATGCCCGTCACGGACACCTCCCGCAAGGTGCGCAGCGTTGTGAAGCGGCGGCAGAACGACGGCGAGTGGATCTGCGCCGCACCCTACGGCTATCTCGTCACCGAGGACAAGCAGTTTGAGGTCATCCCCACGGAGGCCGAGACCGTCCGCAAGATTTTTGACCTCTACAGCAACGCCGGTTGGGGCTACAAGAAAATCGCCAACTACCTCACCGATCAGGGCATTCCCACGCCGCGCATGTCCGAGCGGATGCGCAAGGAGGCGGCGGGCAAGAAGACCAAGCGGGAGGCCAAGAACGCATGGGCCATCGCCACGGTGCAGGGCATTCTCGACAACGATTTTTATATCGGCACGCTCCGTCAGGGCAAGTATACCCGCGCCAAGATCAACGGCAAGGAGATCAAGCGCAACGACGATGAGCATATCGTCATTGAAAACCACCATCAGGCCATCATCGACTACCGCACCTTCGCCATCACCCGTGCGCTGCGGGAAAAGCGCAGCCGCAGCAACTACCGCGGCGTGAAGATCAACGACAATGTGTACTCCGGCTTCTTGCAGTGCGGCGACTGCGGCAGTCCGCTGTTCGCCATGAGCCGCTCCGACCTCGCCCCCGCCTACACCTGCGGGACGTATCACCGGCGCGGCCTCAAGGGCTGCACCAGCCACCATATTCGCGTTGATAAACTGGACGAGCTGCTGAAAGGCTATGTGCGCAAGCTGGCGGACAGCTCCGCCGCTATGCTCGAACAGCTCAACGAGGAATTAAAGCGCGAGACCGAGCAGGTGGCGGAAACGGAGCAGTCTGCGGACAATCTCGCCGAGGTGCTGGCCGATCTTACCGAGGAATTGAAGGTCACGAAGCGCCAGCGCATCCGGGAGATCATGAAAAAGCCGGAGCAGGAAGCCTCCATCGAGGCGCTGTATGACGAGATGGAAGCCGACCTCCAGAAGAAGATCGACGGCATCCACCACCAGATCGACCTGCTGAGCGACAAGCGCAACACCATCATTCAGGTGAACCGCGTGGCCAAGACCGCCATCGACGTGTTCCGCGACATTCTGGAAAAGGACAAGCTGGAGCGAAACGACCTGGAGCTGCTGATCGACAAGATCCTCGTCTATGAAGATCATCTTGAAATTAAGCTCAAAGCCGACATTGACACGCTGCTGCGCTGCGGAACCCTCCCCGCGGAAACGGAGGACGCCGCAAATTTTCGTGAAGGCACGGAAAATATCGAAAACACGCTGATTCAGTCCCCAAAAGGCCGCGAGGACAAGGTTTTCCGTGTCAATGTTATCAGTAACGGCGACCCGTTGGAGATCTACACGAGCAAGGACGGGGAGGTCATTTTTAAGAAGTATTCCCCTATCAGCGAGCTGGGCAGCATTGCGGCGCAGTACTGCGAGGTACTGTTCCGGACGGCCGGTTATCCGGTACTCATCACCGACCGAGACCATGTGGTGGCGGTCAGCGGCATCAGCCGGAGGGAGGTGCTGGAGCGCAGGGTATCACCGGGCCTGGAGGATCACATTGAGAACCGCAAAAGCTATATGGCGGGCGATGGGCAGCCCCTGCAGCCCATTGAAGGCATGGCCTATTACGCACTGGCGCAGTCCCCTATCATCTCCTCCGGGGATGTATGCGGCAGTGTGATGTTCCTGCAAAACAAGGAGAATGACCGTCCCGGCGAGGCCGAACAGAAGCTTATAGCGGCGGCGGCAAGCTATCTGGGCAAGCAAATGGAGCTATGAGCAGAATAGAAGAAAGGCCCACCTCGAAGGGAATTCGGGGTGGGCCATATTTTAGTGCTTAGGGATTACTCTTCATCTTTTTTAGTGAACTTTTTAGCGCCGAAGCAGAGAGCGTCTACGGCTGCCAGGCCAACAAAGACCTAGCCAATGTTACCAGGAGCCGCGCCGGTACCAGGGTTCTCCTTGGTGCCGTTATTGTTTCTATCGGGGCAGGTGATGATGGTGATAGAACCGGTGGACTTGGTGTAGCTGCACTGATTACTGCAGTACTTGCTGTCTCCTCCAAAGGTGTGATCCGCACGGGATTCGGCTTTCTCATAAGCTCAACAACAGGTGGCTCCTCAGTTGGGAGCTACTGCGCAGCAGAATCCATGACCTTAATTGACATGGTGACCGCAAATGAGGCAGACTGAATTGTATTAACACCAGTGCTAGTGTATTGCATAGGTTCTCACTTTCATTTTGATAATTGGAGTGGAATCCCCTAGGGGATTGTTGGAGCTATACTTCCTAATTTTCATCCTAATTCTACCATCACATTCAATACAATGCAACCATTTATGTGAAATAGAACATGATAAAATAACTTAGTGTCATTTATTTTTGTTATAGAAACTTATCACAGCCTAATCACTTCTAAATCCCTGCAATTACGCTGTTTCCAGAGTTGTTAGAAGTGGATAAATGCCGAGAAATGTAGGTAACTCGTGCATTATTTCTACACTACTCATGCATCTATATTCCTACACAAAGTCAGCCTCCTCGTTGTGCTGAGTGCCTTTGTTGGTGCTCCCACTTCGGGGAGGCTTTTCTTTGTTTTTACAAGCTATTTTATTTTTTCGATTTCATCTTTCAACCACTCAAATTCTCTCTGGGTGTAAACCTTTTCGGTGATGTCAGAGATCTTGTGACCGACCATATATTTGATTGCGTACTCGTCAACGCCGTACTTCTTAGCCATCGTCACAAAATGTTTACGACCATCATGCGGTCTATGCTCAGGGTTCAAATTCAATTCGTCTCGAATCATACCAAAGCCTTTTTGGTATCGAGCATAAGTAAGTGCAGTGTTTTTGCTACGAGCATTCGAATTAACATAGTTGAGCAGGTACAGACTTCCAAGTTCCTGAGCCTCTTTATATTTTCGCTCAACCAAATGACGAATCTTCGAGTGAATTGGAACCACACGATCTGTACCGGCATCTGTTTTGATACCGCCTCGGAAAGTCCAGTTTTCCAAATCCACATTCTTTAATTCCAGCAAACCAAGTTCCTGGGGTCGCCAACCAGAATAGCACTGAATGAGCAGGACATCTACAAGCATTTTATCATCAGCGTGTTTCCAAAGCAAGTCCATCTCTTCGTCCGTAAAAGGAATATGCTCGTTCTTAACTGTGACGATTTCTTTGATTGTTTCCTCACTGAGGTTAAAAGTTCGCGAATAGTTTCGGTCAACAAGCTCATACTCCAAGGCATAATCCAACATCAAGTTAAACAAAGACTTAATCTGGTTCTTCATGGATGCACTTGGTGTTTTTTCTTTGTCTCGAACCTTCGATATGCCTTCATCCATACAACCTTTTACATGACGAGCGCGGACATCTTTGACTCGCATATCATATACGGCCGAGCAATACCCCCATGCTGAAGCTACCGAACGAGTGCTTTTAACTGTCTTCTCGTATTCGGCAAGCCATTTCTCGTAAAGCTCTTTCATAGTGATAGACGGTTCAAGGTCGTAAGGGTTCTTATTGTACTCGACGAGAGCAGCGTATGCATCGTTGTAGGTTGGAAAATAGGACTCCGGTTTAAGAGGTTTACAGATAGGCCGTCCGTTCGAATCCTTTCCTACACTTATCATAGCTCGAAATGGATTGCGGAGATTCCGATTCTTGATCTCACTGATCTGCCCGAAACCATTTGGCAGTCTACGGCGTTTATTGTTCTTATTTCGAGGTTTTCTTGGCTTTATATTTGGCTGTAATGGAAACCCACAGTGAGGACAAGAAACTGCTTTGTCGCTTACTTGTAATTCGCATTCAGGACATTTTATCAGCATTATTATCACCTTCCCCATTGATTTGCTATTAGTAATCATATATCATAAGTGTAGGAATGTCAACTCCTACATTCCAACTTTTCTTATTAGTTTAGGGAGAAATGAGATATGATTAGAGATAACCAATCAATTTGCCCCAAATGTGGAGGGCAGCTTAAATACTACGATCATGTTCAAAGATTGGTACGGACGAAATTCGGAAACAAAAAATGGGTAGCTATTAGAAGACTTCGGTGCTGTAAATGCCATGCAGTTCATCGAGAGCTTCCTGACTTTATATTTCAGTATGGTATCTCGTTCGGTGCTATTGCTGTCGGTATCACAAAGTTTGTCGGCACCTTCCGAAAAGCTATTGAAGATATCGGCAGTTTCAAGGAATCTTTTATCGGAATTCTTGACAGTGTTCGAGGATGCTTTGAAGCTTACCAGACTCAGTTACAGGCTGGTACATTGCTGAAGATCGCGTCTGCTATTGCTATTCTTACTGCATCTTTGATTGCGCTTAGTCTTGTGGACAGCGAAAAGCTGAATGTAGCCCTTGGAGCAATCACTGTGCTATTCGCTGAACTTCTTGCTTCGATGGCTGTATTCAACAAAATCAGCGGTCAGGCAACTGGTGTGATGAAGAGTGTAACTGCTATGCTCGGAATTGCTACGGCAGTGCTGATTTTAGCGAGCGCACTTAAAAAGATTGCTGATCTGGATGCAAAGCAGCTTACTACTGGTCTGATTGGCGTTGCAGGTTTGACGGCTATGATGGTTGCCGCAGCCAAAGCTATGAGTTCCAACAGTAAAACCATCATCAAGGGTGCTACTCAAATGGTGATCTTTGCAGCCGCAATCAAGATTCTTGCTTCTGTTTGTGAGCAACTTGCTAAATTGGACTGGAACCAACTTGCGAAAGGTCTTGTCGGCGTTGGTGTATTGCTTGCCGAGGTTTCTCTGTTCCTGAGAACCGCAAAATTCAGCGGTAAATCCATTACTACGGCTACAGGT
>OLVO01001452.1_pt1 | contig 23986 bp, 20 predicted proteins | sample 1672571 | NCBI WGS metagenome assembly OLVO01 (sample SAMEA3136700, study PRJEB25190) | human gut metagenome | biome: human gut; feature: human-associated habitat; material: faeces | place: Austria | collected 2013
CTGCGCGGCGCGCCAGCCCATCACGCGGCGCAGGGTGGCGATGGGCAGCGCCTGGCCCGGCGCCCCCAGGATGCAGCAGATGGCAGGGCGGAAAAAGCGCCTGAACTCCTCCACGTCCGGGATATAATGCTCAAACCATACGGTGAACATCCCGGTCAGGCCCTTGGGGAACTCCTCGCAGTCCAGCGTCTTTTTGTCCAGCAGCATATCGCACAGCAGCTGTGCATACAGCGCTATGCCCTCGCTGCGGGCGGTCATTCTTTCCAGCGCTTCCCCCCACTGCGGGTCGCTGCCGAAGGTTTTTTCCAACCGGAAACAGAAAAACGCCCGCATGTCGGCCAGGTTCTCCGCCGAGCCGCTCGGCAGCTCTACCCGCAGGGCCGTTTCGGTAAACGGTTTCAGTGCCGGTACATCCCGCCCGCACAGCAAAAAGCGGATCCAGTCCGGCAGCTGCGCGGCGTAACGGAAAAGCACCTTCGCCAGCGCGTTGGTTTCATGGCCCGCTTCATCCAGTCCGTCGATTACGATGGCCATGTGCCTGTGTGCTCCATCGACAATGTGCTGGAACGGCTCCGCCAGCAGGCAGGAAAACAGCTCCTGCTCGTTCATCCTCGCAGTCTCCTTGCGGCTGTCGGGCAGGAACTCCAGTAAAATTTCCCGATACTCCGGCAGGCGGCACGCCAGCAAAAACGCTAGGGTCTGGATGACCGTGCGGGGGTCGTTGAAATAATCGCAGTCGCTGTCCAAAAACAGGGCCGCCGCCACACGCCCGTTATACTGTGCATAATGGCACGCCCATGCGCTCTTTCCCACAGCCGGTGCTCCGGTCAGGAACAAGGTGCGCGGGGCGTTTTCGTCGTCCAGCCAGGCGTCAACCCTTTGGGTCAGCCACGCGCGGCCGATGAACGGGTTTTGCAGCAGCTTATTTTGCCTGGCCGTACCGTAATAAACGGTGAGCCGCTGCTTGATCGTCGTGATCTGACCGACGAACTCCACGTTCTCCGGGCTTTCGACCACGGCGAACAGCTCCTGCATCCGCGCGGCAAACCAGGGCTCAAAAACGTCACTGCCCTGTGCGCGCTTTTCCCGCCAGTCGCTCATGTCCAGCCACTGACGATCCGCCACGGATTGCGGCGGGTTCACGTCGCCTTCCTTATCCAACAGGATGGAATATACCCTGCGCCCGCCCCGCACGCCGACGGCGATGGAAAGCTCATCCAGGCAAACGCCGCCCTGCCTGCAGCTGTATGCGCTCAGGCAGCCGATCACGCCGTTGCTGTTCAGAACGCCGTTCTCGATTTTCTGCCGCCAGGAGGAGCTGAAGGTTATTTTCTCCGTATCACGCCAGACATGATGGCCCCTGTCTTTTACGGCATGAAAGATTTTGCAGGTGATGAATTGATCTTTCTTTTCGTGGCCGTAGGAGAAAAACAGGTTCAACGGCTTGCACGTTTTGTTATCGCTGCCCATAAACAGGTTCCTTTCTGCCGATGCTTTTCTTTATTATCCCGCATTATACGGCGTTTTTCAAGAAGAAATCGTTTCTTACCACAGCTGCTGAAACTCCTTTTTCCTGAGCTCCATCAGCAATTTCAGCTCTTTATAAATTTCTACAGCCGCTTCCCCCATGCAGTCAGCGGATGCATACGGTGGAAATTCATACGCGGCCGTTATGGCTCCGCTTTTATCCAGCGAAAATTTATTGTATTGGCTCCCGTCATTTAAACAGTTACAAAGCTCGACCGCTATAGCTCTTTTTTCCTGAGGTATCCCATTTACAATCCCGTATGCGCGCCAGCCGAACCGATGTTCCTCTTCGCAAGGGATCATCGCAGCCCTTATCTCTTTTTTGTCTACCGTGACAGTCGAAAACAAAATCTCCACATCCATATAATGCTCATACTCACAGGGCAGACCGTGCGCACGAAACGCCTTTTGCATCCTTTTCAATGTTTTATCCATCGTGGATCCTCCCTTGCTTTTAGTATCTCCCAGTGTATTTTTGTGCGTACAGCAATGCAAGAGCCGCACAGATAAAAACGCTCCCATCGGTTTTTATCTCCCAACTGTCTTGTATTGTCCCTGCATTTCTTTTTTAATACAGGCACACAAACACGAAGGAGTTGACCTGTATGGACATTTGCGGAACGTTCGACTGTATTTTTGAGCCGAAGCTACTTACCTTTGCGCTGACCCTGCCGGCATTCGGTTTGAGCCGTCCCGGCCCCGTGCACCGCGTTTGGAGCGGCGTTGTGCTGTACGGCTGGAGCATTTCGCTGCTGTTGGCGCTGTTTTTCTTTCGGGTGGATGACCTCTTGCTTGCCGAGGCGTTGAAAGACTTTGTGTTTCCCGCGCTGGTGCTGCACATTATTTTGCATGAGCTGAGCCACGCCATGGCCGCCTGCACCCACGGCATCCAAACAGAGTGTTTTATGATTGGGATACTCCACCTGCTTCCGGTCGGCGGCACGGTTCTTCCGGAGCTTTGCAACGCTCCCGACTCCGTACGGCTGCAAGTCACTGCCGCTGGGCCGCTGAGCAACCTTATGGCGGCTTCCCTTGCCTGTGTAGCCGCACATTTCGGCTTTTGCCGCGATTTCATGATGGCATTTGCCCTGGTGGGAGCCCCGCTTGCCATCCTGAACTGTCTGCCCCTGCCGCATCTGGACGGTGCCGCGCTGCACGCAGTGTTTGCCAGGCCGCAAAAGCTGTATCCGCGTGCCCTTTTCTTCGCCCTCACCTTCGGTTCCGCGGCGGGGATCCTGCTGGCCTGTCTGCCCTTTTATATTGCGTGGATCCTCGCCTTTTTTGGCTGCGGCACACTCTGTGCCGTACTGCCGCTGCAGTCCTTTGATTTTTGGGCCCACACCTTTGGTTTTTGCTGTGCTTTACTGCTTGCATGTACCAAGCTGTCAAGTTATCTCGGCTATATCGGTATTGTCGGCTTTGGATTTTGTCTTTTGCTGGCGGTATGGTTTCCCCTGGCGTTAGAGCTGTTTTTCTCTGGTCTTATTTTTCTTCAAAGTACGAAAAGGAGGTCGCCAAAATGAAAAAAAGGCTTGAAGAGGACTTAAACCACCTCTTGCAATCAGGCATAGAACTCGCAGAGAGCGGCAGCCTCTCTTTAGCAATTTGCCGTCTGCGCAGTGGGCTGTCTACCGCCAACCACGACTATTTTACGACGGATGACCCGGAGCTTCTTCTTTTCTCTGCCCGCTTCAGCAAGGCACTTGGCGATGTTAGGCTGATGATGGAAAATTTCTCCGGTGCAGAGGACAGCTATAACACCGCACGGAGCATCCTTTGGCTGTTGGAGAAAAGCAATGCTCCGCTTGACGGGCACGCCATCCGCACAGCCTTACTGGAAGCGACCCGTGGACTTGGTGACACTGCCTATGCCAATGGTCTGCTAAGCGACGCGCGTCTGTATTATCAGTCCCTGCGCGAAATGTGCATGCAGTCAAAAGAGCAGACCGATCTCGTAAAGCAGCTGCACCTGCACGTCTGTCGTCGTTTGGCAGATGCTGCGGCAGACCGTCGCGGGACCGGCAGCACGCTTGAGACTCTTCTGCAGGAGGAATCAGAGCTTGTCGGCAGCGGCGGCTTTTCCGCAGCGCAGCGCGAGGAAACACGCCGCCGCTGCGAGGCTTTGCCGCTTGTGGCAGAGCTATACGATGAATCCGACACCTATACGGGGAGAATCCATGCTGCCTGTAATGAATCCGTCGAAACCAGAACAGCCCTTTTGGAAAAACAGCTTTTTCTCTGTGATAAGGCCCGGAAGCTTCACGGGACAAGCTACGCTCTCTATCGCTGCACCATGACCTGCTTTGTTGCCGCCATTGTTGTGCTCGACGATCCCTCCGCGGCTCTTTCATGGTGCCTACGCGCCGAGCGCTATAACGAAGGGATTTCCAGGAACAGTGCGCTGTGGTGTGACCGGCTTTACGGAGAGACGGGGCTTCATGCAGCGCTTGTAAGACAGCTAAACAAAGAACAGGAGTAATCGTATTATGAAATTTCCGATGATTTGCAAAATGATTGAGGGTACGCCCGCGCAGATGGATCTTGCGTCGTATCATCTTTCCCAGCGCACCGTGTTTTTTTCCGGCCAGGTAGACAGTGCCTCCGCCGATCTGCTCGTGCAGGAGCTTCTCTACCTGTGCAACAAATCCCAGGAGCCTATCGTGATGTATATCAACAGCCCGGGCGGTGAGGTGGCCTCCGGCCTGGGCATCTGGGACACAATGCAGTATATCAAAAAGCATTGTCCCCTCATCACATGCTGCAATGGGCAGGCGGCCTCCTTTGCAGCGCTCCTGCTGGCAGCCGGCAGCAAGCGCTATATCGTGCCCAACGGCGATGTCATGCTGCATCAGCCCAGTATCCTCGGTACCGGCGGCCGCGCGGTGGATATGGACATAACTGCCCGCCACATCATGGCGCAGCGTGACAGGCTGGCCGACCTGCTTGCGCAGGTAACCCACCAGCCCAAAGAAAAGGTCGTGGAGGATATGAGCCGCGGGGATCTGTGGCTTTCGGCAGAGGATGCCCTCGCCTACGGTCTTTGCGATGTAATTGGTCTGCCTGATCTTACGGAGGTGTAACTTATGCGGAAGCCCATCGGTGTCAACAGCCTGACAGCGTACATTCATGATATTTGCGTCACCCCGGCCCCCTATGCAAGCGGCCTCCTGCGCCCCGCCCCGGTTTTTCTGTATCTTCCGCAGGGAGGCGGCCGCACAACGCTGGCCCGCTATGCGGCAGCACAGTTTGAGAAGGCCCGCATCCTGCCGTTTGTCTCCCGGTCCCACCTGCTGGAGAGCACTGCAGACGGAAGCCTTGCGCAGTTTCGCCTGATTGAAGATTCCCTAACCTGCGGCGCGGGGTATACCAACCATTTTGACGGCGTGGCAGCGCTGGGGCTGGACACCGCCAAGCTTTGCGAGTCGCTGCAGGAAGCATGCACCGACGCGTTTTTTGACGCGCTCGTTCAGGCCTCTGCGCATTGCTTCCTGCTGCTCTTTGCAGACAGCCCCACCCCCGCCTCCGAGCGGGTAAAGCACGCCCTGACAGCGCGGCTGCAAAATCTTGTCTGCCTGCCCTATGAGCCCTACACGCAGGCCGAGCTTGCCGCCATTTTGCAGGCGCGGCTGCAGGACAAGGGCGCCCCCTGCCCCGGCAGCAAGGCCCTTACCGCGCTTGTAAAAGAGGCGCACGTCACCACCCTGCCGCAGCTGGACCCGCTGGAAAAGCAGCTGATCCTGTCCGCCTACCGTTCTGCACCCGTGCCGGAAAAGGAAGAGAGGTTACATAAAAATGTTTGATGAACGCTGGAACGACGACTACGAGATCGAGCAGACGCTTTCTCTCTGCGGGAGCCATGCCGGTGGGCCGGTACTGCATGTGCGCGGCGGGAAGGCCTTCTGCTACGCGGGGGAGAACTCCTGCTTATTCTCCGGTGTGCCCGGCAGCGGGAAAACACGCTGCGGCACGATTCCCTATGTGCTCTCCGCTCTGCAGGCCCATGAGTCTGTCCTGGTGGTGGACATCAAGGGCGAGATCTACCGCGAAACCGCTAAGTATATTCCCGAAGCCTATCGCGGGCATATTTACAAATTCGATTTTCGTGACGTGCAAAATTCCGAGCGTTGCGATCCGTTAAGCTATATCCATCACCTGTACAGTGTCGGGGACGAAAAAAGCCGCGAGCTCGCCTACAGCCTTTTAAGTGACTTTGCCCACAGCGTATGCGCACCTGCCCCCAACAGCGACCCCTTCTGGAACCAGTCTGCAGCCGCCCTTTTTATCGATGCGGCACAATTTTTAATGCAGTATGCCGCACCGGAGCAGGTCACGGTCGCCAATGTCTTTCACCTCGTTTCCAGCGGCGCCCGGCGCTCTTCGCTGGCACACTCAGCGTTGGAACGGCTTATCTCCCTTTTCCCCGCCGACGGAAACAGCTGGAAAATGCAGCTTGAGTCCTACGCCACCGGCTGCAGCGACACCTCTGCCGGTATCCGGCAGGTGTTCTCGACTGCGTTTGCGCCCTTTCTGCAGCTGCCGGGTCTGCGCGCCATGGCCGACAACACCTTCCGCATTCATGACCTGAACGTGGAGCAGCCGACGATCCTGTATCTGATCCTTCCCGATGAACGCAAGGAGGCCTATGGCGCGCTGGCGATCCAGCTGCTGAACCAGCTTTGCAGCTTTTACCTGAGCACCGCAGAGACCTCCTACCAGGGGCGTCTTCCCGTCAGGACGAATTTCATCATAGAGGAGGCCGGCAACCTTCCCCCTCTCCCCTGCCTGCCCTCCCTGTTGAACGCCGGGCGCTCGCGCAATCTCCGTGTGGCACTGGCCGTGCAGTCGCTTTCGCAGCTGGATGTGAACTACGGTCCCAATACGGCTAAAAGCATCCGCAATGCGGCTGCCGTGCAGGTGGCGTTCCGCTCCAACGACATCACTACCTGCCGCGAATTGTCTGAGCTGTGCGGGGATCGCTGGGCCCCGGGTGCCAACGGCCAATATGTGTCCGAACGTCTGTTGACCCCCGCCATGGTCCACACACTGCCGCATCGCGCTGCACTGTGCCTGGTAAATGAAAAAAAATGGGTCGCCAAGCTGCCGGACTACACCGAGAGCTTTCTGCCCCGCCAAGCCGGCTGCCCTGCCGCAAACGTTCCCACGCCCTCTCAAAAGCAGAAGGCGCCGTTCGACACTGCCCTGTTTACGAACGCCCTTACAAAAAACGTACTCTGTGATGCGCAGACAAAGCCGTTTCTAAAGGAAGCTCGTCATCCGCCGGTTCGGAGCCTTGACGATTTTCTTTCCTCGGAAAGCAGCGAGGCACCCGCGCCCGTGCTGTACAGCCTTGGGATCTTCCGGTATCAGAGCCGCGCTTCCGTATTGGTTGACTGTCTGAGCCGCCATCTGCAGCCGGAGCGGGAGGAGCTTGCGCAGGCCCTTTTGGGCGGCCGCCCCATCACTGTAAGGCTGGCGAACCGCGCAAAGCTGCTTTCTCTGAAGAAGAAGCTGACAGAGCTCGGCTTTACTGTAAGTGATCTGAGCTTGTAAACGACTCTCCGCACAAAGGCAGGGCAGTGCCACACCGCCCTGCCCTTGTGCTTGTGTTTTTAAGATATTATGACATGGTGTCATAATATCTTTTTCTTTTTTTCCGCGTTTTTATCCAAAATAAAACGTCTTGCAATTTTATTTTTCTATGGTATAATAAAGTTAAATCATTAAAGTTATAACCTTATGGATAACACCTTTTCTCGGATTAGGAGGTTTTTATGGTAAAACTCGACTATGCGCGGCTGAAAAATATACGCCTTGAGCAGGACATCACCCAAAAGGAGCTTGCCACTGCCACCGGTGTAAACCTTTCCACCATCAAGCAGATTGAAACCGGCCGCAGCGCAACCGACCTCGAAAACATCGAGAAGCTATGTGCCTATCTGGAAGTCGACATCAACGAAATCTACCACCCCGACTTCCACGACACCAAGGTGCTCTGCATGCTCAACAACAAGGGCGGCTGCGGCAAGACCAGTCTTTGCAGCGGTATTGCTACGTCGATGGCCGAGCTGGGGCTGCGCATCCTTGTCATCGACGGCGACGGTCAGCGCAACCTGTCCAGCAGCTTCGATATGCCCCGCAGCGAGAAGAACTTCGGCGCGGCGGTACTGGCGGAGCAGGATTTGAACGGCTACATACAGCCCACCAAATTTGAGAATATCGACATCATCGTGGCCGATGTTTCGATGGGTACGCTGGACATGGCGCTGTTTACCAAGATCAGCCGCGAGAACATCGTGCGCAGCATCCTGCGCCCCGTTGTCGAGCGCGGGTATTACGATTACATCCTCATCGACACGAACCCGAATCTGTCGCTGCTGAACTTTAACATCGTCAATGCGTCGAATTACGTTTTGATCCCCGCCCAGCCCGCCAGCTTTGATTTGGACGGCCTGGCCGTGGTGCTGCAATTTGTCGAGGGCATCAAACCGTACAACCCGACTTTGCAGGTGGGCGGCATCATCATCAACCGCTACGACGCCCGCAACCGCCTGATTACCGAGGCGGCCATGGACCAGCTGCGGGAAAGCTACAGCGCCCTGCTGTTTGAGCAGATCATCCGGGTGGACAGCCGCCTGCAGAACGCCCAGTGGGAGAACCGCCCCGTGCTGGACTACGCAGGCAGTGCGCGTATCTCGAAGGAATACCGCGCCCTTACGAAAGAAATTTTGAAGCGCTGCGTTTGAGAAAGGCGGTAATACTGTATGGCTTTAAAAAAACGGACCGTCGTCTCCCCCGCTGCCGGTGCGGTGTCTCTCCCCTCTTTGATGGCCGATTTGCCCGGCACACGGCGGCTGGAGGAAGTGCCGCTGGACAAGCTCTCCCCTGCCCCGGCTGACTGGAACTTTTACGCGCCGCTCCCCGACGACAAGCTGCTAGAGCTGATCGAGAGCATCCGGGCCAACGACCTGCTCCACCCCATTGTGGTCTGGAAGCAGCCCGACGGCGCGCTGATGATCCTCTCCGGCCACAACCGCGTGCGGGCCTACTCGGCTTTGCTGGAAAAGACCGGCGAGGACAAATACCGCCGCATCCCCGCCACCGTGCTGACGGACATCACCGCCGACGAGGCGCACGAGATCGTCGTCGATTCCAACTACGTGCAGCGCGTGCTGACGCCGTCGGAGAAGGCGCGGAGCATCTCCCAGAAGTACGCGCTGGCCGGGCGCAAAAAGCGCGGCAGGAACGGCGTGCGCAAATCAAAGTATGAACAGATCGGCGAAGAATACAACCTCTCCGCCCGCCAGATCGCGCGGTATGTGCGGCTGGGCAGTCTGGACGGCAGCCTGCTCAAGCTGCTGGACGGCGGCAAGCTGCCGCTGACAACGGCGCTGCGTTTGGTGGACTTCCCTGCCGAGAGCCAGAAGTATTTGGCCGCTCACCATGCCGACGAGCTGGCAGGCCCCAAAATGGCCAGGCTGACCGCCGCCATGACCCCGGAGCAACTGGATGCTGCCCTGCAGGCAGAACCGCAGACCGTGCGCGTTTCCGTCACCGTGCCCGCCGCGCTGGAAGAGGATTTCCGCCGCATGGCCGAGGAATGGCTGCACACCCACCGCTGAGCCTGTAGGGGCCGGGCGTGCCCGGCCCGCAGCTTTCCCACAAATAACCGCCTTTCCGGGCAAGATATTATGTCACCATGTCATAATATCTTGTAAATATAGAGTCGATACGAATAGGATATTATGTCACCATGTCATAATATCTTTTTGCAAGGAGGTTGGCCGTGCCCAAAAAAAAGCAAGTTCTGCCCACGCCCAAGGCAAAGCTTTATATCGAGGACGCCGCCCTGCTGGTGCCCATCTTTCAGAAGGAGCCGTTTATCACCTTTCAGGAATTGCAGGCTAAATACGGCGATATTCTGACCGACCAGCAGATCTACCGCGGTCTGCTCGGAACGTTTGCCCCCTACGTCAGCGAGCGCCGGGAGGAAGCCTTTCAGGAGCAGCTTTTACAGGCCAAGCAGGCCGCGCTGCAATTGGAGATCCTTTCCCACCCGGTCGGCGGCAGTCTGACCATGCCGGAGACAGAGGTCCGGTCACTGGCAAGGGCATCCTTCAACAGCATGCTGGACGGTATGCCGGCCGGCATGGCCTGTTACATTACCTGCGCGGTAAACGCCATGTATGCGGGCGATGTGTCCGGCCTGAAAAACGAACCGCTTTCCGAGCGGATGCTGCTTTCCAGTGCGAACCAGGGCCCACTGGAAAAATACAGTATGCAGACGGATTCCATCTTCCGCAATCTGCCCAAGCTGCTGCCGGAGGAGGAAAACGAGGTCTACGTCGGCAAGAGCGCCGGAAAAAACGTGTCCACCATCGTGACGATGGATTTTCCGAAAACCATCGCGTTGGACAGCGGCGGCAGCCTGACGAGCTTTGATAAGGCTATCTTAAACGGCGTTTCCTCGCTGCTGATTGCGGGAACGATTTATTTCACCATCCCGATGCTGTACCGCGCCATGATCGGAAGTGAAAACCCCAGTATGCGGGAGGAGGCCGTCCGGACCATCCGTGACCGTCTGGAATTTATGCGGCACGCCACCATCACACTGGACTGCACCGAGGAGGCCGCCGCCCACTTTATTAAGGAAGGGCAGAACCTGCAGAGCCTGACGCTCTCGCAATATCTCTTGCCGATGAACCGGATGAACGCCGTGCTCAACGGGCGGGAGGTCGAGGCGTACTTCCTCATCGACACGCCACCGCTGTTCCAGTATGCGTCCAGCAAGCGGCAGATTTCCCTTGTGGATATGGACCTTTTGAACGTACACTTTGAAGCCGACTCTCCTCTGGCCGGGGCGAGCCTGAACAACACCCCCGCCATCATTGTGCTGAAGAACTACCTGCTGACCCGCATTGAGGGCATGAAGAACCCAAACAACCGTCTGCAAAGCCGAAAGATTTTGTTCTCGTCCATCTACGAGGAGCTCGGCGAGCCGTCGCCCATCAAGCAGCGCCGCCAGCGCCTGCGCAACTACACCGAGATCTATCTCGAGTATCTGACCCAGCAGAACTACATCAGCGGGTACAGCTTCACCCGCACCGGGCGCGTTGTGGACGGGGTAGAGATCGTGCTGGACCGCACCACCCGCAAGCCCGCGCCAACGCCCGAGCTGACTTTGCCCGATGAAACGAATAAGGGCCGCTTCAAGCCCAACAAGCAAAAACCGCGCAAGCGAAACATGATACGATAGTTGCGATTTTAAAACCACAACTGATGACCCAATACAGCCTTACCAAAGCCACATTTGATGACCATACGTGCTTCACCAAAGCCACAAATGATTACCACCAAAGCTACATCTGATGACCGCCAAAGCCACATTTGATGACCCAAGCACCCCGCAAAACCCCTGTTTTTTCACATTTCAACAGCAAATTTTCGCATTTTGAAAAGTGCTGTATGTACTGTAAGTACTGTATGATATCTTTCCCTTTTTTACAGGGAGGAAAAGATACAGTTTTTCCCTGTAAGAGGAGAAGTTTTCGTATGAGAAAAACGGATGCCAAAACCTTAAAAAGCTGCCTGCCTCAATGGCTGCGGGAGCACGGGCTGCCCCTGCATAAGCCGTTCGCCTGCCTGAACCACGCGCACCAAGACGCGCACCCTTCTATGGGGTACAATGAAAAAAATCAGACCGTCCACTGCTTTGCCTGCGGCGCGACCTACGATATTTTTGACTTAGTGGGACAGGAAGAAAATCTGACGGATTTTCCTTCTAAAATGAAAGCCGTCAACCGGCGCTACGGCGGGGGCGAGGTCATCCGGGTAACGGCGAAGCCGACGCAGGCTTTTCCTTATAAGGAGAAAGCGGGCAGACCCGACCCCTACTTTACCGGGCGTGGCTTGTCCGATGAAACGGTACGGCGGTTTGGTTTGGTGGTCGAGAATGGCTATGCGGTGCTGCCGGTCTTTGCGGAGGGTGTCTGCCGCAGCGTTTGCCGCCGCGCCATTGACCCGGCTGTTGAACCGCGCTACCAGAACAGCCGCGGGGCGATGCAGCTTTGGAACAGCGCTGCTATGGAACGTGCGGCAGGGGAAGCACTGTTTGTGACGGAGGGCATTTTTGACGCCCTTTCCTTAGAGGAACTGGGATTCCCGGCTGTAGCGCTCTGCGGTGCGGCCAACACCGGGCGGTTGATGCAGGCCTTGGACGCGCGGGAAGCAAAGCCGGATAGGGTGATTCTTGCCGGGGATTCCGACGCGGCAGGGCAGGGGATGAATGAGAAGCTGCGGGAGCAGCTGACGGCCCGCGGTATTGCGTGCGCGGTGCTGGCCTTGCCGGAGGGCTGCAAAGATGTGAATGAAGCATTAGTGCAAGACAGGAATGCGCTGCAAGCCGCCTGTGAGGCTGCCATAGCGCCGCAGGAGGTGCGGCAGCAACCGACCCTGGAGGACGAGTTCCTCGCGTATCTGGGCCGCCGCGGGGACGCTGCGGTGATGTCTACGGGTATCGCCGGTTTGGACAAGGCGCTCGACGGCGGTCTGCACGCCGGGCTGACCGTGCTGGGTGCGGTTTCCAGCATGGGCAAAACCTCCCTGATGCTGCAAATGGCCGATACGCTGGCCGCTGCGGGGAGAAATGTGCTGTTTATAACAATTGAAATGTCCCGCATGGAGCTGATCGCCAAAAGCGCCGTGCGCGGCACAAGGGAGCGTGCGCGGCCCCTGCTGGACGGCAGGCTGCCGGAAGAAAAAGTGCGCGGTCTGATTTCCGCTTACAGGCAAAAGACCGGCGGCAGGGTAGAGCTGTGGGAGCCGGATGCCCCGCTGACACCAGCGCTTTTGGATGAAAAAGTGTCGGCCTTCTGTGAGCAGCACGAAAGCCCGGTGCTGTTTCTGGATTATCTGCAGCTTGTCGCCCCGGCGCGCGCGGGCATGACCGAGAAGCAGACCGCCGACGCCGCCGTCGCCATGCTTAAGCAGCTGGCACGCCGGTATGAGATGCCGGTGATTGCGGCGTCCAGCCTGAACCGCGAGGCTTACCGCCCCGGCAGTGCCGAGCCGGGTATGTCGGCCTTCAAGGAGTCCGGCAGCGTGGAGTACAGCGCGGACTTGCTGCTGGTGCTGAAATACCGCACCGATGCCGACAGGGAAAACAAGACCGCTCCGCGTCATTTGGCACTGACCATCTTAAAAAACCGCTTCGGCGCGACAGGGGAGAGCATCCCGCTTGACTATGAGCCGGAGAAAGAACTGTTCCGGGACGGCGCCGCCAAGGCTGCACCGCGCACAGGAAGAAACATTATACGGTAAAAAGGGGGAGATATTATGACATGATGTCATAATATCTCCCCCTGCTTTATTTTCGGACAAGGGGTAGTTCCGGATTTTATAGTATACGGTGTCGATCATACTCGACAATGATACGGGAATGTGGTATACTATAGCTGTAAAATATCATCCCTGCCGGAGGTGCCCGCTATGAACCATACGCTCTTAAAATCCGTCATCTATGATCAGCATGAATTTATCCGGAATTTTCAAATCGTGCCGCGTGACTACGAATTTGAAGAAAACGGAAATTATGTGCTGGTGGGTCTGCGCCGCGCCGGAAAGTCCACGATGCTGTATAAGCTCGTGCTGGATCTGGTGGCGTCCGGTGTGGACTGGAATCAGATTATCTATATCAACTTTGAGGATGAGCGTTTGTCAGAGTTTACGGTCTCGGATTTCAACGATATTCTGTCGGTGCAGAGCGAGCTCAGCGACAAAAAGGGCTACTTCTTCCTGGATGAGGTGCAGAACATCGACGGCTGGGAAAAATTCGCCCGCCGCATGGCAGACGCGAAGGAGCATATCTACATCACGGGCAGCAATGCCAGGATGCTGAGCCGGGAAATCGAAACAACGCTGGGTGGCCGCTTTTTTGCAAAGTATATCACGCCCTATGCCTTCGGCGAGTATCTGACCGCCTATGAGGTACCCCACGACGAAGCAGCGTTGCTGGGCACAAAAACAAACGGAAAGATCCGCGGCTGCTGCACACAGTACCTGCAATACGGCGGCCTGCCGGAATCGCTGCAGTACAAGGCAAAGCGTGAGTATATTTCCAGTGTCTATCAGAAGGTCCTGCTGGGCGATATTATCACGAGAAACAAAATTCGCAACGACTACGCGGTAAAGATCCTGATCAAAAAAATAGCGGAGTCTGTGCGCAGTGAAATTTCCTACTCTAAGCTGCAAAAGACGCTGCACGCCGTCAACGTTTCCCTGGCAAAGGATACGATCTCCGACTACATCCGCTATGCGGAGGACGCCTACCTGCTGTTCCATCTGCAAAACTATTACGCCAACCTCGTTGAGAAGGAAAGCTACCCGAAGTTTTATTTTTCCGATAACGGCATCCTCAGCCTGTTTTTGGATCGGAAGGAATCTGTACAGTTGGAAAATATGGCGGCGGTTGCTTTGACGCGCGCCTACCCGGACGGTGTGTATTACCTGAAATCCGCCAGGACAGGCATAGATATTGATTTTTATGTGCCTTCCGTTGGGCTGGCCGTGCAGGCAGCCTACTCCATTGCGGGGGACGCCCGTGAACGGGAGGTCGGCAATCTGAAAAAGCTGGCACAGAACACCCGGGAGGCCGAGCGTTTTATCATTGTGACCTATGAGGAGGAGGAAACCATCCGGGAGGATGGTGTGACCATCGAGGCCGTGCCGCTGTACAAATTTCTGCTGGCAATGGAGCAGGGGAGCTACGGTACGGCGTACTGAACCCCCTGCGCTTCGATCAAAAAGACGAACCCGGGAACCGAGAAGGAGGAAGTCTGCCATGGATACCTATATTCCGAAGCCGCTGGATGTGAGCAACGTGCCCTTGCCGGAGGAACTGAATGATCTGCTGGAAAAGCTGGCAGCCAACGTCCATGAAGAGTGGGCGGCGGGCCGCAAAAAGCAGGGCTGGACCTATGGGCCGATGCGCGACGATGCCAAGAAGGAGACCCCCTGCATGGTCCCGTATGAAGCCTTGCCCGAGGAAGAAAAGGACTATGACCGAAACACGGCTATGGCTACGCTCAAGGCAATCCTCAAGATGGGGTATGCCATCGTGCCGCCACGGGGGAATGGACAATGACGGACGACGAAAGAAAGCGTCTCTGCGGACGTGAACCGCTGCAGGCGGGCACAGTGCTGACCCTGCAGGAGGAGAGCGGGCACAGCGTGCAGTTTACGGTGAAAAAGCTGTTGGGCGCGGGCGGGACCTCGCTTGTCTATACGGCGGTGCGCCGGAGCGGGGCAGGGGATACCGGCGGCGCGCTGAAGGCGTTCTTTCCCGCGGGTGAGTCCGCTGGGCTCTACCGGAAAAACGGTACACCGATCCTGCCCGCCGAGTTGTGCGCTGCGTATGCAGACCGACTGCGCGCCACGCAGAAGCGGCTGCGTGAGCGCAAGCAGGACCGTGAATCCGGTCTGCGCTTTTTTATCCCCTACACAGAGCTGTACACCGATGAGGCGGGCGTGCCGTATCTGTTTACGCCGGAAAATCCAAACGGAACGACGCTGCAGGCCTACTGTGTGCAGGTGTGGCGCACACCGGACCGGGAGGCGCTTTATCAGCTCCTGCATGCGGTCTATTCGTTGGCTTCGGCGGACGGCGAGCTCTGCCGCGGCTCGGTGCTGCTGCTGGACCACAAGCCGGAGAATATACTGCTGATCGCCAAAAAGTCGGAAGGGAAAGCCGCTTTTCTGCGGGATGCGATCAGCTTGTTTGATACCTCCTCGGCCATTTTGCGGCAGGACACGCCGCCCGAAACGCTGCTGCCGTTTTCTGCCGGGTTCACGGCGCCGGAGCTGGGGGGATACGTCACAGCTCCGCAGCCCGGCAAGCTCGGCCCGGCGTCCGATGTGTATGCCATTGCAGCGGTGTTGTTTTACTGCCTGAGCGGGGGCCGATACGCACTGACAGATACGGCGCAGGGCTATGCAGGCAGACTGAAAAAAGGCCCCTTTGCCGCGTTTGGAACCGACAGTGTCTGGCAGCAGCTGGGGAAACTGCTGGAAAATGCCCTGCGCTATGACCCGGCGCGCCGCCTGGATGATCCGCTGCTTTTTGCGCGGGCGCTGGCACAGATCACGGCGCTGGCAGAGCAGCAGGGGGCCGATGAGGCGGCAAAGGCCCGGCAGCGGCTCGGCAAAGCCATGCCGGAGCTGCTGGCCGACCTGTTTTACCGCAGCCCGCCGTACTGGTATGGGGACGGCGGAAAAAAGCAGATCCGCGTGCTGATCGCATCGGAGGACGCCGCCATGGCCGCGGCGGCGATCCGCGAGGTGTACCGTGACTGTCAGGTGTATGGCTACAAGATCCTTGTGCGCGTGGCGGGAGCCGAGGCAAAAGCAGTTTGCGATGCCTTTACCGCCGAGACAGACCGTGCGGAAAACTGGTTCCTGCTTCAAACCGCGGAAGGGGAGACCACCCCGAACTACAACACGAAAAAATACCTTGGGGAGTTGAGCTGGACCACGCAGACCTTGCAGCAGGCCGTCCGCGATTTTGACCCGGGCACAGTCCTGCTGCTGGGGCGGCGGAACCGCGCCGCAGAGGCCGAGGCCCTCCCGGCCCCGGAAAAAGGCACCCGTCTGGTCGCCTATACCGATCCTGCCCCGGGCTGTACACTGTTCCATGCTGTGACAGGGCAGGGGATCGTGCTGGCAGCCATAAAGCCGGAGCTGCCGCAGGACTTTTACAGCGCGGAGGCGGAGGCCATCGCCAGAGGCGTGCACGCGCTGTATGAAAGAATAAAAAACCCGCAGGTGTCGCAGGAATTTATCGAGCGTACCTTTCAGGACGCCTACAACCGCAGAAGCTCGTTCCGGTCTGCGCTGGCCGTAAAATGCCGCGTGCAGGCGCTGGGACTTTCCTGGAACGAAGAGGACCTTGCCCAAACCTGCAGCGACTACCTGCAGGAGATCCAAAAACCGGGCCGCCGTGCGGCGCTGGCCTATGCGGAGCACCGCCGTTGGTGCGCCGATATGCTTTGCAGCGGGGTGAAAACGCTTAGGCCGGAGGAGCACCGCCTTTTGCCAGGTGGCGTGACCAACAGCTCTGGCACGATGCTGCTGCAAAACGGCGTGAAAAAGCACATCTACCTTGTACATAACAGCGAGGGCGAAAAGCGCCCCAACGGCTGGCGGACAGCGCAGGAATGGGCGAAGCGTGTCGAAGGAAAAGAGGAGATCCCCGTCCGGCAGCTGGACCCGTTTTCCCGCGCGGGGGTCGCCATGGTGGAGGTGTATCAGGACTACAGGCCGCAGGCCAGGGAAAGCCTGACGGAGGACTGCCAGCTGCTGCGGGCCTGTGCAAAAAGGCTGGGCGCAGAGCTGACCCAAGAGCAGACCGCACAGCTGAAGCGGTGTGTGCAAGGGCTGGAAGCAGCGCTTGATGCCCTCCTCTGCGCGCAGGCGCAGCCGGACACCGTCGCAGCCTGGGAGCAGGCACAGGAGGCATTGACCTGCCTTTTGGAGCGGTGGAAGGAGGTCCCGCACAGCGCGCGCTGTATGGATACCCTGCAGGATATTCGCAGAGATGTGTTCCCGCTGGCGTATACGGCAAACCCGGTCGACCCAAAATTGGCGGACCTGGTGATCGTCGGGAACTTCCCGCTGAAGGTGCAGCATAAAAAGAAGAAGGAGGCTGTGCGAATAATATGAGGTCCTATCTGGAGGAGCTACGCACAGCCGTGCGATATTGTAACCCATACAAAGATCCGGAAGGCGGCTTAAAGCTGCTCAAATGCTTTTTTGAAGAGACAGAGGCTTTGAGCGGATGCGAGGTCCCGGAGGTAGACGAGGCCTTTGCGCAGGCGCTTTTCTATTCGCGCTTGCTGCAAATTCATGACGAAAACCCGAAAAAGGGAAAACCGAATGAAAAACTCGAGGATTTTTTGCAGACCTGGTTTGACGGCCTTGTGCGGCACACGCCGGACGGCCTGCCGGGCCTTGTGCGGGAAAAGGCGGACCTGCCGCAGGACGCGGACCTGTTTGACCTGCTGGCGGCGGCCATGCTGCTGATGCTGAAAAATGCGGACGACGATTGGGACGCGCTGTATATCCGGCCCTTAAAGGAAAGGCTCCGGGAGAGAATCCGGACACTGCCGAGCGTGAGCCTGCCCTGGAAACAGGCCGACGTCGAGGCGATCCCGTCCGAGGTGCTGGCGGACTGCTTTTATGCCCTGCCGGAAGATACACCGCTGCGGCAGGCGGTCCAATATGAGGAAGGGCTGCTGCGCCGCCTGCTCTGCCAGATCAACAATGCCATGTTCAACGGGTATCTGTCGCTGGGCAGAAAGTATATCTGCGACAGACTTCCCGAAGCGCGGCGGAAGGACTTCAAGCAGGGCAGCTATGCGCTGCGGGAGATGTGCCCGCCCGTTGCACAGGTGCTGCGCGCTGACAAGGCATCGACCCTGCTGTACAACGGGAAAACCGCTGTGATAACGGAAAACGGGCGCTCACCCAGCAAGGTGCAGCAGCGCATCCTGCGGTACCTGCTGTTTGCGCTGCTGTCCTCCCACGAGCACATATACGGGAACCTGTGGGACCACCGGGAGCTGCTGATCCAGCTGGCCTTTGCGCTGGAGCTGGACGGCAGCGGGATCGACAGCTTCCTGCAGGAGCAGGGCCTGCCGGGTCTGGATTACAAGAGCGGGTATGAAACGCTGTTTGCCTATGCGGCCGACCACTTCCAGACCCGGCGCTTTGCCCATGCCAGGGCGCTGCAAAAGCTGTATGCGCTGGGCGCGGGCGGGCCGCCGGAAGCCGCTGCGCCGATGCAGCAATACACGGCGATCTACCGCCGAAGGTACAGCGTGGACGCTCTGCGCGAAAAGACACCGGCGGCGTTCCTTGCCCACTGCGCAGCGCTGGGGCTGCCCCCACTGCGCGGCGATAAGCCGGGCAACGGCACAAGACTGCGCCCCGTGCAGACGATCGAGCTGCGCCGCATCATGGCCGGGCTGGAGGCCGCAGCGCAGAATGACCCGGCCGGCTATACACAGCTGCGCCGGGCCTATGAAAGCGTGCTTTTGTGCGCAGATTTTGGCTTGGAGCCGATGCCGGACACGCCCGGATGGGCGTACTTTTGGAGCTGGGGCACTGTGGCAGGGAAAACGCGGAAGGGCTTCCGTGCAGGGGAAATCGACCGCCTGGCCGCCCGCTGCGGTGCAGACGATGCGCTGCGGAAGGACATAGACCTGTGGGGCCGGGACGCAATGCGCTGCATCCGCACGGGAGAGATCATGGACCGCAGTGAATTTATCAAGCTGCTGTACCTCGAATATTGGCTTGCGGCACCGCTGGATGGCCGGACCCTGCCGGACAAAACGGAGGAACGGCTCCGGGCCTTCGCCGAGGACACGCAGGTCATCCTGCAGCGCTGCAGGATGCTGCCCTGCACCACGGATACGGACGCACTGCGCGCCGAGCTGCTGTAACACAAAAGAAAATACGGAGAACCGATGAAAAACCGGCGTCCCCGCTGCCTTGTGCAGCGGGGACGCCTTTGTTTGCGGGCCGCGGTTTTTATCTCGCATCCCACTTGCTTTTACGGTGTGCAGTAGTAGGCTAAAGACACAAACAAAACAACCGGCACGCAGCCGTACAAGGTGTGAAACGGAGGAGCTTTTATGACGTATACATTTTCTGACTATAACATTGTTTCCGAGAAAAATGGCGTCGCCTATGTGGCCAACACCCTCTCCGGCGCATTGATCCGCCTCAATGAGCCGTCCTATCAGGCCGTGCAGTCGCAGAATTTGGCGCAGCTCTCGGAGAAGGACAGGGACTTTCTGGCGGACAACGGCGTTCTGGTCGAGGATACGATGGACGAGAAGCGCATGCTCCGCGCGGCGTATACGGCCTTCTCCCGCGGACGCACCTCCGTCACGGTGATCGTCTGCCCCACGCTGGAATGCAACTTTGCCTGCCCCTATTGCTTTGAATCGCGCCAGACCGGTGTTATGTCCGGCGAGACGCAGGCGCATGTGCTGGACTACGTGAAGGACATTCTGAGCCGTGGCTATAAGGAGCTGGAGCTTTCCTGGTTCGGCGGTGAGCCGCTGCTGTACCCGGATATCATCGCGGAGATGTCCCCCAAGATCAAGGCCCTGTGTGAGGAAAAGCAGGTGCAGTGCCGCTTTGTCATTACCACGAACGGCTACTGTATCAACGAGAAGGTAATGGATCTGTTCCGTGCGCTTGCCTTTAAGGAGGTGCGCATTACGCTGGACGGGGGCAGGGAGGTTCACGATACGCGGCGCATGCTGCGCAGCGGCAGGGGAACGTTCGACGTGATTGTGGCGAATGTAAAGAAGCTTTCCGCACAGGGCATCCATGTGAAGGTTCGGGTCAACATGGACAAGCAGAACCCGAACGCGCTGGAGGACGTTAAGAAAGAACTGGGCGGGCTGGAAAACGTGTACATCTACCCGGCAACGGTCAGTGAGGAACCCACGCAGGATGACTGCCAGAGGGAAAAATGCTTCACCGGCGACGATGAGGTGGGGGCATTCCATCAGGCCCTGTATGAAAAATATGACTTCAAGCCGACGTTTGAGAGCTTGTTCAACAAGGGCGTCGGCTGCTGCATGGCTGAGCACGATGATTCCTGCGTGATCGACCACAAGGGCTATGTCTACAAGTGCGTGAACGATGTCGGGCACCCGGCCTGGGCGGTCTGCAATGTCAACGGAGATTACACCGCCAAAAATCCCCGGGTCGTGGCAAAGTATCTGGGCCGCGATCCGTTTAACGAAGAACCCTGCAGGGAGTGCAAGTTTCTTCCGCTGTGTTACGGCGGCTGCGTCAACGCATACGCAAGATGCGGCGTCCACACCTGCGCACAGGTCAAATATCTGTTTAACTCGATCGTGGCGACGACGCTGGGGGTATAATGGAGGTTTCCTCTGTTATATAGATATTTAGAAGAAAGGAGAACTGTTATGTGGGCGATCATTCAGAAGGCGGTCTTTATGTCCAAGCTGGAAAGCCGCGCTACCATGTCGGCGATGGATTGCAATCAGCGTGATCTGTGCATGAGCACCTATCACTGATCCTGCACGGCGGACCTTCCCTCTAGAATTCGGGCGAAGGTCCGTGTTTTTTCGTAAAAGCCTTTAATTTTCTCTCGGCGTGCCCCTATAGCCTGTGTGTAGCCAAACAAAAAGAGAAAACAAAAGGAGAAATTACCATGAAAAAGAAGCTTATGTCCCTGACGAGTCTGCTGGCGGCGGTTGTTCTGGCCGGGTGCGGCGCGGTGGCACCTGCGGCGGTGCCGGAGGAGACCCCGGCACCGATCAGCGCGGAAACGACAGATACCACCCCCGAGGCGGACGCTGCCGACGAGGAGAAGACTCCCGCCGACGTGTGGCAGGTGGAGCCTACCTACAGCTTTGACGCCATGGTGCCGCTCTACTCCGAGTGGACCCACACGGCGGGCATGGGTAATACCGAGGGCCTGTATGCCGTGCGCAGCGGCGAGCGGTGGAGCCTGTTCTCTGCCAAGACGGGCAATGTGATGATGCAGGATGCTGCGCGGCAGATGCCCTATCTGTACGATGATCAGTATCTTTCCGTCTGGCTGGACGATGAATGGTACAACGACTATTCCGCCTTGCAGGAAAAGTGCGAGGGGATGAACGCCGAGCTGCAGGCCAACGGCGCGGATATGCAGATCTTATACGACGGCATCGGCGGCATGGCAAACCGCTGGATCTACACCGAGGACGGGCAGATCTACTACGACCTGCTGGGTACCTATGAATTCAGCGGCACGCCGCTGGCACAGGTGAGCAACGCCCCGGCGCTGTTCGGCGTGCAGCAGGCCGCCTGGGACAACGAATACCAGTGCTACAGCGTGGCAAATGATGCGCTGTATGCGGTGGCGGACAGCGCCGGGGACCTGCTGACGGACTTCCGGTACAAGAACGTCTGCATGGCGGGCGATGAGCTGATCGCCGTGCAGAGTACGGACGGCAGCTGGGGCTATTGCGATAAGAGCGGCAATGAGGTCATCCCCTGCGCTTATCAAGGTGTCATGCAGGCCGAGGGCGGTATGCTTGCGCCGATCGACTACCCGTTCCCGGATATGTCCGGCGTTGTGGTCGTGCGGGGCGCGGACGGTGCAAAAGCAGCGCTGCACACCGACGGCACGGCTTGCATCGAGGCGGGCCGCTTTGAGGACCTGGCCCCCGCGCAGGGCGGCTGCGTCTGGGCCAAGCAGAACGGCCTGTGGGGCCTGCTGGAGGTGAAATAACCCACTAGGGAGGGGAAGCGGCTTATCCGGACGAGTTTTAAGCTTCTGTATTTCGGGTAAGGCGTTCTTCCCGCAGTTCCCGTTTGTATTTATAATAGGTATTGCGCGCGATGCCGATCAGCCTGATGCAGTCGGCATCGGTCAGGGTGCCGCCGAAATCGCGGCTGTATTTTTGAATCTGCTCCTTACAGGGGGCAGATTTTTTTATGGTCAGCTTGCGGCCCGGGGTCTGGCCGATCTGCTTGCCGTTCAGGCGCGCCGTCATCAGCCCCTCGCGGGTGCGCTGGTGCAGGTCGTCCACCTCTTTTTGGGCCTGGGCAAAGGCGAGGCGTATCTGCTCCTTGGCCAGGTCGGCGGTGTAGCGGTTCAGCGCGTCCATGATGCCGGAAACAAAACGGTCTGTTGCGGCACTGCCGGTCTCGGGCGCGGTGACGGCCTGCCGCTGCAGGGCCTGCTTGTAGGTGTCCGTGTTGATGTGCGGCTCCTTCAAAAAGCAGAGCGTCACACCGCGGTTGTACAGCGTTTCGTACAGTGCGCAGCCCTCCTCGGCGCTGCGGCTCATGCGGGAGACGCTGTCAAACACGATGGTATCCCCGGGCTGCACCGTATGCAGCAGCTTGTCCAGCTCCTGCCGTCCGCGGCAGGCCGTGCCTGTGTAGACCTCGCGGACGATATGCGCCGCGGGGTAGGCGGCGGCAATGTTGCGCACCTGGCGCTCGATATTCTGCTGCGGCGTGGAAATGCGGCAGTACCCATAAATCGGCATACAGTATCACCTCTGACGTTCGGTTAATTTGATACGATCATTATACCGTGCAAACCGGATGTCTGTCAATGAGATTTGATACTTTTTTCTATAACCTTACTTTTGCTACTGCCTTCCCAAATAAACAGGCGGCATATAAATATAGAGTCGAAATGAACAGGATATTATGTCATGATGACATAATATCTCGCCAGGAAAGAGGCCCGACGCAAAAGCAGTTTTCCGAGTGCACGGGCATCGCACAGACGGATATAAGCAAGCCGGAGCGCGGAAACGCAAACCCGTCTCTGCGCACGCGGCACTAAAAATAAAACAGCAGGAACTGTCCGGACAGTTCCTGCTGTTTTTATAGGGTCGGCCTGTGGGGTTGGTCGTCCCAAAGCCCCTTGGGCGGTTCCGTCAATACCGAAAATCCATCGGGTTGGAGGTACAGGACCCAGACAGATTATTGGTAGAGGATCTCGCCGGTGGGCGTGAAGAAGTCATTGGTAGGTTCGGCGCTGTGGTTGTAGATGTATCCATAGACGCACTGGGCGCTGTCCATGACAAAGCGGCCATCGTCGGTGCGGGTGTAGGTGATCTGGTAGCCCACATCCTCCTGCGCGACGGCAAAGAAGGAGGGGAGACCGTCCTCGTTGAATTCAATATAAACAGCGCAGTCGGTGCAGGCGCTCAGAGCATCGGGGGTCCCGTCATCTTTGAGAGTCAGGTCGGTGACCTCCAGCACATAGGGCGAGCCTTCCATAGCGGCAGCCTGCGCGGCGTCAAAGCTCGCGGAAGCCTTCCCGTCTGTATAGTCAAAATTGATATCGTAATCCTGGGAAAAGTCGTCGTAGATACCCAGCGTGATGTGGCTCAGACGGCCATCCTCATCGTAGAGAAAATCGCCGTTGGCGCCGCCAAGGCCGGTGGTAAAGCGGAATTCCCGCAGGCTCTCGGTCTTTTCTTCGGTGGTATCGCTCTGCGGGGCCGGCGTTTCTTCGGGGGTGGCTTCCGGCGTGGTCTCCGGGGCGGTCTTTTCGACAACGGGGACAACGGGCGCACTCTCGGCGGGGGTGGTGTCTTCCACCGGGGCCGCGCCGCAGCCGACCAGCAGGGTGAAGGAAGCGAGGGCGGAAAGAATCAGGGCGGACAGTTTACGGAAGTTTTTCATGGTATATTCTCCTCTTGCTAAGTTGTGTTTTGTTTTTCCTTACATCTACCCTATAGGGTCGGCGGGCGGAGAAGTTAAAGAAACGGTAAAAAAATAAAAGAAAAAAAGAGGGCTGCTGCCCACTGCGGCAGCAGCCCTCTTAGGGAATATGCGGTTACTTGGCGATAGCGGCCAGATAGGCAGCTTCGTTCGCGGCGATCTGCTTCTGGAACGCAGCAACAGCGGCGGC
>OLVO01001461.1_pt1 | contig 23929 bp, 19 predicted proteins | sample 1672571 | NCBI WGS metagenome assembly OLVO01 (sample SAMEA3136700, study PRJEB25190) | human gut metagenome | biome: human gut; feature: human-associated habitat; material: faeces | place: Austria | collected 2013
CGGCGCTTCTTTCCAAGACAGAGGGGAATATCCTGCTGACGACGGGCAGCAAGGACCTAAAAATATACCGTAAGATCAAGGGCTTCCGCGAACGCGTCTACGCCCGCGTGCTGCCGCTGGACGCGTCGCTCGCGCTCTGCCGCGAGGCGGGAGTGGAAACGTTCCATATCCTTGCGATGCAGGGCCCGTTTTCCGAGGAGATGGACGAGGCGATGCTGCGCGCCGTGTCGGCGCAGTGGCTTGTGACGAAGGACGGCGGCGAAGCGGGCGGTTTTGCGGCAAAGGCCGCCGCGGCGCGGAAGGCCGGGGCGCAGCTTCTTGTGGTCGGGCGGCCGAAGCAGCGGGAGGGAAAAACCTTTTCGCAGGTGCTGGATCTGCTCGCCGCGCGTTTTGGCTGTGCTTTTCGTCCGGAGGTGCGCATTATCGGCATCGGTCCGGGAAGCCGGGAGATGATGACGCGCGAAGTCTGCCGCGCGATCGAGGAGGCGGACTGCCTGATCGGTGCGCAGCGCATGCTGGACGCCGCCGCGCGGGAGGGGCAGAAAACCTTTGCCGCCGTTGCGCCGCAGGAGATCGCAGACCATATCCATGCGCACCGCGAATTCAGACGAAGCGCAGTCGTGATGTCGGGCGATACGGGGTTTTTCAGCGGCACGAGAAAGCTGCTGCCGCTGCTTTCCGACTGTGAGGTCGATGTGCTGCCGGGGCTGAGCTCGCTCGCCTGCCTCTGCGCAAAGCTGCAAACGTCCTATGAGGACATTCACGTCGTCAGCCTGCACGGACGCGCGCACGATATTGTGCCGGAGGTGCGCGCGCATGAGCGTGTTTTCGCGCTCGTCGGCGGTGAGGACGGCGCAGCGCACCTGTGCGAAACGCTGGTAGAGAATGGGCTTGGCAAGGTGAAGCTGAGCATCGGCGAACGGCTGAGCTACCCGGACGAAAAGATTACCACCGGCACAGCGGAAGCGCTGCGCGGCGGTGCATTTGCACCCTTGAGCGCCGTCTTGATCGAAAACGATCGCCCTGACGCCGTGGTGACCCACGGCTTGCCGGACAGCGCTTTCCTGCGCGGCGAGGGGGAGGGCGGCGTTGTACCCATGACGAAGAGCGAGGTGCGCGCCATCGCGCTCTCCAAGCTCCGCCTGAGCGAGCGTGCGGTCTGCTACGATATTGGTGCGGGCACCGGCTCGGTGGCCATTGAAATGGCGCTTCAGGCGAAAAAGGGGCGGATTTTTGCCATCGAGCGCAGGGCCGACGCGGTGGAGCTGCTGAAGAAAAATCAGGCGGCGTTTTCTGCCGAAAACCTGACGATCGTTGCCGGCAGCGCGCCGGAGGCCTGCGATGACCTGCCCGCGCCGACGCACGCCTTCATCGGCGGCAGCGCGGGGAACCTGCACGGCATTTTGGCAGTGCTGCTGCAAAAGAACCCGCAGGTGCGCATTGTGGCAACGGCGGTCTCTCTGGAGAGCGTCGCCGAGCTGACGGCGTGCATGAAGGAATTTTCCTTTGCGGATACCGAGGTCGTGTCCGTCCAGATCGCCCGCAGCCGTAAGGCGGGGGCATATCAGCTGATGACAGGGCAGAATCCGGTGTATGTGTTCACCATGCAGGCGGGAGGCGGCGTATGATCCGGCTGCTGCTGCCGCTTCTTGCCGGCTTTGGGATCGACTGCCTTTTGGGCGACCCGCACGGTCTGCCGCACCCGGTCGTGTTGATCGGAAAGACAATCAGCGCATTGGAGCGTGCGCTGCGCAAGATGTTTCCCAAAACGCCGCGCGGTGAGCGCGCGGCGGGGGCGGTACTGTGGGGGATCGTGAGCGTTCTTGCAGCGGCGATTCCCGCGATGATCCTCTGCGCTTGCGAAAAGGTGAGTCCGTGGCTGCGCCTTGCGGTCGAGAGCGTGATGTGCTGGCAGATTTTGGCGGCAAGATCGCTGCGTGACGAGAGCATGAAGGTCTACCGGGAACTCGAACACGGCAGCATCGAATCTTCGCGCCGCGCCGTTTCCATGATCGTGGGACGCGATACTGCGGCGCTCGACGACGCGGGCGTGACGCGCGCGGCAGTCGAGACCATCGCGGAAAACACGTCGGACGGTGTGGTCGCACCGCTGCTGTATCTGGCTGTCGGCGGCGCGCCGCTGGGCTTTTTTTACAAAGCGGTGAACACGATGGATTCCATGCTGGGCTATGTCGAGCCGCCATACAAGAACATTGGTTTTGTGAGCGCGAAGGCGGACGATATTGCAAACTATCTGCCCGCGCGCCTATCCGCGCTGCTGATGCTTGCAGCAGGTGGGATCCTGCGCATGGACGCCAAAAACGGCTGGAAGATTTTTCGCCGCGACCGCTATCAGCACGCAAGCCCGAACTCCGCGCAGACGGAGTCGGTCTGCGCGGGGCTTTTGGGGGTGCGGCTTGCCGGCGATGCGTGGTATCACGGCGTGCTGCACAAAAAAGAGCACATCGGCGATGCGCTGCGCCCGATCACGCACGAGGACATCCCGCGCACCTGTCGGCTGATGTACGCCACAACGGTTTTGGCGCTGCTGCTTGGCTGCGCGGTGAGAGTGCTTATTTTTTCGCGGTGAGGGAGACACATGCTGTACGGAAGAGAAAACTGCCATGGCGGAGATATTTATGCGGGCGACGTGCGCCTTGATTTTTCCGCGAGCGTCAGCCCGCTTGGCACGCCCAAGAGCGTGATCGACGCGCTCACGCGGGTGCTGCCTGAGCTGTACCATTATCCTGACCCCCGCTGCCGGGCGCTCGTGCAGGCGATTGCGGAGTTTGAGCGTGTGCCGCAGGAAAGGATCCTCTGCGGCGCCGGTGCGTCCGAACTGATCTATACTTACTGCGAGGCTGTGCGCCCGAAGCGTGCGATGGTGCTTGCGCCCACGTTTTCCGAGTATGCAATTGCCTTGCAGCGGACAGGCTGCGAGATCGTGCGCCATACGCTTGCTGCGGAGCAGAACTTTGACCTGCAAGAGGATCTTCTGCCGCGCCTTTCGCGCGAAGGGATCGACGCGCTGTTCCTCTGCAACCCCAACAACCCGACGGGGCGGCTGATCCCGGGGGAGCTGCTTGAAAAGATCCTGCTGCGCTGCCGTGAGAGAAACATTGCGCTTTTTGTCGATGAATGCTTTTTGAGCCTGTCGGACGGAGCCAATGATCTGACGCCGTTTTTGCCTGACGTTCCGCAGCTTTTTATCCTCAAGGCGTTTACGAAAAGCTATGGCATGGCGGGGCTGCGGCTTGGCTACGGCCTGTGCGCAGACAAAGAGCTGCTGCAAAAAATGTCGGCGGGAGCGCCGCCGTGGACGGTTTCAACGCCGGCGCAGGCGGCAGGCGTCGCCGCGCTGAAGGACGCGGCGTTTCTTGCCGAAAACCGCGCGCTCATCCGCGCAGAGCGGCCGCGGCTTGAAGAAGAGCTGCGAAAGCTCGGCTTTTGGGTGTGCCCATCGCAGGTGAATTATATCCTTTTTCACGGCGCACCGGACTTGCATGAAAAATTGATGCGGCGCGGCATGGCGATCCGGAACTGTGCCAACTTTGAGGGATTGGCACCCGGCTGGTACCGCGTCGCGGTCAGGCGGCGCGAAGAGAACGAGCAGCTCATTGCGGCGATCAAAAGCGTGGCGGAGGAGTGAGAGCATGGCAAAGAATATTATGATCCAGGGCACGATGTCCAACGCGGGCAAGAGCCTGCTTGCTACGGGGCTTTGCCGCGTTTTGAAGCAGGACGGTTATCGTGTTGCGCCCTTCAAGAGCCAGAACATGGCGCTCAACTCCTTCATCACGAAAGATGGCGGAGAGATGGGGCGCGCACAGGTGGTGCAGGCCGAGGCTGCAGGCATCGAGCCGGACACGCGCATGAACCCGATCCTGCTCAAGCCGACGACGGACGTCGGCAGTCAGGTCATCGTCAACGGGCGCGTGCAGGGCAATATGCCAGCGATGGAATACTATCGCAGAAAACGTGATTTTATCCCTGCGGTGATGGAGGCATACGAGAGCCTCAGCAGAGAGTACGATGTTATCGTGATCGAGGGGGCGGGCAGCCCCGCGGAAATCAATTTGCAGGAAAACGACATCGTCAACATGGGGCTTGCCCGCATGGTGGACGCGCCGGTGCTGCTGGTGGGAGACATCGACCGCGGCGGCGTGTTCGCCCAGCTCTACGGTACGGTGGCGCTGCAAAGCGAAGAGGACAAAAAGCGCATCAAGGGCGTCGTTGTCAACAAATTCCGCGGCGACCGCGCAATTCTGGAGCCGGGGCTTAAAATGCTCGAGCAGCTCTGCGGTGTTCCCGTGGCGGGCGTTGTGCCGTACCTCTCTGTGGATATTGACGATGAGGACAGCCTGAGCGAACGCTTCGGGCGGGATAAGGAGCCGCGGCTCATCGACATTGCCGTGATCCGTCTGCCGCGCATCTCGAACTTTACGGATTTTTCTCCGTTTGAGCACTATGCGAATGTTTCGCTCCGCTATGTGGAGCGTGTGCGCGACCTGCGCGCGCCGGATATGATCGTGCTGCCCGGTACAAAGAGCACGATCGCCGACCTCAGGTGGCTGCGGCAAAGCGGACTGGAAGCGGCGATCAAAAAGGCCGCGAGCGGCGGCACACTGGTTTTTGGCGTCTGCGGCGGCTATCAGATGTTGGGACGGCATATTTCCGACCCCGAGCAGGTCGAGGCCGCGTGTGTGACGGAGATCGACGGCATGGGCCTTTTGCCGGGGGAAACGGTATTTGAAGGAGCAAAGGTGCAGACGCAGACAAGCGGCGTGTTTTCCGGTGTTGAGGGGCTGCTCTCTGCGCTGAACGGCAAGCGCTACGCGGGCTACGAGATCCACATGGGCCGCAGCGAAGCGCGCGGCGCGCTCATCAGCGCAGGCAATGTCTACGGCAGCTATGTCCACGGTATTTTCGATGAACAAGAGGTCGCCGACACGATCTTAAAGGCGCTGTGCACGAAAAAGGGCGTTTCCTTTGAATCGCTCGGCACCTTTGACGCGAAGGCCTACAAGGAGCGGCAGTATGATCTGCTCGCGGACGCGGTGAGAGCGGGACTTGACATGAAACTGATCTATCGCATTTTAGAGCGGGAGGTGTGAGCATGCGGGGATTTGTGCACCTGTACTGCGGCGACGGCAAGGGCAAGACGACCGCGGCGGTTGGGCTGAGCATCCGGGCATCGGGCGCGGGAAAGAGCGTGCTGTTTACGCAGTTTTTGAAAGACGGCAGCTCCTCTGAACTGAACGTCCTGCGTGCGCTGCCGAACGTTAAAGTCCTCTGCTGCGAGCGGAATTTTGGCTTTTTCCGCTCGATGGACAAAGAGACACGGGCGGCGGCGCGGCGGGCCTATACGGCGCTTCTGGAAGAGACGCTGCAAAAAAGTGCGGACGGCGTTGCGCTGCTCGTGCTTGACGAAGCGGTCGCCGCCTGCAACCATGGCCTCATTGAAGAGGCGCGGCTGCTTGATTTTTTGCACCATAAACCGGAAGATCTTGAGGTCGTGCTGACGGGACGAGAACCGTCGCAGCGCTTGCTGGACGCGGCCGACTATGTGACGGAAATGAAAAAGCGCGCGCACCCGTTTGACAAGGGTATTTCCGCGCGCCTGGGGATCGAGTTTTAAGGAGAGAGCAGTGCAGGAAAAGATCGAAGCGCTCGTGCGCGCCGTTCAGCCGCTGGATCAAAAGGCGATGTTGGCGGCGGAAGCGCATCAGGCGCGGCTTGCCAAGCCGCCGGGCAGCCTGGGGCGGCTCGAAGAGCTTTCCGTTCAGCTGGCGGGCATTACGGGGAAAGTCCACAACGAGCTGCCCCGAAAACAGCTGCTTATCTTTGCCGCGGACAACGGCGTGGTGGCTGAGGGCGTTTCCAGCGCGCCGCAGTCCGTGACGATGCAGCAGACGATCAACCTGACGCGGGGAAAGACCGGCGCGGCGGTGCTCGCCAAGCGCTTTGGCTGCGGCCTCACCGTGTGCGACGTCGGCGTGAATGCCGACATTTGCGAGAGCGCTGTTCTGAACCGTAAAATTTCCTACGGCACGCAGAATATCTGCGCCGGCCCCGCGATGACGCGGGAGCAGGCCTTGCAGGCGATCTTGACCGGCGCGGCGGTCGCGGAAAACGTCGACGCGGACGCTGTCGGTATCGGCGAGATGGGCATTGGCAACACGACGACCTCGTCGGCGGTGCTTGCCGTGCTGCTGGGGGCGGACGTTGACAAGGTGACGGGGCGCGGCGGCGGCATCACGGAGGAGAGCTTCCGGAAAAAGAAAGCGGTTATCCGTACCGCCATTGCGGTGAACCGGCCGAACAGGGACGATGTGATCGATGTGCTCGCCAAGGTCGGTGGGTTCGATCTTGCGGCGATGTGCGGCGCCTTCTTGGGCGCGGCGGCTTCCCGGCGCGCCGCGGTCATCGACGGATTCATTTCCGCCGTGGCGGCGCTTTGCGCCGTCAGGCTCTGTCCGCTCGTGCACGGCTATCTGATCCCGAGCCACGCTTCGTTCGAGATCGGCTATCGCCTTGCGATAGAGGAACTGGCGCTGCGGCCGCTGTTTGATCTCGGTATGCGGCTGGGCGAGGGCAGCGGCTGCCCGCTCGCCTTTCAGGTGCTCGACGCCGCATGCGCCGTTATGAACAACATGGCGAGCTTTGACGAGGCGGACATCAACGACGACTATCTGGACGAAATTCGGCAGGGCGACCAGTTTACGCCCTGAGAGAAAGGAGGGCACATGGGAACGCTGATTTTGGTTGCGGGCGAGAATGGCAGCGGCAAGAGCCGCTGCGCGGAGAACATCGTTGCGCAAACGACAGGCAGGCGCTACTATATCGCCACCATGCAGCCCTGCTCGGAGGAAAATCTGCGGCGCGTGGAAAAGCACCGCCGGCAGCGCAGGGACTTGCGTTTTACAACGCTTGAGCTGCCGCATCGGGTCGGCGCGGCGGCAGTTGAAAACGGAAGCGTCGTGCTGCTTGAGGACGTGTCGAACCTGCTGGCGAACGTGATGTTCGAGTGCGGCGGGAACGAAGAGAGCGTATACGGGGATATTGAGGCGCTGCTTTCACGCTGCCGTATTCTTGTCGCGGTGACGATTACGGGGCTGCGCGAGGACGGATACGACGGCGAAACGGTGGCCTATATCCGTGCGCTGAACGGTTTGAATCAGAGGCTGCTTGTCCGTGCCGCGGCAGCGGTGACGATGAAAGACGGACAGCCGTTTGCCGAAAAGGGAGAGTTGAATGAAATTATTTGAACCGCTTCTTATCGCGCTGTCAACATACAGCGCGATCCCCGTTCCGCAGTTTGACTGGAACGAAAAAAATATGCGCTATGCGATCTGTTTTTTTCCGGCGGTGGGGATTTTCTGCGGCGCGGCGCTTTGGCTGTGGGCGGTCATTGCACAGGCGACGGGCATGAGCGGCGTTCTGTTCGCAGCAGTTGCAGCGTGTTTGCCGATCCTTGTCACCGGCGGTATCCACATGGACGGCTATCTTGACACGGTGGACGCGCTCGCATCGCATCAGACGCGCGAAAAAAAGCTCGAGATCATGAAAGATCCGAGCTGCGGCGCGTTTGCGGTCATCTATTCCGGCGTGTATCTGCTTGCTTACGTAGGCTTTGCCTGCGAGGTGTATCTTGCGGGGAAGATCCTGCTGCTCTGCCCGCTATTTGTGCTCTCCCGCGCGCTGTCGGGTCTGTGCGCGGTGAATCTGCCGAACGCGAGAAAGGCGGGCATGCTCTGCGCCTTTACGAGCCTTGCCCGCCGCCGCACGGCGACGGCGGCGCTTGCGCTCACCGGATTTGCAGCGGCAGCGGGCATGATCTGCATTTCGCCTGCTGCCGGTGGAACAGCAGCGGTGTTTGCCGTCCTCTCCGCGCTGGTGTACCGCAGGTTCGCCATGGCGCAGTTCGGCGGCGTGACAGGCGACACCTCCGGCTTCTTCTTGCAGCTCTGCGAGCTGTGCGGATTGGTCGGCGCCTGGGTCGGAGGGCTGCTGTGATCGACATTCTTTTCATCCGTCACGGTGCAACGGAAGGAAATCTCTGCCGGCGTTACATCGGCCGCACCGATGAGCCGCTGTGCGCGGCGGGCATTGCGCAGGCGGAGCGCCTGAGGGGGCGGAATCTCTTCGCGGACTGCCTTTTCGTCAGTCCGCTGCTGCGCGCGCGGCAGACGGCGGAGATCGTATTTCCGCAGATGCCCTACGCATTTGTGGAAGGACTGCGTGAAACGGACTTTGGCCGCTTCGAGGGAAAGAACGCGGACGAGCTATCCTCAGACCCCGCCTATCAGGCATGGGTGGACGCAATGTGCCTGACGCCCATTCCGGGCGGGGAAGCGGCAGCGGACTTCAAAAAGCGCTGCTGCAAGGCATTTGCAGAAACGATCGCGGCCGTGCCGGACGGCATGTGTGCGGCATTTGTCGTGCACGGCGGCGTCATCATGGCAGTTCTGGAGTCCTTTGCGTACCCAAAGCGCGACTTTTATGCCTATCATATCGGAAACGGAGAGTGCCTTGCCTGCACGTATGACGGGCAGACGCTGCGTGTCAAAAGCATTGCGCGCTGAAACTCGCAGTGTCAGGATCATAACGGGTTCGACGACACCCGCGGCGTGCTCGCTGCTCTTGATATGAAAGACATAGGAGGACAGCGCGATCAGCACGCCGCAAATGACGTAGGAAAGGTACATGAACAGCTCGGTCTGGCTGCCGCCGGATGCGAGGCAGTATACCGTTCCGAGAAGATAGCCCGCCACGGAAGATTTGAGGTGATCTCTCCGAAAATGTGCATCTGGTTTTCCGCGCAGGTCACCTCGCAGGCGACGCGGGAATAGGGATCCTGTACCAGCAGATTGTCCACACCGATTGTCTCCCGTCAGGATTTTTTCGCCATCTTTCCGGTGAGCTGAACGCCCTTTTTCTTGGGAAGAGAATTCCACAGCTCATCGGCAACCGGCGCCCACTTTTCCGCGGCGGGGACGCAGCGGTTACAGTAGTCGCAGGCGCGCTCGGGGCTTTCAAGATCCGTGGAACGGGCGCCGGATTCCTCTACGATCTGCGTCAGCCGGCCGGGGTTATCCAGCACGGGGCAGGGGCGCAGCATGTTGTCGTTGAAGGGCTGGTTGCGGCGATAGGCCATAAAGAGCGGGGACTGATAGCACTCAAGCAGCGTTTTTTCCTTGATGTTGGAATCGGAGTAGTGAATGAATGCGCAGGGCTCCATGTCGCCGTTGGCATTGATGTGGCAGTAGCCGCGTCCGCCGGCGATGCAGCCGCCGACCGCGTCGCCGTCGTTCCAGAAGTCCATCGTAAAGAGGGGCTTGGTCTTGCGGAACTTGTGGATCTGCTCATACATGAACTTGCGCTGCTCCGCAGTGGCGATCAGCTCCGGCACGGCTGCCGCGCCGATGGGCATATAAGTGAAGAACCACGCGAATTTTGCACCCATATCGATCATGGAATCGAAATATTCCTCGCTGCCGATGACCTCGACATTCTTGCTGGTGTAGCAGCAGGAAATGCCAAAGAGCAGCTTGCGCTCCTTCAGGCGCGTCATAGCCTCGATGACCTTGCGATAGGTGCCCTCGCCGCGGCGGAAGTCGGTCGCTTCCTCAAAACCCTCGATGCTGATGGCGGGGACGAGGTTCTTCACGCGCAGCATTTCGTCGGCAAAGGCATCGTCGATCAGCGTGCCGTTGGTGAAGGTGAGGAAGGCGCAGTCGTCGTGCTTTTCGCACAGGCGAATCAAATCGGCCTTGCGTACCAGCGGCTCACCGCCGGAGTAGATGTAAACGTAGGTTCCCAGCTCTTTGCCCTGGCAGATGATGCTGTCCAGCTGTTCATAGCTGAGGTTCAGTTTGTTGCCGTATTCCGCCGCCCAGCAGCCGGTGCAGCGGAGATTGCAGGCAGAGGTCGGATCCATCAGGATCGCCCAGGGGACGTTGCACTGGTACTTATCCTGCATTTTCATGGTGGCGGGCGTGCCGATCAGCGTGCCGTTGATGACAACGGTCTCCACCAGTTTCTTGCGCTGCTCGTCGTCAATGTCCGTCCACAGGCTCTTCACCAGCTTCGACCAGTTGTTGTTCGGGTCTGAAAGCGCGGCACGGATTCCTTCAACCTGCGTGGTGACGGCCTGACCGTTTTTGTCATATTTTTCCAGCATATCGAGCAGGTTGGGAAGATTGGCTTCCGGATCCTTGTCCAGATAGCTGTAGACCTGCTTCATGGCAAAGCCCTTTAACACTTCGGAGGCGTTCATAACAACAGTTCCTTTCTGTTTTGTATTGCTTTGAGTATTGTTATCTTAACGAAATCTATATACGAAAACTATGGACGAAAAAGTCGAAGCGTATGGTTTTATGTAGAAGCATCGGCAATGCGCAAATTTGCGCAGAACTGTCGTTTTACGCAAAAAGAGCTGTCTCCCGTGCGGGAGACAGCTCTTTTTCATAATATGGCGATTATTTACTCGGCGGTTTGGAGCGCGCCGTGCAGGAAACTGTCGAACAGCGTGCCCAACCGGTCGACGCTTTCATCAATATCGTTTTCCATGCCGTTCCAGAAAAACTGCATCACAAAGCCGATGAAGGCGTAGCGGCAGAAGGAGGCGATGCTGCGCAGATTTTCCTCGGAAATATCGCTTCCCTCCGCCGCCTGATGCACCACGCGAGAGAAGGCGTCGTCCGTCAGCGAGAAAATGTATCGCTCCAGACGGTCGCGGGAGAGACCGTCGAACACGTGGTAAATGGTTTTGGAATGCTCCTTGCATCGGCGCAGAGCCCCTTTGCCGCCTGTTGATATTTTGATATTTTTGTGATTTCTCCTTGACAAGAGCGAAGTCGTGTTATACCATGTCGCTGAGAGAAGAACACTTCCTCATAATATGAATATGCACGGAGGACAAACACATGCGTATGATGGACGCGATCGTCAAGCCCGCAGCAGCTCCCGGACTGGAACTGCGCCAGGTTCCTGTCCCCACCCCCGGCGCGGGGGAAGTGCTCATTAAGGTACACAAGACCGCAATCTGCGGCACGGACGTACATATCTACGACTGGAACGAGTGGTCGGCCCAGCACGTGAAGCCGCCGATGGTCATCGGTCATGAATACGTCGGTGAGATCGCCGAGCTCGGCGCAGGCGTGACGGGGCTTACCGTCGGCCAGCGCGTTTCCGGCGAGGGGCACATTACCTGCGGCCACTGCCGCAACTGCCACACGGGCAACATCCAGTGGTGCAAGAACACCACAAGCGTCGGCGTGGACCGCGACGGCGCGTTTGCCGAGTATGTCTGCATCCCGGCGCGCAACGTCGTGCTCATCGACCCCTCGCTTGATGAGGACGTGGTCGCCATGTTCGACGCGGTCGGCAATGCGACGCACACGGCGCTGATGTTCAACCTCGTCGGCGAGGACGTGCTCATCACGGGCGCGGGCCCTGTCGGTATCCTCGCTGTCGCCATCGCCAAGTATGCCGGCGCGCGCCGCGTGGTCGTCACGGATCTCAACGACTACCGTCTCGGCCTTGCGCTCAAGATGGGCGCGGACGCGGCCATTAACTCTGCCAAGCAGGATCTCACGCTCGCCATGAAGGAGCAGGGACTCGTCGAGGGCTTCGACGTCGGCTTTGAAATGTCCGGCTCCGGCGCTGCGCTGCATCAGATGATCGGCGTGATGCGCAACGGCGGCAAGATCAGCCTGCTCGGCCTTGGCAACGGCCCTGTCCAGATGGATATGAACCTTGTCATCGGCAAGGGCCTGACGCTGCAGGGTATCTACGGCCGCAAGATGGACAACTGGCACCAGATGAGCTACATGGTACAGGGTGGGCTGGATCTCACCCCTGCCATCACCCACCGCTTCCACTACACCGAGTTTGAAAAGGGCTTTGAAGCCATGCACAGCGGCATGAGCGGCAAGGTCATTCTCGACTGGACGACGAAAAAGGAGGACTAAGCAGAATGAAGACCGCATACGAGAGCTACCGCGCAGAGCTCGCCGCCATCCGTGAGGCGGGCACCTACAAGGATGAGCGCATCATTACCACCCCGCAGAAAAGCCGCATCGACACCACCGCCGCGCACGGTGTTGTGAACATGTGCGCGAACAACTACCTGGGCCTTTCCAACCACCCGCGCCTGATCGAGGCGGCGAAGAAGAGCTATGACGACTGGGGCTTCGGCCTTTCCTCCGTGCGCTTCATCTGCGGCACGCAGGAGATCCACAAGACGCTTGAGCGCAAGATCGCCGACTTTGTCGGCATGGAGGACGCGATTCTCTATTCTTCCTGCTTTGATGCCAACGGCGGCCTTTTTGAAACGCTGCTCGGCGCGGACGATGCCGTGATCTCCGATGAGCTGAACCATGCGAGCATCATCGACGGCGTGCGCCTCTGCAAGGCGCACCGCTACCGCTATAAAAATAGCAATATGGACGATCTGCGCGCCCAGCTCATGAGCGCGCGCGAGGCGGGCTGCAAGAAAATCATCATTGCGACCGACGGCGTTTTCTCCATGGACGGCTACATTGCCAACCTCAAGGGCATCTGCGACCTCGCCGATGAGTTCGACGCGCTCGTGATGGTCGACGACAGCCATGCCGTCGGCTTCATGGGCGAGCACGGCCGCGGTACGCCGGAATACTGCGGCGTGATGGGTCGTGTCGACATCTTGACCGGTACCTTCGGCAAGGCCATGGGCGGCGCCTCCGGCGGTTACACCGCCGCCAAGCGCGAGATCGTCGACCTGCTGCGCCAGCGCAGCCGCCCCTACCTCTTCTCCAACTCCCTCGCCCCGGCCATCTGCGCGGCGACGATCGCAACGATCGATATGCTGACCGAGTCCACCGCGCTGCGCGACAAGGTGCATGAGAACGCGCGCTACTTCCGCGCGGAGATGGAGAAGCTCGGTTTCGATCTCCTGCCCGGCGAGCACCCGATCGTGCCCGTCATGCTCTATGACCCGAAGGTGGCGAACGAGTTCGCCCGCAGAATGCTCGAAAAGGGCGTGTACGTCGTCGGCTTCTGCTATCCGGTCGTGCCCAAGGGCCGCGACCGCGTGCGTACGCAGATCTCCGCAGGTCACACGAAGGAAGACCTCGATTTCGCGGTCAAGTGCTTCGGTGAAGTGAAGAAAGAAATGGGCCTGTAAATAAAAATCATTGGGCGCATCATTCAAAAAGAACGTGCAGCAGCGGATATCCGCTGCTGCACGTTTTGTGTTCAGTTGCCTGACATTCAGCTTCCCAGATTCAGCTCGTAGGTGCAGAGATAGAAGAGGAACGACGTCATCTGATAGCGGCTGATGCACGTGTTGTAAGCGTCAAGCAGCTCGCCGAGGTTGCTGTCGCGCGAGGTGATGTCCTTCTGGTTGCACCAGAGCATGGCCTTGGCGGCTTCTCTTGTGAGGTTCGAGTTGTCGCTCATCACCTGCAGGAGCTGGGACTGATCCACATTGGTGTTGATCCCGGCAAGAGCAGCAAAGCGGTAGATCAGCATGCAGGCGCTGCGATAATCCATTTTCTCGTCGTAACCGGTGTACAGCAGGTCGCTCTGGCGCAGGATCCTTGTCTGATAGGCCCAGCATACGGCATCGTAGTAAGGATAGGAGGCGTTGAAGGAGCGGCTCTCGTAATCGGGCGGCAGGGCGGAGTTGTCTGTTTCGGGGCGTCCGGCGATGCGGTAGAGCACATCGACAAACTCACCCAGCTTTGCAGTGGACTGACCACCGAAGTTGTCCGGGGATTCCGGATCCACATAGCCGTTGCGATACATATAGAGGACGCTTGCCTGGTTGAAGATGCTCTTGATGTCCGTAAACACCACCGTATCCTTGAGACTGCCGCCGCTCGGCTCTTTGTTGAAGACGTGAGCGTAGTAATCGCTGTTGACGATGTTGCTGGAAACCTTGAACTTGTTGTCCACATACAGGCAGTAGGCGTGCAGCAGCTCGTCGGAGATGACGATGCTGTCGTCGGCGGGAATGACCGTTTCCGTATCGGCGTCGTAGCGGAAGGTTTTCGTCAGGAACGAACGGTTCGACAGCATGGCGATATGAACGCCGCTCGAGAGCACGTCCGTGCCGGCCAGCAGACGGGAATCATACTCCACGCCGAAGAGGTTGAGGAGCGTCGGCAGGATGTCCGCCGTGGAGCAGTATTCGTCCACCACGATATTTTCCGGAAGGCCGGGAACATAGCAGATGAAGCTGTTGCGGTATTTCTCGAACTTGGTGTCCAGCGTCTGCCCGGCAAGCTCGTTGTATTCCTCCTCCGTGAGACCGTAGGGATAGTGGTCGTTCGTGAGGACGATGCAGGTCTTGTCGGCAATGCCGGCGGCCTCCAGCTGCTGCATCAGGTATTGCAGCGCGTACTCAAGCTCTAAATTGCAGGCAATATATGCCTTGACCGGCTCGGAGTAGGGGAGATCTTCCACCGCGGCTTTGTTCTTGGCGCTCATGGCGTTGTCCCAGTTGTACTGGTAATGACCGCTGAAGGTCATGTAGTAGGCATGGAATGGCTCTTTGCTGTTGATGTAGTCGTTCACGGAGGCCTCAATCATCTCAAGATCCGAGGACGGCCAGTCGATCTTCACGTTCAGGCCGGAATCCGCTGCCTTGAAGTCGTAGCCCATGTTGGCGTGGGTGATGTTGCGGTTGTAGAAATCGCCGATGTAGTCGTGATAGCCGTAGGACTTGTAGCCCATTCCGTTCAGCGCGTTGCCGAGGCAGAAGGGAAGATAGTTGGTGCCTGCCACATTGAAGCTCGAATCCGTCTTGGTGCGGGACATATCCGGGTAGAGCCCCATGCACATGGTGTATTCGCCATTGGTGGTGACGGACTGGAACGAGCCGTAGTAGTTTTTAAAAATGATGCCCGTGTGGGTCATTTTATAGAGGGCGGGCGTCAGTTCCTCGCTGATGAACCACGGGCAAAAGCTCTCGGCGCAGATGGTGATGAGGTTATAGTCCTTCAAAAGCCCTGTGTAATTGCTCTTGCGGCTGGGCGTTATCTTGGCGAGGTATTCGTCCGTTGCCTTGAGAATGGCGCTGTCGGTGCTGCCCGCCAGCTTCGTGAAGTCGATGCTCTCGATCACGTTGAAGGAGTTGCTGCTATACGGCTGCTGATCGCTGCTGACTTCCAGAGTGGAGGGCGTAAAAAAGGTGATGTCGCCGTCATCTCCGGCAATCATATAGTGAAGCTCCTGGACGGTGGTGGCGATCATACCGACCTTTTTATAACTGCTGTCGGTGGAGGTGTTTACATTGGAGAGGGTCTTATAGACGGAAAAGGGCTTGTTGCGTCCGACGAACAAGAGCCCTACCGTCACCAAAACCAGTACGAGCAGCAGCGCAAAGGACGCCTGCGCCTGCTTCCAGCGCAGACGGAGCTTCAGCGTCGGGACCTTTCGCAGTGCAAGGCATGCGATCACTGCGATCAGCGGCAACAGCAGCAAAATGATGCGCGGCAGGTTTTTGAAAATCGCGTAGAAGAGCTGAGAGTTGAAGTTTGTGATCACGTTCTCGCCCATGCTGACCTGGCTGATGGGCATGAAGTTGCCGAAGATGCACTGATAGACCAGCTGTACCTCGGCAAACAGCACCTGCACCGCTACAAGCAGCACGCCAACGATCTGGCGAAGGATCTTGGGCAGGAATGAGGTGAGAAGCGAGAAAAAGACACCGGCTTGCAGCGCAAACAAAATAAGGTAGATGGTGTGCCTGTCCAGCTTGTGGTAAACGCACAGGTGCAGGCACAGCTCCACATAGATGCCGGTGAAGCAGAACAGCAGCAGATCGGCGATCCACGTTTTCCAAAGGCTGCGGCGCGGGGACTGCGCGGCGTCGGGCGTTTCTGGTGTGGGGGCGTCGGGCTGCTGCGCTGTTATAAGGGAAGTATCGTCAGTTTTTAGTTTCATAAATTGTTCTCCTGCTGAGGGCTTTTTCAAAAAAGAAAAATCGCTTGCGAAATTTGCCGAAATATTGACACAGAGCCTATCATAGAGCAAAAGCGCGAAAAAGGCAATCATTCTTGTAAAAAAATTTGAAAAAGCTTTACAATTTGCGCGACAGGACGTGCTCAAATCGTGCTTTTTATGACAAAAAGGCAGAAAATGGCAGCAATTATGCTTGACTTTGAATAGATCCTGTGATATCCTGCCACGGAAACAGGTTACGGACCGAAAGGGATAACGACTGTGCTCAAAGGCACAGTCGTTATCTTTTTTTATGCCCCGAACCACAGGAGGAAAAGCAACATGTATTTGATGATCGACAACTACGACTCATTTGTGTATAACCTGAAGGCATATTTGGAAGAGTTGGGCCGGGACATTGTGGTGCGCCGGTCAGATGAGATCACGATCGAAGAGATCGAGGCGATGGCCCCGCAGGGCATCATTCTCTCCCCGGGGCCGAAGCGCCCGTGGGACGCGGCACTGTGCGTAGAAACGGTGAAGCGCTTTCAGGGCAGGGTGCCGCTGCTCGGCGTGTGCCTGGGCCATCAGGTGCTGGGCCACTGCGCGGGCGCCACGGTGGAAAAGGGCGCTCGTCCCATGCACGGCAAGGTGACGAGGGTGCATCACCGTGGCACGGGGCTTTTCGCGGGCCTGCCGGAGGAATTCAACGTGACGCGCTACCATTCGCTCGTGGTGCGCGAGGATACCCTTCCCGCGGACTATCAGGTGGACTGCGTTGCAGATGACGGCACAGTGATGGCGCTCTCGCACCGGACGCTTCCGATGTATGGCGTGCAGTTCCACCCCGAGGCGGTGCTCACTGAGTACGGCCACGAGATGCTGGAGAATTTCTGCCGCATGGCAGAGGAAAAGGGGGTGCCGGCATGAAGCGCGTCACCGTAGAATTGGAGCGATACGTTCCCGCGTCGGAGGTTTTCCACCTGGCGGCGAAGGAGCCGGGCTGCGCCTTTCTGGATTCGTCCCTCGTCAACGAGCTCGGACGCTGGTCGATCCTGGGACTGCGCCCCTATAAGACGCTCATCAAGGAGCAGGACGGCAGTTTCACCGAGGACGGGGTTGCCCGCCCGGACACGGACTTTGAAACGCGGCTGGGAGAATTTCTCCGGCTGAACCGCGACGAGAACGAGACGGAGCTGCCCATCGTTTCCGGCGCCATCGGCTATTTTTCCTATGATTACGGGCGCGAGCACATGGGCGTTCCCTCCGGTGAGCAGGACGTCGAGCCGATCCCGCAGGCGCGGGTGGTGTTCTATGACTTACTGCTCATCGAGGATTGCCATGAAAAGCGCGTGTGGCTCTCCGCCTGCGGCCAGACCGAGGACGCGCTTGAATTGCTCGCGCACTTCCGCCGGAACATCGAACGCGGAATGGAAAAGGGCTTCCCGGCCCTGCCCGACGCGCACGCGACAAAGCCCATCACCGTTCGCCCCAACTTTGAAAAGGAAGAATACAAGGCGGCGGTGGATCGCATGATCCGCTACATCATCGAGGGCGACATTTATATTGCCAACATGACCCAGCGGCTGGACGTTATGAGCGACCGCGAGCCGCTCGCGGTCTTTGAGCATCTGCGCACGCACAATCCCTCGCCCTTCGGCGGCTATCTTGACTGCGGCGATCACCAGATCATCTGCGCCTCGCCGGAGCGCTTCCTGCGCTTGCGCGGCAGCGTGGTGGAAACGCGCCCCATCAAGGGCACGCGCAAGCGCGGAGAGACGCCGGAAGAAGACGAGGCGCTGCGCCGGGAACTTGAGCAGTCGGAAAAGGACAAGAGCGAGCTTCTGATGATCGTGGACCTTGAGCGCAACGACCTCAACCGCGTCTGCCGCCCGGGCAGCGTGGAGGTGACGGAGCTTTTTACCGTGGAGACCTACGCAACGGTCTTCCATCTGGTGTCCAACATCCGCGGCGAGCTGGCGCAGGGGAGCGACGTGACCGATCTTCTGCGTGCGGCCTTCCCCGGCGGCTCCATCACGGGCGCGCCCAAGTACCGCGCCATGGAGATCATCGACGAGCTGGAGCACGGCAAGCGCGGGCTGTACACCGGCTCCATCGGTTACCTGACACTGGACGGGGAGTGCGACCTGAACATCGTTATCCGCACCGCGCTCCACCGCGACGGACGCTACCACCTGGGCGTGGGCGGCGGCATCACCTCGGAGTCGGATCTGGAATTTGAGTATGAGGAAACGCTGCAAAAGGCGAAGGCCGTGCTGGAGGCGCTGCAATGACACAGATGATGACGATGGACGACGGCGTTCAGTTTGGTCTTGGCGCGTTTGAGACCATCGCGGTGGAGCGGGGGAAGGGGATCCTTCTCTCCCGCCACCTCGCGCGCCTTGGGCGTTCGGCGCAGTTTCTGGGGCTGGGCGATCTTGCTGAGCGCGGATTGACGATGGAGCGTACGGCAGAATGGATCGGCGAAAACTGCCCGGAGCACAGCGCCTGCAAAATTCTGCTGACGCAGGAAAACCTTATGATGCGCCTGCGTCCCAACCCCTATGGCCCGGCGCGCTACGCGCGCGGCTTTCGCATGGACTTCAGCGCTGTGCGGCGGAACGAGACCTCCCCGCTTACGGGACATAAGACCCTCAACTATGGCGACTGCATTCTGGAGCATCGCGCTGCCGCTGCTGCCGGAATGGACGAGCGCATTTTCCTCAACACGCGGGGAAAGCTCGCTGAGGGAACGGTGAGTAACCTCTTCCTCGTTTCCGGCGGGCGGATCTATACCCCGGCGCTTTCCTGCGGGCTGCTGCCCGGCGTGCTGCGATCGTATCTTCTCGAGCGCTATCGCGTGGAGGAGGGGGAGATCGACCCGCGCGAGCTGGAGAACTTTGATGAGTGCTTCGTTACCAACTCCCTCATGGGCGTCATGCCCGTTCAGCAGCTTGGGGAGCGCGTCTTTCCGAGCCGCGAGACGGCGGATCGCCTGCGCTCTGCCTATGAAGCGGAAAAAGAAACACTCCAATAAAAAAGCCCCGGATCAGAAACGATCCGAGGTGAGATAAAGTCCCTCGCAGGACGAATTGGGCAAAAAATAGATGAGCCTTGACGGATAACCGGGAATCGTCAAGGCTCATCATGTACTCTTGGGCTCTAACATCAATTTAACCTCGCTTTCGGGGATTTGAAAGGGACTTGCTGTTCGGTCGGGTTGGTTGCTTCCTTTCTGTATCTATAAGATAGCACGGAGCGACCTGAAAATCAATGCAAGGAAGGAACAAGCTTTCCTGCAAATAATTGGGCATAACAATGAAATGATGCTTGCACGTGCAAGAGACGATTGACTTCTATGCAATGTTGGGGTATCATTAAATTGTTGAGGGCTTTCACGACACCGTGAAAGCCCTCTTTTTGCCATTTTGGGGATACAGTTTTTTTTACTTACGGCTTTCTGCCATTGCAGAAGTAGAAGACCGTGAGAAGGCCAGGGCCGCAGTGCGCGCCGATGACAACGCCGAGGTTGCTGATGGTGATCTCGCCCATGTCCGGGAACGCGGCGCGAACTTCATCGCGCACATGCTCGGCGTCGGCAAGGCAGTCGGCATTGAGAATGTGCATTGTAAGACCCTTGGTGTCGACCTCCTTGAGGTCGTCCGTAATGCCGCGCAGGATCTCTGCGAGCGCAGCCTTTCTGCCGCGTACCTTCTTGGCAACGTCGAGCGTGCCGCCGTCGGGCACGTACAGAACGGGCTTGACTGAGAGGAGAGAGCCGACCAGCGCCGAGGCGTTGGAAACGCGGCCGCCGGCCTTGAGGTAGTTGAGATCGTCCACGGTGAAGCGGTGGGCGATCTTGAGCTTGTGCGCTTCGCCCCACGCAATGACCTCGTCATAGTCCATGCCCTCTTCCATGCGCGCGACCATGCTCTCGACCAGAAGGCCGAGGCCGCCGGAGATGCAGAGCGTGTCCATCACATAGATCTTGCGGTCGGGGTGCTTTTCGCGCGCCATCTGCGCGCCGAGCAGCGCCTTTTCATAGGATACGGACATCTTCTTGGACATATCGAGGAAGATGACGTCCTTGCCGGTATCGAGCAGGGAATCGAAGAAGTCGCAGTAGATATATTCGTTGATCATGGAGGTCTTGAGCAGATCTCCGTTGTTGCGCATGCCCTGATATACGGCAGCGCGCGATTCCTCGCGGCAATCGTCTTCATACAGCTTGTCGCCGATCGTGTAGCTGTAGCTGATGAAGGGAATGTTGTGCTTTTCCAGATAGTCCCTCGTGAGATCAGAGGTGGAAGATGTGGCGATGATATAGTTTGGCATAGTACCAATCCTTTCCCGTCTGATGATGGTAATCATTTTGAAGAACACTTCAAAGCCAGTATAAAAAATTTTGCGGCGTATGTCAATTCAAACATTCTTGATGTGCGTTTTGGGGAAATGCAATACTGTTCTGAATCACACACAGGGGCAGAATTATGCTCTATGTAACCGGCTGTCTGGAAGAAGCCGGTGTAATCTTCTCCGGAACAGCCTTTGATAAAGATGTGGCAGTAACGCTCGTCATCCTTGTCCACAATATAAATTCTTTCTACAATAGTTTGGATCAAAGTGACCAGAACCTCCGGCTGCGCATCCTTTGCATATTCTGCAAAGGAGAGCAACCTTTCTTTTGTCATTTCCAGGTCACGGATGGCAATCATATTGTTCTTTCTGCCTTCATCCAGTTTGGAAAGCTGCCGCTCCGTTTCCCTCAGTTCTTCAGCCAGATTTTGCAAATCCTCTTGAATAAATTGCTTGATACTGCCATCTGCTTCACGCAGATTTCTTGTCTGTGCTGCAATATCCGCTTTCAGCTTATCACGTTTCTTTTTAATGATGTTATGTTCCTGTACCGTCTGTGACTGTTCCAGAACCTCCTCGATTTTAATTTCCAGAATCCTTCTGAAACGCTCGCTGTTTTCATCCGACAGTTCAGATAGCTGCTGTACGACAAATTCATCCAGAAGAACGCCATCTACCGCTTTGAAATTACATTCCTTCTTGCGGTAACCGGGACAAACATATTTGAACCGAGGTTTTCCGTTCGTCCAGCGGTCGGACTCGGAAATTACACTCAGTCGTCTGCCGCAGTAAGGACAATGCACCAGTCCTGCCAACAATGCGTTGGTCTTTCTGTGAGGGCGATTGTATTTCTCTGCAATAGCATCCAGAAGTTCCTGCACTTCAATCCATTGTTCACTTGAAATAAAGCCTTCATGCCTTCCGACCGCAATAATCCACTCACAAACAGGCTTGCTTTCAATGGTCTGAACATATTTTGGAGAGATGAATGTGCTGTCGCTGTCCTCGTACTTTTCTTGGTCGGTTTTATTGTAAGCCGACAATCCGTGAGTTCCGTCAAACTCTGTCATATCTCCAAACACATTGCCGTCGTGTTCGATGAAATAATTATAGCTGCGTTTATCAGCAGTGCAATAAATGGGATTTCTCAAAACCAGCCTTGTTGTCGATGCGTTAAATGTTGCACCGGACGGAGTGTGAAATCCTTCCTCATTCATCTGCTTTGCAGTGGTCTGGATACTGCGAGTGGTTCGAAAAATTTCATACAAACGCTGAACCATACATTTTTCTTCTGGCAGACTTTTTAAGTAGCTGTAGGCTGATTTGCCCTTACCGCTTCCGGTTGTTACACGGCGAACGGTAAATCCCATAGGTGTATTGCCGCCGAGCCATCGACCGTCCTTTGCAAGTTCCATCATATTGTCTACAATTCTTTCTGTCAGAGTATCTCTTTCAAATTCCGCAATGACAGCAAACATCTGAATAAAGATTTTATATAGTCCGCTGGCAGTATTGATACCGTTTGAGCAAATCAAGAGATTAACATGGTACATTTCCAAGAAATCCATCAAGCGAATTAGGTCGGCTGTTTTTCTGCCGACACGATCCAGCTTGTAACATACGATTGCTTTGATTTTTCCGTCCTGCACATCATGCAGCATTCTCTGAAAATCCGGTCTATCTGAAAAATATCCGCTGAGTCCTTTGTCCTCGTATTGTAAAAATTCATACTCCTCATCCAACCCCAATTCCTTTTTGGCGTAATCCGCACATTGTTTGAATTGAACACCGATACTGTCACCCTTATTGGTGATACGAGATTTACGGGCGTATATCGCAACGCCACGGTTATCTTTTTCAACTTTTCTCTGTTTCTTCATGGGTAGTCACCTCCACTCCTATCATACCGCCATCCCAGTTATTCTATCAAGTTTGTGGCCGTTGCCACGAATCCATTCCAGAAACACATACAAGGTTTCTGCATCGAAATTTCTGATTTCCTGTGCGATAAATTCCACTCGTTTTTGCTGAAAGGCTTCCATAGTTTCTTTGAATTTTTGTCCTCTGTGAATTACTGCGATCAAATAGTTTCCTCCGTTTCTGTCTGTGGTTCTGACCTCGGACCAACTTGGTCCAACGTCAGATAATGAAAAAAGCTGCTACACAGATGCAACAATGACAGACACAAAAGATTCTGTATCTGACTTGATGCTTCCATGTAACAGCTCCGACAGTTCGGACTGACTAAAAATATGTTTGTATAAATATGGGGCTTGCCCATCAATAAAATCTTGTATGAAGCACTATTTAAATTTCATCTGTAACTATCATAGCATGAAATGTCGAAATAAGCAATCTTGTCAAGTTCAGCCAAAGAGCATATCCCAAAGTTAAGAACAGGCAGCTAATAGCAGATTTTCATTTTACCGTAAGTTGTAGTAAGGATATTTTTGATTTTCTAATTGACGCTTGATGATACCTCTGGACAAATTGTCCAGAAGTAAAATCGAAGCTTATGAAATTCCATACACCTCATCAGGAATTTATAATACAAAATCTCTACGCCTTACTTTGGTGCAAGTTGCACCGTAGCGCTTCATCCCAACTTGGGATGAAGTTGTATCCGAGCATTGCTACTTTCGTTACTTGTGGGCGGGTTGCCCACAAGACTTCCCGACAAATTGTCGGGAAGTGAATTGCCACACATCACATAAATAATCAGGGACAACTTCTCCCATGTTTGCATTTTTTCGTTTATGGAAAATTGAACTTCTATGCAAATTGCGTAGAAGTCACTAAGTAAAAGTATTCAGAATGAATGCGCAGCCGACACTGTAGGTGTCGTTCAAAGGGGATTGGGGATGCTTCCCCAACAAGCAATTTGCGAAAATTTCTCCTCTGGGGGAATCTTCGTAAATAAGTGAACCTGTACAGGTTTACACTGCTTGCCACTTTGTAACGCCTATAATATGCGGGCAAAATTATTCCCAAGTCGGGAATAAAAATTGATACATCTCCGCACAAATTGGACGAAGGTTCCGATTCCGACTTCTGCCCAATTAGAGCAGAAGTTAATCCGTACTTGTTCCCAACTTGGGCACAAGTTCTATGTTGGAAGGAAACTGGCAAGCAGGGCAAAGTTACAGCACTTTGCCCATTTTCGCATTTTCTCCTTCGCCTCAATTTGCAAAATGACTTGTCAGGGAAAGCTCCCTGGTACCCATTGAACATCAATTTCATTGATGGCTGCTCGTTCATCCGTAACCGTCAAACCTAACCGCGCATAGACACACATGAGACAATAGTAGCGGAACGTTGCGAAAGGTTTCGCTACTGTTGTATTGTGGGATGTCAGAATGACAAGCGCAGAGTTGAAACATCGGGCGGAGCTACAGGAGTGGGCGGCACAAATCCAGGAATGCCGCAGCAGCGGTCTCTCCGTAAGCGAATGGTGCCGACAGCAAGGTGTTACAACAACACTCCTGGCAAGTTTCTCAGGCATCCCTCTTTCTTTTGCGGAAGCTCAAATCCTGCCAAGTAAAAAAACCGTTAAAATGCTGCGCAGCGGATTGAAAAAATAAGCTGACGGGACTATTTTATACAAGGTGAGTGTGTAAAATCAAATTTTTAAGGGGGAGGCGGA
>OLVO01001473.1_pt1 | contig 23816 bp, 28 predicted proteins | sample 1672571 | NCBI WGS metagenome assembly OLVO01 (sample SAMEA3136700, study PRJEB25190) | human gut metagenome | biome: human gut; feature: human-associated habitat; material: faeces | place: Austria | collected 2013
ACGCGGCGCAGCGGAGGTGCCACCCGGCCGCGGGGCCGAGGCCTATTCGCGGCGGACGCCGGCAGCCCACGTCCAGTATCGGAACCATTAGAGACGCTATTCACTTTTCGATAGGAGCCATATGGAACTCGAGGATATCGTTTACGAGCTCGCCTGCCTTCATGAGTCGATGCTCTTTTGCTGCATGGCGCTGAGAAGGATTATCAGGGACCTCGAAGAGGCCGAACAGCGCATCCACGCTGAAGCGGCCGTCGCCGAATCCCCTCTTTAGAAAAGTACCCCGGCGATTACCACCGGGGCACTTTTAAATGACGTCAGAAGCCGGCAGCCGAACTAACCATCGAACAGATCTGAATCGAAAAACCCTCTCAGAGAGACGCCAAGCCCGCCTGCGATGCGCTCGATATTCTCGATAGACACGTTTCGCTTGCCTGTCTCGACTTCGGCGAAATAGGTGCGAGACATCTCGATGGAGTATGCGAAGGCCTCTTGGCTCATGCCGAGCTCGCCCCTCAGCTCCTTAATGCGAAGCCCCACGCGCATCTTGGGGTCAAGCTCAGTCATCGGCACCTCCTATCCACCGGTGTCAATGATTCAGGCCAACCCTATATAAGTCACACCTATATAAGTGACAATTTGAAATACAATGCAAATATTGGGGCATTGCAACCAGAAAGGAACCATGGTGGATACGGAGATTCCGAAAGTGACGGACGATATGCTCTCATTGGACTTCCCCAGCGACTATGCATATATCGCAAAACCCTTTGGTCGAGGACTCCGCCCGGACAGGCAACTGCAACTTCTAAAGAACTTGCATACAGAACATTAGAAAGAAGGTCATACCATGCGAACCTATCAACACCCGATATACCAAGACAACGCTATGGCGATTCGCGCCGAATATGATGAGGAAAAACGAGTCTTCGATTTGATGAAGAAGTTCCTCTATATCGTCGGGGCGATAACGGCGGTAGTTGTTTTCCTTTTGCTTCTCGTTAATTCCCCTGCCCTGATAACTCAGACGGGTGCAATTGGAATCGTTGCGCTCGTTCCCGTCCTGCTGGCTGCAGCAGCCTTTACCGGGTTCTATGTCGGCACGATACCTGCTGGCTACATCGCCGCATGGCGTGCAATCAAGCGCTCAAGGCTGTTCGTTTGGGGCAACGCTCTCGGACTGCTCCTCATAGCGACGCTTTTTCTTTCCATCCCGGCTGCATTTGCGCCCTTTGCCTTCCTTCTCCAGTGGTTGAAGGTATCGAATCTCAAGCGTCAGCTTGACGCGAACGCATAGCGAGGGTGCAGAGGAAAAGAAGAAAGGAAACCGCTTATGCTCTTCGGACGCGAGTTCTCCCGCAAGCAGGTCTGCGCGGCTGGTGCCGGGCTTGTCTGTGCCGCGCTCCTCATCGGTGGCGGCGGCTATGCGCTTGCACATGCCGGATGGGGAGTAGGGTCGAACACTCCTGCGGTGTCCCAGAAGGCAGGCGATGAGAAGCAGGACATGGCACTCTCCCTTGAGGTGAAGGCCGAGGGATGGGATGCCGACACATCCACGCCCGTCATCGCGCATATCGAGGGCGCGGACGGCGAGGTGGACTTCTACACCGCCTTCGCCGCCAACGAGAAGGTGAGCGTAACGGTCGGCGAGACCGGTACCTACAATGTCTCGCTCATCCCGCCGGTGAACGCCGACGGCTCCACCTACAAGGCCGCGTCCGGTGAGATCGCTGCCGTGAAGACCGATGGGAAGGCGGGCGGCACCGTCATCGCGCTTGAGAAGGTAGATGCGGACAAGGTGACGGAGGATGAACTGACAGCCATCGCCAAGGATGTCGCGGAAGCCGTGAAGAAGGGCGATTCCACCCTGACCGGAGAGCGCGGCGTGAGGGTGGTCAACATCTTCCAGACCAATATCGGCAGCAATCCGAACGCCGATACCGATGCCGTCGAGAAGGAGACCGGGAAGGCCGAGGAGACCGCCAAGGAGGACAAGTCCGATGCGAAGACACCGGAGACCTCTAACGGCAAGAGGGATGACGGGAAGACCGACAGTAAACCGAGTGGTGGCAACAGCAACAGCAACAGCAACAACTCTAGCTCCGGTTCCAACTCGGGAGGTTCGTCAAAGAAGGATGACACTCCGGCGCATCAGCACAACTGGGTAGCCCAGACAAAGACCGTCCACCACGACGCTCAGTACAAGATCGTCCATCACGATGCGGTAACCCATCAGGTATGGCATGACCCGGTGACGGAGGAACACTATATCTGCAACCAGTGCGGTGCAGATATTACGTCAGACCCATGGGGACATATTGACAGCTCTCTTATGAATGGTGGTAATTGCGGAAGCTATCACTCTATCTATGTGACTGTAAAGCAAGGGTATTCTGAAACTGTGACCGACAAAGCGGCCTATGACGAGCAGGTGCAGGTGAGTGCGGCATGGGACGAGACCGTGACCACCGGGTACAAGTGCTCGGGCTGCGGGGCCACGAAATAGCGCCCGCCGCCGGATTCCGGATCAGAGCGTTTATATGCCGGACTGGAATCCGGCGGCGGTAAGCGCATAAATCCCAAAACTCGCCGCGCGCCCTCAAGCCGCCTCAAGCAAGGTTCCAAGGGGCAGCAGCCCCTTGGCGCGCAGGGGTGCGGGGATGGCGCGAGGCATCCCCGGAAAACCGACGTGGGCGTGCCATTGGCGCGCCCACGCTCTGTTGATGCAACTCACTCCCCTCCGGCGATGTACACGGTCCGGCCGCTCTCGCAGTCGACGCTTTCCACGTCGCCGAACCCTATGCGGACGGCGGCCCATCCACCCTCGTTCCCTACCATGGCGTCAGCCTCGCCGCGCGCCTCCGAGACGAGCCGCTCGAGCCCGGGCGACCCTTCCAGCGCGACGCCCACCTCATACGTCCCTCCCTCGAGTTCCGTCTCGTACTCAACGACGACCGTCAACTCGTTTGCCTCGCCCGAAACCTCGCTAGGGCAACCTACGACACCGTACTCGAACATCCCCATGGAGCTACCTCCTCCTAACGGCGCTGAGCGGCCTCGGGGAGAAGTGCTCGTCGCGCTCGACGGCGGCGAACCCCATCTGGCGGTTCAGCTCGGCCATCTCCTTGATGCTGAAGTAGCCGAACTCGTCGTCGTAGCCCTCGACGAGGCCGAACGCCTCGTCCGTGCCGTCAAACTCGAGCAGCCACCAGTCCCATCCGCTCACGCACGAGAAGTAGTGGGCGTAGACCGTGGGGTCCTCCGCCCCGTCCTGCTCGTAGAGCCTCGGCACCGTCTTGGCGATTTCCTCGGTCATCAGCTGCTGCATGTCTTCCTCCGTTCCGGGCACGTGGCCCTCAACATCTCGCCCCTGTGGGCAAAGCCGAATGGCGACGCCGCGCGTCGTCGTCGGCTTTGCTCCCTGCAAAGCCGCACCGGAGCGAAGACGGGTCAAGGGAGGTCCATGACGGCCTCCACCAACCGGAGCGGAGCGGAGGTTTGTGCGGGGTCTCATGGGCCCCCTTGACGCGGCGTAGCGGAGGTGCCACCCGGCCGCGAAGCCGTGGCCATACGACGGCGTATGCCGCCTATCGGCAACAAAAAGGCCCGCCTTCGGCGGACCTAAAAGGAAATGACCGTCTTCAAGGTAAAACGAGGATCCCAACACGCGAACCGGGTGCAGGCTATCAAACCGGGTTCTTGATCTCCGCCGAATCGAAGGCCCAGACCCACCAGCGGCTCGATTCAAGGCGATCATGGCCGATCGCCCTCTCAAGGTACAGGATTGTCTCCCATCGACCGAACCTGACCGCATACTGCTGATTGCTGCTTCCGTTCAACACGGGGCCAGGAAGAGAGACTTTCAGAATCTCGTCGATTGGAAACCGCCTGCCGTCGGGCCAATCGACCGCGAACGGACGAACCTCGCCCGAGCTCGTCACCATCACCATGACGTCGACATACTGCTTGTGAGCGCGACGGCTGTGATCGGGCCCAACCGACCGGGAGGTGCACTCGCCGGTGAAGACGTCCCTCATATGGCCGTCGCCGCCATGCCGGAACCCTTGGCCACGAACCATCTGCCGCCCTCCCACCAGATGGTTTTGCGCTGTTTCGCGATGCAGACACCGACCTCGACACAAAGGTTGCCGAAGATCGCGCGACCATATTCCCACCTGTCATAAATAGACTCGACTGTCCACGACCGGCCGTCGGGCCAGTGGATCACCCGGGGATCCGCCGGCCCATGGTTGAAATTGACGGACCCCTTGGTATCAACGTCGATATAGATACGACGCTCCTCTACCGGTATCCCACACGTCCCGGCCAGCGAATGCTTCTTGAACAATACGACCCCCATAGTGCGAACGTATGTTCTATACTATAGACCAATATCCCTGCCGTTGAGGAGCATTTTCATGACCGAGCTCGAACAGAATCGGATCTTCGATATCAGCTACGAGATGAGGGGGCTCGCGGCAACGCTCGTCGCCGCCTCACGCGGCGATATCCAAGACCCAGAGAGAGTCGTCGAATTCGCCGCAGGCCAAGTTGACCGCCTTGCCGGAAATCTTGTCGATTGCATCACGGATAACGACGCCAAAGCGACCGCACAAGGATAGACCTGGCCCCGATATTCAATAGAGAACGCCCCGGCAATTTACTGCCGGGGCGTTTTTTAGAGCTCGATCTCCGCGATTACTTTTTTCATCTCAAGGGCCCATCCGAGCTGTTCCTCGATGTACCCCGGCCATGCGTCCTGGTGGCCCTTGATGGGGTGGCCCGCCTTGTAGAAGCGCAGTCCCGAGGCCTTTTTCGCATCGAAGGGTGCCGCCGTCAGCCCGAGGTGCTCCTCGAAGATCCCGCTGTTGGCGATGGCGCGGTGCCCGATCTCCTTGTCGTCGTCCACGTACAGCTCGATGCCCGTGCGGCCCTTGTGTGTATCGATGAGCAGGGCGAGATGGTATGCCGAGACCCCCAGGCGAAGCGTCGACCAATGGTCCTTGCTGGGCTTCTGCGGGCTGAACTCCTTGAGGAACTCCGGATGGCCATCCGCCACCTCGCGGTAGGCCGTCCAGTACGCCAGCTTGACCTTTTCGGTCTCGCTGAGCCCCTCGGAGAGCTTCACGGTCTTGGTCCACTCGTTCGGCTGCTCGACCACGCCGAAGCGCGGGGCGGGCAGGGAGCCCCCGATCTTCCAGAGCTCGACCTCGACCAGGAAGAACCCGAAGTCGCTGTCGGTGTGCTGGTTGAGCCACTCGATAGCCTGACGGTGCTCGTCGCGGGCGTGCGCCACGACCCAGATGACGACCTCGGCACCCTTGCCGGCGGCGTACGTGATCACCTTGCCGAGGTGGTCGTGGTTGGTGTCCTCGAGCTGGTTCTCAATGATCACCTTGCGGCCCGTACCGGACTCCTGCGCGTAGATGTCCACGTTGAACGATCCGACCGAGGACTCCGTCTCTATGAGCTCGAGCTCGATTCCGACCGCCATCCCGAGGGTTGCGAGGTTCTGCTCCTCGGCCAGCCACTTGGTGAAGTCGTGGGCCTCATGCGGCCACACCTCGCGCAAGGGGACCTTCTGGATGGTATCCAGGTTATAGGTTTTCATTCTCAACCTCTCCGTACATCAAGTCGACAATGGTGCGAGAGGCACCAATTCGCCCGCTGCATTTATGCCCACACCGGCGCGCGCCCCACCATCGACAATCAGTCAGTCATCGCTCTTCTTCAAGTTGCAGTCACAGCAGAGCATCTGGCAGTTCTCGGGGACGGTGCGGCCGCCCTTGCTCCACGGCGTGATGTGGTCGGCCTGCATCTCCTCGAACTCGAAGTGCTTTCCGCAGTACGGGCACACGCCCTTCTGGCGCTCGTATGCGGCGCGCGCGTCGCGCTTGTCGAAGGCGCGGATGCTGAGCTTGCGCTCGTTGCCGGTGAGCAGGTACTCGTAGACGCCCTTCTTGCTCGTCACGTCGTCGTCGGCCATGAGGCGCGATACCTCGGACTCAAGTTTCTTGGGGTCGAGATCCGAGCGGCCGTGGTGGTCGTTGTAGAGGAGCCCCCACTCGATGCCCTTCATCTCCCGTCGGTACTTCGGGAATATCGCCTGGACCCAGTCGATGACGCTGCGAAAGTAGCTCCATAGGGCCTGAGACGTCGGGTCGCCGGCATGCTTGGCCATGTAGCCCTCTATGGTCTCGCCGTCGATGGCGGCGGCCCACCTGATGGCCGTCTCAAGGAACTCCTGACGTATCGATGAGCCTGTGAGGTAGTCGCCCGCGAGCTGCTGGGCTGCGCATCCGGTCTTCGAGAAGTACCTTTTGGCGTCTGACACCCATGAACCGGCGTAGACGGCGTTCCGCAGCTCCTGCTCGGTCAGCCGCTCGCCCGCGATGTTCACGATGCGGAACCACTTCAGCTTCTCGGACGGCTCGCCATCGCACTGGTAGACGTCAAGCCGGTAGGAGAGGATGCGCTCGCGCTCGTCGCTCGTGAGGTTGTCGAAGTAGCGGTCGTCAACGGAGAACTCGCCGTCGACGTAGCGGCAGATTGAGACGGTCCGCTGCTGGCCGTCCAGCACCTCGAATGTGTCCTCACCGTCCTCGTTCACGCCAGTCTTCGCCCAGTACATGACGTTGAGGGGGAAGCCGTTCATCACGGTACGGATGACCTCGTCTCGCTGGGCGGGCTTGTAGACGAACTCGCGCTGGTAGGGCGGGCGTATGTCGAGCCGACCGAAATATCCGGTCACGCCCTCCTCGGCGTCGTCCCAGTAGTCCTCAACGAGGTCGCTAATGGGAATCTCGCACTTCTCAATCTTCATTCCGCGTTGCTCCCCTCGAAATCAGACGGATGGTCCGCAATCCACTTGTCGGTGTACCTGATGAATATGCGCCCGTAGGTGACCTTCGGAACGCCGTTCTCGTCGAGGTAGTAGGTGTTCTGGACCCGCCACGTGCGGTTCATCGCTTTGTACTTCGCTTGCAGCTCAGCCGAAGGTGGCGTGTAGAAGGTGCACTCGTTCTCGGCCCATTCGAGGTCTCCACGCCGTCCGAGAATGACGAACTGGTCAGGGCTGTAGCGGTCCATGAATGTTATAGGTACGCCCATGATTCCCCGGTAGTCACATGGGATGTCGGCAAGCTTCGATACCTCTATGGCATCGTAATTCTCGTATTTCGGATAGGACTCTGGCTTGCATCGCTTAACCAGAATCATTTCTTCATGGCGCTTCTTGATATCAAGATTTGTGTACCAGCATATATTTCCCATCGAGCGCCATTTTTGGCCGGTCTCGTCCTGCCAGTATCTCGTTGCCCTTGGTTCATAGTCGTCCGGAACTCGGAATGCCATATCCCCGTTGTTGTATCCGAGCCAGACCTTATCCTCTTGAAGAAGGCGAAACACCTCTTTGTAGGTTATGGCGTTCTCGCTTCCTATAATCAGGATTTGCTTGTTGTGATCAATGAGCGTTGTTAAGTACTCTCTGAAAAGAGAAAACGGTGGGTTGGTTACGACGATGTCGGACTCGTCCAGCAGTTCGAGGCACTCGGGCGAGCGGAAGTCTCCGTCACTGTGCAGCCGCTCGATGGTGTTCTCACCAGTGCGGAACAGTTCAGCCACATCGAGCATGTCGATGCCGCCCTCGCCGGTCGTGTCGTGCACGGTCGTCACGACGGCCTTGTACGGTGTGCGCCGCTCGTCCTCCGTCTCGTCGCCGAACAAGGACAGCTGCGTTCCCGTTATTGGCGACCCCGAGTAGCACGTCGCTATGAGCTTCTTGAGCTTGAGCTTGTTGAAGTTGAGCGCGAAGTACTTGAAGAAGTTCGACTCATAGGGGTCGTCGCAGTTGCACAGCACGGTCTTGCCCTTGAAGTGAGGGCGGTAGTGCCTCAGCTCGTTCTCGATATCGGCGAGCTGCGTATAGAACTCGTCTTGTTTGGCGTCCTTCGCCCTCCCGAGTGAATTGCTCTTTGCCATTTTCCATCCTTATGTATATACACTCTATATAGAATGTATATACAATCTATATACTATCCCGGTTCATCCGCATTTCCAGCCCCTCAACGATGAGGCGGGATACGGTCGTGTTGTGCTCGGCGGCGTAGGCCGAGATCTCGGCCTTCTGCTCATCGGTGACCCAGAAGGTGATGCACTTGCCCTTCTTGCGCGAGCTGGTCGAGTCGCCCTTGTGCTGAAGGTCCTGATTGCCCATGAGGGTCATGCTGGCCGTCTCCGCGGCGGGGGCGGTGCGGCGCTGCGGTCTCTTAGTTGGCACCGTAGGCCTCCTTGTCTTCCTTGATGCTCTGCTTAATCTGCTCGTAGACCTTCTCGTATCCGTACAGGTCGTCGCCGAAGGAATTACCGAAGAAGTTCTTCAAGCCCTCGCGGCTAGGAATCTGATAGTCAAAGTAGCTGGTGTCGCGGTCCGCAAGCTCACCGAGGGACTGCTTGAGGCTGAGGGTGCCGGGGAGCACGCGGGTAAGCAGGATTGCAAACAGGAAGCCCCTCGCGCCGAGGGTGTCCGTCGTCTCGAACGTCTTCACCATGTCGGCTGGTCCGGTCGTGGTCGGGACGACGATGAGGTCGGAGCAGTCCGCAGCCTCATCCATGACGCGACCGTTCGGCGGGCAGTCGATGAAAAGCCACTTGTCCTCGGCCCCCTTGAGCCTGCGTCCAGACATGCGGACGGTCGCGACGTTGGCGGGCGTAACGGGGAAGGGCAGTGGGTCCCCGGCCTCCTCGGCCATCATAGCCCAGAGGCTCGCGCTCGACTGCGGGTCGCAGTCGTACAGTTCGACGTCCTTGCCGTCGCGGACGGCGGCGGTGGCAAGAGCTATGGCCGTGGTCGTCTTGCCGACGCCGCCCTTCAGGTTGATTGTCGAGATAATCATCGGTTCCCCTTCGGTTTGTCTATATAGATAGTATATACACTCTATATAGAATCTATATACATTTCCTTCAATACCACAAGGTCCTCGGCGGTCGGCTGGCGTCCCTCGGATCGAATCTCCCGCAACCGGGAGAAAATGTCAGGCAGCTCGTTCCTCGACCAGTCGATTGACGCCTGAACACCCCTCTGGCGCGCAGTCATAAACTCGTCGAACCTGCCCGTGATACGCGCGGCGGTCATGGCATCGAAGTAGTCGTCGGTCTCGGAGTCCCATGCGTGCCGACGCTCCTCAAGACCGAGTTTTGCTCTGTCAAGCTCGGCCTTGTTGTCGACAATGATCCGCTCGATGGCGGCGGCGCCGGGCAGACCGAAAAACGCCGCCGTCTGGTCAAACGGCTCCCACGGGTGCGATGCGACGTGGCGGACGACCATTCTCTCGAACCCGTCCCTGTCGTCGGCGTACCGCTTCTTAAATTGCTCGGCCTGCTCCTCGATGACCCTGCGTCGAATCGGCTGGGGCTCAAGACGGTCAGTCTCAGCTTGGCGCAGCGCTGCGGCATATTTGGACTCCCAGCCGGGCTTGAGCCACTTGTAGACCGTCGGCCTTGAAACCCCGGCCCTGCGGGCCAAGGCGGCGACGCTCAGACCGGGGTTCTCGGTCGCCGATTGCCACACCTGCATGGCTTTCTTCGGAGCACCGTCCTTGTTCCACCATGTGGTGCCCTTCATCTCCTGCTTGAGGTCGCGCTCGTACCTGGCCTTCTTGAGCGACAGGTCTTTCGGGAGCCGCTTCTCCGGCGGGTTACTCCCATGCCCCATCTTCTCACCGTACTCGACCGCTGCCTTGCGCTCGCAGAAATCTTGGGTATACCGCCTTGCCCTTCCCGATGCCAAACCGCCCTCGTAGGCCTCAAGGGCCGCCGCGACGTCGTTGGCGGTGAACCTGTTGTCAGGTTCGACCGACAGGGCATCGAATCGCTCAAGCAGGCCGTAGGCGTCGTCCTCGAGCTCGTCTTGGGGTACGCCGCACTTGTTCGCCATGACGGCCAGGTAGAAGATGCACCAGTAGCGATGGCTCACTGAAACATGTTCCCTGATGACGCTCAGTACGCGGTCGTAGGCCGCACGGCCATATAGCCACCCGCCCAGAGGCTCATCGTTGACGACATGCTTCTCGTACCACTCCGGCCACTTCTCCTTAGCCTCGGCTATCGGGGTCGTCTTGCGGACCTCCTTCGTGAGGGCGCTGAGCGCGTCGAGGCCCTCCATATCCTCCTTGTCCCTCAGCTTCGGGATAAAGGAAAGCAGATAGGGAATGGTGGCAGGCGGCGTCTCGTCGTGCGAGAAACACTCGACGGCGTAGGGCTGCTTGTACTTGGGGTTACCAATGTCGCCGTTGAGTTTAGTCGCGGTGCCGACCATGCGGAACCCCTGGAATATGCCTTGGCTTTGCTTCTTGTCAGGGTCGCTGTCGCTCGTGTTGGCGTTCCAGACCCTATCGGTCAGTTCGCGTTTCAAGACCTGTAGCCCAGCGACATAGCGGGTCATGAGCGGCACGGGACGATCGAGTTTATATACGACGTGAAGCCCGGTTCCTGAGCTTATGAGATAGTTGGCATAGGGGATGACGCCACGCTCCATCTGGCGCAGCAGGTTCGCCAGCTGCCTAGTCCCGACGTAATCGAGGTCAATCATGATTGCGTGCAGGAAACGAGCGTTCCTGCTGTTGCGACTCTTGCCGTAGTAGCTGACGGGAGCAAGGAACATGAAGGTGTTCTGTGAGATGGACACGTCTCTCAGGTGCTCAAGCTCATCGAGATCGTCATGAACCGTGTAACGGTGCATGACGCGTTTGACGAGCTTGTTGCCCTTCGCATCGGTGCCCTGATCAATCTCCTTACCCGTGTCTTCAAGGACGATGAGGTTGGGCTTGCCGTCGGAGTCATCGCCCCTCTTCTGCAAGCTGCCCTCCGGAAAGAGCGAGCGGTAGAACGAGTCGGCATCACACCAGTACCACCCCGGAGTGTTGAACAGCATTTCGTTGCGCTGCTGGTTCTTGTGGCGCTCGTCCTCGTACCAGTAACCGTCGTGTTTGCTTTGGGCCTTGTGCCGCGAAACTGGCATAAAAAAACGCTCCTTCAGAGAACGATCAGACGGAACTTCAAGGGACGACCCCGAGGGGCATGGCTACGCCATTGCAGGACGTATGTTAAGGATAAAGTTATTTTACACTATGCGACGAAAATCGGGCGTATATAGAACTTATATACAATGTATATAAGTTCTATATACGCCCGACGGTACCTCTTCGTCCGGAACCCCAGGGGCTCTACATGTCGTTTCCATTCCCGTCGTCCATGGACTTCTCGGCCATGCGGTACATGGCCATGCCGACGCCCAGGGCATGTTGGATGCCGCTGATGCTGAACCCGCGCCCGAGGCGATGCCCGCGGATCGCGGAGACCCTTATGCGGTTGCCGCTCCCGTCTCTGCGGTCGTAAGTCGAACGATACTCGAAGACCACGTCCCTGGTCTTCGCCTGCCTGTCTCGACTCATTCGCATGTGAACCCCTCTCCTCTCAAGCGTCTCGTTGAGCACGCGCATCTTGTTGGGAGCTCCCGAGGCGGCGGCCTCGCGGACGCTCTCGCGTACGACGCGACGGACATGGTCCAGATCCGTCTCGAACCGCGGCGACGACGCACGGCCGGCCTCGCGGGCCCTCTGCTCGCCAGGGGACTCCTGGCGAGCGTGGGATCTGCTGTTTCTTTGGCCGCGTTCGAGCTGCGAGAGGCCCCATCTCTCGTCCATGTCGCGCATTCTCGACGCATGGAGGACCTTCTGACGGCTTGCTCGACCCTCATCGAGCCTGCGGCCGGTCTCGAGGTCGGTCCGGTTGATGGCGATATGTACGGCGTAACGGTCCGTGCCGTCCTTCGAATGCTCGAGATGGAGCGCCCAGGCGGCCTCCTGGTTGGGGTAGTAGCGCTCGACCCACTCGCGGGCGAACCCCATGCACCCGGCCCTCGTCAGCTTGCCGCCGTTCACGTCGCACTCATCGGGGTTGAACCCGATGATCTGGTGATAGCAGTAGGTGCATTTTGAGCCCTTGCGGCCGGACTCGTTGTGCCCATAGGCATCGCGGGTGCGGTCCATCTCGCGAGCCCAGTTCTCCGGGTCGTTGAGGTTCTGGGAATCGAGGTCGAGTGCGTCATGTCTCTCACTCGACCTGTCGAGATAGCCGGAAAGGCTCTTCATGTGCTGCGAACTGGTCACCGCGACCTGCTTGATAGCCGTCATGTTTACCGCCCCCTCACTCGTCCCACGCGGCCCACTCGTCCTCGAATGTCGCGTTTTCCTCGTCGGCCTTGAACACGTCGTCGGGCGCAGTCTCGTCATCATCGTCCGTCTCGTCACCGACGGTGAACTCGGGACACCACGGTTCCGGCGCCTCATACACTTCGTCCTTCGCGGAGGCCTTGGCGCGGGCGTAGTAGGCGGAGCGCTTCTGGCGCTCCGCCTCCTCGTCGCCGAGCCCGAAGAAGGCTCCCGCCGGGGTGCGGCTGGCGTAATCGAGAGGGAACTCGAACACGCCCTCGCGACCGGGCTTGGAGTTCTCTCCGCCCTTGATTGCGATGAGACCGTCGCGGATGGGGATACGCTGCTGCCATTCCCATTCGTTAATTAGGGGCACGGCAGCTTCGTTGTAACTCGTGCCGGATGACGACCGTCCCGCACCCCTCTGGCTCGACGTTCCCATTGAGCGCACGGTCCGCTTTCCCGCGAGCGCCGTGAAGAACTTGAAGTCCTCGGGCTCGGAAAGGGACAGGGCGACCTTGGTGCCGATAGAGCCGACCAACTTGTCTCGCCCGGCCCCGCCGTCGCCTGGCTCGTTATAGGCGTTGAGCTGTTTCAGATTCTGAACAAACAGGTACTCGTGGATCTTCATACTCCGCCCGAGCGTGGCGATAGCAGGCAGACACGCGACCCTGACATTCAGGTTGCCGATCTCGTCGAGCACGAGCGCCGTCTCGCGTGGTACGCGGCCTCCGTTCTCCTTGCACACCTGCTGGGCCACCTGCCACCACTGGTTCAAAAAGCACGTGTAGACGACGCCATACGGATCGCCTTCGTCGAGCATCTCGATATAGAGAGCCGTCTTCCCCTTGATAAGGTCGTGGATCGATAAGGCACTCTCGGATGTGACCGCACGGAGCGCGCCGTCCGAGAAGATGCTCAACGCCTCTTTGAGCGTCGAGACGACGTTCTTTCCCGCCGTCGTCGCACCTCCGTCACCGAGGAGGTCGGATGCCGGCGAGAATGCCGGGTGTGACGGCCCGAGACCGCGGATGTAGTCCTTGAGTGGTGCTGACGGGTCCTTCGGGTTGTTGCCGGAAGTCCCTCGTTCGACGAGCGCGGCGACGCTCGAGAGGTTCTTCCACCTGCGGGGGATATCGGCCGTGCAGACGACAAGGATGCAGGCGACGAGCATGTTTCGCGCGGCTTTGGGAAAGTAGGTGTTCTTCTCGCCGCCGAGGGGGATGAGGTCGACGGCGACCTGCCGGGCCACCCTCACGGCCCCGTCGCTATCGCCCGCCTCGACGGCATCGACGACGAGCCCGATGGGATTGTATCGGCTGGCACCGGGATAACCGGTCAAATCGAGCACGACGACCTCATAGCCCATCTCGCGGGCCTTGTCGGCAGTGAGCTCAAGGACCTCAGGCTTACCGGTCGACACGATGTTCCAGCCGGCGGCCATGAGTAGGTGCATCGTCTCCAGATTCTGTAGCTGAGTCTTACCTGAACCTGTCTTTCCGCAGGTCATTGCATGTGGGACGGAGGAGTCGAACCAGTATCCCTCCCCGGTGGCACCGAGCACCAGGCCCGCTCTGGTCGGAGTTCCAGACCCGTCCCAGAAGTCGTTCCGGCGGCCCAGCTCCGCCACGCCGCGGACGATGTGCGAGTCGCCGTAGATGCCCCCATCGACCTCACGGGCGGTCTCGGCGTCCTTGGCCACCGCATAGCCGAAAAGCACCAGGAACAAGAGCGCCAGAGCGGCGAGCATGGGCGGGAGGTGCGGGAGCCAGGCCCCTGATGCCCAGAACGCCAACCAGAGATCGGGCCCGATGCTGTCGATCCAGCTCGGCCAGTCGAAAACGGCCCCCGCGAGCGCACATGCGATCGCAGGGGCCACAATGGGGTAGCAGGCTACATCGAAGATGACGGCGAACACGGCGGCGAGGACCGCGGAGCTGCGGTATCGACCCACGGCTATTCGCCCCCACGCGCGGCGGCGACGGAACAGAGGCACGCCTTGAGGTCCTCACGCGAGCGGGCGGTCTCGGGCCACTCGTCGGCGATGGAGACGACGTCCATGAGGGCACGGTAGGTGTATGTAAATCCGCCGAGCACGGCCCAGTTTCGCAAGACAACGTCGAAGAACGCCCTAGCCTCGATGCCCTTATTTCCAGCATCGAGGGCGCGGGATAGGTCGCGGGCGACCCCCTCGTCGACAGCAGCGGACAGGGCCTCGCGGCTGCTCGGCTCCTCCTCACAGACGCGGTGCAGTCGTCCGCACACGGACGTCCAACACGTTGCCAGGTGGTAGACGGGCCGTGAGCCGTCATCCTCCTCCCTGGACGCGTCAATCAGCGACCCGAGCGACTGCCGCGCGGCGAGCTCGACGAGCGGCCTGAGGTCGGACGTGCCGGTATCCCAGTCGTAGACGGCCGCGGCATCGCAGAAGGCCGTCGAGACCTCATCGCGAACACCCGTCTGTCCGTAGTAGATGCGAGTCATCGCCATCTCGGCAAGCCCGCCGTCATGCGGCACGAGAGCGTCGATGAGGATGCCCTCGATCTCCTGCGACATGTTGGTCCGGTTGACCTCGCAGCGGTCGGCGAGGGCGGCCTCGAGAGCGCGGCGGGCGTTGTCTGAAGAGTAGACGAAGGTGCGTTTTGGCTTAAGGGTGGGCATTGGCGCTCCAATCTGCGATGTGTATTTGATTGTATTCTACCCCGGTTCTACCCCTATTACACCCCTACACCAACCCTCCACGGCGGCAAATTACGGCCTTGCGGCCTCGAGGGCATCGGCAACTGCCTCGGCAACTTTCTCGGCAGCCGCGGTCGCGGCCTTCTGCGCGGCGTCCACCACGGCGGGCGCGGACTCGCGTGCAGCAGCGACCATGCGGTCCTTGATGCCCTCGACGAGTTTGCTCATTGTCTCTCCTCTTAGTTGTTGGACTCGACGGTTGCGGTGGTGTCGACCGCGTCCTCGAGCTGCAGATTCAATAGCTTCATGCCGTATTCCGGCACGTTGATATCGATGGGTTGGCCATACAGGTCGCCGGGGCGCACAAAGGCGATGACCGTCATAATGCGCGCCATGGTCTCGGGCGATTCAGAAAGGTCACGCTCAAACCAACGTTGGATCATGCCGACCTCGGCACTCACGACATAGGTGACGTAGTAGTCAAAGAAGGTGCCCAGCGCCAAGCCCAAAATGCCCGTCTGTGCGCGCGGCACCACGGCCTCGCGTGCGGTATCGATGATCTTTTTAATAAAGGCGGGGTCGCCGCCCGGGCCCAGCAGCGATCCGATTAAATCGCGGTTGGCCGCAAGGTAGCGCAGCAACTCAACCGAACCGGGTGCCGGCTCGAGCTCATCGATGTTGTGATAGAGATCGGGCAGCTGAGCTGCGGTGATGAGCTCAATGCGCTCACGGATCTCGGCCAGCAAGCCGTCCTCGATTTGATTGATAAAGTCGGGGATATCGCGGTAGTGCGAATAGAACGTGCGGCGCGTAAGGCCAGCGCGCTCGGTGAGCGACGCGACGTTAATGCGCGAAAGGTCGCCGCTTTCGGCAAGCTCGCTGGCAAGCGCCTGGCGAAGGGCGCGCTGCGAGCGAAGGGACCGGCGATCGCATTTCTCGAGCTGGGACAAGCGTCCTCCTTGTTACTCAGCCTGTGCGCTATTGCACAGTGCGAGTATTATTGCACACCGTGTGCATCAACACGTAAAGGCAATATTTTGGATGTGACAAATGGCAGTCCCTTTGTCACATTCAGCGACCGCCTAGGTTGTGCCAGTTGTGCCTGGCTTTTGGAGCGGCATTGCCGATTGTTCAAAATGTCATTCGTGGGTAGAATAGTGTCGACGGCAGCCCAAGTTCTGGAAAGCTGGGCAGCGCCGTTGTTTGCATTAGGGGGTCAACGCCTTAGCGGCGGCGACCCCTTCTGTTGCGCTTCGAACGCTGCTTGAGTGCCTCGGAAAGGCCGACGAGCGCCGTGAAGAACGAGACCAAAGCGGTCAGAAGTCTCACGAAATCAATCAAATCGGTCATGGGCATCACCTCCCATCAGGTGGAGGGCGCTGCCCGGCACATGGAACTGCCGCCAACGATACCGATTCTATCAAAGCGTAGTTGTATATGCGAATATATGTTCGTATTCCAAGAACACAGACCCCTGTGACAAAGGGGCTGCCCCTTTGTCACATTATTCGATGACGGTGCGAGAGTTTTGCTTGTGCATGGTGGCGAGCATGTGTTTGGGGACGGCGTGGACCATGCAGCTGCCGATGGTCGCACTAGCGGCGGCCTTAGCTGCATCGCTTGCGTTTTTGGTCGCGTAGCTGTGGCGGAAACGTTTGAGCATGGCAATGTCGTTGCCGCCGTCGCCGTAAACCGCGACCTCGTCCTCGGCAATACCGTAGTAGCCCGCCAGCCAGGCCACGCTCTCGCCCTTGTTGCACGCGACGTCCGTGATCTCGAACATCACCGGATCGAACGGCGCGTTGACCACGCGGTCCGATCGCTCGGCCAAATACGCCTTAAGGTCGCGCTCCAGCTCGGGCGAGGTCACGCGGCAGTTAATCTTGCACACGTCGTGGCGCAGGATATCGCCGATCGACTGGTCGAAATACTGCTCCTCGTGATACCCGCCACGTGCACGCATGCCGCGCATCACAATACGCTTGATGGGGCTGTCCTTTTTAAAGCCCGCCTGATGCATCTCGAACGAACCGCTCGAGAACATGCCATCGGGTGTGGAGCAATCAAAGCAAATGTCCGGGAATGCCTTGAGCAGCTCCTCGGTAACCTGCGGATCGATGGTCCAGGTCTTGAGCACCTCGCCATGGCTGTCGCGCACGATGGACCCGTTGGAGCAGCAGGCGTCAAGCGGCAGGCCCGTAAAGCCATGCTCGCCGATCGGCAGCGTCGAGCGTCCGGTCGCGGGAACCACATGCAGCCCGGCTTCGGTCAGCTCGCGAATGGCGAGGCGGATGGTCCCATCTGCCTCGTGCAGGGCGTTCAGCAGCGTTCCGTCTAAGTCACTCGCAAACATCTTGATCATGGGCGTGCCTCTCCTTCGTCTGCACGATATTGTAGACGAGAACGGGCGCATCCCAAGAGAGGCACGCCCGTCAGGCGAAAGATTGTCCTACACCGCAGAAGGGCCGTGTTCGCCAGTACGGATGCGGATAACTTCTTCGACCGGCTCGACCCAAATCTTGCCGTCTCCGACGGCGCCGGTGCGGGCGGCGCTGCAGATGATGTCGACAATGCCGTCGACGTGCTCGTCGGCGCAAATGAGCGTGAACTGCACCTTAGGAATCGTGTTGACAAGCAACTCGTTGCCGCGCACGTATTCCTTCCAGCCATGCTGTGCGCCGCAGCCCTGCACCTGGTTGATAGTCATGCCACGAACATCGGCAGCAAACAGCGCGTCTTTAAGAACCTCAAGCTTTTCCTGGCGCACGATAGCCGTGATCTTTTTCATAATGAATTCCTCTCAATAATCAACGTATCCCTTTACATGAGACGCGGGTTTCCCAGGTGCCGCAGATTGGGTTGAAAGAGGAGCGCCGCGTACTTTTGTACGCAAGCGACGGTTTGAAACCCAAGGTGCGGTGCCTGGGGAAGCCGCTAGTCAAGTCCCGAGAAGGAGGGATATGCGCTCTCGCCGTGCTGACTCGCATCCAAGCCCAGCGCCTCATCGGCCTCGTCCACGCGCGGGCTGCCGTGGAACAGCGCCTTGACCACCGCGGCGATCACCAAATCGAGCACCAGTACAATGACGACCGTCACCACAATGCCCAAGATCTGAGAGATGAGCAGCGACACGTCGCCCGTGTAGAGCAGGCCGCCCTTACCGGTCCACGAAAGCTCCGGCACGCAGAACAGGCCCGTGAGCACGCCACCCAAGATGCCGCCGATACCGTGGCAGCCAAACGCATCGAGCGCATCGTCGTAGCCGAACTTGGTCTTAAGATGACTGATGGCCAAGTAGCAGACGGGCGAGACGATCAGGCCCATGACCAGTGCCGCCCACGGCTCGACAAAGCCCGCGCCCGGCGTGACCACCACAAGGCCCGCAACCAGACCGGTGCTGGCGCCCACCAGCGTGGGGCGACCGGTGTGCACGCGCTCGACGGCAAGCCACGAGACCATGCCCGCCGCGCTGGCCGTCACGGTGTTGAGGATGGCGAGCGCCGCCACAGCGTCGGCCTTAAACTCGCTGCCGCCGTTAAAGCCAAACCAGCCAAACCAAAGCAGGCCGGCGCCCAACGCCACAAACGGCACGTTATGCGGACGGTAGCTCACCATGCCAAAGCCGCGACGACGGCCGAGCATTAAGCAGAGGATCAGGCCCGTCAGACCGGACGAAATGTGCACCACGTCGCCGCCGGCAAAGTCGAGCGCGCCGATGATGTCGCCGATAAAGGAGCCATCGCCGCCCCAGACCATGTGGGCGAGCGGCGCGTAGACCACGAGCAGCCAAATGCCCAGGAAGACCGTCATGGCACCAAACTTAACGCGGCCGGCCAGGCTGCCCGTGACGATAGCGGCAGTGATCATGGCAAACGCCATCTGGAAGGCGATGTTAATGATCTGAGGGTAGACGGCACCGTCCGCAGCATTGCCCTCGGCCGCCTGCAGCACCTGGTTGAGCACCGGCAGGCACAGCAGCTGGTCAAGGCCTCCAATAAACGGGCTGGAACCGTCGCCGCCGTAGGCCAGCGACCAGCCGGCAACAATCCACAGCACACCAACCAGACCAATGGCGCCAAAGCACATGAGCATGGTGTTGATGACATTTTTGCGCCTGGACAGGCCGCCATAGAAAAACGCCAGACCCGGTGTCATTAAAAACACAAGCATGGTGCAGATGAGCATAAACGTTGTCGATCCCGTATCGTACATTCGCTCCCCCTTGATCGCATGAACGTTGTCGGCGCCCATAATGCGGCCGAGGGGCAACTGGTGTAGACCAGATACGGCGTTGTTAAACGCTGCGTTGTCGAATGGAAACGGTGCCGCAATCTTAGAAACGGCGCGGCAACGGACGCGAAACCAATGGGAAACGCAAGGACGGCAGGCGCCGGCCCCATCCCGTCCCGGCTAGCGCCGAAACAGCTCGTGGGCGCGGTCGCGGAGATTAGTTGCTCGAATGACACCTTCGTAGCGGTTGATGCGCAAGCGCGGGAAGGCATTGAAGAAGCGCAGGTCGCGGCGGCTGAGTGACACGCTCGGCACCGGACGGCTTATGCCCTTGCCGGCAAGGCGACGACTGAGCGACGGACGCGGCATGCTCGGCGCGGCATCGGCCACGCGGCGGGCGGCAAGTGCCAGGCCGCGAGCACCATCCGCGATAAACGTCGGCATCGAAGCCTTCTCGCGCAGGGCATCGAGCGCGGCGTCACCCAGCTCGGCCAGCCACGCGTTAACGGCACGGCTACGGATGTGCGTCTGTGCCACCGAGTCAATCGTAGAATCGGGAATACGTTCGAGCATAGAGTCGGACGCATCGGCAAGCGATTCGTTGATGCGGTCGGCAAGGTCGGCCCGGACGCGCTCCAGCTGATCGGACAGACGCCGCCAGCTCGCCAGCGAGCACAACGCGTCGACCATCATCGCGACCGCGACGATAAAGGCGGACAGCCGCACAATCAGCACCGGCAGATGACCAAGCAGCCCCAGCAATGCCGGCTCCACTAAACGGCAAATGCACAGCGCACCCAGGCCAAACGCGCATGCCCAGTACAGGCAAATGCGTCCGTGCAAGTTAAACGGCAGGTGCGAGTAATCCCAAAAGCGAGCGCCCGTTGTTTTTTCCAATAGCACGCCTACGCTGTACTCAATCACGCTGCATACGAGTGCTGCAGCGACAAACTGGCTCGAGGCATCCGGAATCCCACGCAACAGCAGCCAGCAGGCAATGCCGCCCGCGCCATAGATTGGGCAGCACGGCCCCAGCAAAAAGCCGCTGTTGGCAAATCGTCCGTGATTGAGCATGGCGCATACTGTCGACTCCCATGCCCAACCGCAAAACCCGTAAAAGGCAAACGAGAGCACCAGTGCCGAGAGTGGGCAGGCGGCAAGCGTCGCGCCGCCAAACGCCATATCAATCGCGGTCCCCACCGTCTACCCTCTCCTCTTTTCGCTCGATTCGCCACTCACGCCATCGTCCGCCTCGTCCTTGCGCCGCAGACGACCGGCGACCGTCTCGCGCAGAGCGCACCATTTATCTGCCAGGCATACAATCCAAGCCTCACGACACGTCGGCGGCACCGGCACCAGCGGAAACATATGGCGCACGATAATATTCCGCTCGCGCGACGTCAGCTCAAAATCTTCCTCCGCACGCGCCAGGGCAAAAAACGGGTGGCGAAAGCCATGCAGCCGATGGCTTGGGTCGGGATCGTGCCAGTCATAGAGAAAGTAATCGTGCAGCAGGGCTCCGCGCAGCAACGAAGCACGGTCGACCGAAATGCCAGCACGGCCCAAGCGCTCGGCAAAGGACAGGCTCGCCCGCGCTACTGAAGTCACATGTGCATAGACCGTCACGTCGCCATGCTGGATAAACTCGTGCGTCAGGTCCAAGCGGCCCGCCTGGGCCAGCTGACGGGCGGCATAGTCGACCTCGTGCGCGATTTTCTCGGCACGAACGGTATCGGACATGCTGCCTCCTTCCAGCGACTCACGGCGACAAGCCACGGCCTGTGCACAATCGATAAAAACATCATGGAACATATCAGTATGGCATCGGACAAAACGTTTTGCCCCACCAGTTGGCGAATTACCGCGCCGCCGTCACATATCAAACGCCAAAATGTGCGAGACTGTCTTGTGCAATTGTGCCGGCCGAGGGAGTGCCGGCGCACGATTCGCATGGAGTAACCCACAACGATGCTGCTTACGCAAACGACAACGCCCGAGGACGTCAAGGCTCTCGACCGCGCCGAGCTTCCGCTGCTCTGCGGCGAGATCCGTCAGGCAATCCTCGAAAGCTCCGCCGCCGTCGGCGGGCACGTTGCCCCCAACTTGGGCGTCGTTGAGCTTACGGTTGCGCTTCATCGCGTATTTAACTCCCCCATCGACAAGATTGTCTTTGACGTTTCGCACCAGACCTACGCCCACAAGGCGCTGACCGGGCGCGCGTACACTTATATCGATCCGGAGCGTTATGGTGAGGCTTCTGGCTTTGCCAATCCCGACGAGTCCGAGCACGACCTGTTCGCCATGGGCCATACCTCCACGTCGGTGAGCCTGGGCTGCGGCCTGGCGCACGCTCGTGACCTGGCGGGCAATACGTACAACGTCATCACCATCATTGGCGACGGCTCGCTTTCGGGCGGCCTGGCGTTTGAGGGCTTTAACAATGCCGCCGAACTCGATAGCAACCTGATCATCATCGTCAACGATAACGACCAGTCCATTGCCGAGAACCATGGCGGCCTGTATCGCAATCTGGCCGAGCTGCGAGCCAGCAACGGTACCTGTGAGCGCAACGTTTTCCGCGCGATGGGGCTCGACTACCGCTATCTGGACGCCGGTAACGACGTGTTGGCCCTCGTCGACGCGTTGCAGGAACTGCGCAATATCGATCATCCCATCGTGCTGCACGTCTCCACCGCCAAGGGCAAGGGCTTTGAGCCAGCCCAGAGCGACCCCGAGCGCTGGCACCACGTGGGTCCGTTTGACATGGCGACCGGGCGCAAGCTCTGCCCGGGCCATCCGAGCGAGCCTGCGCCGCGCACCTACGCCGACATTACGGGCGAGGCGCTCAGCGCCGTCATCAAGCGCGATCCGCAGGTCGTGGGCATCACGGCCGCCACGCCCTACATCATGGGCTTTACACCCGAGCTTCGCGCTGCCGCCGGCAAACAGTTCGTCGATGTGGGCATTGCCGAGGAGCACGCCGTGACCTTTGCCACCGCGCTTGCGCGCTCGGGCGCCAAGCCAGTCTTTGGTGTGTACGGCACGTTTTTGCAGCGCGCCTACGACGAGCTGTGGCACGACCTGTGCCTCAACGACGCCCCCGCAACCATTTTGGTGTTTGGTGCGTCAATCTTTGGCACCACGTCCGAGACGCACCTTTCGTTCTTTGATATTTCCATGTTGGGCGGTCTTCCCAACATGCACTACTTGGCGCCGGCCTGCATGGAGGAATATCTGTCCATGCTGAGCTGGTCGCTCGACCACCGCGAGCATCCCGCGGCGATCCGCGTACCGGGCATTGGCTTGGTAAGCCGTCCCGACCTTGCGCCTGCCGAAGACACCGACTACAGTGCCGTTCGCTACAACGTGGTGCGTCAGGGCCGCGACGTTGCCGTGCTCGCGCTTGGCGATTTCTTTGAGCTGGGCGAGCACGTGGCAAACCGCTTGGCTGCCGAGTACGGTATCGAGGCCACGCTCGTCAACCCGCGCTTTGCAACCGAGCTTGACCGTGAGTTCCTCGACAGTCTTGCCGCCGAGCATCGCGTTGTCGTCACCCTCGAGGACGGCATCTTGGACGGTGGCTGGGGCGAGCGCGTCGCGTGCTATCTGGCCTGCACGCCTGTGCGCACGCGCACCTTCGGCATCGCCAAGGGCTTCCCCGACCGCTACGACCCCAACGAGCTGCTCGCTCAGAACGGCATGACGATCGAGAACATGGCCGCCGAAGCCGTAAGACTACTCAACGAGTAAGAAAACCTCCGCAAGGAAAGCACCCCTGCGGAGGTTTTTGTTTTTCGAACTCAACTATCTCGATCTGTAACAGTTACTCGGCAAAAACGACTGCAGATGTTACAGATTGAGACAAAGCAGCAAGGCATGCCGTTGCATCGGTCAAAACCACCACGAAGGTGCCTGTGAACTGCGCCCCGAAACTTGGACTGAATAAATAGCGACTACGCCGCAAGGGCCCGGTTCCGGAACTCCTCCGGCGTCAGGCCCTTCAATTTTACCTGCCTGCGCCGCGTGTTCCAATGGGCTATGTACTCCTCCAGGTCGCGCTTGAAGTCCTCGAAGCTACCCCACTCCCTGCCGCGGTAGAACTCGTCCTTCACGTGGCCGAAGAGCTGCTCGGTGGCGGCGTTGTCGATGCAGTTCCCCTTGCGCGACATGCTCTGGGTGATGCCCGCCCCCTCCAGCCTGGAGGTGTAGGACTCGTGCTGGTACTGCCAGCCCATGTCCGAGTGCATGGTCGGCGCCGCCCCGCCGGGCAGGGCCTCGAGGAGCCGGTCGAGCATCCTGTGCTGCTGGGCGAGGTCCGGCGAGGTCGATATGTCGCTCGCCACGATCTCCTTCGTGCAGAAGTCGAGCACCGGGGCCCAGTAGGCCTTGGCGCCGGCGACCTTGAACTCGGTGACGTCGGTGCCGAGCTTCTGCCACGGCCCCTCGGCGCCGAAGTCCCTCGCGATGACGTTCTCGAACGTGCTCCCCACGAGCCCCCTGTAGGAGCTGTACCGGCGGCGGGAGCCCCGGCGGCGTATCCCGCACCGGATGCCCATCTCGCGCATCATCTTGAGCACGGTCTTGTCGGCCACGACCGCGCCCAGCTCGGCACGCAGGCACATGGCTATCTGCCGGTGCCCGCAGCCGTTGGCGGTGCGCGAGAATATCTCGGCCGCGGCGTCGCGCAGTTCGGGCCTGGTC
>OLVO01001553.1_pt1 | contig 23104 bp, 19 predicted proteins | sample 1672571 | NCBI WGS metagenome assembly OLVO01 (sample SAMEA3136700, study PRJEB25190) | human gut metagenome | biome: human gut; feature: human-associated habitat; material: faeces | place: Austria | collected 2013
ATTGAGAACAAGCACTTTTTTGGAAAAACAGACTTTTTCTACAGTCTGAGATGTCGGTTAAAACCGACATATATAACTTAAGGCACCGCCTAAGCGGTGCCTTCGTTGTTATTATTGACTTGTTTATCCTCAGCTCTTCTGCATTAAAGCTCTGTAAGGCTCAAGGAATGATTCTACTGTACCATAGTATGAATCACGAAGATTTGTGTAGGATTCGCCGAACTTGAACGGTCCGCCGAGTACACAGCCCTTACCTTCGCTGTCGCCCTGCTGGAGCATATTTGTAAGGTCGGTTGAGAAGCCGAAGCAATCATCAAAGAGGAATGTGAACTTGTCGCTCGTTGTGTCCTTCAGATCGGTATAGATCTGGTACAGATCTTCAGACATTGCCGAGTGCTTTTTATTCTCTCTGCGTGTTGCACCACAGCTGGGGCATTTCTCCAGAGTCTTGTCGGGTGTAGAAACGCCGCATTCGGGGCATTTGGGATAATAAAGATGCTCAGCCGTCATTTCAGCCTTTGACTTAGCGATCAGTTCAGGGTCGATTTCGTTAAGACGGCAGATTTCCATGTACTTGATAGCAGCCTTTATGTTCTTTGCACCTGCGGGAACGAGATAACCGAATGTATCGGTGTTGGTGTAGTATTTGTCAGCCTTGTCATCTCTGGGTATCGGAACAAATCTGATATCCTGATCCTTTGCTGCACCCTGTGCCGATGTCCAGCCCCAGTCAAGACCGAACTCTGCGAACAGTGTCTTTGTATCTGAAAGGCAGGTACTGGGATCTGCATATTCTGCATTTACCAGCTCTATCCGGATCATGTTCTCCATTGATTCCAGATAGTCCTCATCCTCCAGCATCATCTGATGGACTTCAAAGATCGCCGCACTTGCCTCTCCAACTTCCCGGACTGCCTTGTCATACAGTCTGCCAAGCTGTTTTTTCGAAACCTCCACGGCTTCTTTCACACGTTTTACTTCTGCTTCCGGATCTTCAATCCGGGCTCTTTTAACCTGGTAATCATTTTTCTTCAGAACCGCAACCGGTCCCATAACAATTCCTTTATATACGGATTTCCCCTGAAAATACTGCATTTTTTATCCTCCGAGCGTACTTTTTACAGGTTTGCTTCGAAAAACGCTTTCAGCGTCTCAATCGCTGCATCTTCGTCCTCTCCGTTTGCTGCAACGGTTACGGTATCTCCCTGCTTTACACCAAGTGACATCAGCATCATCAGCTGAGTCAGTTTTTTCGTTTTTCCATCTTTTGTGATGGTGCATTCCGATGCAAAATTTTTTGCCTCCTTTACCAGCATTCCTGCCGGTCTTGCGTGGATTCCCAGTTCATCTTTAATGGTATATTCAAATGATTTCATGCTTTTATTCTCCTTCTTCTCTGTCCATAATCCGTTCTATGTGCATAGCGAGATATCCAATTTCGATCTCCTCCATCGGAAGTTTCAGCCTCTTTTCCATCTCCTCACAGATTCGTTTCGCCGCCCGAAAGGCTTCCGGAAACTTTACGGACATGTAGTCATTCATATTTACTTTCAGTTTTTCCCCACTGACCGCTCTTGCAACCATATAGCGGATATGGTTCATCATACGGTTATACGACAACGACATCACATCGATGGTATGCCCGGTGATATGCTCCACCAAAGAAATGCTCTCCCGGACTGCTCTTGCCACTTCCATGGCCTGTGAAACATTTTCCTCCACAATTGCCGAATGAACATGAAGTGCAAGATAGCCGATTTCATGTTCATCAATTTCGATCTGAAGCCGTTCTTTTAAAAGCTCCCCGATACAGGAAGCAACTTTATACTCTTTGTAAAACATCACGCGGATATCGTCGGTGAGCGGATTGCTGATCTGCTCACCGTTCTGAATCCGCCGGACAGCAAAATCCAGATGATCTGCCATTGGAAAGACGATGGAACGGTCAATTTTTCCAAATTCCTTTTCTGCCTCGTCAAGCACGGCACTCGCCAGCTCCAGGCTGAGCGGAGAAACGCCCTGTACAATGGTTCTGGCATTTCCTCTCTCCGTCATCTCCGTCAGGGAATAAATGCGGGTATCGTCTCCCGGCTGTACACGCTGTCCCGTTTTTTTCCCAAATGCAATTCCTTTCCCCATGACCAGATATTCCCGGTTATTTCCTTCTTCCACACCAATAAATGAATTGTGGTTCAGTGTTTTTGCTATCCTGTACATTCTTCTCACCCGTTTTTAAGGCACAGCTTACGCGAGAATCTCAATCGCAAATAAAGGATCTCCTGCTTTTACCGGTCCGTCTGTCAAAAGACGGATTCTCTGGTTCTCCTCCAGCTCTGTGCAAAGAACCGGTGACGTAACCGACGGCGCATGTGTTTTCAGATATTCCAGATCCAGCTTCAGCATCGGATCACCTTTTTTCACGGTCTGACCGCTTTCTACCAGTGCCTCAAATCCCTCTCCGTTCAGTTTTACTGTATCAATTCCGACATGAATCAGAAGGCTGACCCCGGAATCGGTTACAAATCCAATTGCATGTTTTGTGTCAAAAACAAACGCAACTTCTCCGTCCTCCGGAGCACGCACATAAGGATCTTCCGGTGTCACAACAGCGCCGTCTCCCATCATCTTTTCCGCAAATGCTTCGTCCGGCGCAGTAGAAAGATCGGCAGCCAGTCCGCTCATCGGACTGCAGACAGTAATCGTATCCACAACCTTCTGTTCTTTTGTTTCCTGCGTCGGTTCCGCCTCTTTTGGGGTTGGTGTATTTTCTGCTTCCGCATACGTATTCGGAGCTTTTTCCAGATAATCCTCTAAATTTGATTTTATCACAGTTACATTTGGTCCGTAAATAACCTGTACGCCATTTCCTTTATGCACAACACCAGATGCTCCTGTCGTCTTTAAAATACTATCGCTGACTTTCGCCGCATCGTGAACCGTACAGCGCAGTCTTGTTGCACAGCAGTCCACATCCGAAATATTTTTCTTTCCGCCAAGACCTTTTGTGATCGCTTCACTCATGGCATCTTCCGATGCCACCCCATCGTTTTGCGCCTCTTTTCTTGCATTTACATCTGCTTTCGTATAAAGCTTGGTTTCTACATCATCATCCTCACGACCCGGTGTCTTAAAATCAAACTTTTTAATCATGAATTTGAAGATAAAATAGTACAGGAAGAAATAAAGAATGCCGACCGGAATCACCCTCATCCAGCTTGTCTTTTCATTTCCCTGCAAAATACCGAACAGGAAGAAGTCCAGAAGTCCGCCGGAAAAGGTAAGACCTACTGCGATATTCAGGATGTGTGCGATCATATAAGCTGTTCCCGCAAGAATAACCTGCACGACAAACAACGCCGGTGCAACAAACAGGAACGAGAATTCCAACGGTTCTGTGATACCGGTTGCCATACACGCAAGTGCTGCGGAAAGAAGCAAACCGCCTGCTGCTTTTTTCTTCTCCGGTTTCGCACAATGGTACATGGCAAGTGCCGCTCCCGGAAGTCCGAAAATCATAAAAATAAATTCTCCGGAGAAATATCTCGTTGCATCTGCACTGAAATGTGCGACATTCGCAGAATCCGCAAGCTGTGCGAAGAAAATATTCTGTCCGCCCTGCACCATCTGTCCTGCCACTTCCATGGTACCTCCGACTGCTGTCTGCCAGAACGGCATATAGAATACGTGATGCAGACCAAATGGAATCAGTGCTCGCTTAATCAGACCGAAAATCAGCGTTCCGACATAACCGGAGCCGGTTACCAGGCCACCCAGCGCATAAATGCCGTTCTGTACAACCGGCCATACAAAATACATTATAATTCCCACAAACATATAGACGATCGTAGAAATAATCGGTACAAAACGAGTACCTCCAAAGAAAGAAAGTGCATTCGGAAGCTGGATCCGGTAAAAACGATTATGAAGTGCAGCAACTCCAAGACCGACAATAATACCGCCAAACACACCCATCTGCAGTGACTGAATACCGCAGACAGAAGTGATGGTTCCTTCCAGAACGGATTCTGCAATTTCTCCGTTTTCCAGAATCTGACCCGTAATGGTCAGCATTGCGTTAATCGCTGTATTCATAACAAAATACGCAATAACGGCTGACAGGGCAGAAACCTCTTTTTCCTTCTTTGCCATACCAATTGCAACACCTACCGCAAAAATCAGCGGCAGGTTATCAAACACTGCACTTCCTACTTTGTTCATGATCACCAGCAGTGCATGAAGAATTGTGCCGTTGCCGAGCAAGCTTGTCAGCCCGTACGTTTCAATCGTGGTTGCATTGGTAAATGAGCTTCCGATTCCCAGCAAAAGTCCGGCTACCGGAAGGATTGCGATCGGGAGCATAAAGCTTCTTCCCACTCGCTGCAGAACACTAAAAATTTTGTCCTTCATTTTTTTACTCCTTGTGTAGTTTATACTTTTTACAAGAAAAGTTTCTGCGGTTTTGCATCTTTTTAGCCGGTCTGTACTCTTTTTTCTGAAACAGAGTACAAAAAAGAGACACTAACCCACATAAACAATTCCTGTTATGTATAGTTAATGCCTCCAAAAATCGAGTTACACACTACAACTGTAGTTGAATATAGCACAGATAAATCTCTTTTGTCAAGTCAGTTCTTATGATTTCAGCTTTTTTCTTTTTATCCATTTTTCACATTCTTATGCATCTATTTTGTGCACAATAGCTAATCAACATCTTTTTTTTGAAATGTCATAAATTCAAGATCTTCCTGTTTCCATAGTTGTGCAGGCACATGCAATACTTCTTTTTGAGCAAACAATGGTATACTTGTTCCTTCTTTCTGGAAAACCCGAAGAGATGTACCACCATCAGCAAAAGCTTTGTTTTCTATATGAACAAATGTCATTCCCTCATATACTTCTTTACTTTCAATATCCTGCCACCGGCCTTCCGGAAGATACAGTTCATATTCATCTCTGTCAAATCCGGGTGAAATAAGCAATGCATCACCAAGCATATAAGACAGATTCTGTGTCTTTGCGATTGGATCTTTCGGATATTCCATCACAAGCGGACGAATCATTGGAATACCAGACTGATGACTCTGGCAGGCGGTGTGATAAAGATATGGCACAAGTCGATGTCTGAAGTTAATCCATTTTTTTACTTCTTTTAATGCCATATCTCCATACTGCCATGGTTCCCGCGGTGTTTTACCGTGCGCTCTGGATAATGGCATCCACAATCCCATCTGCACAGAGGAAAGGTAATCTTCTATATTCGGACGTTCCTCATTTCCGATATAACCTGTGTTATAAAATCCGCCAAGATCATAACCCCAGAAAGATACACCAGACATAGCCATCCCAAGTCCGGCCTGAAGAATTGCACTGTGACTTGCTTTATCACTGGAAGAATCTCCTGCCCATGCTGCCGGAATCGTATGAGAACCCACATACCCACTGCGTCCCCAAAGCATTGGCAATTCCCCACGTTCGTCGCAAATTTCTTTCATCCATGTGTAAATATTTTTTGCATACAGATACGTCAGAAGATTATGTCCTTCTCGCCCGCTCATGCCATTGTAAAATACAACATCTTCAGGTACTGCTTCAGAGAAATCTGTTTTTATCACTGATACACCCATTCTGACGATTTTTTTCACACGTTCCTCATACCATGCCAGAAATTCCGGATTTGTGAAATCAAAGCAGGCACACAAAAACTCTGAATCTGCAGTCGCTTTAAACATTGCAGGATGCCCTTCTTTATTTTTTATAAAAAATCCACGTTCTGCCAGTTCCTTAAATGCCGGCGAATCTTCCTGCAAGTACGGATAATTCCAAAGACTTAAATGTATGTTCTTTTTATTTAATTCTTTAATCATTTCTTCCGGTTCAGGGAAACGTTCTGTATCCCATTCCCATACACCAGACATATCCTGCCTCTGCCAGCCGTCGATATGAATTACATCGATACCTATTCCAAATTTTTCAGCATCAGCAACAACATCCTCGACTTCTTTACGGCTCATATAAGAGCATTTTGACATCCAGAAACCAAAAGCCCACTTTGGAATCATAGGTATCTGCCCTGTAATCTGCAAATACTGCTGCAATAGCTTCTTATAGTCTTTGCTTTCTTCTGCCAGGAAAATATAATCCAGAATAGGATCGTCACTGCCCATCTGATAACTGATCCATGATGAAGCACCCATATCAAATGATGAACGCGTAAATGTATTTAACAATACTGAATATCCCCGGCTGCTTGTAAAATACGGATGACTTTTATATGAATCTTCCGTATTAGTAGACAATGCATCTTTTTGCCAACACTCTATTCTTTGTCCACGTTTATTAAAATGTGTAAACTTCTCTCCAAATCCCCAAAATTGCTCATCGGAGAATAATACAAACTGTTCAAATGAGGCTATACTTTTTCCAGATGCATCTACTCTAAATCCTGTTGGAAGCTGTTTCCAACGGTTATCGACATTAGTATCAAAAGCCTGTTCTTTCGTCAATAATTTTCCATTCTGATAGATGGACATTTCCCAGTAGTTTTTTGAAAAATGAAGACTTAACTGATTTGTTTCATATATATACAGATCTTCATTTTCTGTAAATTCTGCATTTTTTGTTTCAAACTCCGATTCAGGTACATCTTCGACTACCGTCTGTCTGTGGCTTTTTGCAGTCATCTCCGGCACCATCACAAATCTGAATACCGATGGTGTCAAAAATGTAATACGAACTGTGGCTATACGGTCTTTCCATGTACGTACCAAAAAATGTATTCCATCTTCTTTGGCACACACTGATTCAATTTTTGTGAGAAAATCATACTCATCTGAAAAAATTGTTCTTCGCACCCCACATTGTGGATTATATTGTGTTTCTGCTTTATTAGACATATATTGTCCCTCTCTGGTTTTTATTATTTTTAGTCAAAATGTATAATCGGTAACGTTTTCGTATTCAACATATCATAAATTTGTATATTTTTAAATATCTTTTTTTACCAATACTGACCGCCTCAGCTTTGAAAATAATAGTAGTAAAATTTAAGCCAATTTCTTCGCAATAAGGTAAAATAAAAGAACGGTACCTTTTATTGCACCGTCCTTTTTGTCAACATTTGTTTTATACTGTTTTTACGCTCTTAACCGGAATTTCTGGATGTCCTTTGCATTATTCACACGCTCAATTTCAGCGCCGAGTCCACGGAGCTTTCCGTCGAAGTCCTCGTATCCGCGCAGAATGTATACAATATCATCCACCACGGTAACACCCTCTGCTGCAAGACCTGCAATAACAAGTGCTGCTCCGGCGCGAAGATCCGGTGCGGAAACCTCTGCTCCGGTAAATTTTTCTACGCCGTCAATGATCGCCGTGTTGCCTTCTACTTTAATACAGGCGCCCATACGTGCCAGCTCATCCGCATATTTAAAACGATTTTCAAAAATACTCTCTGTTACAATACTCGTACCGTTTGCCAATGCCAGTGTAACCGCGATCTGCGGCTGCATATCGGTCGGATAGCCCGGATACGGCTGTGTCTTTACGTGTGTTCTGCCCAGACGTTTGCTTGCGCTCACACGGATGGAATCGTCAAACTCTTCTACGTCGCAGCCAATCTCCTCGAGCTTTGCGGTTGTTGCTTCCAGATGCTTTGGAATCACGTTTTTAATCAGCACATCGCCCTTTGTGGCTGCTGCTGCAAACATATACGTACCTGCCTCGATCATATCCGGTACGACCGCATAGCTGGTTCCGTGCAGGGTATCGACACCCTTGATCCGGATCACGTCGGTTCCTGCTCCTTTGATGTTTGCTCCCATGCTGTTCAGGAAGTTCGCCACATCGACAACGTGCGGCTCTTTCGCTGCATTCTCAATCGTTGTATTTCCTCTTGCCATCGAAGCTGCCATCATGATGTTGATGGTGGCTCCAACGGAAACCATATCCAGGAAAATGTGGCTTCCATGCAGATCTGCCGCACTTGCCACGATTGCGCCATGACGGATGCTTACCTCAGCACCGAGTGCGCGGAATCCCTTTAAATGCTGGTCGATCGGACGGCTTCCAATGTTACATCCGCCCGGAAGCGGAACTTCCGCTCTTTTGTATTTTCCAAGCAGCGCGCCTAAAAGATAATAAGACGCACGGATTTTTTTGATATATTCATAATCAACGCTCAGATCTCCGATGGTTGCTGCATTGATCCGCACGGTATGGCGGTCGATGCGGTCCACGGTGGCTCCGATCTCTGCGATTGCTTCCAGAAGTACATTAATATCACTGACATCCGGCAGGTTTTCGATCAGGACCGTCTCATCGGTCATCGTTGCTGCCGTAAGAATTGCAAGCGCCGCGTTTTTTGCTCCCCCGATTTCCACTTCGCCCACAAGAGGATTTCCACCTCTGATGACATACTGTTCCATATATTCACCTCAAATTTTCTTTCTCATACTTAACGAGTGTGTTTTATCCAATATCTAACGAATCAAAGTCTTTTTCCTGTTTTTTTACACACTCCAGATACGCTGAAACGCACTGCTCCCCGCAGTTATTTTTCAGTCTCCCCTTATCTTAACTCAAATCTAATACTTTGTAAATCAATTTTAATACATTCTGTGCTATTTCCGTCTTTTTCCATCGTTTCCGGTCAGGAATATTCAGAGAAACGTTATATGTAATTTCTAACTATCAGAACATTTCCCTTATTATGATATAATCGTATGTTTTCAAAATTTCCCTGAATATTCCACCAATTCTGTTTTACATGCCGATCTGCTCGCGGAGCGCCAGGATCGTGCCCTGGATATCCCTTCCGCTCTCGTCAACTGTAATCTCGGCATACTGCTCATATAATTTACTTCTCTCATCGTAGAGATCCTTCAGCGTCTGGCCCTCTTTCAGCACGACGCCGCGTCCCTTCAGGTTTCCGAGACGTTTCGCCAGATCCTCATACGACAGCTTCAGGTAAACGATGGTTCCAATTTCTTTAAAATGCTCCATCGCCTCTTTTCCGTAAATGGCGCTGCCGCCCGGTGCAATGACGCTTTCATCGGCTTCCAGAGTCGCATTGACCTCATTCTCAATCGCAAGAAAGCCTTCATTTCCCTCATCGGCAATAATCTCGCGCAGAAGACGTTTCTCCCGATGCTGAATCACAAGATCCGTATCAATAAACTCATACCCCAAAGCCTTTGCAAGTATAACGCCAACGCTGCTTTTGCCGGCTCCCGGCATTCCTATTAATATAATATTCCGTTTCTTCAAGTTTTATTCCTCCTGCTGTCCTGTATGTACTCTCGGAATCTTTTTGTTTCCTCTATCTCTGCAGATTTGTTCCGCCCTGCTTCATGATCTGCTCAATCTCTTTTTCGCTGACCACGTTGGCATCGTGCTGAATCATCAGCTTTAAGACGCTTGCGGAAATCGCAAAATCGATGGTTCTCTGCGGCGCAAAATCATGCGCCATCGCGTGAATCAGTCCTGCACCAAACGCATCACCGGCTCCGACTGCCTCAAAGCTGTGTACTTTGTGAACCGGGCTCTCATAGAATTTTCCGTCTTTCAGGTAAATTCCCATCCAGTCGCCGTCCTCCACGGTGTAGAGATTGCGCAGCACGCTCGCAACTGCTTTACAGTTCGGGAACTGTTTCTGAATTTCCAGCATGCCCTCTTTGTAAGACTCGATCTGTTCAATGCCGCGCGACATATCTCCATCATACGCCGGAATGCCAAGCGATGATTCAAAGTCCTCATCATTTGCAATGCAGACATCCACGTAAGACATCAGACGGCGCATGACGCGCTGTGCGTCCTTTGCTGACCACATTTTTCCGCGGTAGTTGAGATCACATACCACCTGAATTTTTTTCTCTTTGCAGAGCATAAGAGCGCTCTCCAGCGTCTTTTCGATCTCGCAGCTGATGGCCGGCGTGATACCGGAGAAATAAAAGAGATCCACGCCCTCGAGCAGTTTTTCCCAGTCAAACTCCTCCGCTTCTGCCATCGCGATCGCGCTGTAGGCGCGGTCATAAACCACGCTCGTCGGTCGGATGTTGGTTCCCTTTTCAAAATAGTAAATACCGACGCGGCCGCCGCCCCGCAGAACACGGGTCGTATCCACACCGAACCGGCGGATTTCATTGATGGCCGCCTGTCCGACCTGGTGCTCCGGCACTTTTGTCACGTAGGAAACATCGTTCCCGAGTGTTGCCAGAGAAACTGCGACGTTCGCCTCCGCGCCGCCGTAACTGGCTTCAAAGGTATCTGCCTGCAGTATTTTCAGATGCTCCGGTGTTTTTAAACGCAGCATCAGTTCTCCGAATGTAAGTATTTTCATGATAAAATCCCCTCCAGAAACATTTTGTTTTTCACCTCAATACCTTTTTATCTTACGCTGTTTTCTCCCCGGACGCAAGAAAAAAAGCGCAAAAAAGCGGCTTCCTGTTTCGATTCAGAAGCCGCTTTTTCTGCGTTTTCTCTTATTCTTTTACTGCTCCCAGTGTAATACCGGTTACGAAGTATTTCTGCAGGAACGGATATACAATCAGCATAGGAACAAGGGCGATAAATACCTTTGCTGCCTCCAGTGATTTGTTGGAGTTCTGTGCTAACTGCTGATACTGCTCTGCTGTCAGGGTTACACCTACCGGGATCTGAACGGAGATCTGACGGATGTAGGTCTGTAACGGATAGTTCGTCTCTTTGTTCATTAATACCAGGCCCTGGAAATACTCGTTCCAGTAACCAACGGATGTAAACAGGACGATGGTTGCGATAACCGGTTTGGAACACGGAACTACAATCTGCCACAGGATACGCCACGGGCCGGCGCCGTCTACACGGGCTGCCTCCTCGAGGTCTCCCGGGATGCCGCGGAAGAAGTTCATCATCAGGAGTACGTTGAATACCGGAACAGAACCAGCCAGAACCAGTGCTGCCATCGTATCGATCATACCATAATTTTTAACGGTGATGAACCACGGAATGGTACCACCATTGAACAGCATACAGAATACCAGGATCCACATCAGGACGTTTCTCGGTTTGTACTCTGTTTTGCTCTTTGCCAGCGGATAGGACATCATAATCAGGACAACCATGGTCCATATGGTTCCAATCACAACTCGCTTGATGGAAATCCAGAAGGAATTCCAGAATGCGGAATCACCCATAATCAGGCTGTAGGATTTTACGTTTGATCCGATCGGGTAAATCGTTACAAGACCGCCCTCAGCGGCTGCTTTTGAAGAAATAGATACGCAGAACGTATACCATAACGGATAAAAACAGCTGAATGCCAGGAGAATCAGGATGATAGCATTTATGACTTTAAACGCTTTGCTGCCAAAACTCTTGCTTTCTATCATAATTTCTGCCCTCCTTAGAAAATCTTGTAATCAGCAAACTTGTAAGCACAAACATAAGAAGTAACAACCAGCACGAAGCTGACAACAGATTTAAAGAGACCTGCTGCAGTAGCCAGCGAGAACTGCATGTTTGTAATACCAATACGGTATACGTATGTATCGATGATATCACCAGTTTCAATAACCAGCTGGTTGTACATGTTGAATACCTGGTCGAAACCTGCATTCAGAACGTTGCCCATTGCCAGTGTGGTCAGAAGAACGATGGTCGGAACCAGTCCCGGGATGGTGATGTGCCATACACGTTTCCAGCGGCTTGCGCCGTCGATTGCAGCTGCCTCGTAAAGGCTCGGGCTGATGCCGGTCAGCGCTGCAAGATAAATAACTGCGTTGTAACCGAACTCTTTCCATACATCAGTTCCGATCAGTAACTGACGGAAGATGCCAGGCATGGTCATCGGAAGAACGGTATCCGTTGCACCCATTGCGCTGCGGACCGTGTTGAAAATTCCGTTTGCGCCAAGGATATTGGTGATGATGTTTGCAAGGATAACCCAGGATACGAAGTGCGGCAGATATACGATCGTCTGAACCGTCTTTTTGAACTTCATATTCTTTACCTCATTCAGCAGCAGTGCGAACACCAGCGGAATGATGATATTCAGGATAACCTTTGCGATTGCAATAATCAGAGTATTGACAAGTGCCCGTTTTGCATCCGGGATAACGGTCAGGTATTTAAACCATTTCAAACCTACCCACGGAGAGCCGAACCATCCTTTGCTCGGATTGTAATCCTGGAATGCCATTACAATACCAACCATCGGAACGATAGAAAACATAAACAGCCAGATATAACCCGGCAGAACCATTAACGTATAGTGAAAGGAATTTGACAGCCCGAGATGGCCTTTTTTCTTCTTCACGGCAAGCTCCTCCTTTGATGTCATTTTTTTAAAGTAGTGGGGTACAGGCTTTCCTGTACCCCACCCTCCACATCATACATTTACATTAGTTACTCAGCCAGGTAATCTTTTACCAGCTCAAGGATCTGATCACCACCCTGTACATGCCAGTCGGTGCAGAACTGATCCCACTCGTCAAGGCTCTTCGCACCAGTGATGAACTGAAGGATACTCTTGTCTTCCAGGTCAGAAATCTGGGTCCAGTAGGTATCCATTCCGTCGATGGTGTAGTACAGTTCAGAATAGATCTTGTGATCCGGCTCAAGTGTTGCGTATGGACGATCACCAATCAGCAGTGCATAGAATCTGTTGAACTGTCCGTTGTTGGTGTTGACATCCATATCGGTTACTGTCAGATCTCTGGATCCGTCATAGTCCTCAGAGATAACGTCTTTCAGAGTTGCGGCATCGTTTGCCAGGTTCTTGTACAGACCGTTGAATTTGCTTCCGCCCTGCTGATAATCATCTGCGCTTGCTTCGCCTTTGATGATTCCCATCAGTGCATCATACTCATACTCGCACTCGTCAGTAGCTGCCATGGTGTTACGCAGCGGATACCAGCCGATTGCTACAGAAGTATCGAAGGTAGACTCATCACGAACGAGTACGTTGTTCATGATAACAATGGCTTTCTTCACATCATCCGATGCGTTTTTGTTTACCATAGTATAAGTGGTTCCAACGTCTTTCATATGAATATTCCACTCACCGTCTTTGGTGTACAGCGGATATGCCTGCCAGTTTGCATTGTTATCGTTACGGAAGGAATCCGGGTTTCCGTATCCAAGGCTCCACCATGGTCCCATGAAGATACCGCAGGTTCCGTTCTTAACATTGTTTGCATTGTCGCCGTTGGTTGTGGTTCCAACCTCCGGGTTGATGAGGCCTTTTTCATACCAGTCATGTAAGGTGGTAAGGGCTTCTTTCATTTCATCTGTTGTAGTTCCCCAGTACAGTTCGCCGGAATCATCTTTCAGAAAATACCCCGGTGTTGCATTGAATGCCTGATATACAGCATCGAAACCGTATCCGTTGTTGGAGGAGTTCAGGAAGTTGGAGTAGGTTCTTCCGCCGTTATCAATACCTGCGATTGCATAATCCGGGCTGAGACCTGCGTCTTTAAATTTCTGAGCTACTTCGCCGAGTTCATCTACGGTCTTCGGAACTTCCAGTCCTAACTGATCCAGCCAGTCCTGACGGATAAAGTACAGGTAAACACCATCGGTATCTACCGATATGTTTGGCAGTGCACAGAAGGTTCCGTCTACGGTTGCATTGTTGATCGCACGTCCTTCGGTAGTCTCGATGATTTCTTTTACCTGTTTGGATGCGTACTGGTTGAACTCCGGCCAGAGGTCTGCAAGAAGATCTGCTCTTGCTGCCTGTACCAGGTAGTTACGGGTTGGTGCAACGACTGCATCCGGAAGGGAAGCAGATGCGATTGCCAGAGATACTTTCTGCTGGAAGTCAGATGCATTACCTGCAGTCCAGTCGCAGACAACTTTGATGTTGTAGTTATCCAGAAGGTATCTGGTGTACTGGTTGTTATCTACGGAATCGCCGTCCGGAAGTGTGGTATCCTTCGGGTCGATCTGATATCCATAATGTACTTCTACGACATGATCAAATTTTGCAAACGCACGATCGTCATTTTCACCCGGTACTGCATCATCTGCTTCATCAGCTGCTGCAACCCAGTCACCAGAACCTGCTGCATCGCCGGAGCCGCTGTCCGATGAGGTATCCTTTGCTTCATCGCCGCCTGCCGTACTTGATGCTGTTGTGCCGCTGCTCTTGCTGTTTGTGTCAGAACTGTCTCCTCCAGTGCTGCCACATGCTACCAGGCTTACGATCATGGTGCTTGCCAGTAATGCAGAAATTACTTTCTTTTTCATTTGGTGTCCTCCTTGTGATTTACGTTCTTTTTGCGTGCTCCGTTGTTGCTTTTGTCCAGGCTTACGAAGAATCCATTGTTTTTAATCATACGTTTTGCCTAAAACTTTCACATTTTCGTCACACTTTTTTATGCAATAATTATACCTCTCTTCCACCCGTTTTGACAAGCATTTTTTATGTATTTTTCACAATTTATTTCGTTTTTTTAATTCATATTGTCGATTTTGTACACTATTTTAAAATTTATAGTCAATCTTGACTTTTTCTTTTTCGTTATTCTTTTATCTATTGACGGATTTTTTGTGCTTTTTCCGTCATTTTGTATATTTCTCGTATTTTCAGACATTTTACCTGCAGAGCCTTCTACCGGCAGTTCCCTCCGAATGCCGGGCAGCACAATAAAAAAGAACCTCTTATCTCTCCCCGGAAATACTTCTTTCCGGAAACATAAGAGGTTCTTTTTCTTTTTTTGTTCTTTATTCTGCTTTTTTCTTCTCTTTTGGAATAATAATATTCAGCACAATCGCTGCAACCGCTGCCGGAACGATACCGGAACCGCCGAAGATCAGCTGGATATAATAAGGAAGCTCGGAAGTTGCTCCTGCTGTGGAACCAAGGCCGTAGCCAAGACCCAGTGCAACAGAAACGATCGTGATCTCACGGCTCGTAATCGGCTCTTTTGTGATGAGCTGGATACCGGAAACCAGAATTGACGCAAACATCATAACGGCTGCACCGCCGAGTACGGACTGCGGCATAATGGATACAAATGCTGCAATCTTCGGGCAGAGTCCGCAGAGGATCAGGAAAATGGCTCCGCAGGAAAGTGCCATACGGTTTACGATTTTTGTCATCGAAATAATGCCGACGTTCTGTGCAAAAGAAGTATTCGGGAGAACGCCGAGTGCTGCTGCAAAGCTGGATCCGAGACCATCGCAGATGATACCGCCGGAAAGCTCGGAATCGGTTGCCTCGCGGTCCATACCGCTCTCTACGCAGGCGCAGATATCGCCGACCGTCTCAACGGTTGTTACGATGAACATGATCGCTACCGGGAGAATTGCCTCCACACGGAAGACTGGTTTTACCTCAGCCAGTTTTCCAAGGCCTGCAATACCAGGGAGTGCGAACCAGGACGCATCTTTTACCTGCTGGAAATTGACAACCCAGGAATATGTATAGGAAACAGTGCTTCCATCCTCAAGAACCGCCGTTCCGGTATGCGGCAGAACCATGGTCATAATAATAGCTACCGCGTAGCCGACTAAAATACCGATCAGAATGGAAGCCGTGCTTAAGATTCCCTTCGGATTTGTAAAGTGTTTCAGTGCCAGCGTTACAATCAGAACGACCATGCCAAGGAACAGGTTCTGTATGGAACCGTAATCGTTCGTTCCGGAACCGCCGCAGAGATAATTGATTCCAACCGGAATCAGCGAAAGACCGATCGCCATAACGACGCAGCCGGTAACAACCGACGGGAAAAATTTACGAAGCGGCTTTAAACAGACGCCAAGCACGCCCTCAAACAGACCGCCGACAATTGTCGCACCAAGGATAGCGCCGTACGTCAGCGCGCCCTGTCCCAGCACGGCTGTCACGCTCTTGAATACGCCGAGGAATCCAGAAGATGTACCCATAACAATCGGCACTTTACCGCCGATCGGTCCAATCGAAAACATCTGTACCAGTGTTACAATACCGGCTACTGTCATTGCATTCTGCAAAAGAGCCGTACGAAGTGCACCGTAGCCCGCATCCGCCGTCAGACCGCACGCTCCCATGATGATCAGAAGCGGGGTGAGGTTTCCTACGAACATCGCCATTACGTGCTGCAATCCAAGCGGAATCGCCTGCTTCAGCGGAATCCGTCCTTCAAAGGTGTACGGGGTTCCCATAGCTGAACTTTTTTCTTTTTTCATTGCTTTTCTCCTGCTTTTGTAGATTTGGGCTGCCTTGCCTTTCGGTATGGAATATGCCCTGCACAGCCGGAATTTTTCCGGCAAAGCGTCCTTGTTTTTTCTTATAGATACTCATAAGTTTTTCTTTTTAAACAAGCCTTCTTCATAAGCTGTGCTTTTATGTAAAAAGATTATCATGTTTCTTTTTTCCCGTCAACCCGCATCTTGTACAGAATTCCATAAAAAAGGAGACACCGGTCTGTGTTCCTCATCTCACAGATCAATGCCTCCTTGTTTTCTTCCTTCACTTTAAGCGTTCTGGAAATCCTCAATCGCTTTTACGGTGCGGTTATATTCTTCCGTCACCTTCTGCATCAGATCATCCGTCTCGGTCTCCTGCAGCGGTCTTAACCGCTCGGTCAGCTCGGCGCTTGGCTCGTACAGATTTTTAAAACCAAGATTCTGGCACACGCCTTTTAATGTATGAGCTGCACGGAATGCAACCTCAATATTTCCGTCCGCCAGTGCCTGGCAAAGCTCCTGATAGCTCGGATCCTGCGGAAATTTTAAAATGATCCGCTGAATCAGAGATTCACTGCGAAGCCGCTGAACGGTTTCCTCGTAATCTGCTCCCATCTGCATGTAGCAATCTTTTAATGTCATCTTCTCTTCCTCTTCCCTGTATGCAAATTCATTACATATTAATGCATACAAGTTCTTTATCAATACATAAATAATTATATTTCTCATGCAAGCTCTTGTCAACTTCTGCTTTTCATTATTTTTGCATTATTTTTGTTTACTATGCGCTCTATTTCTGAACATAAAATATCTTTTTTCTTACGTTTTTATCTTACCTGTATATTGCATTTATGCATAATAATACAACTTACTCGCATATTCTGTCGTTTTATTCACACGGTACCGCGTGAAAGTCTATTTCTTCTGTCTAGTCTCGTTGCAAAATGTAATGTTTTTTGTACCCTGTAATTTTCGTTATTTTTCTGTATTTCTTCTATCTTTTATGCAAAAAGGGACCCCCGGTCTTAACCGGAGATCCCTTTGGATTTCTCAAAATCAGATTAGCAGATTCCCTGAGCCATCATAGCGTCAGCTACTTTCTCAAAGCCTGCGATGTTAGCGCCCATAACATAGTCGCCCTCATGGCCGTAACGTTTTGCAGCATCAACCATGTTGTGTGTGATGTTGATCATGATGCTCTTCAGTTTTGCATCAACTTCTTCGAAGGTCCAGGACAGACGCTCGGAGTTCTGGGACATCTCGAGTGCGGATGTTGCAACACCACCTGCGTTTGCAGCTTTTCCAGGTGCGAAGATTACGCCGTGCTCCTGCAGATATTTGGTTGCTTCCAGAGTAGTAGGCATGTTAGCGCCCTCGCATACTGCAGTGCATCCGTTCTCAACAAGTGCTTTTGCATCCTCAAGCAGCAGCTCGTTCTGAGTTGCGCAAGGAAGAGCAAGGTCTGCTTTTACAACCCATACGCCGCGTCCTTCGTGGTACTCGGAGTTTGGACGATATTTCTTGTACTCGGTCAGACGGGCACGATTTACTTCTTTGATCTCTTTTAATGCAGCTACATCGATTCCGTCTGGATCGTAAACCCATCCGTTGGAGTCAGAGCAGGTGAGAACTTTCACACCAAGCTGAGTAGCTTTCTCGATTGCATAGATTGCAACGTTTCCGGAACCGGATACACAAGCGGTCTTGCCTGCGATGTCGATGCCGTTCAGTTTCAGCAGCTCCTGGGTCAGGTACAGCAGTCCGTATCCGGTAGCCTCTGTTCTTGCTAAAGATCCGCCGTAGCTTAAACCTTTACCAGTCAGAACGCCTTCGTATACGCCGCGGATTCTCTTGTACTGTCCGAACATGAAGCCGATCTCTCTTGCACCTGTTCCGATGTCACCAGCCGGTACGTCGGTGTCTGCGCCGATATATTTGCAAAGCTCTGTCATAAAGCTCTGGCAGAATGCCATGATCTCTCTGTCAGATTTTCCTTTCGGATCGAAGTCAGAACCACCTTTACCTCCGCCGATCGGAAGGCTGGTCAGTGAGTTTTTGAATACCTGCTCGAATCCCAGGAATTTGATAATACCAATATTTACAGAAGGATGCAGACGGATTCCTCCTTTGTAAGGTCCGATTGCACTGTTAAACTGTACACGATATCCGGTGTTTACATGAGCCTGTCCTTTATCGTCTACCCACGGCACACGGAATTTGATCTGACGCTCTGGCTCTACCATTCTCTCCAGAAGAGCGACTTTTCTGTATTTTTCCTCGTTTGCTTCAATAACAGGGCGAAGAGATTCCAGAACCTCTTTGACTGCCTGATGGAATTCCGGCTCAGCTGGGTTTTTTGCAACTACGGACTCAATAACCTCATCTACGTATGACATGTTAGTTTCCTCCTTGAAATTTCTCCCTTAATATAGTGCAGAAAGATTTCTTTAAAAGATCCATCTGCGGTTCTCATCAGCCTTAAAGCGTGGAGAAAATCATTTCCGCACTCTCTCGCGTCTCCGGTGGATTCTCCCGTCCTCCGGATCACTTAATTTTATAAGGTCAACGATTGGTTGATATTATAGCATAAAATATCCGGTTTTTGCAATATTTCACGCAAAAAATTCCTAATAAATCATGATTTTGTAGCGTTTTCTAATATTTACCCAGTATTTTTGTCGATTTTGTATATTTTTACCGAAAGTACTATAAAATTTCGCGTGCTGATTCCTTAGAAAATAAAGATTAGCGGCGGTTTTTTGTTTTTATATTAGGTGTTTTCGATTTTTTCTTCACGCTCCAGCCAAAGGTTCCCTGCTTTTTCCCGATTCCAAAGTACTCTCCGTGGGAATACACAATCGGTTTCGCGCGGTTCAGATCGAAGCGGCCGCGCTCATCCATGTATGCCTCATCCGCATGGACAGCCACAACTTTTGCAAGAAACATGTGATGCGAGCCCAGTTCGAGCACCTGCTCCACTTTACACTCGATATTAACCGGCGACTCCCCGATCATCGGTGCGGAAATCTCCTCCGCCTCGACTTTCGTCAGTTTCATCTCTTTGAACTTATCCACATCTCCTCCCGAGCGCACGCCGCAGTAGTCGGTCGCATAGCAGAGGTCCTCCGTCGTCAGGTTGATGACGAACGCACCGCTCTCTTTGATCATCTGATAGCTGTAGCGTTCCGGCCGCACCGAGATCGATACCATCGGAGGATTCGTACACACCGTGCCGGCCCAGGCAACGGTGATGATGTTGTCCTCCCCGTTCTTTCCGCGCACCGACACCATGACCGCCGGCAGCGGATACAGCATATTTCCCGCTTTCCATGTCTGTTTTCCCATTCTTATTTCTTTCCTTTCCTCTTTTTCACCCTTTTATGACCGAAAAAAGCGTGCCCCGGATCTGTTTTCAGGCCCGGAACCACGCTTTTTTATTTTTTCTGTTTTTACTGATTCTGCAGCGCCATCATAAATGCCGGAATCAGCTGTTTCTTTCTCGACACAACACCCTTCAGCTCGCAGCTGACCTCGTTGACCGGAAGATCTTCAAAAGCTTTTTCGATGACTTCCTTTGCCCCGCTTCCATAATACAGAAGCTCTGTAGATTCTTCTATAATATTGGTCAGCATAAAGAATACCATCTCGATGCCGTGTTTTCCGCACTCGCTTTCCATCTGCGGCAGAAGCTGTTCCTTGATGGATTCCAGCTCGCCCGCATCGAGGGATGTAATCTGGCCGACACCAAACGTAACATCGCCCATGATAAATTTTTTGAAATCCTGGTAGAAAATCTCCTCCGGAGATTTATCCTTCAGATTGCTTCCTGCGCGGAACATTTCGGATGCAAACTCCGGAATGCTGATTTCGGCAATACCCGCCAGAGCCTCTGCTGCCGCTTTATCAAGCATCGTGCAAGTCGGCGAACGGAACATCAGTGTATCCGAAATAATTGCTGCGCAAAGCAAGCCGGCAATATTCGGTGCAATGTCAAGTCCCTTTTCCTGATAAATCTGATACATAATCGTTCCCGTACAGCCGACCGGCTCATTGCGGAACATAACCGGCGCCATCGTCTCCAGCGATCCAAGACGGTGATGGTCTATAATTTCCAGTATTTCTGCCTCTTTTACATTGTCGACAGCCTGAGACTCCTCGTTGTGATCAACAAGAATCAGTTTCTTTCCGGCGTTTCCAATCAGATTCCGTCGGGAAATCGTTCCCACATATTTTCCTTTCTTATTCAGAATCGGGAAATCACGGTGCCGCTGGTTTTTCATCACCTCTTTGATATCATCCAGGAAATCCTCTGTGGAAAATGTAATTAAATTGCTTCTTCGCATCAAATACTTGACCGGGATACTCTGGTTGATCAGACGTGCAATCGTATACGTATCATGTGGACTGCTGATAATAACACAGCACTTTTCCTCTGCAAATTTCTGAATCGTTTTCGTCACCTTTGCGCCAAGTCCGACGATAATGCAGCTTGCATCCATCTCGATTGCACAGAGCTGGTCCTCCGCACGGTTTCCGAGAATGACAAGGTCATCTTTTTCGATGTAGTTCTCCATCGTATCCGGATGGAATGCGCCGACAACGACTTTTCCGCGGATAAAATAACCATGTTCATTTCCGACAATAACCGAACCATCCAACGTATCCGCGATACTGCGGTATTGCGTCCTTGCCAGTGACATGACATGGCTGTCATAAGAATCCATATAGGATTCCGCGATATCACTGACCGTGATCACGCCCTGCAGATCATTGTCCGGCGAAGTAATTGGCAATGTGACTACATTGTTGTTTTTCATCATGGAATACGCTTTTTTCACGGAAATCGTACCCGGCACGCTCGGCACCTCGTGAATTTCAATTTCCTTCACCTGCGTTCCCGCATTCGGCAGGTAGCCCGGCGCACGCACCCCAAAGCGTTTCAGCACATACTCGGTCTCCTCGTTGATCTGACCGGCACGGCGTGCCACGTAGGTTTTTGTTTTATCTGTCTTGTTCTTGATATCCGCATAGGCAATCGCCGAACAAATGGAATCCGTATCCGGATTTTTATGTCCAATTACATAAACTCTTGAATTTGATTTCATAATAGTACTCCTCCCTTCTGTATGTTTGTGGTATACAGTAAGTTCGTCCCGGTAGTTTTACTTCTTTTTTTGTAACGACTACAGTTACTGCTCACTTCGTGACCAGTAACCGCCGCCCTGCACATGCAAATTCGCTCCGCGAAGTTCCGGGCGGCCACCTGAATCACTTTCTCCTGCAGCCGCGCAGCAAGTGCGCGTCTCAGTAATTTTGGTAACGACTACACACATATTACCATCCTTTTTTCATCTGGTCAAAGAAAATCTTTTATGTTAAGATAAACGCAGATAGAAAAACGTGCAAAATTGAACCCGATTTTTTCATAAATCCACAATTTTCCTCTCGTTTTCCTGTTATTCTTACGAAAAAGGGGTGTTTCATTATGTCAGAAGAAAAATTAACCATGGATGACTTCTCCGCAGAGCTGGAAGCTTCCTTCAAAAAAATTGAGGAAGGCGACATGCTCACCGGAACCGTCATCTCCGTAGATGAAAAAGAGGTGATTCTTCTGACAGTAGATGAATATGAAACGATTCGTCTTATAGATAAAGAAGGATACAGCCAGGAACAGTGTGCAGGCTTTATGCGTATACACGGCGGTAAATATCCGCTTGACAACACCTCAGTACACCCCGAAAGCTATAAGGCGGCAGAAGCTCTGCTTGATAAGTGCGGATTCAAGCTCGCAGATGTTTCCGGCGGTATTCCGTCAATAAAGGAACAGGTAAAATCCATTGGCATAAAGAAGCTGTCTGATGAACTCGGAATAGGTGAAATGACGCTTGCCGATATCATAAACGAGCTTGCTAAACCCGGCAGAGATCCCAGAGATGAACTGCCGCCGCCCCTGCTGAGAACAGATGTGGCGGATATTAACAGCCTTAAGCCCGGTATGATACTTGACGGTACGGTTAGAAATGTTATTGATTTCGGCGTATTCGTTGATATAGGAGTTCATCAGGACGGTCTTGTACATATCTCGCAGATATGCGACAAATATATAAAGCATCCTCTTGAGGTCGTAAAGGTCGGGGACATTGTAAAGGTAAAGGTGCTTGATATAGACCCTGCCAAAAAACGTATTTCTCTTACAATGAAGGGAGTATAAAATGATAGAATCGGTTCTTAAATATACATCTGAAAATGTCGGTGAATTTGTAAAGTACAATATTTTCGGCAAGAGCAAAGCGTCAAAAGTATATGTAATATGCTACCTTGTCGCAATGGCGCTCATAGGAGCTGTCGGAATAGTTCTTGCTATAGTCACTCAGATGTGGTGGTTTATCTTTGCTACGGTTATCTGTACTTTGCTTATAGTTGCTACAGGACTTGTTCTTTCGGTAACGCTTAAAAAGTACACTAAGGAAATTTTTGATATCAATTCAAAGAACGGATATGACGCAATTGAGATAACGGCAAGCAGTATTGTGCTTAAAAACAGCGGTGCGGCAAAGGCTGTCGCCAAGTGGACAGCAGTAGCTTCTGTTGATTTCAATAAGTCAAACGCTTATATTGTAACTCATGACGGATATCTTTTCATTATAAATGAAAGTGATATCAAAGAGGGCTCTCTTGACGAACTCCGTCAGATAGCGGATGAGAAGCTGGTGAAGGCTGATGATTAATTATCAGCTTGAAACGGACAGGATAATCGCATCGCTTGATTATGCGCCTACGCTTCTGCTTCACGCCTGCTGTGCACCGTGCAGCAGTTATGTACTCGAATATCTTGCGGAGCATTTCAATATCACCGTGTTTTTCTACAATCCGAATATCACCGAAAAGGAAGAATACGAAAAGCGTAAAAACGAGCTGAAACGTCTGATAGCCGAAAAACCGTTCAGGTATCCCG
>OLVO01001559.1_pt1 | contig 23060 bp, 25 predicted proteins | sample 1672571 | NCBI WGS metagenome assembly OLVO01 (sample SAMEA3136700, study PRJEB25190) | human gut metagenome | biome: human gut; feature: human-associated habitat; material: faeces | place: Austria | collected 2013
TGGATAAGTGCAGCACCTGCGATATGAACTGTGTGATCAACAACGGTCTGAGTGAAGCATCTAAGGAGCAGCTGAAGCATAAGACCGGCGAGGAAATTGTGGACGCTGATATCGCACAGCAGATGGAGACGAAGTAATGAGTGAAAAGACAGCGGTAAAAACAAGAGAAAAATGGGTCGATGATGTAAAAGTTATTGCCTGTATATTGGTTGTGCTGGGCCATTTCTTCCAAAGTATGACGAAGGCAAATATTCTGCCCGAAAACGATTTGTATGAATGGTTTGAAACGACGATTTACTACTTTCACGTGCCGCTGTTCTTCATTTGCAGCGGATACCTGTATCAGAAATATAGCAAGGTAAACAATGTAGGTGGTTGGTGCAAGAATGTGGCGAAAAAGGCGTTAGCACTTGGTGTTCCATACTTGACGTTTTCGACAGCCACTTGGTTACTTAAAACTGTGTTCGCAGATAGCGTAAATAAGCAAGCAGATAGTTTGTTTAGTACGTTAATAGTTAATCCATCTGCTCCGTACTGGTATTTGTATGCATTGTTTTTTATTTTCCTTGTAACACCGACGTTTAGCAGTGTGAAAGTGGCTGTGGTAGGACTAATAGTTGCATTGGCAGCAAAAGTCCTGATTTTGACGGGGGGGGGTACAGCGTTTATGCAGTATCGACAGTTCTCTCGAACGAAATCTGGTTTGTGCTTGGCATGAGCATTTGTGCGTTTGACGTGCAATTGAAGGGCAAAAGAGCGCAAGGAGCAATATGTGGGTTGCTGTTTGTAATTCTGAGCATTGTAGTATATACGGCGGAAATCAGCGGTAGCGTGATTTCTTTTGCAATGGGATTATTGGCCTGTGTAGCTGTTATCCTGATGGTGGCAGATTTTGAGGAAAAGTTCGGCAAAGCTATGGACTTCCTTGCAAAGTATACGATGCCGATTTTCCTGATGCATACGCTCTTTGCGGCGCCAACGAGATCCGTACTGTTGAAGATGGAAATTGAAAACGCATCAATTCATGTGGTGTTGGGATTGGGCATTAGCTTTGTTGGCCCAATTATTATAGCTTGGATTATGAAGAAAACGAAGTGGCTGGAGTTTTTCTTGTATCCAGATAAGGCATTGAAGAGGAATTCAAAATGAGTATTAAGCAAATTGTAAAGAGATTACTTGAACCAATCCAATGTATCCGTTACAGGATAACGAATCATGGAAAAAACTTATATATCGGTAAGGCTTGCAAAATTGTTAATGCTAAAGCTATTAGCTTTGGAAATGATATCAGTATCATGCCATATACAATGCTTGTATGCCATCAAAATGGTGATATGGAGATTGGTGATGGTACTGAAATTGGAATGTTTTCAAGGATTGCATCTCAGGGAAAAGTAATTATTGGAAAGAATGTTTTCTCTGGCCCGCACATTTTTATTGCCGATTATAATCATGAGTATCGAGATATTGAAAAACCGATAAAGAGCCAAGGAAATCTTATAAAGCCATCCATTAGATTCAATCGGGGGGGGGTCTCGATTGGCGATGATACATGGATTGGGACAAATGTTGTAATTGTGGGAACAGTGGAAATCGGTAAACATTGCGTGATAGGTGCAAATAGTGTTGTTACTCACGATATTCCGGATTATTGTGTCGCAGCGGGTAGTCCGTGCAAAGTTTTGAAGCGATATAATATAGTGACTCGTGAATGGGAAAGAAACTCGATGGATTAAGTATAGAAAAAGGAAGGGTTGGTAAAAGATGAGGTGGAACAATTAATGGGTAAAAAAGTGTCGATTGTCCTTCCAATTTACAATGTTGAAAAGTATTTAAATCGCTGTATAAAAAGTATTTTAAATCAAACGTATTCGGATTTAGAAGTTATCTTAGTTGATGATGGTTCTCCGGATGGGTGTCCTAGACTATGTGATGAGTGGAGTAAAAAGGACAAGCGCATTAAAGTAGTGCACAAAAAAAATGCTGGTCTTGGAATGGCAAGAAATACTGGAATAGACATGGCCACGGGAGATTTTATTTGCTTCTTTGACAGTGACGACTTTATAGATCCGCATACGATTCAAGAAGCTATTGAGGTTGTTGAGAAAACGGGAGCTGAGATTGTATCATTCGGATATTATGACTATTCAGATGGCGCAATAATAGAAACGCATATACCGTGTGAAAATACTTTGTTGTATTCTGGTGACAAAATAATTGGTGAATTTCTTCCAGAGGCACTTAAAAGAAAAAGGTTGAATTTTAACATGAGTGCATGGACATCAATGTATTCAATGAGATTAATAAAAGACAGCAAATGGAAATTTGCGTCTGAACGAGATATTATTTCGGAAGATGTTTTTTCTCTTTTGGAATTATACAGGTATGTAGATAGTATAGCAGTAATGCCGAAGGCATATTACTACTACTGCAACAATGAGATTTCACTGACAAGAGTTTTTAGAAAAGACAGATTTTCGCTTATAGGGAAATTTTATACAGAAAGTATGAACCTAATTGAGAGAAATAAATATCCGGTAAGTGTAAAGAGAGCAATGGCTTATCCGTATTTGGCAAACATCATCGGTGCTATGAAATTGCTAAATGAAAGCAATCTGTCAACTGAGGAAAAACGCCATCAAATGAAATTGTTATTAAATGATGCTGCTTTTAAGCGTGCGTTGAGTGATATTGATTTAAGATATGAATCATTCAATAGAAGAATACTGTTTTCCATGATGAAGCTGAAGCTGGTAAGCGGTTGTCTATTTTTGCTTGCTGTAAAAAAATAAAGAGTCAATAAAATAAGACAGGGGTGAGAAAGTGAAAATTTTATATGTGCTATCAATGGCTTTGGCATTTTCAATGGAAATAGATTCTATTAGTGTACCATATTTTCTAAAGTATATAATAGCATTTATATGGATAATTATTGGTGCTTTTTATGACCATGTTGAAGGTCGCTTTTTTACGCTAAGAATAACAAAAATAAAAAAAGATTTGTTTAAGTTATTTTTGATACCGATTGCGGTTGCTTTTTCATACACATGTGTGATTTGGATTGCTGGGCAATCTGGGCATATAACTTTTTCAAATTTCACAAGATTGATAAGTAATCTGGGTTGTATGGCTATTATAGCGGCAAGTGCAATAATGTGTACAACAATTTTTGGAAAAGATGTTATTCGCCTTACGTTTGCTGCTCTTGTTTTTACAATTGGATTTAATGCTCTTGTTGTAATACAAAATTATGGATTGTCTCCAATGATTACTTATATCACTCATGTCTTTCAAGCTGATTCATATGAGTATGGATCTACATTGAGCAGAGTGTCTTATGCAATGGAAATTCATGATGGTACATTTGCAATGGGAATTTTCCTTCTTTACTTTGTATTTTATGAGGAAGCCGAAATGAAAACTAGGCTATTGCAGATTGTTATGGCGTTACTTTGCTCTTATCTGGGGTTTAAAAGAAATGAACTAATCGGTATTCTTGTTGTGTCAGTAATTGCAATAACAGTTGTTAGAAAAAAAGGAAAAGATTTTCTTCGAACCAATCAAATTGTGACATTTGCGGTTCTGATTGCATGCTTCTCTTTTGTATTAGCTGTTAAGTATTTGGATCAAATGACGTTGTTGCTGTCAGTACTTGACATTTACAGAATACGTGTGTACAGATTTATACGAGAAATATATAGTGTTTCACCTTTTTACATTGGAAAAGGCTATTCGTATGTGAATTATATTCTGGGAAACCAAAATAAGCTTTTAGGAACATCTCATAGTGATTTGGTTAGAGTTTATACGGAAATGGGATTCTGGGGATTTGTTGCGTGGATATGGTATTATTTCACATATATTCCGAGATACATTTATAGGAACTATTCAGAACTTGCTGGAAAAATGTTTATGATGTTTTCGTTTTATGTTTTTTCAACGTATTTCTTGGATAATACATTGACTCTGTTTGCGAATCAGTTTGTGTATTATGTTGTTCCAATTGCAATTTTGTATGATGAATATGGACGAAATACTCAGTTGGAACAGGAGATATAACAATGCAGAAAAAATTAAAAATCTCACCGGCATTAAGAAATGTTGTAAAAATATCTGGCGGAACAATTTTGGGACAGGCAATATCGATTGTAACACTTCCCATTATTACGCGCATGTATGGCGCAGAAATAATGGGAATTTGGGCAACGATACTATCTGTTTCGTTAATTGTTCAAGCGGTATGCGATATGGGAATATCAAGTGGCTTAATGCTCGAAGAGACGGATAGGGGTGTAGATGATTTATATAGAGTGATTTCCACAATTAGTATGATAATTTGCCTGATTGCTGGAATCTGCGTATTTCCTTATTTCAAATTTATAAAAATGGAAGGCGTATTTGATGCACTTCTTCAGAGCTTTCTGGTAACAGTATATGCATTTACAGTAAAACAGGTAAATACTTGTTATACATGGCTTAATAGATATAAAAAGTATAATATACTAATGCTGAATCCCGTTATAAACTATGTGACTGTCGCTGTTTTTGCGATTGGCTTTGCAATTCTTGGCAACACAAAGTATGGGTATTTTATTGCAGTTATATTAGGACAGGTTTTGACTGTTTTAAATATGAAACGCCAAGTGCCGAAACGGATGTTCTGCTTTGAATTAAAACAATTTCAATATGCACTTAAAAAGTATAGGGACTTGGTTAAATTTCAGCTTCCCAATAACTGTCTCCTGCAAGTAAGAGATCAGCTACCAAGCCTTCTGATTGGAACATTTTTTGGAAATACAGTTTTAGGATATTATTCAGTTTCTGTCAAGATATTGAACATGCCAGTGTCTTTTATAGGACAGGCTGTCGGCAAAGTTTTTTATCAAACAATTTCTGAAATGCAGCGTATGGGTGAACAAATTGGTGATTATGTAGAGCGAAATTTTAATAGAGCTATCAATTTGGCATATTTTCCAGTTCTCGGTCTTTTTGCGGTTGGAGATATTGCTGCGGTACTCTTTTTTGGAAGAGAGTATGTTGAAGCTGGAACTTTTTTAAGGATAGTTGTTTTTCAAACCTTTTTTATGTTTGTTATTACCTGCACACAAGGATTAGAAATCGTTCTTAGAAAACAAAAATATTCATTGATTTCAACTGTTGTTCAGTCAATTTTTATTGTGATTTCAATCTATGTCGGAAAATTAGCTGATAATGTCTGCATCTCTATTATTTTGATGGTGTGTGTTTATTGTGTGATCCAGGTCGTTTATTATACTAAACTCTTTGATGTTATGAACAAGTCTATGAAACCTTACATTAAAAAAATGGTAGGGTGCTTGGTTTCGATTGCTTTAATTGCAATTGTAGTTAGGTTTGGGTGCAAAGCAGTTATTGATAGGTTTGATATTGAAATCCTGAACTGGTTTAATGTGGGCCTTTCTTTTAGGAACTAATCAAAGCAGAGAGGTGAGGGGTAATATGAAAAAAATATGTTTTATAACTCAATGTACCTTGCCGATTCCAACGGTAAAAGGTGGTGCAGTGGAAACACTCGTTGAGTATATTTTGGATGAAAACGAGAAAAATCCACAATACGATTTTACGGTTATTTCAGCGGCAGATAATGATGCTCAAAAGAAATCGTTGAATTATAAATATGTTGATTTTAAGTACATTGAAAATAAAAATAAACAAGTAAATGTGGTCTTGAATAACCTTCAAAGGTTGGCACAGCATATCGGAGTGTATACACCGTATTCTTTGGCCTTTATGAAACTAAATAAAATATTAAAAGAATTGCCGGAACAAGACTTATATATCTACGAAGCTGGACCCACAACACAAATTCCTTTGCTTGGAAGGGTTATTCCTAAAAACAAATTTTTGGTTCATATTCACTGGGATGGGATGGGAAATAGAACAAAGGATAAATATTTCCTTAAACTTTTGCCAGTAAGTAACTATATTGGCTGCCAGTGGAAAAAAGCGACCGGATGTGATGATGAAAAAATAATTCCATTGTATAATTGTGCTAAAATTGAGCGTTTTGTAAAACAATCCTCGGATATAGAAAAGCAAGAATTAAAAGAAGAATTGGGTATTCCAGCAGAAAATAAGATAGTAATCTATACTGGAAGAATTGTACCAGAAAAAGGCATCAAGGAACTGCTTGAGGCTTTTGAAAATATAGAAAAAGATAACGTGACGTTGCTGATTATCGGAAGTGCAAATTTTGGTAGTGCTACGAATACACCTTATGAAAGAGAAGTCGCACAACTTATTGCCAATTCAACGAAGTCAATTGTATTCACAGGATTTGTTCATCAGACAAAACTGTACCAGTATTATAACATTGCAGATGTTGCTGTGATGCCAAGTATGTTTGAAGATCCTGCACCACTAGTATGTATAGAAACACAAGCAACAGGAACGCCGTTAATCGCAACTAGAGTTGGTGGTATAAGTGAATATGCTGATAAGGTTGGCGTAGTGCTTGTAGAAAGAGATGATAAACTGGTAACAAATCTGGCAAAGGAAGTACAGAGGTTATTGGATAATCCAGATCTGTGTGTGAAGATGGGAGAAGCAAATCGGAAGAATGCACTGCAGTATGGTACAGAGGGATATTTCAGCAGATTCTGTAAAATCGTTAATAGTATCATAGGAGAGAATCGATGAAAAAAGTTGGAATTGTGACAGTATATAATGCTTGTAACTATGGCTCCTTTCTTCAAGCATACGCACTGAGAAGTTTTCTGACGGATAATGGATATAAAACTGATTTCCTGAAAATTGACGTAGATTATAATAATGTCATATCAGCTAACGAGGGAGAAGCGTACGCTCAGTATGAGAAAGAAAAATATCAAAAATTGACTGAAGACCAAAAGTGTTTTGACATTACGGAACATGTAGATGAGACATATCAATGCTGTGTGATTGGAAGTGATACAGTATGGAATATGTTTGATCCTACATATGAGAATATACCGTATTTTGTTGGTAAAGAGATAGGATGCAAAAATATTATATCTTATGCTGCGAGTGTTGGGCAGAGTAGATTGTCCAAAATACTTATTTTGAAGGGATATAAATTATTACCAATTAGAAAATTGTCTCAGATTGCGGTAAGAGATGATAAAACGGAGAAAGTCGTTAAGATACTTGGAAAGAAATCGGTGCGTGTGTTGGATCCCACTTTTCTGTACGACTTTCCGATTGTGAAACCTAATGATTTGCCTCGAAAGCCATATATGTTGATTTACACTTATGGATATAATAACGAAGAAGTTGCGGCAATAAAAAATATGGCTAAGAAGAAAGGTCTTTTAACAATTGCAACTGGTTCTCTGTGTCCGTGGGCGGATATTAATATGGTTGTTGGCTCGTTTGAGTGGCTGTGGCTTGTAAAAAATGCTGATTTAATTGTTACGGGGACTTTTCATGGAAGTGTATTCTCAATAAAATACAATAAACAGTTTGCAGTTTTAACGCAAGGATCAGATAAGGTTGATTCCTTGCTTTCAGAGTTTGGATTGACTGATAGAACGGCAACTGTTGAAACAATTGAGAATGTTTTGAGTAAAGATATCGATTATACGCGGGTAAATAAGATTATTGAAGAGAAAAAGGAAAGGTCTCAGAATTATCTGTTAAGTGCGGTGGAAGATTAATAATAAGATGGATGAGGAGGTGCCAATATGCCACAGTTGGCTTCATGGGAATGTTGCACGGGTTGTGGAGCGTGTTTCAGCAAATGTCCTCAAAAGTGTATTAGTTTTAAAGAGGACAAATTAGGAAACATATATCCATTTATAGATGAAGCAGCTTGTGTGAATTGTAGACAATGCGAAAAGGTATGCCCACAAATTACTACTTACTACAGATATACATTTGCGAACACCAGAAAAGGCTTTTGCAGCGTGGAATAATGATAGTACGATTCGTAAAGAGAGTGCATCAGGCGGTGTTGCATCGGCATTTTATAGGTACGCCTTGAAAAAAGGAATATCTTGCTATGGTGTTACCTTTGATAGCGAATGGAATATAAACTATATTAAAATACAAAATGATGATGAATTGGGTAAGGTCAGAAATTCAAAATATGCATTTTCAAACACGCAAAGTATATTCTGTGAGATAAAGAAAGAACTAAATGTGGGAAAAAGTGTGCTTTGGATTGGCTTACCATGCCAAACAGCAGGACTGAAAAAATATCTCGGAGAGGATACGACCAAACTTATCACGGTGGATTTGATTTGCCACGGTGTTTGCTCTGTTGAATATTTGAAACAATATATTTCCTCAATTGAAAAAGAAAGACAGCATCACTACACCCAGTGTTTCTTCAGGGACGCAAACTTCGATACATCGAAGTATGCGTATACACTGTATACGCATACTTCAGTTGAACCTGATTACATTGAGTTTGTAAAAGATGGTTTATATTCGATGGGATATCATAAAGGAATTACTTATAGAGAAAACTGCTATCACTGTAAGTATGCTTCAGTAAAAAGAACTGGAGACCTCACACTGGCGGATTATTGGCTGATAGGAGAAAAAATACCTTTCCCGTATGAAAAGGACAATGTGTCCTTGGTTTTTGTTAATAGTGTATGTGGAGAAAGATATTTAAGGAATGTAATCGAAGAGGGCTTTATGACCGCAGTTGAAAGACCAGTTTCTGAAGCGGTCGAAGTTCAAGGGCAATTGCAGCATCCCACATCAAAATCTTTTGAACAGAAAATCTTCACGAAAAGCTATCAAAATAGTGGCGATTTTGTATCAGCAATTAGTAAGGCTACAGGATTTAGACGTTTCTGTGATAAAAATCACTTGAATCGAATTTTTAATCTAGCTTATAAAGTTAGTGTTAAAGTAAATAGCATTTCTATGAATGGTAATCACAATGAGAAAGTTTAAGAGTTTACAAGGATTAAGAGCAGTAGCGTTTATTAACATTTTCCTTTTGCATATGTCTACATGGGGAGTACGATACATTATCTCTTCTGCTACATGGGCAGTAAGTTTCTTCTTTATATTGTCAGGATTTCTGTATGGGTGTCGGGAAAAAAATGAACCCAAAATAGAAAGCTGGAAACCAGATTTAAAGAAAACTTTTCATAGAATAAATAAACTATATCCGCTATATGTTGTCTCACTGTTAATGCTAATTCCGATTTCTGGGTTGGCTCAGAGTGTGATTTCTCAGGACTGGATTCAGGTAAAATATATCCTTTTTGGATGGTATCTAAAAGATATTTTGTTGGTTCAAAGTTGGATTCCAGTAGATTACTATTGCTTGAATGGAGCGGCATGGTACTTATCTACACTTGTGTTTTTGCTGTTGTGTTTGAACCCGATACTGTATTTTTATAAACGGGGGGGGGTAAAACGACTGAAACTTAGTGTATATGCGGCACCCGTAGTAACTCTATTATGGACTTTGGCATGTGCATTGGCTAGATGTAATCTTCAATTTTGGGCATACATTTTTCCACCATTTCGTTTGATAGAATTTATGGCTGGAATTGCCCTTGGAATGTTGCACCAGAATAAAAGAAGTGATGATGGTACCTTAAGAGAAGTGATTATATGCGGGATTATATTTGGATGTATGGTCTTTATACGATTAACGCATATTGAAGTTTTAGATAGAGACGTGTTGTGGATTTTGCCGAATATTGCTCTTATTGAAATTTTTTCACAGGAGAACGGAAAAATCAGCAAATTGCTTCAATCACGTTTTTTTCAGTTTGCTGGTGCGATTTCTGGAGAATGTTTTATTATGCACCAATCGATTATACGCTATATGGACTACTATCTTAGTGGAATGAGCGGAAGTATATTGATAAATCTATGCGTTTTGATAGTGACATTTTGGCTTGTAATTGTTATATCATATTTGGCAAAGAAAGTAAATGGATTAGTAATAAGGAATAAATAGAGGTTGGGATATGAACACAACATTACTTATCATGGCGGCCGGAATCGGTAGCCGATTTGGAACAGGAATTAAACAGTTGGAGCCGGTGGATGCTTCTAATCACATTATTATGGATTACTCGATCCATGATGCGATTGAGGCGGGCTTCAATCATGTGGTATTTATCATCCGCAAGGATATCGAGAAAGAGTTTAAAGAGGTGATCGGTGATCGCATTGCCTCCACTTGCTCTTCTCATGACGTAACTGTAGACTATGCTTTCCAGGATATCAATGATATCCCGGGAACTCTGCCAGAAGGACGTACAAAGCCGTGGGGAACGGGTCAGGCTGTGCTTGCAGCGAAAAATGTCATCAAGACCCCGTTCATCGTCATTAACGCAGACGATTACTACGGCAAAGAAGGTTTCAAGGCTGTTCATGACTATTTGGTGAATGGCGGCGAGTCCTGCATGGCAGGCTTTGTGCTGAAGAACACCCTGTCTGACAATGGCGGTGTGACTCGTGGTATCTGCAAGATGGACGAGCAGAATAATCTAACTGAGGTTGTTGAGACTAAGAATATTGTAAAGACTGCGACTGGAGCAGAGGCGGACGGCGTGACTGTTGACGTGAATTCACTGGTCTCAATGAATATGTGGGGCTTAACTCCTGATTTCCTGAGTGTACTGGAAGAAGGATTTAAAGAGTTCTTCGAGAAGGAAGTGTCGGGTAATCCTCAGAAAGCCGAGTATCTGATTCCTATTTTCATCGGTGAGCTGTTGCAGCAGGGCAAGATGTCTGTGAAGGTTCTGAAGACCAACGACACCTGGTACGGAATGACCTACCACGAGGATGTCGCAGCCGTAAAGGATAGCTTCAAGAAAATGTTAGAAAAAGGCGTATACAAGGCTGACCTGTTCAGTGACCTGTAATGGAAATAATAAAAGTATTGGCCAAAATCCTCACAAACATCCTGACTGCTCTGTATGAGCCGTTTGGGTTTTCACTCCTGCTTTCCTTCCTCGCAATGTTTTTCTACCTGTATGCGTATGAGCCTCAAGAAGCCGGAAAAGGCTGGAAGAGTGCCGTGGTGACTTGGTATCAGAAATTTAAAGAGAGTGTGTTCTTTCGAAAGTTGTTTTTCTTGGCTTTTGTGACCTCACTTGTTCTGTTCCGAACCCTGTTAAATCGGAACCTGTGGATGAATCCTTTATCCGATGTCATGGGCGGTTGGGGAATCTGGGAGACAGTGAATGGCGAGCAAAAGCTGACAACCGAATGTATTGAGAATGTGATCATGATGGTGCCGTTTTCAGCGGTAGTGGCGTGGTCGTTTGAAGAAAAGATAGGAAACGGCTGGAAGAAGATCCTGTGGTATAGCGGAAAGATAGCGTTCGGCTTTTCGGTAAGTATTGAGATGCTGCAATTATTGCTACGGCTAGGAACGTTCCAGCTATCAGACATCTTCTATAACACAGTCGGGGGAGTGCTAGGCGGATTGATGTATTGTGCGGTGATGAAGGCAAGAAAGCGTCTGTAAAACTGGATGAAATTGTGATATACTAGGAGCAGTAAGGTCGCTGAAGAAGCTAAGAAGGCTGAAGCCGAGAATGTGGTTAAGAAGCTGTTGGCCGGCGGTATGAGCGCGGACGAGATTCTGGAAAAACTGAAATAAACACCAAGAAAAAAAGGATGGTCGTAGAGGGCGTCTCAGGTGAGAGTAGTGGAAACAGCCACTAGCGGCAGAGCTGGAGAATATGGGACAGGGAGCAAATGCTCCTGCAAAGGGCCTAATGGCGAAGCTATGTCTTTCTCTCCTGTGCCCATCGGCGTAGCTGCGCTCCTGGGTACCTGATCAACCAAATACACCCAGCCACAGATAAGAACACACTGTGCCCATCAATATCTATGATAACAGACCTACAAATATACCAAGCGAGAGGAGGGGAGTAAAATTGATCAGATGGCTTCATATTTCTGATTTGCATTTCAACTCGGATGATATGAGCACAACAATGCTCAGAAAAGAACTCCCCAAATATCTCAGGCGTAATAACATTCATTGCGACTATGTTTTCTGTACTGGAGACATCAGGATCGGTAAGACCGGCCTCTTTCCTGATGAAGCGGCTGATTATCTGAAGGAGCTTTGTTTTGTAGTAGGCGTGGATACATCCCGCCTTTTTATCGTTCCAGGCAATCACGATATTAATAGAAACAGCCCTGGACGTGACGAAGCAATTAGGCGTGTGAAGTTCCAGCGCACCGGTTACTATGATCCGAAGTATGGAAGAATCGAAGAGGCTGATCTTCAGATCATCCATGAAGGACAGAAGGACTTCAGAGATTTCCTGAACAAACTCTACGACTCTGACAGGCTTTCATACTACAACAATCCATCTGCTCCTCATTTCAATATCGAAACATCCGATTTTAATATTCTTCATGTAGATACTACGATTACGCAGTGTTCTGGGCAGGAAGCACATGACCTTATTGTTGGCACAAAAGCTCTCCAGACAGCATGCGAGACTTTGAATCCTAACAAACCGACCATCCTATTAACTCATTTCCCGTTTACAAGTCTTCTTCAGGATGAGAAGAAGTATGTGAGCGAGATACTATATAGCTATGGTGTTCGCCTGTGGCTTGCCGGGCATGAGCATGACCACAATCTACAGCCAATGAAGTATCTGTATTCCGTTCAGGCTGGAGAACTCCAGATGGAAGAGAATACCCATGCAACTGTGCTGATTGGAAATTATGATGAGAGCACACGCCACGGCTATATTTCTGCTTACACATGGTTCCCGGAAGGCTGGGCCGAATACCCGATCATTTGGCATGACTATTCAGAAGAGAATAAGTTCCCTTTTGCCTTACGACTTCCGAAGGATAATGGCCTGTCTCGTGAAGCCGTATTGATTCAGCAGGCCAATCAATCCTATTATGAACGGCTTCCGGTTGAGATAATTGAGAGCATCTTTCCGTCGGTTGAGATGGATGGGAAGACTTTTGAACACGGGATACAGGAGATTTTGAGTACCTCCTGGAACTCAGATAAGCCTCACATAATCCTACTTGCAGATGGCGGCATGGGTAAAAGCACAATGCTGCTTGATGCATGCAGGAAGATGGATAATGCACTGTATGTTTCCCCGGAAAGCCTGTTGACAATCGGCTATGGAATAGAGGAGTATTGCGCCCACGAACTTTTCGATGGCAGTATTTCTCGCCTTCGTAACTTTACAAGAGATAAGCACAGTGAGCCGAATCTGGTTCTCGTGGTCGATGGACTTAACGAAGTTGATGGTGAGGCTGAGCAAAAGTTCATTACAGAGATAAAGAGGCTGAATCTGCAAAAAGGGATTCAGGTTATCATATCTTCCAGAAGTGATTTCACTCCACGATACAGTATGTCTGGCTATCAGGTGTCTGCGTTGCAGCAGCTTTCAGATGAGCAGGTCAGAACTGTATTCACACATGAGGAATGGGAGGAGATCTGCGAGACACCGACATTGCTTCATTTATTGCGCAATCCGATGATGCTGACAATGTATAAGGAAGTCAGCCCGGTCATCGAGAAACATTCTGAGATCGAGTTCTTGAACTGGAAGAAACCAATTCAGACTGCAACGGATCTGCTTCATAATTTCTATATGTCCCAGATTGCGGTGCTGATGGATCGTGAAGGAAGGACGGGGGATCAGATTCAGAAGGCGGCTCGCGCTGTATTTGATGTGCTTCCCTATGTTGCATACCAGCTTGAGAGCCATTATAAGTTTAATATTAAAAACAGAGATCTGAGAGAACTGGTAAAGCAGGCTGTCGAGGTAGATAGCTTTGAACCTGATATGCTTGAGGAGATTTCAGAGCACTTTAGAACTGGCGAGACGGGAACGACTGTAGCTGAGGTCGTTGATCTTCTCACAAACGAGTTACATCTGCTTCATAGAACAGGGGAATATACTGTTTTCCCGCACCAGATCCACAGAGACTATCTCTCCGCATGCTGGATTGCTAAGGAAACTGAGAGAACAGAAGATATTAACAGCCTCTGGAATTGGAGAGGTATTCCCAGGCCGGTCATGGAGCACATTAGACAGATGAGCGGTGACTACTGGGCTGGAATTGCGGAGAAGATTCATGCAGCTGGTCGTGGCCGGGATGATGTGTATCATCTCGTCGGCAATCTTCTGGATTGCTTTCTGTATTGTCAGGACGCCACGATTCCGGACTACTCTGGGCTGAATCTTTGTGGTTTACAGCTGCCTAACTATGGGAGCATAAGCGGCAAAATATCATTGCAGGATGCAAAGATCGACAAGGTTTCTATTGGAAAGCGAAATGTGAAACCGGCGAATTTCAGTATGTTGAGATTCTCTGAAGATAATAGTTATCTTGCAACCGTCAGAAACAATCAGATTGTAATTTACTCACTGCTGACAAATGAAAAGTCGTTCTGGCAGAATGTTGAAGGAAGAATAACACGCCTTGAATTTGTTGGCGACTATCTTCTGGCTGTGGTTAGCAAGAGCTGGATAGCAGTCTTTAAGCATGAGAATGAATGGCTGTATGTTGGAGAGATAAAGTCACCCGATGACAGAACACTATTCAATAACAGGCTGCACAACATTATTCTGAAAGACGATGTGCTTTATTTCTACTACAATAATCGGATTCGTGAGTACAATCTTCAAAACTGTGAGATGACTCTGAATAAGCAGATTCAGCATGCCTGGGAGAATCCAGTGGATGGGTATGATCTCAGTATTCTGAGTCAGAAACTTCCAAAATCGAGGAAAAGAGAACAGGGCATTATTTGCCGGACAGAATACAACGGACTCACTGCAACGGCTCGTGATGACGGGGATTTAAAGGTAACAAGCGGGAAAGAGATTTATCACCAGCTGAGTCGTGGTATCACATTGCTGAAGGATGGTGCGATTTCCGGCAATGGGAGATGGGCGACCACATTAAGCTACGGGATCTTTCCGGACGGAAGGAAGATCCAGTATTGGAATCTGGACGAGAAGAAAAAGGTGGGCGAGTTATATTGCCCACAGGAGATAGCGCATATTCATCTGTCTGAAAACGGTGACTGGATATTCGGCGAGACAGAAGAAGCTTGCTGGGTGCTAAATGTTGAAACACGGGATGCTCAGTGGTTTGACGAACATTTCATCTCAAACCAACACAGCAAACTCGTAACTTACGGAGATTGGGTTTTCCGTAAGAATGCCTCGAATGATATCTATCTATTCAATCTCCGGACAGGCGAAATGAAGCCGGTGGAGAACAGATCGAAAAATGCAAGAATTGCGACCTTGATGCCTGACCACTCAGTCGCTTCTGTAGGGAATAACGCGAGAAAGGCGCAGTTCAAAAACAGTCGAAACGGCAGCGAAATGCAGGTCAATAATGATAATACTGTCGTTTTGGGTATTTATGGACTGAAGAAGCAGCCGTTTATTGCTGTGGCCACAGATGATAGATTGATTAGTATCTACCATACTGGAACTGGCCAGCGGACAAGAAAGATTGAAGCCAAAGCAGGTAATTATATCGTAGTTCTCCATCCTGAAGAGAGCGTTATTGCTTGCACAGATCTTCGAAATCTTGAAACTTGGAATTACTACGAGAAACAGTATTCTGACAAGAAGCGCGGTTGGTGGTATGAGAATCGCTATGAGGCGGAGCATCCGATTACAGGAACGATTCATGATATAGCTTTTAACGAAGCGAACGGGGAACTTGTTGTCATTGCTTCTAACGGTGAGATTATTTACTGCCATGAGAAGTACTGTAGATACCACAGCAATCTGGAGATTATCACAAACTTTAATGTCGATGCTTATGACTTTGCAGGGTGTATCTGTGATGATGAAGTTCGGAAACAGCTGATACAGAATGGCGCATTAGAAGGCACGGTTGTGAAAACATTGGGGTCAGACCGTGCGTCCAGCTAAGGGTATATAGTCCGGTGGGTGGAAGCCCCATCAAATAAGCTGCTAACCACAGCATTTGAAGCGAGTCTTGAGTCTGTCGCGGTAACGTTGCAGGCTAAGCGTAGACAGCAAGATAACAGGGATAGCTATTGAGCACCGAAATCCTAAAGTCACCAGAGGGTCGACATCGTGGTCTGGATGGAAGACAACATATGTATTTATCGTTATGGTGAGATTTTATATACCTCTGCGGTGTTGGTTGGAACTATTCATGTTATACAGGGAATATATATCAACTGGAGAGAACCTGCATTTTCTTCTGTAGTGTGTAAACAGAAAGTATGCCTGACAACCAGAAGAAGGATGGTAAAAGAAATGCAGGTAGTCGGAGGTCCGAATAGTACCAAGGAAGGTATGAATAAAATAAATACCAGCGGGAAGTCGAGAGAGAACTGTTCCTCACAGTTCTGACCTGCGAAACTATATCAAAGAGGAAACATTAGCTATACACAGAGATAGAGGTACTAATGGAAACGAAATTGGCGAGAATATCACAATTATCAAAGGAAAATCCAGATATGGTATTTACATCTTTAGGACATCTGCTTAATAAGGAAATGCTTAAGAGCTGTCATGCCCAGATGGATGGAACGAAAGCTGTAGGAATTGATGGGATTACCAAAGAGGAATACGGGAGAAGTCTGGAAGAAAACATAAACGCTCTTATAGAACGTCTAAAGAAAAAGTCCTATAAGGAGAAGGTGGTTTTTGAACTCAAGATGAACTGTGATGCAAGAGACTCTTTTACGGAACTTCTGAACACACAGTATTATACTTTTAGATATATGCGTGCCTTGTTCATATTGTATTTGAATAGAAGCCATAAAAAACAATCCCTGTGTGGTAATAATACAAGTAACTGGAGATATAAGCAATGTACGATCCTGATAAAGAATGTAAAGAAATGATTGAAACAGTAAAGAGACTCTGTGAGCAAAAGAATATAACGCCACATGTACTGGCAAAACAAGCCGGTATTTCGACGTCCACAATAAGCTATCTGGTAAATGGAAAAACGAAGCCACAGGTTTATACTGTTCTGTTGCTTTGCAATGTGTTGGGAGTACGGATCAGCGACTTGTTTGATACTGTTGCGACCACAGAGATTTCTGAATCACGAGTACAGTACATAACTTACGATGAAGAAAAGCTACTTGAATGTTACCGGGAATTATCGGATAAGAAAAGAGAATTGCTGAGAATCTATGTGGACATGCTGCGGCAGTATGAGGATGAGTTGCTTGCCAGAAATGATGATGAATAAATAGATTGGATACTTCAATAAATTGAACGGGTTAAGGCGTATTTCATGTGTTAGAATGTAAGTGGAAAAGTTTATAAACCGTGTTCCGATTATTAAGGCAGCCTGTTATAAGGCGGCGTTGGGAAAGCTTTCAGATAGGTTTAGATAAGTTTGTCTGAGCAGACCAGTTCGGGACGGGCAAATGTTGTAAATTTTGCTCTGTCAAACTTAGTTCCGTGAGAGGTATAGTGTGGGGATAAGGGTGATGGGGCTTTTTTTGGTATGGATGAAGATTGCATATTGAATTCTTATAGACGATATAATAAAATTGAGGTGAAAACTAATGTCAAGAAGGGGAGGTGGAGCGGCAAGGGGCTCGAATTTGGAAACATTGTTTTCTGGATTACCGATTGAAGATGATAGTCAATACACAGTAGAATTAAAAAGAATTGTACTAGATAATGATTTTTTGAACAAAGAAAGGGAAATAGAAAACTATTTCCCTTTCTTTGTTCAAACAAAACCAATATCGATTTGCGGCTTTTTATTCTTTACTTATAGTGTGCCGTGAATACAATAATTATTCCAAATATAATGAATACGTAGATAAATACGCAAATCAGTTTCACCAAGTAAAGTTATATAAAATTGTAATGTCAACATATTATAGGAATAAGGGCATATTGGGAGATTTAGGGGCGTATAGAAATGCTATTCGATTTGCGGAAGAAGCATGTACGATGTTACCTGATAATTTGGCTGTAAAGCATCATTTTGCTGAATTAATTGTTCTTGCAGATGAAGAAGGAGCAAATGTTCATGTTGAAACGATTAATAAAGCTATAGAAAGATTGGATGATGTAATGGATGCGAATCCGTATCACGCAAAGTACTATTGTACTTTGGGAAGATTATTTGCTTCTCTTGGGGACTATAATCAAGGCATGAAGAATGTGAAAAAGGCATTAGATTTTGAACGTGGAGATAATAAAGATTCGCTGATCAGGATTGGACAATATAATTACTATTTGCTTCAAATTAAGATGCTTATAGAAAATGATAAAGTTGATTCTAAAATGGGAAAGTTTAATTCAGATTTCGAGCAGATGGAAAATGATCTGGATGGTATGAAAACACAATATTTGGAGTACCTTGCTTTCTTCTCGTCTGTTTTGGCATTTGTTTTAATTACGGTTAACATAGTCATTTCGGTTGACGATTTTAATAAATGCGCCGGAATTGTACTAATGTTTGCTGGGGCGCTTGTCGTGGTGTTTGGTGTGTTTAGAATGCTATTGTATTATTCATCAAAGATAAAATTTGGCATTCTAAAAACTATTTTTAGCTATGTAATAGGCTTGCTACTTTTAATAGCAGGTTTTATTATAGGAAATCAGTTATATGTGTACTGGTTGTGACGACTACAACTATTTTGAAAGGAGACAATTATGGATCGTTTTGGGGTTTCAGTTAAAGGGGTACTTGAGGTTGATGGGAAATATTTGCTTAGAAAAAATGAAAGGCGCGAGTATGAATTATTAGGAGGACGGCTTGAGAAAGGGGATCCATCAGCAGAGGCACGGCTTGTTACTGAGTTCGATGAAGAATCGGGAATAAAAGTTGAAGTATTGGAAGCGAGAGAACCATGGCTATATGAAATTGGGGTAAAAAATATAATTATTGTTCCGTATAGCTGTAGAGCTTTAGAAGTCCCTGAAATATTAGTAGATGAAGATGGAGGGTCTCTTCATTGGGTAGATAAAGAGGAAATAGAAAATGTTTTTATGCCGTGGGGATATAAAGATACCATTTGGAATCAAGTTCCACATAAGAGTTATTCTATTCCGGCAAAATTCTTTTTTAAGATAATTCCTGGTTATGTTGAAAGAGAGTATTTTGTAGAGGTGTGTGTGACTAGAAGCGGTAAAGAGATATTAAGAGAGTCTTTGCCTCATTTTTACTCACCGAGGGATTTTATTGGGATGAAATTAGGGGAAGAATATAAAGATGCTGTAATGGTATCTGCTCCTGTTGGCATTGATTATAAAAAAGATATGATTGTTTTGAACTACGCGATAATGAGCTAGAGTTAACAACTACAAAAGAAAAGAGAAATAGGGGATGTCAATAAAAAGAAATGAGTTATATATCCCACATCAAGCGATAGTATTTGCGCAGCAAGATAATATATGTGATTTTTCATTGGACAAGGTTGGGTATGCTTACCAAAATCGTGAGAGTAACATTGGACATGAAGATGCGCTTTGGGAATTGGAAATCCATCCAACAAATGGCTGTGATTTGTTATGTAAAGGCTGCTCATATGGTTCGCGCCATAATGAGCAATGCCTTACATATGAACAGGTTTGTCGACTTGTGCAAGAAAATAGTAAATATGATCTGAAAAGTGTGTTCTTTTCAGGTGGAGGAGATCCACTTCATTGGAACTGTTGGGAAAGGTTTTTAAACTCTGTTCCCAAACGTTTTAAATATGGAATATCAACAAATTTATATAATTTTTCTAACATAAAAATTATGTTGCTGAAAAAAGTCGTATTCTGAGATTGATTTTTATCAGATTCATGTGGTCGGATTTGATAGAAGCGAGTGTATAAGAAATACAAGTAAAGATGTCTTTGAATTACTCGATTCAAATTTGAAATATTTATTAAAACACAGACGTTCCGATCAGAATGTCACATTAAAAATATTGATTAATAAAGAAAATTATAGACGTATTCCATTCTATTTGGATTATGTTATGACAATGGATGCGAATAGCATAATTTTGAAGTACCAACAAGATTTTTTGCATAACCGTGAGTTGGCGCGACAAGAAATAGTGGAAGAAATTAGAAATACAGTATATAATCATGTTATCGTTGGGCAGTATGATTATCTGATTGATAACTTGGATGATAGTATATTTTATGTTTTCCCAGAACCAAGGGAATGCTTTTTCGCAAAATCGGGTCTATATAAGTTGGTTGATTCTAAAGGAAGAACTTTTCCGTGTATTGCCGCTAATGCTTATGGAGATAGTGCTGTATTGAAGAACAATTCATTGGACATATATACTTGCATGATGAAAAAGAAAATGTGTCCATTAAAGGCTTGCCGTCATTATCGTTTTAGTCAATATATTAATCAAGTTTTAGAAGGAAATGTGGAGATCGAAAACAAGGAATATGGGGATAACGGATATTTATTATGATTGGAGAGGATAGTGGTGGAGAAGATAGATTTACATATTCATACATCCTGCTCAGATGGAACTATTAACCTTATAAACGAGGGGAATTCTTGTTTCGCTGGATATGACTTAATCGCGATAACAGATCATGAGAATTTGTTTAATCCACGAGAATTTGACTTCACCAATTGTAAGGCAAAGTTTATTCCGGGAGTGGAGATTTGTTGCAATTATTGGGGCGCATATATTGAAATACTTGGATATGATTTTGAACCAGAAAATGAGAATCTTTCAGATATTATTTCATATGTCAGAAATCAACGGATACTGGCTATGGATACGATTTTGAAAAACAATAATGTGACGGATTATCACATTGCTGGAAATCCATTTAGAATTAATGTGCAATTACCATATCATATTGATAAAAGAAAATTCTGGAAACAGAATGAAGTGGAATACAAAAAGATATATCATTCTGTTGGAGCTGAAGAAGTAATAGATGCTATTTTAAGCGCGGGAGGAATTCCTGTATTGGCGCATCCAATGGAATCGTTACGTGGATATGACGAGGAAAGCGTTAAAAAGCTGATAGGTTCATTGGGGATTAGGCATATAGAATTTTTGACACCGAAGCATACTGCGGAGGAAGTGGAAATGTTAGAAAGAATTATTATATATTATGACTTATCCGCTTCAATTGGTAGTGATACACATAAATCTGTTTTGTCCTCGATTCCTTTTGAATATGATTTGAAGAAAAGATATTTTATGTGGATTCAGCGATTCTTGTAGTGTTTTGTGTACCCCACAAAGAACAATGCCATTCCCCTCATTATCTTGCTATGTATCTTTATCAGAACTAATATCACCACTACAAATTCAATGAAGAAGGAGAAGTGGTGACAACTATGGAGAAAACAAAAACACTCCACACGCCCGTTCTGTCCAAGACCCGGCCAAACAAGCGAAATAGTAAAACAGATAAAAGGCTATCTGGAAGCGCAACCGGCAGATTACTGTGAACAGATGGACACTTTACTGGATGAATTGGGATTCCAGGGTCTGACCCTATGAAGTGCAACTAAAAAGGATAAAGCAGAGCTAAAAGATCTATAAAAGAAGCATAAACTCTCTTGCCGAGATATAACATTGATGATATAATCCTGAAAAATAAAGGTAAATAACTACTGGAAAAGGAAATGGAATATGGAAGGAAACATGCAGGAATATCCCACAGAAAAAAAACGTGAGAAACGGCTGGCAGTTTACACAGAAAAGATCCAGGAAACAGTACTAAACAAATCAGCAGAGACAATCCGCTTGTTGGTAGAAGAAAGACATAACCAGAAAATGACTCAGCAGGAGCTTTCAGATATTACGGGGATACAGCCGTCAAACCTGGCGCGTTTTGAAAGTGGCGGCAGGGTACCGACACTGATTGTATTGGAGAAATATGCGAATGCTTTGGGAAAACATATTGAAATAAAGATCTGTGATAACCCCATCCATCGCCAAAGAATATCAGTCATTGCCGGAAAAAGAAAAGATAGGTTCAGAAATAGAATATCAGAATCAGATTATGTTTCAGAATACAGATGTAAATCTGATATATTATACAGAAAAGAAGATTAAGCCAGATGGAAAAGAACAAACAACAGAGTTTGCATGGATTACAGACATTACAATCACAAAAAACAATGCCAGAAAAATAGTAAATGCGGGAAGAAACAGATGGAAGATAGAAAATCAGGGATTCAACCGACAGAAACATTGGCAGGGAAATATAGAACATGCATGCAGTTGGAATGAACAGGCACAAAAGAACCATTACCTGATGGAGCAGATAGCAGATTTCATAAAGCAGCTGTATGAGTATTTCTATTTGGCAAAAAATGAAATAAAAAAACTGCAAAAAAATATATCTCCTGAGTTGTTAGCCAGCTTTGGACGGCAACCAACGAAACCAGAAGATATAAAAGTGGAGCTGCATAGCGCAGTTCTAAACTGATTTAATTTTAGCAAAGAAGGTGATGCCTGACAAGAGGAAAACACAAATTTATGCACATTTTTTTTAGAGAGGGAATCAGTGTAATCATTCAATGTGGATAACTTTCCTAAATTTATAAGAAATGTGAAAAAAATAGGAACATTCTAAATTGGCAGGCTATAAAATAAATTTACCTTTCAAAGCTGCATCAAAATCCATTCGTTTGACAGCATGAAGGGTGCTTGGAGATGAAAACCAGCTGTCAAAAAGAACATATTTTGCCGGAATTGCAGCTTTTTTAGCAGTTCCCAGAAGTGCAAGCATGGCATGGGTTCCCTTTTCTATAGACAGCTTTCTGCGCCTGTAACCAACGGTTCTTTTGTCTACCTCAGCCAATAGAATAAAAATCAGCATTGTGAAAAGTGTTCATACAGGAGACAGAATTTAGATTAATATTCACCAGTTTCTAGCAATAGAACCATTAATATTTAGTAGAAGATAAGTTAACACTTTGTTAATAGATTTTTCCAATAAAGTATGCTATATTATAACCGTTTGTGGATAATCAAATGTGAATTTACAAAGGAAGGGAAAACTATCATGGAAAAGATCAAAAAGCGTATAGCTAACTTAAAGGTTGCAGGAAAATTAAAAGTATATCAAATGACAGTGCTTGTTATGACATTATTTTTAGTG
>OLVO01001584.1_pt1 | contig 22838 bp, 20 predicted proteins | sample 1672571 | NCBI WGS metagenome assembly OLVO01 (sample SAMEA3136700, study PRJEB25190) | human gut metagenome | biome: human gut; feature: human-associated habitat; material: faeces | place: Austria | collected 2013
AACTCACCGAGTTCGATTCTCGTCGGGATCCACTCTCCGTCAAGCAGCACCTCCAGCCGTTCTCCGCAGTGAAGGCCGCCGTAGTAATCCAACGGCCCGAAGCGAATGTCCATCCGGTCGATCACATCATCATAAATCAGTACGCCTTGTTTTTTCATTCTTATCCTCCTCATGAAATAGGAAAAGCCGAATGGGTTTCAACGCTCATTCGGCTTTTCTGTGTGGCAGGTTATGATTGAATATATTGCTCGAATACAAACTCCTTTCTAAATGTAATTGTTTGGACTAAATCATCATACTCGCGTCTAAATGCTTAAAGGCTTTCTGACTGAGTCCTATTATATCACTCTCATCTGCCCGGAAGTCGATGGCCGGGGACGCCACGGCGTTGGCAAAGCCCGTGATGGGCACCAGCGTTCCGGCTCCGCCGAACCGGGCCAGCTTGTTATACAGGTTCAGCCCCGTGAACAGGGCCGACAGAAACACCAGGCTCACGGAGGTGGCGGTGGCGGCATCGTCCTGGGGCAGCAGCATCAGCCAGCCGTTCAGAATCAGCTGTCCGATAACGCAGATGGCCCCGCCGATGGCGAAGGCCAGGGCCATGTCCTTCAGCAGAGGGGACTTTTTTTGCAGATTTTTCACATAATCCTGGTATTCCCGGGGTGACATGTCCATATGGCAGCACTTCCTTTCGGGAATAGCATGTCCCGGCAGCGGAAAATTTATCCCTTCTTGAAAAATCCCGCAGAAGCCGCTATACTATATAAAAACCCTTAAAGGCAGGTGTCCCCTTATGTACGATCCCGCGCATCCCTTCGGACGCAAGCGCTTCAGCCGCGCCGTCATCGACCCCGTCTGCTGCACCGGCTGCGGCTACTGCACCATGTTCTGCGTGATGGACTGCATCGTTCTGCAGCCGGACGGCCTGTATACCGTGGACCTGGAGCAGTGCATCGGCTGCCGCTCCTGCAAGGTAAACTGTCCCTTTGACGCCGTGACCATCCTGCCGCCCAAGGAGAGCTGACATGAAAAAACCTGACATCGACCGCAACCGGCCCCTGGGCCTGTATCTGCACATTCCCTTCTGCAAGGCCAAGTGCGCGTACTGCGATTTTTATTCCCTGGCCCACAGCGAGGAGAAAATGGACGCCTATGCCGCGGCCCTGACCCGGCACATCACCGAGGTGGCCCCCCAGATGCAGAATCACCGGGTGGACACCGTGTATCTCGGCGGCGGCACCCCCAGCTATCTGGGCCATAAGCGGCTCATCGCCCTGCTGAAAACCATCAAAAAGCAGTGCCGGGTGTGGGACCGGGCGGAGATCACCCTGGAGGCCAACCCCGACAGCGCCGGGGATTGGCGGGCCCTGCGGGCCCTGCGCCGGGCAGGCTTCAACCGCATCTCCCTGGGGGTGCAGTCCTCAGACGATGAGGAGCTGCGCCGCCTGGGCCGGGTGCATACCTGGCAGCAGGTGAAGGACGCCGTGGCCGCCTGCCGGAAGGCGGGGCTGGACAACATCAGCCTGGACCTGATTTACGGTCTGCCGGACCAGACCATGGAGCGGTGGGAAAACACCCTGGCGGATGCCCTGGTGCTGGCTCCCCGGCACATCTCGTGCTACGGGCTGAAGTTGGAGGAGGGGACGCCGCTGTACGCCCGGCGGGACAGCCTGACCCTGCCGGACGGGGACATGCAGGCGGATATGTATCTGTACGCCGTGGAGCTGCTGGGCCAGAACGGGTATGCGCAGTATGAGATCTCCAATTTCGCCCAGCCGGGGTACGAGTCCCGGCACAACCTGAAATACTGGACGCTGGGCGAGTACGCGGGCTTCGGCCCCGGGGCGCACTCCGACTTCGGCGGCGTGCGGTACGGCTATACCCGGGATCTGGACGGATATCTGGCAGGGCGGCTGGACCTGGCGGAGAGCGAGACCATCTCGGCTCAGGAGCGGGAGATGGAGTACATCATGCTGCGGCTGCGCACGGTCCAGGGCATCGACACCCGGGAGTTTGAAAGCCGGTTCCGCCAGCGCTTCGGCCCCCTGGACGCCATTCTGGACACCTGCGCCGCCCATGGCCTGGCCCAGCGGACGGATACCGGCTGGCGGCTGACGCCCAAGGGCTTCCTGGTGTCCAACCGGATCATCGGCGACCTGCAGGAGGAGCTGCACCGGGAAAAGGCCCAGCGCCTGGCCCGGGCCGCCCAGGGAGACTATCGGGTGCTGGAGTAATGAAAATCAAAAACCGGTGATCGGACGGGTAAGGCCTCCGGTCACCGGTTTTTTCCGTCAAAATAAAGAAAAGTCTTTTCCATTTTGCGGGTTTTCTGATTCCTGCTGTATAAATCCGCCGCAGCGGGGCCATACTGAGGACAGAAACGCATGGCATGATTTCGGCCCGCCGCGGGCCGGCATACGCGGCTCCGGCCATGGGCCGGATGGGAAAGGCAACTATGAGCAGATACGACGGAAAAAAGGTCAAGGCCGTGTTCGGCGGCAAGGGCTTCTACATAGCCCTTGCCGTCTGCCTGCTGGCAGCCGGTATTGTCGGCTATTATACCCTGCTGCGGCCCCAGGCTCCGGCGGAGCCCGCCGCCAGCCCCAACACCGCCGTCCCCGACGAGCGGGACAACGCCTGGGTGGCTCCCACAGTGACCCCGGAGGAAAATGTTCCGGCCGCGCCGCCGGCGGAGGAGACCCCCATCTCCGATCCCCAGGACCTGCTGCCCCAGGTCATGTCTCCCCTGGACGGCACCACGGTGACGGTGTTCAGCGTCACGGAGCTGATGTATGACGAGACCATGGCGGACTGGCGCACCCACAACGGCATCGATATCCAGGCCGCCGAGGGCGACTCCGTCCGCACCGCCGCCAGCGGCACGGTGCTGTCGGTGAAGGACGACGAGCTTATGGGCACCACGGTGGTCATTCAGCACGGCGGCGGCTATACCACCCAGTACAGCTGCCTGCAGAAGGACCCACCGGTGCAGGAGGGCGACCAGGTAGCTGCCGGGGATATCATCGGCCTGGTGGGCAGCACCGCCTCCGCTGAGGGCAGTATGGGGCCTCATCTGCACTTCTCGGTATCCAAGGACGGCAAACTCATTGACCCGGCAGATTATGTGAATTGATCCAGGGCCCGGCGGAGGGAGTTATCTCCCCCGCCGGGCCTGTTGGGCTTGCCCCAAAAAAGGCGGACGCCCGGAGGCGTCCGCCTTTTTTGTTATGTCGTGGAATCAGCCACAATCAATTGTGCTTTCTGCGGGGCAGGGCCACCACAGCGGCAGCCAGCAGAGCGGAGACGGTCAGCAGCATGACCCACAGGGTCACGGAGCTGGCATCACCGGTCTTGACGCCGGGCTGAGCAGGCTGATAGTTGGGATCCTTTTCGCCGCAGTCGGTGCACTTGCCATCCTTGTAGTGATGGCCGGTGGCCTTGACGACTTCACCCTTGGTGACGGTTTCGCCGCAGGTCTTGCACACCTCATCGCCGGTGTAGCCGTCCTGGGTGCAGGTGGCGGGCTTGGCACCCACCAGCTGGGTGTCGTGGCCGGTGGCGGGGATGACCTCGCCCTTCTTCACGGTGACGCCGCAGGTCTTGCAGACCTCATCGCCGGTGTAGCCGTCCTCGGTGCAGGTGGCGGGCTTGGCACCCACCAGCTGGGTGTCGTGGCCGGTGGCGGGCAGCGTCTCGGTCTTGGTATCCGTGTAGGTCCGGCCCTCCAGCGTCACCGTGGCGGTGTACGTCCGGACACCGGTGCTCTCGCAGCCGGGCTCGGTGGTCACCTGGCTGGTCACCGCAGCGGTCAGCGTCTGGGTATGGGACCCATCATTGCCGCAGGTGAACACGGCGGAAGCGGACTCCGTTCCGGTCCAGGTCCAGGCAGGCTGACCCCAGGCGTGGCCGGTGGCAGGGATGGTCAGAGCCTCCAGGGTGGTCTCGTTCTTGCCGTCGGCGTCGCTGAACAGCTTCCGGCAGACGGAGCACTCCCAATACGCCTTGGTACCGGCGGTTTCGCAGGTGGCGGGCACCTCAGGTACCGCGGTGAGAGTATGGCCGTCGGCGCAGGGGTCGGTCTGGCCGAAGGTCATGGCCACGTTGTCGATGGCGAACATGGCGTCGGTGCCAGTGTAGCCCATGCCGGCCTTCTTATAGAAGTGGAAGGCGAACTGGGCATTGTCGGTGCAGTAGGCGGCGGGAACAGCGATGCTGGCCGTGCCCTGCAGGTAGGTGCCGCCCTCGTTGACGGTGTCGGTCTTGGCATCCCAGATGGCGGTCCAGGTCTGGCCGCCGTCGGTGCTGGCCTCCACGGTGATGGTGCAGAAGCCGCTGAGGACCGCGTAACGGAACAGCAGGTAATCAAAGGTCAGGGTGGGGGTCTTGCCGGTGAGGTTCACCACGGGGGAGATGAGGTACTCATCCTGCAGCTTGTCGCTGCCGCCTGCCATAGGCAGCAGAGGCTTGCGGATGCCGCCCACGCTCCAGTCGCCCCAGGTATCTTCATAGTAATCCATGTCGATGCGGGCCTGCTTGGTGGAATTGAGCTTGGTATTGGTGCCCTTGTACCAGGTATAGGGGCTGTCGGTACGGGTGCCCTTCACGGTCCAGCCGTGGCCGGGGAAGCTCTCGGACTCGAAGTCGTTGTCGAACTGCACGTCGGAGGCCGTCCTGGTGAACACGGCGGCAATGGTGTGGTTGGCGGTGACATTCTCGAAGGTGTAGCTGTCCACCGCGCCCACGCTCTGGCCGTCCACCAGCACGTCGGCAATGGCATAGCCCTCGGAGGCGGTGATGGTGAAGGTCTGGGACGCGCCCTCCTTCACGGACACCTCACCGGCGGGGGTGATGGAGCCGCCTTCACCGGCAGCGGCGGTGATGGTGTACTTCTGGGCCACGGGGCCGTCCTCCACCGCCATCAGCTTCACGTTGTCCACCGCCAGAGGAGCGGTGTCGTGGGTGGTGTTCACATAGCGGAAGGCGAACTGGACGCCGTCCACCGCATACTGGGCGGGAACCTTGACCTCAGCGCTGCCCGCCAGGGCATAGCCGCTGGTCTCCTGGCCGGTGTAGCTGTCCTGGAAGTTCCAGATGGGGGTCCAGGTCTGGCCGCCGTCGGTGGAGGCCTCCACGGTGGCGGTGAAGGTCTTGTTCTTGATGCCGTAAATGCCGTAGGCATAGTCGAAATACAGAACGCCATCCCGGGTGCCGGACAGGTTCACGGACGGGGAGATCAGCCACTCGTCCTGCGGGCCGCCGTTCCAGTCGTCGGAAATGTAGGCGTGCTTGGTGTCGTTGCCCAGGCTCTTCCAGTTGTAATAGGTATACTGCTTCCAGGTGTAGCCGTTGGGGTTGACGCCCTTGAGGGTCCAGCCGTGGAAGGGGAAGCTGTCGCCGGTGACGGACTCGAAGTCGTTCTCGAACATCACGGTGGGGACATCGGGGATCTTCTCAAATACGGCGGAAACGGCGTAGCTCTGGTCCATGGTCAGGGTCAGGACATTGCCGGTAACGGAGGCGGTGCGGCCGTTGACCTTCACGGAGGCCAGCTGATAGCCCTGGTCCGGGGTGAAGGTGATCTCGGCGCTTGCGCCGGGGGCGTAGCTGGTCTGACCGGCGGGGGCCACGGTGCCGCCCTCATTGGCGGTGGTGGTCAGGGTGACGGTGTCGCCGGACTGCTGGGCCTTCTGGAAGGTGGCGGAGATGGTGTGGTCCACGCCCACCCGCTGGAAGGTGTAGTAGCTGATGGGGCCGAGATCCGTGCCGTCCACGTTGACGTTGACGATCTCATAGCCCTGGGCGGGGGCGATGTCGAAGGTCTTGCTGGTGCCCTTCTTCACCAGGGTCTGACCGGCGGGGGTGATGGTTCCGCCCTCACCGGCGGAGGCGGTGACGGCCACATAGTTGTCCCGCTCCTCGGCGTACAGCTGGACGTTGTCCATAGACAGGGTGGAGCCGCCCTTACCGGTGTAGACAAAGGCGAAGCGCAGGTCCTTGCTGTTTTGCAGGCTCTCAGGGATGGTCACCTTGGCCTGGGTCTTGGTCCAGGCGGTGAACAGGCCGGAATCCCGCTGCAGGTTCCAGATCTCCTGCCAGGTGGCGCCGCCGTCGCCGGAGGCCATGACCTGGAGGTTGCAGTGCTTATACTCCACGGTATACCAATAGGTGGTGTAGAAGTCAAACACCATGTGGACCTCGGTATCCACGCCGCTGATATCCGTGGTGCGGGAGATGAGCCACTCGTTCTGCTGGTTGTCCTCGTCATAGTCCACGGCGGCCATGTAGTCCTCGTCGCGGTACCAGGTGTTCAGAGAGCTGCCCTTGCTCTGGACGCTCCAGTCGTCGGGGAGCCACTTCTCATTGAAGTTCTCGGTCCAGAGGATGTTGGTGGGCGTGATGGTGCCGTGATCGTCGGGGTTGCCGGGAGCGCGGACGGTATACACCTTGGAGTTGCCGGCGTAGTCATGGACGATCATGCCGAAGGTCTCGCCGAAGCCGGTGATGTCATACTCGCTGACATGGCTGGTGACGCCGGGCTGCAGCTCGCCGAAGCCCTGCATGCCGTACAGCATCTGGGTATTGGCCACGTTGTAGAACACCACGGCCGCCACGTACTGGTTGTCGGACACGTCCAGGCTCAGATAGTACCGGCCCTCGGACTCGGTGACCTTCAGATTGTCGGCATGAGGCTCCTCGGTGTCGATGGTGATGGGGAAGGACCAGGAGTGCTTCTGGTTGGTCCCCACGCCGTCGCCATAGGGCAGGGTGGCCTCGATGGTCACGGTGGCCTTGGTGTTGTTGGGCAGCTTGGCGTTGTGGGAATCGGTGCCGTACCAGGGCTCGATGCCGTCATATTCGGCGTCCACACCGGCGGGCACGATGCGGTAATAGTCATAGCTGTAGATGGACTTGCCCACATACTCGCAGTCCTTGCTGTAGTACACCTGGCCGTTGGCGCCGGTGATGGTGTATTTCAGGCTCTTGGTATTGCGCAGCAGACCGGTGTAGATGCCGGTGAGGCTGTCCATAAAGTCATCGTTGTTGGGAGAGATGGCGTTGCGGTCTGCCAGATACGGCACGCTGGTGTAGTTGTTGTCACCCAGGTAGGTGTCCACCGTGTTCTCGCTGGAGGAGGAGAAGGCGGTGTTCATATAGGCCTGGGCCTGGCTGGCGGAGCCGTCCAGAGTCTCCCAGTAATCGGTGGAGTCCATGATGGGGGCCTTGGTCCAGTCGCCGTAGAAGGCCAGGAACGGAAGGCCCAGATCAATGGGATCGGTCAGGGCGCTGCCGTCGGCGGCCACCTGGGTCAGGGTCACGAAGCCCTCCACATAGCCGCCGTTGGGGAACTGGGCCAGCATCGTCCGGCCCTCGTCGGTGATGGTGACGGTGACGGTGACATCGGCGGTCTTGCCGGGAGCCACGGACACGCGGTTATTCTCTCAGTTGGTGGTGAAGGTGTGGGGCAGCAGCCGGGAGCTTCCGCTGATGGTGGAGAACTCCTGCTGATTGCCGTTGACGTAGCTCTCGGTGGTGTCCGTCAGGACGATGGGGGTCACGTCGTAATACAGGGTGTCACTGCCGGTGTTGTGAACGGTGAAGGTCATGGTATACACGCCCTTCATAGCGGGATCGTCCTTCAGCTCCAGCTTGGGACGCTCCATGCCCACCACGGACAGATAACCCCGGGTATTCACGGCGTCGTTGATGCTCATCAGGCCGGCGCCCTGCTTGCGGGGAGAATAGGGCACGCCGTCGTTGTCATAGATCACATGGGCGGTGCTCATGAGCAGGGTATCGGTCATGTGCTTGCGGTCCGCGCCGGACATAGAGGCATCGCGGGCCTTCAGGGCCTGCTGGACGATGGCCATGCCGCCCGCCACATGGGGGGAGGCCATGGAGGTGCCGTCCATGCTCTCATAGCCGCCGGGCACGGCGGCATAGATGCCCGCGCCGGGGGCGGTGAGCTCCGGCTTCAGGGTCAGCTCGGTGGTGGCGCCCCAGCTGGAGAAATCGGCCATGCCGTAGGTGGGAGACTCCACCAGGGCGTCGGCGGCGGCCACGGACAGGGTCTTGGTCTGCTGCTGCTTCATGTATTCGCCGGCAGCCTGGGAGATAAACGCGCAGGGAATCTTCCAGTCGGTGATGGACATATACAGCATGCCGGGGACGTTGTTGTACACCAGCATACCGATGGCGCCGGCGTTGGCGGCGGCGCGCTCCTTCTGCTCATAGTACATACCGCCGCCCCGCTGCACCAGGGCGATCTTGCCGGTCAGGTCCAGGCCCGCATAGTCCTCCTCCGCGCCGTAGTTGGGCACCACCACATACTCGATGGAGCCCCGGGCGGACAGGCTGCGGAAGGGCTTGGCGTTCTCGTCGTCGCTGATGGTGGCGCTGTCCTGATAGGCCAGGTTCTTGCCGCCCACGGTGACATAGGGGCTGTTGACCACGCCGTTGGACACGGCGGCCACGGACAGGGACTCGCCATAGGTAGAGGGCTCGCTGACCAGGCCGTAATCGGGGTTGGAGGCCAGGGCCTTGCCGCCGAAGGCGTCGCCATAGGCGGCGTTATAGGCGTTGCCTGCGGCCACAGCCAGGGACACGCCGCTCTCGCCGGTGCGCTCGAACACGTCCAGCAGACTCTTGGTGAAGGCATCCTCGCTGTCATAGTCGATGTAGCCGCAGTCGGAGCCCAGGCTCAGGTTGGCCACGTCCACGCCCAGCAGAATGCAGTCCTCCAGGGCGGCCAGAATATCGGAATAGGACGCGCCGCCGCTGCTCTTGAACACGTTCATGTTGATGATCTGGGCCTGGGGCGCCACGCCCATGACGGCATCGTTGACGCCCACATTACCGGCGGCGGTGGAGGCCACATGGGTGCCGTGGCTGCCCTTTTCGCCGGGATTGCCGTCCTTATCCTTGTCGCCGTAGTCGAACTGGAAGGGAATCTTGGCGCTGTAGTACAGGTTGGACACGCTGATGCCCTTGATGATGCTCTCCACCTGGAAATCATAGGTCTCCAGCAGGGTCCGGAGCTTTTCCTGGGTCAGGGAGGGGCTCTTGGGCGCGGCCTTGAACACCTCGTGGCCCATGTCCACGCCGGTATCCAGAATGGCCACCAGCATTCCCTCGCCGGTAAAGCCGGTGGTGTTATAGCTGCCGCCGCCGATCATCTTGTTGCTGTTGGCGGTGTCGGGCAGCAGCTCAAACGTGGGGGAAATGAAGGCGGACTGGACGCAGTCCAGCCGGCGGATGGCCTTGTACTGGCCATAGGTCACCGTGGCAGAGAAGCCGTTGAGCAGGGTGGTGTACTGCCGCTGGGGCTCCACCTTGGTGTCAAGGGCGCGTTCGATCTGGGACAGGGCGCTCTTCTGCGTGCGCAGCAGGGCGTTGACCTGGGCCCGGGAATCGGGGTCGGCCACGGAGTCGTTTACCACCACGATGATCTCGACTTCATCGCTGTCGTCGAGCTTGGCGGTGTTTTCCATCTGGATTCTTTCGCCGTCCTTCTGGCTGCTGCGCAGGACCTGGCGGGTGATATCGTTGGCGATACCATCCAACGTCGTCTCATGGAGAGAGGCGTTGGTCTCGTGCGCAGCCGTCTCGGCGAAGGCTGTCACCGGCAGGGCGGTCAGGATCATCAGAACCGCCAGGGCCAGTGCGCAGCACCGTTTGATAGCTGTCATCTCGTTCCTCCTATAAGTGTAAGTCGGACGCCATGCATAAAAGTATGGCGCACTCTTTGTATTGTACCATCTTTCGCGGTTCAGCGCAATAATGCGATGTGTGCAAATATCCCGCTGAAAATTTGTGGGTTCCGTGAAAAATCCGGAAGCGGTCATTCCCTGCCGCCAACCGCGGTCAGGTGCTCTTCCTTTCGCAAATTGAAAATATTCAGCCGGTATTCACGGCAATCCGGCGGGACTTTCCCGATTTTTTCTCTTGACAACCGGTCCCGGGATAGAATATAATGAGTGTATCAATACAGATAATACACACAGAAAGGAGGTCACACGCGTGATACGCTTGGATTACCGGGATGCGCGGCCCATCTATGAGCAGGTGCGGGACGGCCTGCGGAGCATGATGGTGACGGGCGTGCTGGCGGCGGGAGACAAGCTGCCCTCCGTGCGGAGCCTGGCCACGGAGCTGGCCATCAATCCCAACACCATCCAGCGGGCCTATACCCAGCTGGAGGCGGAGGGATATGTTTACACCGTGTCGGGCCGGGGCACCTTCGTCTCCGAGGGCCAGGAGCAAAACCGCCAGCGGCGCAGAGAGGTGACGGCCCGGGTGCTGCCGCTGATGGCGGAGCTGCGGGACCTGGGCATGACCCGGGAGGAATGGACGGACCTTTGGAAGGGAGGGGATCGCGATGCTTGAAGCGAATAACGTGGTAAAAACCTTTGACGGCTTCCGGGCTCTGGACGGGGCCAACATGACGGTGCCCCGGGGGGCGGTATACGGCCTGGTGGGCCCCAACGGGGCGGGCAAATCCACCATCATCCGTCACTTCACCGGCGTGTACCGGCCCGACAGCGGCCAGGTGACTCTGGACGGCCAGCCGGTATATGAAAATCCCGCCGCCAAAAGCCGCATGGCGGTGATCCCCGACGACTGGTACTATTTCCCACAGGCCAGCATCCGGGACATGGCCCGGCTGTATGCCGGGACCCACCCCTTTTTCAGCTGGGACCGGTATCACAAGCTGCGGGAGGCCTTTCCCCTGCCGGAAAAGCAGCTGCTGCGCCGGATGAGCAAGGGCATGCAGAAGCAGGCGGCCTTCTGGCTGGTCATGAGCTGCATGCCGGAGGTGCTGGTGCTGGACGAGCCGGTGGACGGTCTGGACCCGGTGATGCGGCGGCAGGTATGGTCCCTGCTGCTGGGAGACGTGGCCGACCGGGGCACCACGGTGCTGGTGTCCAGCCACAACCTCCGGGAGCTGGAGGACGTGTGCGACCATGTGGGCATTATGAACAAGGGGCGGGTGCTGCTGGAGCGGAGCCTGTCGGAGCTGCAGGACAACACGGTGAAGCTCCAGGTGGCCTATGCCGCAGCGGAGGAGCCGCCGCTGCCGGAGGGCATCCGGGTGCTGCACCGGTCCGCCGTGGGCCGGGTCATCACCTACATTGTCCGGGGCAGCCGGGAGGAGGTCCTGCACCGGATGCAGGCCCTGTCTCCCCTGCTGCTGGAGGCCATTCCCCTGACCCTGGAGGAGATTTTCATCTATGAGCTGGGAGGTGCTGACTATGCGGTCCGCGACATCGTTCTTTAACCCGGCCCTGGCCCGCAGCGACCTGCGGCGGTATTGGCCGGCCCTGTTCCTGTATGTGGGGCTGTGGATCATTTTCCTGCCGCTTCAGCTGTGGCTTCAGGCACGATGGGACTATATCCTAGCCACGGACCTGGCCGAGGTGTGCTCCGACCGGTACGTAGCTGCCGTTATCATGGCGCTGATCTTCGGCGGCATGATGGCCATGGCGTCGTTTTCCTATCTGATGAACCCCCGGTCCGTGGGGGCCATGCACGCCCTGCCCCAGCGGCGGGGGACCCTGTTCTGGACCCACTTTCTCACCGGCTGGGGCATGCTGACGGCAGGAAACCTGCTGGTGGCCCTGCTGACGGCCGGCGCGGCCCTGCTGACCGGCATAAAGCTGACGGCGGCGCTTTTGACGTGGCTGGTCGTGGTCACCCTGCTGGACCTGTTCTTTATGGCGCTGGGCACCTTCTGCGCCATGATCACCGGATGGCTCCTGGCGGTGCCGGTGCTGTACGGCGTGGCCAACGCCCTGGCTCTGATCGTTACCTGGCTGGGCCAGCAGCTGGCCAGTCTGCTGCTGATTGGCTATGCCACTCCGGATGCCACGCCTCGTCTGACCGTATGGCTGACGCCGGTGTACCGGCTGATCCAGGAGCTGGGCCAGATCCGGCAAAAGGGCTGTACCACATCCTATAGCGCCAACATAGACTATCCCAGCGGCCTGACCCCGGAGGGCTGGCGGGCGGTGCTGGTATATGCCGCTGCGGCTCTGGTGCTGCTGGCCCTGTCCCGGCTGCTGTACGCCCGGCGGAAAAGCGAGCTGTCCGGCGACCCGGCGGCCTTTCCGTGGATGCGGCCGGTGTTCCGGCTGGGGGTGGGCCTTGTCGGCGGACTGGCCCTGGGGATGGCGCTGTATGGGCTGGTGCTGGCCGGGCTTTCGTTCAGCGTGCCCCGGCTGTGCGTGTGCATGGCCCTGATGGGGGCCCTGTGCTATCTGGGGGCGTCCATGCTGGTGGGCAAGACCCTGCGGGTGCTGCCCAAGAGGCTCACCGGCGCGGCGGTGACAGCCCTGGTGCTGGTGCTGCTGTGCGTGGTGCTGCGGGCGGACGTGTTCGGCTACCGCACCCGGGTGCCCCAAGCAGAAAAGGTGTACTCTGTCCGGATAATCAGCTCGGACGTGGATGTCAAGCTGACGGACCCGGCGTCCATTCGGGCCGTGGCGGAAGCACAGCCCGTGCTGGTGGAGCACCAGGTTGCCAGTGGGAATGGCGGCCGTATGTTCCGGGTGCAGTATAACCTGAAAAACGGCTCTGCCATGGCTCGCTGCTTCTGGCTGGATACGACCCCGGAGGCTCAGGCGGCCATGGCCCGGGTGGTAGGCCTGGAGGAATATCAGATCAGCGTGATGTTCAACGGGAGCTCCCCCCCGACGGATTGGAAGCCCCGGACAGGCTCCCTGTACATTATAGGCCAGGAGGAGCGGGAGCTGACTGCGGAGGAGGCCCAGGCCCTGTACGACGCTGCCTGGCGGGATATCCGGGCGGGCAACGCCCTTCCGGCGGACGGGGATTACGCCTTTCTGAGCTTTGAGATCTACCTCTCGGACGGAAAGGTCCAGTATTACATCGGTGCCACCAAGTCCACCTATCGGGAGCTGACCCAGGCCCTGCTGGACCTGGGCATCCCGGCGGAGGATATCGGTGAGATCAACATAGACTGATAACGCACCAAGGCCCCGGGGGAAGCCCCGGGGCCTTTGGCTTGTCCAAAAAGGGCAAAGCTCTTTTGGGACAAGCCGAATGGGAGGGGCTGAGCCCCTCCCACTTTTTATGATGAGCTATTGCGTGCGTTACAGCTCCCCGGCCTTATACAGCTGGGACTCCCGGCGGTATCCGGCGGCGGAGGCGGCGTTCTGGGCGATCTCCTCCGGCGTCAGGGGGCGGCGGACCCTGGCGGGCGCACCCATGACCATGGAGCCGTCGGGAATCACGGCCCCCTGGGTCACCAGGGCTCCGGCGGCAATGATGCAGTCCCGGCCCACCACGGCTCCGTTGAGAACGATGGCTCCCATGCCCACCAGCGTGTTGTCCCCGATGGTGCAGCCGTGAAGAATGGCGGCGTGGCCCACGGTGCAGTCCCGGCCGATGATGGCGGGGAAGCCGGGGTCGGCATGGACGACGCAGTTGTCCTGGATATTGGCGCCCTCCCCCACGGTGATGGGGGCCGTCTCCGCCCGGAGCACTGCGCCGAAATAGATGCCGGCCTCCGGGCCGATGGTGACGCTGCCGCGGACGGTGGCATTTTCCGCCACAAAGGCGGATTCGTGGATCACAGGCTTCATGACATTTCCTCCTTAATGAAACAGCCAGCGGGCGATGAGGATCACCACGCAGGCCCCGCCTACGCCGATGAGAATGGCCCCCACGGAGCCGGTGGCGGCGATGCCGATGGTGCCCGCCAGCCAATTGCCCACGGCGGAGCCCACCACGCCCAGGATCAGGTTACGGATCAGGCCGCCGCGGCTGCCCATGAGCTTGCCGGCGATCCAGCCGATGAGGGCGCCTAAAATCAGGGAACAGATCATGCTTTTGTCTCTCTTTCTACCCGCACGGGGTCCACAATATGAACATTCAGGTGGTTATACGGCATCTCCACGGACCGCTGGTCAAAGGCCGTCTTGATCCCCTCCAGCAGGGCGTAATACGCCGGCCAATAGTCGGCGGTTCTGGCCCAGGCCCGGACGATATATTCGATGCCGCTTTCGCCGTAGGCATTGACATAGACCTCCGGCGCCGGCTTGTCCAGCAGGCCCGGGGTCCGGGCCACGGCATCCAGCAGCGCCTGGCGCACCGTCTGCACCGGCGCGTCATAGGACGCGCTGACGGCGTGCTCAATGCGCCGGGTGCCAAGAGCCGTATAGTTGGTGATCTTCCCGGCGGAAATGCTGCTGTTGGGGGCGGCAATGCGCAGGCCGTCCGGCGTATCCAGATAGGTATAGGTCAAGGTCAGATCCTTTACCGTGCCCGCGCCGCAGGGGGTATCCACATAGTCGCCCACGGCGAAGGGCTTGGTCACCAGCAGCACCAGTCCCCCGGCCACATTGGCCAGGACATTCTGCACCGCCAGGGATACGGCCAGGGACAGCACCGACAAAAGCGCCACCAGGGACGTGACGGGAATGCCCAGCTGATCGGCGGTGATGAGCACCGTCACCACCCACAGCACCAGGCGCACGGACTGCACCAGGTATTTCCGCACCCGGGCGTCGATATGGGTTTTATCCAGGACCCGGCGCAGCAGCGCCGTCACCAGGCGCACGGCGATCAGACAGATCACCAGCGTCAGCAGCGCTCCCAGCAGCTTCCCCAGGGAGATGGTCCCCAGATGCAGGGCCGACAGGTCCAACTTTTGATCCAGTGCGCTTTCCACAGTCCGCACCTCCTTGCGCGTTTCGTGCCCCCCATTATACCCCAGGGCGGCGGAATTTGTCAAACCGGCAAAAAAAAGGCTTACCCTTTTTGGGGAAAAGTGGTATAATATGATAAAGAAGAAAAGAGAGGATGAGGGTCATGTATGCAGCGGGCGAATTGGTGGTATATGGCGGCGAGGGCGTCTGCCGGGTGGAGGGCGTGGGCGCGCCGTCCCTGCCGGGTATGGACAAGACCCGACTGTACTACACGCTGTCGCCCCTGTACCGGTCCGGCCAGGTGATGACCCCGGTGGACACTCAGGTGCTCATGCGGCCGCTGCTGACGGCGGAGGAGACGGCGCAGCTCATTGCGGAGCTGGACCAGCTGCCGGAGGAGCAGGCCGAGAGCCACAGCATGCGGGCCATCAAGGACCTGTATCACCAGGTGCTGACCTCCTACGACTGCCGGCGGCTGGCGGGCCTCATCAAGGGCGTGTGCCGGCGGCGCAGCTGGGCCGTTCATCACGGGCGGAAGATAAGCCAGATGGACGAGCGCTATCTGAAGCGGGCGGAGGACGCCCTGTACGGGGAGCTGGGCGCGGTGCTGGGCCTGCCCCGGGAGGAGGTCCCGGCGTACATCCGGAAAACCTGGCCCAAATGGCCGTTATTCTGACGAGAAGGTCGTCAGACGGCCCCGCAGGCAATGCGGGGCCGTTTTTATGCGCAGAAACCATAAGGCGGAGAACCGAAAGCCGGTTCTCCGCCTGAATGGCAGGAAGATTGATGAAAAAAGTTTTTTGTCTCTTGCAAGTATAGAATACCCAAGGGATGTTACAAAAGTTCATGTATAAATATTAAAAAAGTATTAAACATCTTCCACCATTTGTCTCAAAAAGGCCCGGCAGAGCACACTCTGCCGGGCCTTTTTATTCAGCTATACGCCGGTGGGGGGAACGTCAATCAGTCGTTGTTGATGGCGATGACGACGCCGGAGCCCACGGTACGGCCACCCTCACGGATAGCGAAACGCAGACCGTTCTCGATAGCGATGGGGGTGATCAGCTCCACGTTCATGTCGACGTTATCGCCGGGCATGCACATCTCGGTGCCCTCGGGCAGGGTGATGATGCCGGTAACGTCGGTGGTACGGAAGTAGAACTGGGGACGATAGTTATTGAAGAAGGGGGTGTGACGGCCGCCCTCGTCCTTGGTCAGAACGTACACCTGGCCAACGAACTTGGTGTGGGGGTGAATGGAACCGGGCTTGGACAGAACCTGGCCGCGCTCGATCTCGGTCTTGGCAACACCGCGCAGCAGGGCGCCGATGTTATCGCCGGCCTCAGCGTAGTCCAGCAGCTTGTGGAACATCTCGATACCGGTGACGACGGTCTCGCGCTTCTCGTCGGACAGACCAACGATCTCAACCTTCTCGTTGAGCTTCAGCTGACCACGCTCCACACGGCCGGTAGCAACGGTACCACGGCCGGAGATGGTGAACACGTCCTCGACGGGCATCAGGAAGGGCATATCCTCCTTGCGGTCGGGGGTGGGAATCCAGGTATCAACAGCGTCCATGAGCTCCTTGATGCAGGCATACTCGGGAGCGTTGGGATCGGTGGACTCGGAAACCAGAGCGTTCAGAGCGGAACCGCGGATGATGGGGGTGTCGTCGCCAGGGAAGCCATAGAAGTCCAGCAGCTCGCGGACTTCCATCTCCACCAGCTCCAGCAGCTCCTCGTCGTCTACCTGGTCGCACTTGTTCAGGAACACCAGCACGGAGGGCACGTTCACCTGACGGGCCAGCAGCAGGTGCTCACGAGTCTGAGCCATGGGGCCGTCGGAGGCGGCGATGACCAGGATAGCGCCGTCCATCTGGGCAGCACCGGTAATCATGTTCTTGATATAGTCGGCGTGGCCCGGGCAGTCGACGTGGGCATAGTGGCGGCCCTGGATCTCGCCGTCCTCGCCGGTCTTGAAGTTGTGGCCGGTACGATTCTCGGTCTCATACTCCACGTGAGCGGTGTTGATGGTGATACCACGCTCGCGCTCTTCGGGAGCCTTATCGATGGAAGAATAGTCGGTGTACTCAGCGCCGCCCTTCATCGCCAGGTACTTGGTGATGGCAGCGGTCAGAGTGGTCTTACCATGGTCGATATGACCGATGGTGCCGATGTTAACATGGGGCTTGTTTCTCTCAAATTTCTGCTTAGCCATTTGAAAAAATCCTCCTTAACAAATTTGCATCATGGTTTTCAACGCAATGTCTTGTTCTAACATTGCTATTCTACAGTATTCGCTGGGGAAAAGCAATCGTTTTTTAACGATTTAGAAATTTTCCCGTCCGGTACGCTTGTTGATGAGCTTCTCCTGCAGGCCCTTGGGCAGCTCGATATAGTGGCTGGGCTCCATGGTGTACTGACCACGGCCCTGGGTGCGGGAGCGCAGATCGGTGGCGTAGCCGAACATTTCCGCCAGGGGAACAAAGGCGTCGATCTGCTGGGCACCGGCGCGCATTTCGTAGCCCTGGATCTGGCCGCGGCGGGCGCTGATATCGCCGATGACGTCGCCCATATATTCCTCGGGGACGATGACGGAAACCTTCATAATGGGCTCCAGCAGCGTGGGATCCGCCTTGCGCATGGCCTCCTTGAAGGCCATGGAGCCGGCGATCTTGAACGCCATCTCGGAGGAGTCCACCTCGTGATAGGAGCCGTCGTACAGGGTGACCTTTACGTCCACCACGGGGTAGCCGGCCACGGTGCCGGAGAGCATAGCGCCCTGGATACCGGCGTCGATGGCAGGGATATACTCCTTGGGGATAGCGCCGCCCACCACCTTGTTGATGAACTCGTAGCCCTTGCCGGACTCGTTGGGCTCCACATGGATCTTCACGTGACCATACTGGCCCTTACCGCCGGACTGGCGGGCATACTTGGTATCCTGGTCCACTGCCTTGCGGATGGTCTCCTTGTAGGCCACCTGGGGCGCGCCCACGTTGGCCTCCACCTTGAACTCGCGCAGCAGACGGTCCACGATGATCTCCAGATGCAGCTCACCCATACCGGCGATGATGGTCTGACCCGTCTCCTCGTCGGTGTAGGTGCGGAAGGTGGGGTCCTCCTCGGCCAGCTTGGCCAGGGCGATGGCCATCTTCTCCTGGCCGGCCTTGGTCTTGGGCTCGATGGCCACGCGGATCACGGGCTCGGGGAACTCCATGGACTCCAGCACGATGGGGTGCTTCTCATCACAGAGGGTGTCACCGGTGGTGGTGTTCTTCAGGCCCACCACGGCGGCGATATCGCCGGAATAGACCGTTTCCAGGTCCTCCCGGTGGTTGGCGTGCATCTGCAGCAGACGGCCCACGCGCTCGCGCTTGCCCTTGGTGGCATTGAGCACAGCGGAGCCGGTGTTCAGTGTGCCGGAATACACGCGGAAGAAGCTCAGACGGCCCACATAGGGGTCGGTCATGATCTTGAAGGCCAGCGCAGAGAACGGCTCGTCATCGGAAGCGTGACGGTCCTCCTCCTCATCGGTCTTGGGGTTGGTGCCGACGATGGCGGGAATGTCGGTGGGGGCGGGCATATAGTCCACAATGGCGTCCAGCAGCTTCTGCACGCCCTTGTTCCGGTAGGAGGAGCCACAGGTCACGGGCACCATCTCCACGGCCACGGTGGCCTTGCGGATGGCGGCGCGGATCTTGTCGGTGGGGATCTCCTGACCCTCCAGATACATCTCCATGATCTCGTCGTCGAACATGGAAACAGCGTCCAGCAGCTTCTCGCGATACTCATTGGCCAGGTCCACCATATCGGCGGGGATGGGCTCCACGCGCATATCCTTGCCCAGCTGATCGTAATAGATATCAGCGTCCATCTCCACCAGGTCGATGATGCCCTTGAAGGACTCCTCTTTCCCGATGGGCAGCTGGATGGGCACGGCGTTGCACTTGAGCCGGTCGTGGATCATGTCCAGCACGTGATAGAAATCCGCGCCCAGCATGTCCATCTTGTTCACGTACACCATGCGGGGCACATGATAGTGATCGGCCTGACGCCACACGGTCTCGGACTGAGGCTCCACGCCGCCCTTGGCGCACATCACGGTGACAGAGCCGTCCAACACACGCAGAGAACGCTCCACCTCCACAGTGAAGTCCACGTGACCCGGGGTGTCGATGATGTTGATACGCGTCTGGGGGAACTGGTCCTTGGAGCCCTTCCAGTAACAGGTGGTAGCGGCGGAGGTGATGGTGATACCACGCTCCTGCTCCTGTTCCATCCAGTCCATGGTAGCGGTTCCCTCGTGCGTCTCGCCGATCTTGTAGTTGACGCCCGTGTAGTACAGAATACGCTCGGTCGTGGTGGTCTTGCCTGCATCAATGTGGGCCATGATGCCGATATTTCTCGTATTTTCCAGTGTAACCTTTCTCGGCATAACGTTCTCCTTCTAATCAGTTTGCGGGGCTTACCAGCGGAAGTGGGCGAATGCCTTGTTGGATTCGGCCATCTTGTGGGTATCCTCGCGCTTCTTCACGGCGCTGCCGGTGTTGTTGGCGGCGTCCATGATCTCGCCTGCCAGGCGCTCGGCCATGGTGCGCTCACTGCGGGCGCGGGAGTAGTTGGTAAGCCAGCGCAGACCCAGGGTCTGACGGCGGGCAGGACGAACCTCCATGGGGACCTGATAGGTGGCGCCGCCGACACGGCGGGCCTTGACTTCCAGGCTGGGCATAATGTTTTCCATGGCCTGGGTGAACACTTCCAGAGGCTCCTTCTCGGTCTTTTCCTTGATGATATCAAAGGCACCGTAGACAACCTTCTGGGCAACGCCCTTCTTACCGTCCAACATGATGCTGTTGACCAGCTTGGTCACCAGCACGGAGTTGTACATAGGATCGGGCAGAATTTCTCTCTTGGGAACATTACCTCTTCTGGGCACTATGCTTCCCTCCTTCATAAAAATATGATTTCATAGGTACTCAACAGCCGGAGAGGCTGTTGTACGGCCTGCCAAAGAGGTACATACGATATATATAAACCTTTTCGGCAAAGCTCATTTCATGCGGGGATTACTTGCTCTTGGGACGCTTGGCGCCGTACTTGGAGCGCGCCTGCATACGGCCCTGAACGCCCTGGGTATCCAGAGTGCCGCGGATGATGTGGTAACGAACACCGGGCAGGTCCTTGACACGGCCGCCGCGGATCATGACCACAGAGTGCTCCTGCAGAGAATGACCGACACCGGGAATGTAGGCGGTGACCTCGTAGCCGTTGGTCAGGCGGACACGGGCGATCTTACGCAGAGCGGAGTTAGGCTTCTTGGGGGTGGCAGTTCTCACTGCGGTGCAGACGCCGCGCTTCTGAGGGGAGGACAGATCGGTCTCCTTGTTCTTCAGCGTATTCAGGCCCTTCTGCATAGCGGGGGAATTGGACTTGTAGGTAGCCTGTTTCCGGCCCTGCTTGACCAGCTGATTAAAAGTAGGCATGCAATGAACTCCTTTCTAAAGATTTGTGGGATAACTCCCTATATTTTCCACGGAACAGAAAATTTTATTCCGCTGGAAGCGGTTTTTCCTTTGCCAGCAGCAGCGCCGCTGCGGCCGTGGGTACGTCGATGCCGCAGGCGCGGCCCAGCTGGGCCATGGTGTGCCCCCCGGCAACGGGAACCCCAGCCTCCCGGCAGCAATCCTCCAGCGGCCCCGTAAGCCGCGGGTCGGCGTCACGGGCCAGGAACACATGGCCGGCCCGGCCGCAGACGATGGCCCGCCGCACCTGCTTCAGGCCCACCACCTTGTCTTTGGATGATAGATCTTCCAGCACGGGGGGACCTCCTCGGCGCGGTATGTCTGCCGCATGGCAAAATTCGCGGAATACATACCCGCGCAGTTTGAAATTATAGCATAGTTCCCCCGGGTACGTCAAGAGGAATCGGAAGAAAAGTTTGTGAATTTGGCTGAAATATGCGGGCAAAATCCAGCATTTTCACAAAATCCGGCCCGCTCCCCTGCCGCGTCTGGCCCGGTGGGCGGAAATGTGCTATAATGGCGTTATTCCCAGGTTTTCCACACGTCGGGGCAGTAGCCCACGGTGGCCTGTCTGCCGTTGCGGACGATGGGCGCCCGGAACAGCCAGGGATTCTCCAGCAGCTTCTCCTCCGCCGCCTGGGGCAGCAGATAGTCGATGCCCAGCTCCCGATAATCGGGACTGTCCCGGTCCACCAGGGCATCGTAGCCCACGGCGGCCCGGACGCTGCGGTATTCCCCGGCGGACAGGCCCTTGGTGTCCAGGTTGATATACTGATACTTGATGCGGCGCTCCTTGAACCAGCGTTCCGCCTTCCTGGTGTCGAAGGACTTGCGGGCGCCGAAGATCTGAATATTCATAACATACTCCTTATTTATAATAGAACGGAGGTCCTATTGATGACAAAGCAAATCGAAGCCCTGCGGCAATGGGTGGCAGAGTCGGAAAACATCGTCTTTTTCGGCGGAGCCGGGGTATCCACCGAATCCGGGATTCCGGATTTCCGCAGCGTGGACGGCCTGTATCACCAGAAATTCCAATACCCGCCGGAAACCATCCTGAGCCACAGCTTCTATGTGCGCCGCAAGGCGGAGTTTTACGATTTTTACCGGGCCAAGATGCTGGCCCCCTGGGCAGAACCCAACGCCGCCCACCGGAAGCTGGCCCAGTGGGAGCAGGAGGGACGGCTGAAGGCCGTCATTACCCAGAACATCGACGGCCTGCACCAGAAGGCCGGCAGCCGGGAGGTGCTGGAGCTTCACGGCAGCGTGCTGCGGAACTACTGCGAGAGGTGCGGGGCCTTTTACGGGCTGGACACCATCCTGCATTCCACCGGCGTGCCCCGGTGCCCCGCCTGCGGCGGGGACATCAAGCCCGACGTGGTGCTGTATGAGGAGAGTCTGGATCAGGAGGTGCTGGCCAAGGCCGTGCACTATATCCGGCAGGCGGACCTGATGATCATCGGCGGCACGTCCCTGGTGGTGTATCCGGCGGCAGGGCTGGTGCAGTACTTCCGGGGCCGGCACCTGGTGGTGGTGAACAAGGGCCAGGTAGGCAGCAACGTAGGCGCAGACCTGACCATCGACGGCCCCATCGGCCAGGTCTTTTCCCAGCTATGATACCACGGCTGCCCCGGCGGCGCAACGCTGCCGGGGCAGGTTTTTCAGAAAAAACAGAAATTCCGCAAATTCCCCCTTGACAAAACCATCCGGCATGCTATAATGAATAAGCATTCGATTTGAGGCCGATTTGCGAGTGTGCTGGAATAGGCAGACAGGCAAGCTTGAGGTGCTTGTGTTCGACTGGACGTGTGGGTTCAAGTCCCATCACTCGCACCACTTCTCTCTTTCGTTTGCGGGGAAAAGAACATTGGATATGCGCGAGTGGTGGAATTGGCAGACTCGCTAGATTCAGGTTCTAGTGCTCATTACGGGCGTGCGGGTTCAAGTCCCGCCTCGCGCACCACTTCTTTTCCCGACAACTTCATCCAATGCGCGCGAGTGGTGGAATTGGCAGACTCGCTAGATTCAGGTTCTAGTGCTCATTACGGGCGTGCGGGTTCAAGTCCCGCCTCGCGCACCATATCGAGTGTTCTTACGGCATTTGAAAGGCTGTGAGAACACTCGCTTTTTTATACAGCAGGTTCACAGGGGGGCGCAGTTGACGACTGCGCCTTTTCTTTTATTTACGGACACTTCCGGGATCGGCAGGGGCAGCGCCGTATGTTAAGCAAGAGGTCTTCGGGGCGATTGGAACAGCGAAAGACTGGCTTTTACTACCCGGTTGACAAAACGGATCATTTCCTCCTTGCTGTACTTGTCATAGCCCTCCACAACGACATGCATCAAGCCGTTTGACAGATGGGTATACATCATTTCCAGCTCTGTCTCACTGGCATTGGGCAGCTCCTTCCGCCAATAGGCGATACTGTCCTCCTTGGCCAGGGCAATCATCCGCATGAGGACGGTTGAGCTTGTATTCCCCAGAATCAGAACCCGGCAGGCTGCCTGATTCCGATCGACCATATCGTAGATGGCTTCGATCAGAGCCGTCACATCAAACGAATTGACATAGCGAAGGGATTTTTCGAATGCATCGATGAGTTCATTCTCAATGCTCTCCATCAGGGCAAAGCAATCGCTGTAATGGG
>OLVO01001586.1_pt1 | contig 22783 bp, 14 predicted proteins | sample 1672571 | NCBI WGS metagenome assembly OLVO01 (sample SAMEA3136700, study PRJEB25190) | human gut metagenome | biome: human gut; feature: human-associated habitat; material: faeces | place: Austria | collected 2013
TGAGTTTCCCACAATAGAGACAGTTACATCTTCTATTGCATCAAAAAAGGTAAGGGTAAGTTGTCTCCCATCTAGATATGCCTCAAGAGGGAGAACCAAAGACCTGTCCTTATGGGTTTCAAATAAGCCTAGAATTTCTATTATCGTAGGTTCTTCTTTTGTTGTAGGTTCTCCTTGCAGGCTGGAACCATAAACCGTTGAAATGCTAAATGTGATACATAAAGCAATCATCAGCATTTTAAATAGCGTGTGTTTTTCCATAAGTTTTTAATTTTTGTTTCTACAAAGCTAAATGTCTTTTTTGACATATCCAAGTACTCTTTAAGAAGAAATGAGATTCAATATATAACTGATTATTAATGCATTAAGTATATACAAGGATGCTTTTTGAGATTTTCCGACCCTCTTTTTGTTCTGTTTAAATAGTAAGTATGTGGTTAATAAAGCTCTCAAACCCTTTTTTCCCGCTCATGGGGTACTGTACTTCTTGGCAAATTAGGCTCATATACCGTTCCACTGAACGTCTTTTTATGTTACCTGCGTATTGAGCTATTTCATCAATAGACAGACCTAAAGCAGCCAAATAGCAAATATCTAGAAACGTTTTATCTAACATAGGGTAGGTCTTATGTAGCTTATCGGCAAAGCCGTTTCTTGATAAGTTGAGCCAATGCTTTATATCCTCTCTATCGTCGGATATATTACAGGGCTTGTTTTGACTTAAGTTTAATGCTACTTGCAGGGCTTTGATATCTTTTTGTTCCACACAATCATAATTACCATAAATAAGTCTGAAACGATTGTTTTGTTTTTCTACCTCTTTTAGTTTTTGGTTTAAAGCTTCAAACTGTGCTTGCAATTTTTCATACTCTTGATGTTGTTCTTTTTCATTTTGCTCTTTTTCTTTTGTCAGTTTATCTATTGTGTTTTGTATTGCCGCATATTCTTCAGGTGACATAAGGACGTCTTTTTCTTGCTTACTTTTTAATGCGTTTATCTGGTCTTGAAGCTCTTTCTGAGTCTTATTGCAAGAAGTGCTCATTTTATCTAAGACCTCGACCAACTCGGCTATTTCTGCTCGCAATTTTTCATTTTCTTCTTTTCTTTTCTTCTTGTATTGAATAAATAGAAACCAAAGTATCCCACTAACAATGAATATTATGATTATAGAGGAATATATTATATTCGTTTGTCGGGATTTTTGGTATAACAATTGCATGTGGTCATATTTTCTCTGCACTTTCAAGACTTCTTGATGCAGGTGGCTATTGTAGATGGAATCCGAGGTGTCTATATACAGACGGGCATATTGGGCGATTTTCTTGTAATTTTCTGCTTTCCAAGCTTCATCATATAATTGATTATAAATATATGCGCGTAGTGATAAGTCTTTGGAAAGCAAAGCATTTTGAAACAGACTGTCTGCGCGTTCTTTTTGCCCTCTCTTTATATATAGTTGGGCTAGTCCTGACATTGTTTTGTAAGGGGGAGAAGCAGGTGATATATGCAAGGCGCATGAGAAAAAGCTTTCGGCTTCCTCATATTTTTCCTGATACATTTTACTGACCGCAATGTTATGGTAAATTTTAGACTGAAGAATACTGTCCTTTAGACTACTGCTAAATTGTAATAGCTTGGTTATACATTGGTTAACACTGTCAGTATCATGGAAAATATGATATAGTTGCAATAAGTTGAGCAAATTACTGGTCTGTGCAGCCGTGTCTTTTCCATCTATATTTGCTTGCACAGCTTTTTGGTAATATTCTTTGGCCAGCTCGAAATTGAAAGAACATTGATTGATATATCCCAAACTGCTATAAATGCGGGCAACATAGTGTTTGTCATTCATGCTGGGAATACATTTTTCTGCTTCTTTATAAGCTAGCAGAGCATTGGGAATGTCTTTGGAATATTCTTCCAATATGCATCCCTTCACATAAAAGGCTGCCCCTTTTTTATCTGCATCATTCTTATCTTTATAATATTCTACTGCAAGGTCAATCATTGACGAATCCGAAGATACAGGGATGTAGCAACGATATTGGGCTAACGAAAGCAGCAAAACATAATCCGCCTGCTCTTTTCCGATTAAGTGCCGGGAGGTAGGGATGGATTCCAGTATATGCAATGCCGAATCGGGGGCAGTCCATATAAGTTCCTCCGCTTGCGACAAGTTCTCTGTGACGTGACGAGTGGAACGGTCGCAAGCTGTACATGCCAATAATAATATAATGGTCAAGTTGAATAGGATGTTCTTTCTGCTTCTCATAGTCCGCTGTCTTTACTTTGCCTATTGATTGGTGCAAAGTAAATACAAAGATTCACAATATCAAAGCCTTGTTTCAAAAAAACTGCTACCTTGCTAAAAGGTCTCATGGGAATATTTGATTCCCCCTTCCTCCTTTCATTAGCCGTTGAAACGTCCTGTTGATGGGGGTTCCGGTTGTGAATGAACATCCTACATTGTCTGCACGTTTAGACTAAAATACAAGGATAAACGGAGAACAGGAATGACTGACTTGGTGAGGGGGGGGGTGATGCAATCTGCCCTTACATGAAAACATGCCGAGCTTTTAAAAAAAGATACCGAGCTTTAAGATAAACATGCCGAGCTTTTTTTAAAACCTCACGGCCTTTTGGCAACGCGTATATTCGCATCGGGCAACGCAAATATACGCGTTATTTTTTTTATTTCTTAATCAGCTGGAAGGCTTTAGCCAAAGCATCTTCCTGTGGCACTGCATAATCGGGCAATGTACCATGTATCTCCTTTTCGTCCGCGCCATATTGCCAAAAACGTTTGAACGAAATAGTGCAACTCAATCCCGACACCGGCAACTTATAATAGATGATATCGCCGAAACTCACATTCATGCCACCGGATTCCTCGCCGATAACCGTCCCCATGCCAAACTCCTTGAAAGCCCAGGCAAACGAACCGGCAGAAGAGAATGTATGATGACTTATCAACAGATATACACTGCCTTCGTAATGACCTTCTTCTTTGGTGAGCGGAGGAATAAGATTTCCTTTTGATTCATCATTATAAAAAGACCATCCGGGAACCATTTGGGTTCTTCCCGTCAAGCGTATGGTGGTGGGCGTGACGCGTACCAGGGCCTTGCCCATTTGCTTAAAAGCCTTGGGAGAAATGTAGCGGAAAAGAACATCTCCTACCATCGAATTACCTCCGCCGTTGTTGCGCAAGTCAATGATTAAATTCTTAATGCCCTTTTCGCGCAGGGTTACAAACATGGAGTCGGCAAACATCTTCATCCGCTGCGGATTATTAAAGCTTCTAAAATCCATAACGGCTACCTTCTTCTTTTCATCCACTTTGAAAGAATAATCCGGCACCCGCGCCTGCTCTTTTTTCTTCGGCATACGGGGAAGAAGTTCCGCCCACGTAGTAGGATGCAAGGTGACTTCAAGTTTCTTTTTGCTATCTTTCATACGATAAACGACATCGTATTTATCTGCGGCATACATCATTTCAAACAATGCCGAAAAATCAGAATTAATACGTTCTATACGGAAGAAATCGCGTTCTCCGCTTGCATAGTCCATCATCGATTCTATCAGTTCCCTACTCTCCTTTCCGTTGATGGAAAGAACTTCCGCATCTTGGGGTATCAGGTTATCAATGCACCCTCTTACACGCAGTGTGTAGTCGGACTTTACATTGAGAAACAAGGGGAGCCGAATAGTAGATGAAGTAAAATAATCATTAAAAGGAAAACGAAGCATGGTGTGCCCGTCGCCTAACTTCGTGACCAACGGAGCCGCATACTTAAACAGCTCTACCGTGGTAACAGAATCGGGCAACTGCTGCTTCACCCTATTTACCGATTTAAACCATTCGCTTTGTCTGCACACGAAAAACATATCGGGATGGACTTCGCTGAGAGTATAGACCAAGGCGTCGATATCGAACTGCGCCTGCTTCTTTGAAAGCAATCCGCCGGCAGAGCGTTTCAACATATCCCGCGAGGGTTCTTCCAAAGGATTTGCCGATACCCATTTTATCCGGGTCATGGCGGAATCACCTTGATGAGTGACCACCACAAAATCATAACATCCTTCTTTGGCTACATTGAACCGGATGGTATCTATCTTGCTTCGGAATACAACTTCCTCTCCCGATGTCTCAAATACATCGGGACGAAGAGAGGGATTAATCACCCATGGAATTTGTTGTTCTTTACCATCGACCGTAATGCGCAGCACTTTACCATCAGTTTTAAGTACTTGCATTTGTTCTACTTTCTTTGCTTTTTCTCCAACACCCTGTGCAGCCAATGGGCTTGTCGCGCCGGAAAGACATAGCAGTAATGTCCATCTGAAAAATTTTGTTTGTGTCATGTTGTTTGTTAATTATTTAATAATCCCATACTCAATCCGTGAGTATAGTCTGTGCCAAAGTTATCTTTTTAAATCAATGAAACTGAATATTTCAACAAGATGTACAAAGATAACGTAACCTTGCTAAAAATCAAATAGTTATAAAACATATTTTCTTAGTAAGGTAAGGAAAGGAAGCAAGAAAAAGCATATTTGAGTAAGAGTTAGGTTACCAAATCGTATATCCAAAACGCAAACTCTTGAGAATTTGCATAACTATCTGACAAGCAGTGAAATCTGCTATATTCTTCCCTTTCAAAACAAGTGGCTGAAATGCGAAAAATGGCATAAATGTGAAAGTGTTCCGTTACGAATGCATTACCTGTTTGAGTATCCGGAAACACCTGCTTTTAAGGCTGGAACTACCTGAAAGCAATGGGTTTCCAATGATACGTGAGTGATTTTTCGTAGAACGGCATTAAATTTTCTCTTTATGAGATTCTATTTCACCGATTGTCAGTCTTTTGCATATCAATGATTAGCTCTAAAGCATGTAAATTTGCAATTAAAAATAGAGCTGATTATGAATGAATTAAAAGTAACTTTCTATCTAAAGAAAAATGAGACGAGAGCCGATGGAACCGTCCCTGTTTTGGGACGGATACGAATCGGAACATCAATGGTACAGTTCAGTGCCAAAGTGTATATTCAGGAAAAGTTGTGGGATGTAAAGTCCGGCAGGGTCAAAGGGAAAAGCAAGGCGGCATTAAACGCCAATGCAGAACTGGACAAATTATGTGTGGCCATACATTCCGCATACAAAGATCTGCAACTGAAAAGCGACAATGTCCTTGCCGTTGATGTGAAAAACACTTTTCAAGGAATCGCATCCGAGCAAGATACGCTGGTTAAACATTACGAGCATCTCAATGAGAAATTCTACAAGAAAGTGGGTGTCAACCGTTCCATCGACACCTATAAACGGTATTGTGTGGCACTGAACCACCTAAAGAATTTTCTTCAAAAGAAATACAAGGTAAGGGATATGGCGTTCCAATCCTTGAACCCGACATTTGTGAAAGCATTCGACTTGTACCTCCGTGCCGACTTGAAGATGACCAGTAATACCATTGTCAATATTATGGCACGGCTGCATCTGGTAATCAAGTCCGCAATGGATAACGGACTCATCAAACAAGACCCGTTCATGGATTACAAGTATCTGACAGAACCTCTTGTCGCCAAATGCCTGTCCGAAAAGGAATTCAATCTGATTCTCAAGACTCCCTTGCCAAAAGACAATATGAATCTGGTACGTGATATCTTCATATTTTCCTGCATGACCGGATTGGCGTTCAGCGACCTCCGCAACTTGACACCCGAAAATATGAAACAGGCCGAAGACGGTGTATGGTGGATACATACAGCGAGAAAGAAGACAGGAACGCCTTGCCATATTCCTTTGATGGAGCTTCCATTACAATTGATAAAGAAGTATTGCGGCATATCCGACCAAGGCAGGCTGTTCCCGATGTTGAGTTGCAGCAAGACAAACATTAATCTTAAAAAGATTGCAAAATACTGTGGGATAGAGCGTTGCCTGACATTCCATCAAGCCCGGCACACGTATGCCTCGTTAATCACTCTGTCCCAAGGTGTTCCAATGGATACGGTCCGTGAACTGCTGGGACACCGAAGTTGGAAAAGCACCCGTATATACGCCCACCTTACCCAAGAAAAGATCGGCGCAGATATGGATGATTTGCAAGTCAGGATAAGAGAAAAATTCATTTTGGCCGATAATTGTCCACAAAGACCGGATAGAGTATGAACAATAGGAAAACAACATACAGCACGTTTGCCGTTCTGTTTTATATCAACAAGCAGAAGGTGAAAAAGAACGGTCTGTGCCCCCTTATGGGCAGGATATCCATAAATACGGAAGTGGCGCAATTCTCCGCAAAGATGGATATAGACCCTGCATTATGGGATACCAAAAGATACAGACTTAAAGGGAAAAACCGTGAAGTTCAGAAAATCAACTGTGCCATAGAGAAACTGACGGCAGACATACACCGCTATTATGATGAGATACTTTCGGAACAAGGGTATATAACAGCGGAACTTGTAAAGAACGCCATTAGCGGTATCGGTACAAGAAAACGTAATTTATTGGAACTGTATCAGGAATATATCGAGGAACTCTCCAAACAGGTTGGGCTGACACGTTCTTACGGCACACTGCACAACCATCATTCTTCATATAACAGATTGAAGAAGTTTATCCGGAAGTATTACAATGCCGATGATATCGCACTCAGACAATTGGATTACAGCTTCATTGAAAAGTACGATTCCTATATGAGAGTAGACCTCAAACGCTCTCTTTCCACTATTGAAGGGTTTACCGTCATGTTGAAAACCATCGTCAAGAGAGCCATTGCGCAAGGAACGATACACAAGAATCCCTTTTCGGGTTATTTCCCGGAAAAGGCGATCAAGAAACACCGTCATTTGGAAGCGGATGAACTGAAACGCCTGATGAGCACACCGATACAAGAGAAATTCTTGTGTTATGTGAGAGACCTGTTTGTGTTCAGCAGCTTCACAGGAATCTCGTATATAGACCTCCGCAATTTACGGGAAGATCATTTTTACCGCACAGAAGACGGCAAACTATGGGTACGGTTCAACAGGCAAAAGACGAAAAGCGAATGTGTCATTCAGGTTCTTGACTTACCACAACAGATTATGGACAAATACAAGGAACAGCGTGTGGATGACAGGATTTTCAAAGTTCCGGCACGTTCGGCATTGACGGCCAACTTCAAGAAACTGGCGGAGCGATGCGAAATAGACAAACGGATAACATTTCATATGGCCAGGCATAATTTCGGTTCGTTGATTACTCTTTCCCAAGGTGTTCCATTGGAATCAGTCTGTAAGATGATGGGGCACAAAGATATCAGTACAACACAATTGTATGCAAAACTGACCCGCCAAAAAGTTAATGAGGATATAAAACGAATCACTACGAGCATTAAGGCCAAGTATGAAATTCCGGAATGGAACAGGGATAGCGATAATGTTAAAAACATACACTACGGACAAAGGGGGCAGGACAACCAATATTCTGATTGACCATATACATATTCCGTCAGTCGCATATTTCCTCGCCCGTCCATTAAAGTTAGTACAGACTTCTTTGAAAGTGAAAAGGTCTGGCGGCTGTACCGTTTCGGGCGGAATCTTCCTTTGCAAGCAAAGAGTATTCCCCCGAAAACCTTTTCCCTTTCACGTCTGTACAATGGACGCTGACGGCAGCGGAAACAAGCGACTGACGGAAAAGTCGATATAAACAATCGAAAAAAGCATATAGACAGGTCTGAAATATACGACCGACTCTATATGCTTTTCAATTTTTATAATGGAAGGCTATTTTTTTGAAAACCGGATGAAACGGGCAGACGGCAAACTGCGCTCCCTCCAGAAAAATCATCCGCTTTCGCTGTATCTGTACGCTTCCTTGTATCCGTTTATCAGAATACGTTCTATATCGGAAGTTCGGTACAGGACTTTGCCGCCCACCTGCGTGTACGGCAGAATTCCGTTGTTACGGTAATCGAGCAGCGTCCTTCTGCTCACTTTCAGCAGGTATGCCACCTCCTTGTCTGTCAACAGTTCATCGCCATATGCGGACGGCTGACGCTGGTTCAACAACTTTTCGAGTGAAGCCAGAAGCCTGTCGAAATTAGAGTGGAAATTCTTTACCCACTCATGGTCTTTTTCTCTGATTTCATTGCTCATACGCTTTAATTATTGGTTATACACTGATTACTCTATATTCTCTGTCAAATATTCCTGTTTTTCCATTTGGCTTCTTTTCGCTTGTCTTCCACATCTGAGATTACCCGTTCCACGTCTTCGGGACGATAATAGGTACGGTTTCCGATTTTAGTAAAGGCAAGCGTCCCATTGTTACGAAAGGTCTGTAATGTCCTCGGACTGATTCGCAGTTTACGGCATACGGCTTGACTGTCCATCCATTTGCCCGTTTCCTTTTGGTCATACCTATTGCAGAGGGTTTCCATCCTCTGTACGAAGTAATCCAGCTTGGCTGAAATTTCCTCAAATGTCTTTTTCTCAAAACTGATGATTTCCATTGTTTCCGATATTTAGATTATACATTATCTTCTATTCTCGCCGCTAAGGTAAAGCCGGATCACTCATTACACCCAACACTTCCGACAAGTGGAATCCTGTGGCACAGTTGGCGTAAGACAGCGGCTTGTCCCCTTGTTTTCAATACAAAGAAAAGCAGGAATAATCACACCACAATGATTTTGCAAACAACTGACGGTCTGTTACATCGGTTATCATCGTGTTGCATAATCAGCGGACATGATTATGTAAATCGGGAAAGAGCCATGCTCCATTATTCCCGATTGAGCAGGTTCAGTAATCGAACAAGAATGGCAATACAGTAATATTATCCAATGTAAGAAACCACATCTGCCGGATTCAACAAGAACTCTGTTCTAACGGATCATTATCCAACATCTATAATCGTGAGAGTATGGCAAATCATAGCAGTTTGCACCGTTGATTCAGTGGCTAAAACGCAAAAGCCATCATAATTGCCACGCTATCTCCATTTGCTTGATTCCGTGCAGTATACCTACTTTCTTTGTTGCCGATAACAGGTCAATGTGCGCACTGATACCACTGTATAAACCGATTAAAATTCAAAGATTATGGCAACAAAGAAAAGTTTTAGCAAAGAGCAATGGGAAGCTATGACAGGTACGGAAATGTCACAGCTTCTTCCTGATGGTGAAAACGTTGAAAGTACAGAAGAATCGTTTACTGGCAATGTCGCTATCGAAACTCCATTAACCGTTACGGAACAATCCGAAATCCAATCCGGCAATCTGCAAATGCCGATGGGGAAAGACGGGACATTTCCTACATCCCATTGTCGGGTTAGCAGCCGACAACGAAGGTTGTCATTAGACGAATACCGTACCGCTTTCCTGCAAGTCCCGAAAATCGAAGACCGCAAACCAGTATTTGTCAGTTGCGAGGTGCGCGACAGACTTGACGAGTTTGTCCGCAAACTCGGAAGCCGCAGAATGAGTGTTTCGGGACTTCTTGAAAACATCGCCCGACAACATCTTGAAATCTACTCGGAAGAGTTTGAGCAGTGGCGTAAATTATAACATATGCCCGATGAAAAAATGTATCTGCACGCTGCATTACTGCCGTCAGGCATCCTTGAATTCCTCCAATCGGAGTGAGGAGTGAAACGTCTGTTTCGGGGAGGGAGCGAGGTTATCTTTCGGGATGCCGAAAAAATGTCGGACAAGCCGCCATTGCACCCGAAAAACCTCGCCCCACTTTCACAAGTGGAGGTAATCCGCTCCCAACGGTCGCAGATTGTAAGAGATACCTAGACAGTAAAATGACTTATTACAATAAACCAAGTAACATGAGCGACAAAGACAAAATCAAACCGAGAGGGAGACCGAAAGCAAGCGGTTTCCGTAAACTCTCCAAATCAGTGACGGTGAAATTCTCCAAACCGGACTACGACAGACTATGTCTTCGCAGCAGACAGGCGAACAGGACGCTTGCGGAATACATCAGGGATTCCACGTTCAATGCACAGATTGTGGCCAAGCACTCTCCAGAGGAAGCGTCCACCATGCGCAATCTTGTGGGAATGGCGAATAACCTGAACCAGCTTACAAAGTTGTCGCATCAGGCGGGAATCAATCGTACTAAGAATATACTGATGGAATTGCTTGAAAAACTGAAAGCGATAATGAACGAGTATAAATCATCGGAAAGGAGGCTCTTATGATTGGCAAGATAAAGAAAGGAAAATCCTTTGGCGGCTGCATCCGCTACGTGATGGGCAAAGACAATGCTGAAGTCATCGCTTCCGATGGTGTATTGTTGGGTAATAATCGTGAAATAACGGACGGTTTCAACTACCAGCGTATGCTTAATCCGAAGATAAAACAGCCAGTCGGACACATCGCTTTGAGTTTCAAACCCGAAGACAAGCCAAGACTCACAAATGAGTTTATGGCTAAAATCGTAATGGAATACATGGATTTGATGGGCATAAAAGACACTCAATTCATATTGGTAAGGCATAATAACACAGACAATCCGCATTGTCATTTGGTCTATAACCGTATCGGATATGACGGCAAAGTGATTTCCTCACAAGGTGATTACAAGCGTAATGAGATTGCTACGAAGAAACTGAAAGACAAGTACAGACTGACATATGCCGAGGATAAAGGTAAGACCAATGTGAAGAAACTTCGCCCGGCAGATCGTGTGAAATACGAGATTCACAATGCGGTGAAGAAAGCATTAAAGTCCTCCAAGACATGGAAAGAGTTCAATAACAACTTAGCCGGACAAGGTGTCAAACTGGAGTTTGTAAAAAGAAGCCGTGAGATAAAGACACTGAATGATATTCAGGGAATCCGTTTTACCAAAGACGGTCTGACATTCAAGGCTTCGCAAATCAGCAGGGATTTCAGTTTTGCCAAGTTAAATGCCCGTCTAAGTTGGAATAAGCCGGAAATAGAACAGGAATTTGAGCCTAAAAAACCGAAACAAGAGTCAATAATATCGCAGGAACAACCGCAATACTCACAAGACAACGGTTTGATTGAAGGAGGATTGGGATTGTTTATGCCATCGGGCAATAGCCAACAAGACGAGCAGATTCCGTATGACGAGTTACTCCGCAGACGGAAGAAAAAGAAACGCAAGAATAGTTTCGGGTTATAATCCGAGTCATAATTAATCAAAGATATAACATTAAAAATCAATAGTATGAAACAAGAAGAATTTATTGAAAGCATCTACGGATGCTTGGATAGAATTGAAAACAAGATAAATGGATTGTCTATTTCTCAAACGGATGGTAGTCATTCAGAAATGGGAAACAGTGCAAATGAATCAGCATTACAGGAGTTAAAACAAGATTTGAACGCCGTTAAAACAGAGTTTAAACGCACTTCAGAAGGACTTGCCTCTATTAAGAGCGATACTGCGAATCTCTTAAATCGAGCTTCTACTCCGGATAAGTTTGTGGAAGCCTTGTCCGCATTAAGGAACGAATATCGGCAAAACCGGAAACAGCAGACCGATTCTTCCGATAAAATAATGGAGATGATGGCGGATATTAAAGCAATACAAACGCAGGAAACGGAAGAACTGAAATCCTTGCTAAGAGCCGCAGATGAAAATATCAAAAGTGGAATCTACAATGAAAACCACCACAGTTTCAGTATTGAATCGCCTTTCATATTCTGGGGATTTAGCGGAATGTTTGCCGCGATTGCCGTCTTGACTGTCGCACTCTATTTTGCGAAACAGCCGGACTATAACCGCATGGACAACGATCTGAAGTACCGATACATCAAGATGAAAGGCGAAGCCTCACCAAAACGGATTGAAAATTTGGAAAACATTTTTGAACTTAACAGGGATAACAACGAGATCCGCCAAATGCGTAAAGATGTGGAAGCCTACGAAGAAGCAGTACGCAAACGATCCGCCCTTGTCGAACAAGCCCGACTCAAAGAACAGGCGGCAAAAGAGCAGGAAAACAAGGCAAAGTCAATCAAAGGCAAGCCCATTCAATCGGACAAACTTAAAAAGTGAGCGTATGGCAAGTATCAAAGTAAAATTCAGACCATCCATTACCGCAGGTAAGGAAGGTGTCATCTATTATCAAGTCATTCAGAATCGAGTAATCCGTCAATTAAGGACGGATTACCGACTTTTTACACACGAGTGGAACGATAATAACGGTTCAATCATAATAGGTTCTGAAAACCGATATGATTTTCTGCAGTCGATTCAGGAGCGAATAAACTGGGACATTAAGCGATTACAATCTATCATAAGCAGATTTGAAAATAAGCATGTTATATACACTGCTGATGATATAATCATCACATTTCAGAAAGCAGCAGAAGAACAGTTTTTATTTAATTTCATGAGTGGCATTATTGCAAAGCTAAAACAAATGGGCAAGCATAGAACTTCGGAAACCTATCAAGCTACACTCAGAAGTTTCATGCAATTCCATGAAAACAAAGATGTGTTGTTGGATGAGATCAGTTCAGACTTGATGCTGATGTACGAGGCATGGTTGCACAATAGAGGCTTGACCAAGAACAGCAGTTCATTCTATATGCGGATATTAAGAGCCGTATATAACCGTGCGGTAGAGAAAGAATTGACGGAACAGAAACACCCTTTCAAGCACGTTTATACGGGCATAGGGAAGACGGTAAAACGTGCCATCCCGTTGAAAGCCATCAAACATATCAAGGAACTTGACCTGACTCTGAAACCGCATTTGGACTATGCCAGGGATATGTTCCTCTTCTCCTTTTATACCCGTGGTATGTCATTCATTGATATGGCCTATCTGAAAAAATCAGACTTGAAGAATGGGGTTATCATGTATCGGAGAAGAAAGACAGGGCAGCAACTCACAGTAAAGTGGGAGAAGTGCATGGAAGACATTATCGCCAAGTATGGGAAGAACATTACCAATCGCTATATCCTGCCGATAATCATCAATCCGTGTTACGATGAACGGACACAATACAGGAATGCCCTATGCCGCATCAATGTGGCATTGAAAGAAGTAGCTCGTTTGGTCGGGCTACCCATATCGCTGACCATGCATGTTGCCCGCCATTGTTGGGCGAGTGTTGCCAAGAGCAAGAATATTCCTCTTTCAGTTATCAGCGAGGGTATGGGGCATGATTCGGAAGAGACCACACGCATCTATCTCGTATCGCTTGACACAAACGTAGTAGACAAGGCGAACAGCCTTATCCTGAAGGATTTGTAACCGGAATTATATAATGAAATCTGTTTAGCAAACAGCTAAATCTCTTGATAAGAGTTATAGTTGATATTGCAAAGGTACGCATAATATTGCAAATAGCGTGTTCAATCCTCATTTATAATGATATCTGACAAGTATTTTGTGAGAGTCTGTTTTGTAAGTCCGTCTGATTTTATCAGTATAATATTGATTATTAGAGTTTGTCCCTTTGGAATATAACTCTTATCAAGAGATGAATTTCAAGGACATACTACATAAATTTCGTGTCGAATCATTCACGGAAAGGGAGAAAGGTACAAAGTTCGAGCGACTGATGCGCTCATGGCTACTAACAGACCCACGCTACAATGAGCTTGAATCGGTCTGGCTATGGGAAGATTTTCCGGGGCGAAAAGATTTCGGAGGAACAGACACAGGTATTGATCTTGTGGCCAAGACTGAATTGGGTGGCTATTGGGCTATCCAGTGTAAATGCTACGCTGAGGATTCCATCATAGACAAGCCTGCCGTAGATTCGTTTCTCGCCACTTCCAGCCGCACGTTCACAAACGAGATAACACTCCAAACTGCCCGATTTTCAAATCGCATTTGGATTTCCACCACAAATCATTGGGGGGCTAATGCAGAAGAGGCCATCCGAAACCAAGAACCACCTGTTACGCGCATTGGTATGGCAGACCTTGATTCATCTCCTGTGGACTGGCAAAAGCTGATGGACGGTTTAACTGGCAATTCTGCACTTGTAGCGGGCAAGAAGCCTCGTGAGCACCAGTTGAATGCCATATCGAAAGCATATGTTCATTATATGGTAGATGGTAACGAGAGGGGTAAGCTCATTATGGCTTGCGGTACAGGTAAAACCTACACTTCGTTGCTCATTGCGGAACAGTTGTTTGGCAACAAAGGCTTGGTGCTGTTCATGGTTCCGTCTATCGCCTTATTGGGACAGTCCCTCAACGCATGGTCGGCAGATGCAAAGAAGCCTATTAAGGCTATCTGCATCTGTTCTGATTCCAAAGCCTCACGCAAGATCAGCAAAGATTCTGATGATAGTGATGACAGTATAGTTGACCTTGCCGTACCTGCATCCACCAATCCACAATCCATTGCCTCTCAATTAAAGAAATATCGTAATCATGACGGATTGGTTGTCGTGTTCTCCACTTACCAATCCATAGATGCCGTTTCTGCTGCTCAACAGGAGATTTTATCTGAAACGAATGGAGAATATGGCGTATTTGATTTCATTATCTGTGACGAAGCGCACCGCACTACCGGTGTAAAAATAGCCGAAAGAGACGAGAGTAATTTTATCAAGATACATTCCAATGACAATGTGCAAGGAAGGAAACGCCTTTATATGACAGCCACACCACGTTTGTACGGTGAATCAGCCAAGATAAAGGCATCGGAAAAAGACTGCATTCTTTGTTCGATGGATGACAAAGCCCTTTATGGAGAGGAGTTTTACCGAGTGAATTTCTCATACGCCGTTCAAAATGGTCTATTGACAGATTACAAGGTGCTTGTCCTTACCGTCAGCGAAGATGATGTGCCTGGCAACATAAAACAAGACATCACCAATTCTACTACCGAACTGAATTTTGACGACACATCCAAACTCATTGGGGTTATCAACGGATTGTCAAAAATGATACAAGGCGATGACCATCGCACTTGGGATGCCGACCCACGCATGATGCGCCGAGCCGTGGCGTTCTGTTCTGCCATAGGCAACGAAACAAAAGCCGGAACGTCAAAATATGTAGCTTCGGTGCTTCCGAAAATATCCGAAAAATACGAAGAAAATCTTGATTCAGAAAGTCTTTCGCACACCATTTCTGTAACGACACGGCATATAGATGGCTCTATGAACTCGCAGGAGCGTAATGGAATCCTACAATGGCTGGCGGATGAGCCTGACAATGAACGTGAATGCCGTGTTGTAACTAATGTACGCTGTCTGTCCGAGGGTGTGGACGTACCTTCTCTTGATGCCGTATTATTTCTTTCTGCCCGTAATTCGCAAGTGGATGTGGTACAATCTGTAGGGCGTGTGATGCGTACATTCCATAAGGGACAATCTGATGAAAAGAAGTATGGGTATATCATCATTCCCATTGTAGTGCCATCCGATATTTCTGCGGAGGATGCTCTTAATAATAGCAAGACTTTTGATGTAGTGTGGGCTATTTTGAACGCACTCCGTTCACACGATGATCGTTTCAATGCGATGGTGAACAAGATAGCACTCAACAAGCAGAAGCCGAACACACAAATCGGTACACCGTCTGTTACCATAGGCCGGCCGGGATTGGGTGCAAATGATGGAGAAGCGGAAGCACAACAAATAGAGAATGCGGAAATAGCCCGACAGTTGGAACTCCGTTTCGGTGAGATACAGGACGGCATGTATGCCAAACTCGTGGAAAAATGCGGTGACCGCCTTTATTGGGAGAATTGGGCAAAAGAGGTCGGTATTATTGCGCACAAATTTATTGAGCGTATTTCCAAACTCATTCAATCCGGCGTACACAAAAAGGCTTTCAATGAATACCTAAAGGGATTGCAGCGAGACCTTAATCCATCAGTGGATACCGCTCAAGCCATTGAAATGTTGGCACAGCACATTATTACCCGACCTGTATTTGATGCTCTGTTTTCTGATTATCAGTTTGTTAATAATAATACCGTGAGCCGTTCCATGCAGCGTATGATAGACTTATTGCAAGAACAGGCTTTTGAAAAAGATACTGAGGTGCTGGAAAGATTCTATCGTTCGGTAAAGACCAATGTGGGCGGTATTGATAATTTGGAGGGTAAGCAGACAATCATAAAGAACCTCTATGAAAAGTTTTTCAAAGGTGCGTTTCCACTTACAGTGGAGAAACTGGGTATTGTTTATACACCGGTGGAATGCGTGGACTTCATAATCAGTTCAGTGGACGACATTCTTAAAGCAGAGTTCAAGACATCTCTAACCGAACAGAATGTACATATCCTTGACCCATTTACTGGAACCGGTACCTTCATTACTCGTTTGTTGCAATCCGGCCTTATCCGTCCTGAGGATATGGAGCGCAAGTATCAGAATGAAATCCATTGCAATGAAATTGTGCTGCTGGCCTATTATATTGCCGATGTGAACATTGAATCGGTATTCCATGACATTACCCATCGAAAAACTTACTTACCATACAGTGGTATCTGCCTGACCGATACGTTCCAGTTGGCAGAGAAGAAACACAACGAGCTTTTCACGGAATTCTTTCAAGATAATTCCAAACGGGTAAAGAAGCAGATGGCTACGCACGTAAGGGTGATTATAGGAAATCCGCCGTATTCCATCGGACAAAAATCTGCCAATGACAATGCACAGAACTTGTCTTATCCATATCTTGACAAACGTGTGTCGGAAACGTATGCGGCGAAGAGTTCGGCAACTTTGAACAAATCTCTTTACGACAGCTATGTAAAAGCATTTCGTTGGGCTTCCGACCGTATTCCTCAAAATGAAGGTGGCATTGTCGCATTCATCAGTAATGGTGCATGGATTGACGGTGCAGGTCAGGATGGTATGCGCCGTTGTCTTGAAGAAGAATTTACGTCCATTTATGTGTTGAATTTACGTGGCAATCAGCGCACATCGGGCGAATTGTCACGTAAAGAGGGTGGAAAAATATTTGGTAGTGGCTCACGTACTCCCATTACGATTACTTTCCTTGTCAAAAATCCGGCAAAGAAAGGTCAGAAGGCAGTTATCCATTACCACGATATAGGAGATTACCTTACTCGTGAACAGAAACTCAAAATTGTGAAAGATTTCCGTTCCATTTCTTCGCAGAAATTGGAATGGAAGATTATTACACCTAACGAAAAGGCTGATTGGATAAACCAACGCGATGGAGTGTTTGATAATTTGCTCCCATTGAATCCTGATAAAAAATTTGCTCTGAATGCTCAAAGTGTATTTAGCACTTATGCCATTGGTGTAGCAACCAATCGGGATGCTTGGGTGTCTGGCTTTTCAAAAGATAAGGTTACAAGCAATATGCGTTCTATGATTGATTTTTACAATTATGGAATAGAACACACAAGTGGTTATTCCGAAGATAAGACAAAAATAAGTTGGACACGTGCGTTAAAAAATGACTTTGCCAAAGGGTTACAATATGCTTACAATGAGAATACTTTTGTGCAGGAAATTTACCGTCCATTTACAAAGCTGCACTTGTATTATCATCGTCCATTTATAGAATGCCCAGGTATATGGCAATGTTTATATCCTACTCCTGAATATCGCAATCTTGTTATTGCTGTAAGTGGAGTTGGACAACAAAAAATATTTGCGTCATTGATTACAGATAGTATTTCTGATTTACAGGTTGTTGATAAAGCGCAGTATTTTCCTCTTTATTGGTATGAAGAAAATAAGAATCCGCAAGCTACACTTTTTGATGATGCGGAAACAGATAAATATATTCGCCGGGACGGAATAACCGACTGGATTCTGAAAGAAGTCCGTAGTCGTTTCGGAGGTTCAAAAGCCATTACCAAAGAACACATTTTTTACTATGTGTATGGACTACTTCATTCCCGGCAATATCGTGAACGATTTGTCGATGACTTGAAGAAATCTTTGCCTCGCATCCCCATTGTAGATAATGTGCAAAACTTTATGTCCTTTTATAAAGCAGGCAAAGAACTTGCCGACCTGCATCTGAACTATGAACAAAGCATAAACGAGCAGGCTGTTGGGCAAGATGGAGATTATCTGTTTTTCGCTGCAATGCCAATGATTGCCCATCGTGCTTGTGCTGTCAGAGTAAATGGCGATATGGACATTTGGCAAAACAACTGGACGAACGAAACCTACCAATACTTTTCCGTTGATAAAATGAGGTTTGCCAAAATTCGTGACGAAAATGGAAAGCTCGTTGCTGATAAGGCACGCATCATCTATAATGACCATATTACCATTGAGAACATTCCGCTCAAAGCATACGAATATGTCGTTAATGGTAAATCCGCTATCGAGTGGATAATGGAACGCTATGCTGTCACAATCGACAAAGCGTCCCAAATCAAGAATGACCCTAACGATTGGTCACGAGAACACGAACAACCCCGTTACATTCTTGACTTACTCTTATCTGTTATTACACTATCTTGCCAAACAGTAGATATAGTAAACACTTTGCCAATATTAAGATTTTAATTTTATCGTTTTGTAAGCTTAGGGGTTCTTGAATCTGGTTTCTTTGTTGGAGCATTGATTTTCACAATGAGAGGCATTGGAAAATCAACTCCAGCAATTAAAGCTTCTCCATCTCTTAATATAGAAAGAAATGTAGCATCATTAATCTTGACCATTCCATATCCTTTGGAGATGAAGGGGCAGAAACTAACAGATAATATTGTTCCACCTTAATCCTTTACAAATACTAATCACCAAAAGCCAATTCTCCTTGCAGGTTAATGCTACGAATATCTATGTCCACCCCAGCCAAAGCTCTCCTAATCTCTTCATCTGCTATAGATTTGGGTACTGCCAATGCCAGAAATTGCCTAGCCCTCGAACAAGCTACATATATCATTCGCTGCCTTTCAGTCATGACTTTAACAGTACTACTTGGAAAATCTTTCAGTGAAACACTTTGTCCCCTGCTATCAGACGACAAGAACAGAAGTACCGCATCTAAGGTCGCTCCCTTTACTGCATGTATAGTATCTATACTCCTATGGTATTCACTCTCCTTATCGTTTGATTGATGATATTGTTCTACGGGTACATTTGCCATTTCTTTCATTTTATATCCTTTTTGCTTTTGATACGGAACAAAAGTAGGCATATCTTCAAGTTCCCAATAATCCTTTAATAATATACAGGTCTGTTCTGACCATTCTTTGAAACTCAATGAAAATGCAGGTACTTGTTTTAGGAAACCAAATATCCTTGCATTCCAGTCCACATTATGTTCAATTTCATGTACGAATTCACGCCTTGCTTCAAAATTGTTACCAGCCAAAAGTTCAGCTAATACAAGTCTTACTTTTCTGAAAGCATAATCCATGTCACCCAAATCAAAAGCGAAGGTGGCATCTATTATCAAATAAGGAAGATGCTGTTCGACTTTCCAGTACTTAAAATCTACATCCTTAATACCAGCTAGTTCCTTACATTTATCTACTCCACGTGCTAATATAATTCTGCTTGACAAATCATTATCTTCACAAACTTGGTTGAAGTCCCGAATAATATTCCTAACGTTTCCATCCTCATACTTATATACTACTATGGGAACTCCTTTATCCTCCACATCATGTGAAGTAATAGTAGGCACATCGCTGGATTTTAGTTTGCTATACAAATTTATTATACGTTGATTAGAACGTCTGCATTCAGATAGTGGCAAAACGTTCCATTCATCTTCTACCATCATGCTTTGTAGCAACTCCGGTCTGGCATTATTAAACCCATAGATGGACTGGCAAATATCTCCCACAAACTCAAGGTTTTGTAAACCAGATCTCTTTAACAGTTTGAAGAACTCAAAATGCAGTTCGGAATTATCCTGTGCTTCATCAACGATAATATATGGAAAACGCATCACAAGTGCTTTAGCTACGCTCTGATGCCGTTCCAATATATTACATGCTATCCATAATGCATCGCTGCTTGTTATAAAGCCTTTCTCTAAACGATATGTAAAAGCTGCATTACAATAGGCTATTTCATTTTTAGTTATAGTTTTGTGATTCCATTTAAAAGCCATCTTGTCTCTTGAAACCAATGATGGATTCTTACGATACATCAGACTTGTGTAAGGTCGAAGTGCCATCACCGGGTATTGTTGCCATTTGCCGTTTATTTGAACATTGTTGTAATAAATCCGGTCTAGTATTTCTGCCTCGTTTACTACTATTGGTCTTTGTTTACACTCATCGCATAAATACCAAAATGGAAGCACAACATATTGCATGATAAAACTATCGATAGTCAACACCTCATTGGGAAAAGTTAGCCGCTCATCATGCAACTCCCTATATTTTTGTTTTAACTCAGCACAAGCCTTATTGGTGAATGACAAGCAGGCAAACCCTGTATGCTTTCCATAATGCTCTTCACAATAACGTGACACCGTTAAAAGTTTCTTCACAATGCTCGTGGTCTTTCCACTACCTGGACACGCCGTTAGGATGGTATAACCACGTGCATCAAGATATGCTTGTCGTTGAAGCGTTATATCATAATCCATACTCACGGTACTAAATGAGTTATTGCATCTTGAATATATGAAGGCAAAGAGAACTTAATGTCACCACCTATTTCTCTCTTATCTAGCAAGAATGAATTCAGTGCTTGAGCGAATTCAGCCTTACTCGGTAGACATTTCCACATCAGCAATGCAACATTTTGCTGCTCCACTTCGTTCATATCTCTATGTCCAAGTCCTGACATATAAGAATCCACCTTGCTTATACCTTCTGGATTCTCTTGCCGAATCAGCTCGTAAAGCCAAGTTTCTTTTGTCATTTCTTTATCAACATAAACATTTGCCTTGCATATTTGGTATTCCAGAGTTTTCTTTCCCGAACATATCTTGATACCTACCTGTCCATTGCTCATAGCTTTCATGTTGTTAATGCGACCATTAACATCATCATTATTAATTCCTTCTCTAAGAGAATGAAGTTTTGCATAATTGTCCTTTACTAACTCATCCAGATTATATTCTTTATGCTTAGAATCAGTAAATTGGTCCTCATCCGTTACAAATGCTACTCTCATTGGCAAACGCTTCGCTTTATCAGAAGAATTAAACAGCATCAAGAACTGATAAAAAGCTGTTCCATCTGTATCGACAATTTCAATTTGATGGTCAATCAGTGACTTGTCTATCAGTTTAGAAAAAGTCTCAACCAATTGACACTCTGATATTCCTTCAATAAATAAACAACCAGAAGAAAACAACAATTGCGAGCGAGTAACGTCAAAATATCTGGATATCATCTTTCTATATGATACAACCTCTTCCATCTTTAATAATCTATTGTTCTTGGCAACATCCCGAACAATATTTTCTGAGTGTCGTTCTTTGAAACAATTACCCACATGATAGGCCGCTTCACCTTTCAGCAGAATAATATTTTCCAACGGTATTCTTGATGTCAAAGTCGGTGAATGGGTTGTAATAAACGTCTGGCTATTTTCACTATCATCAGCATTCTTGAGAAAGTTATACAGATTAACCTGAAGTTGTGGATGCAGATGAGCTTCTGGCTCTTCTATTAACAAAGCATATATACTCACATTATCTTCAGTATGACAATCTTTAATATCACTCAATACCGAAGCTATATATATTAAATTGTTATACCCAAGGCTATTTTGAGTCAGTACAAATCCTTTTTTGTCAGCAGCAGAATATGGCAAAAAAGGTTTGATGATATTAACGATATATTCAATTCTGTTCTGTTCTATGTGTAGCTCTACATTCTGTAGCTCTGATCTGTTTATCTGGTTCAGGTTATCGTTTATGCCAGTTTGTGTTTCCCTGACTTCTTGTCTCTGCAAAAGTTGCTCGTTTGCACTATCCACTATACTTCTCACATCATCTTCTGATCCAGCCCGGTCAATCTTTCTTTTAATTACTCTTCCTAACAGGTTGTTGCGTGAACTCATCAGATCGCGCGTACTGTCGCGTAATGCACCGAGATAATATGGATGAAAATAATGAAACGTGTTCCAGTCAGCGCGAAGACCATTCTCCTCTTTACCAGTTATGTATGAAGAGTAAATCCTTCCTTTCTCCTTTATTTCGAAACTCAGATGAACTCTGGCAACCATAGAGCCATCTCCTTTTCTGTCCAGGTACTGATAGAATGCCCCTTCTTGTTGTGCTGATAATCCTTCAAATAAATAACATATATCTATCCTTGTCGAGGTTGTTGCCACTTTAGTCCCATCAGGATTTTGTGTAAACTCAACATAAAAATCTTCTTTTGTTATTTCTATATCTCGGTTCGGTTCTCCCCACGCATAAAACAACCTAATGGCATCCATCAAAGATGTCTTCAACTGCCCATTAGCCCCGATAATCACATTTAATTTCTTATCGAATTCTACCAATAGTTCCTTGATTCCCCGAAAGTTCTTTATATAAATCTTACTTAGATACATATCTATAGTATATCTATAGTATAGCACTTAATTATTTAATAATTTTACCACCTTGTGTATCTCAGAGTACGCCTTCAAATCCTCCGGCAATTCTTTACATAACTGACATAACTTCTCTGAGTTTGACATCGCCCGTTCCAAATCACCATTCTCTGTCAGGTATTTATAGAGGTTGGTGCGTATAAAATATCGTTTTGTCTTTTCATACCCCGGCATATATTTCTGCAATTCGGGAAGCAGTTGGTCGTAACTATCGTATCGACGACAAACCACATTAGGCAAGAAATGGAGCAGAAACCAAAATTCCGTGCAAGGATTCGTTTCTACAAACATCACCTTTCCGGCATATTTCTTCTTGC